>MDTA01028524.1_pt1 | contig 17325 bp, 14 predicted proteins | sample 811151 | NCBI WGS metagenome assembly MDTA01 (sample SAMN05326648, study PRJNA326480) | marine metagenome | isolation source: seawater | place: Indian Ocean: South | collected 2010
CCGGTCCAAACTCGTCGTTCTCACCCTGAACGATAAGAATGGGCTTCGCAGCATTAGCCATGAAGCTGTAGTCGTAGCGGTCGTCTAGGTCGACGGGTAGCCCTAGGCCCAGCAGGCTGACTACCCGATCGTCCCCAGCACCTACGGACAGCCCGACCATAGAGCCGAACGAAAACCCACCAACCACTATTGGAATGTGTGGGTATGTAGCTTCCAGCCAGTCTATTGCCGCTCGAAGGTCTTCCTGTTCTCCGACCCCGCCGTCGTGACTGCCAGTGCTGCCTCCGACTCCACGGAAGTTGAAGCGAAGTGAGACGAGTCCGGCGTCGTTGAGGCCCTGCGCCGCTCGGTAAACCGCTTTTGTATGCATGGTTCAACCGTGTAATGGGTGGGGGTGACACATGACAGCTCCGCCTCGGATTGCCCTGTCGGGCTCTTTGAGCAGAGCCTCTAGGTGGCCGTGTGGAACCGAAAGTCTCCTAGCGCCGTTTGACAAGGGTGTATTGCGTTGTGAGGCTGAAGTTTTGGTCGGACGCATACTTACGGCTGTGCGGCCGCCGTGACGGGGCGTTATCTTCTCGTAACCAGTAAGACGGGTCAAGGCAGGAGAAGACGCCATGCACGCCTCGGATGTCACGCCGGAGATCGCCGCGCACGCCAACGAGCTATATTGGGGCTCGGATCGCAGCGTCAATCACATCGCAGAGGAACTTGATCTATCTAAGGGGGCGCTCTACACGGCGCTCACGGTGCTGAGTAGTGGTAGGTCGTGTCCGCTTTGCGGTGACGAGGTCGGGTGGCCTAACCGAACGGCTAGGGACCAGGACAAATTGCATTGCGAGAGCTGCGGATGGTCTGGAAGTACAAGTCAGACCGAGAGTTACGAGAGCGTCGGTCGATTTAGTGAGCCTCGGCATGACAAGGATGATGATCTCGAAGTGGCCTCTGACGAACATCCGCTCAGCCCACCCGACGAGTTTGAAGCCCTAGGGTTCACCAGGATCGCAGGTGGGGCGCTACTTGGGGCCGCGGTTGGACTCGCTCTGGTTCTGTGGGTCCGACGTCGTTGATGCATCTGTGATTCTGACGCCGTTGGTCTTCACTGGAGAGAAGCCGCTACTGAGAGCAAGTCTCTACTGTGCTGGGCGTATGTTTTTGGGGGAGAGGGCTAACGCCTCGCCTCTGTTCCAGTATGCTGACAACACCCTCAGGAGTCTTGAAGTGGGCTTTAAAAAGGGAGTAATCTCCTATGTGAGATCTTGTCAGTGATGGAGATTCAGGTTTCTCTTCCGCTTGCTTTCATGGCCGGACTGGTGTCGTTCCTGTCACCTTGTATCCTCCCGGTTGTCCCCAGCTACTTAGCCTTCGTATCAGGGTTGACGCTAGGATATTTGACCGAGCACCCTACGCGGCTCGTCCGGAAGCGGGCAGTGGTCCATTCTTCCCTTTTCGTTCTCGGGTTTTCTTGTGTCTTTATGACCATGGGCCTAGTAGCAACAGCTTTTGGGGCAGCTGTGACGCAGGCTTTACCTGGGCTGAGCAGGGTTGGAGGTGTGGTGATGGTCTTGTTCGGACTCTTCTTGGCTGGTGTGTTTAGGTTGCCGGTGCTGTACCGAGACCTCCGTCCCCAAGTGAGCGCGCAGCCAGTTACGGCTGTCGGTTCTTTCGTTGTCGGCGCCGCATTCGGCGCTGGCTGGACTCCTTGTATAGGACCGGTCCTTGGTTCGATTCTTCTATACGCGAGCCTTGAGGCGACTATGGTCCAGGGTATGGGGCTGTTGACGGCCTACGCTCTGGGGCTAGGTATCCCGTTTATTCTCTCGTCCGTCTCGTTCAATTGGCTTATTACCGGTAGTATGAGAGCTCGAAAGTGGATGGCGGTTCTCCAGCGCCTCGCGGGCACCGTGCTGATCGTGATTGGTTTGCTTATGCTTACTGGTCGCTTCGCTAGTCTGACTGCGTTCCTGGCAGGGATGGGTCAGGTTATCAACTTGGAAATCTGATGAAAGCTGGATTCCGAGCGTTTTTTGTTTTTGCACTTACGGCCACCTTGGCCTGTGCTTCGGGTGACTCTGGTTCTGACGCTGCAGAGGGGACCGAGGACATCACACGTAGTCTCCTGGCACAGCCGGCGGGGGATGGTGTCTCGACGACACTGGCCGTCGACGAATCCCTGGCGTCTCAGGGACCGCGGGTGTCAGTCGCCGAAGTGGGTTTTAACCGTGGCGATACCACAGCGCTTGTGAAAGTCTTGGAAATGTCCGATTACGGTTGCGGCTATTGCCGAAAGTTTCACGAGGAAAGCTTCGGCCCGATCCTTGAAGAGTTTATCGAGGCGGGAATGGTTGAGTGGAAGTTTGTGCCTTACATCACGGGTATGTTTGAGAACTCTCTCGCAGTCACCGAAGCCGCTGAGTGTGCCTACGCTCAAAGCCCAGATGCGTTCGAGGTATTAAATGGTCGCCTTTGGGCGGATCAGGCAGCTTGGAAGGGAAGTTCGGAGCCGGAGGCTTTAGTACATGGTTGGGTTTCAGAATTGGGAGTCGATATGACGTCCTTTGACGCATGTCTTGCCTTGGATGAGCGAATTCCGAGAATCGCGTCGGCGACTACTCTCGCCCAACAACTAGGGGTCCGAGGAACGCCCACCTTTGTGGTTATCGGATGGCCACCTATCCAGGGTGCGTTGCCGTTGCAGGTTTTTCGTGATGTACTGGCGGCAGCTCACAACGAACTACAATCACTCCAGGAAGGCTCAGGAGAAGTGGGTGGAGCAGGCCCCTAGAAGCCAGTTTAAGGTTGTGGTCTTCGCCATGCCTAAGGTTTCGGAATTATGCTGCTATGTCTCAGCGCCTATGGTGTCGCGAGTAGATCCAGCTGGAGTGTGGCGGGACAGCGCTTCAACATGAGCGAGCGAGTAACGATTGCTTTCGGTCAGCGGGACTCGTTATGGGCACGCACTTTGTTGCTTTTGTTGGTAATCTTGCTCCAGGGTTGCGGGGCTGAATCGAGCGCCAGTTGGACAACTTCCGCGCCTGTCCGCCCTAGTCTCTTTGAGCCTCGAGTAATCTCCACGGATATGAGAGAGTACGGCATCACTTTCAGTCCCGATGCTAGGGAGGCTTATTTTACCCGCCGCCCCCGGGGAGGGCGGCCTCAGATATTCGTATCCTACTTTAGGGGGGGTGTGTGGAGCGAGCCCGTCCGCTGGTTGTTTTCAAGTTTTCATGACGAGGCTCCGCACGTTTCGAGTGACGGATCGTCGATGATCTTCGTATCTCGTCGCTCTATGCCTGAGTCGGGAGACCGGAGTGACAACATGTGGATCAGTGAGCGGACTGAAGGAGGGTGGGGAATACCGACTCCGCTGAGGGGTGCAGTCAATCAACCGAGGTTGAACCAAGAGGACTTCGGCTCAGGTGTGGAGATGGGCCCCTCTCTGCTTCCAGATGGGTCGATCCTCTTCTGGTCTCGGGCTGATCCTGATTGGGGTGCAGACATCTATAGGTCAAAAGTCGGGCCTGACGGCGCATACGAATTCCCTGTTGCGCTAACATTGAATTCAACAGGTGATGAGTCGAATGCGGTGCTTGTTCCGGGTGGGAACTTTCTGATTTTCCAAGCTTACCGAGATGCGGCGGCTCCAGGTAACCAAGATCTTTACGTTTCGCGTCGCAATGCCTATGGGTGGGATTCGGCAGTGCATCTCCCAGCCCCTTTTAACTCAACGTTTAACGATGGATATCCGAGCTTCTCGCCGGATGGTCGCACCTTTTTCTTTGCTAGCGATCGCCGGGGCGCGAGTGGTGATTACGATATTTGGTATGTGGATGCCTCGAGCCTAAACCTTGATGCCCTGACTCGATAGCTGCTGTTTTGAGGCAGATTATGCAGAAGCTTATCGCGTGTAGATAGCCACCACGCCGTTACCGGCTGCAGTACCAAATTGGAAGGCGGCGTCTATTGGACTTAGGATTTCAATCCGATCGATAATGTTTGGATCTAGGTCTATAAGAAACTGTTCAGGGAAGGGGATCAGCACGTCGTTCAGTGCGACTGAGGCCATCACGCAACCTTCCCCGCCTCCACGTCGGCTTACCTCGATACAGAGGACGGGAACCCTGACACCTGTGATTGGGTCTTGTTCTTCAACACGTCGTATACGAAAACCTGGCACGTTCATGTTGCGAAGTAGGTCCTCTGTGGCCCTCACTCGGGGCAGCATGGCCTCGATTTCCTCGCGTGAGATGAAGTCGGCCCGCTTAGCATCTCCCGCTAGGCTAGTCCTTCCGAAACGAGTCCGAGCCGTCACGACTAGACCCTCTACCTCCAGTGCCTGGGTTGCTAGGGTCACCTCAATGTCAACCGTTTCCTGACTGAAGATCGTTACTGAGTCAGTTCGTTCTTCAAAGGCGATGTGGTCTGTCGTCACTAGATGTCGACCGGGTGGCAAATCGTCTAACAGAAAGCGACCCGAGTTGTCTGTAAGCGATGAGCTTGACGTGCCAGCGACTGAGACTAGGGCCCCAGTTACAGGCTCACCGGTTAAGTAGTCGAGGACGAGTCCTGCGAGGGTCCCCTCTGAGGACATAAGGAGGATCAGGTCCTGTAGCATCGCACCTCCGGCCGGCACGTAGACCTCTATGCTTCGCCCCGAGCTTGTTCCGAAATGTGCTTGCAGCTTCGTGTCTAAGTCGCCGCGTAAAGTACACATGCGGAAGTAGCCGGTATCATCGGTGCGGACCTCCACCGGTCGCAGGCCCGGCAGCCGGCTTATAGGTTCCGCGGTTACGATTGCCCGCGGCATAGGTACGCCGGTGATGGAATCGGTGACGATTCCAGCGATGGCGGCTGAGCCCGCTGGAGGTTGCTCGGCCAAACACCACCCCATTAGCAACGTTTCCTCAGATGGTACGGCCAGAATTGTATTCCCCGTGACTCCAGAAGAGAGAGCGACCTGCTTGGGCGGCGCACTGACTCCGAGTTCCTGCAAGCGGGGGTGAAAGAAGGACACCCAGTAATCGCCCGCCGGGACCTCACTTAGCAGGAACCGTCCACCTTCGTCGGTTGTGCTCACAGAGCTTGTCCCCATCACGGCTACTCTAGCTCCTACAAGGGGAGCCATTTTTGTGCTGTCGAAAACGAGCCCGGCGAGTGATGCCGCTGTCCCTTCCTGCGCTGCCAAAGCAGAGCCCGTCAGGGCGCTTGCTCCACTCATTACGAGGGCGGCGCAAAGGACCGCTTTTATGTCACCTAGCTTGTTGCTCATGGATATCACTCAGATGCCGTATTCTCTTTGGGCTTGGTTATTCTCTTGCCCGTTATAGACGTGATACGCCTAGATGGGTATAACGTTGCAGCTTGACTGGCAGTCGAACTGCAGGACTCAAGATAGGGGAACCCGGAAAAGGTTAAAGATCTCAAGAGCTGTTGGCCTAGCCCCACACATCGAAGAACTCCACCCCAATTGGTTGGGCGGCGGGGCTAGCGTTTCCGGTGAGGTATCCCAAGAGTAGCGTTCGAGCTTCTGCTGCGAGTGATTCGCGGTCCAAGCGATCCTCGGTAGCTCGAATTTCTGCGTCCACGGTGCCAAGAATGGCTCTTAGGCCTATGCGTATAGCTAGTTCAGGGTCAGGATGAGTTATCGATTTGCGTTGGCCTAGGAGGAGTCGGCCGAGTCCCAATAGCAGTTCCCCCCTGAATCGTTCGTAGGCGTCGTTCTGACGGCCTGAGGCCCAATCAAGGGCCTTCAGGTAATCTGATCGAGACCGCTGCGCGTCTATGAGCAAGCCAACAGACCCCTCTACAACTTCATCTAGACTGAGTGTTGACCAGTCACGGGTTTCGAGTGCGACCTCCCATCGTTCTAGCGCTTCGGTCCAAACGCGCTCGCCGAGGTAGTCGAGAAGGTCCTCCTTCCCATCAAATCGAGCATAAAACGATCCAACGGACGACCCAGCTTTGGCGACTACCTTATGGACGGTTAGCCCAGTCAGGCCTTCAGTCTCAAGAAGCTCAAGTGAAGCAGCCACTATGCGTTCTAGGGTCCGCCTAGAGCGTAACTGCTTAGGTGCACGGATCTGCGCGGGCTTGGGTGCGGCGATGGTTCCCTCCAAATCTAGAATAAGATTCTAGTTCCATCGGTCAGCCCAAACAACGGTAATAGGGCCAGGGAGCTTTATCTGCCATCGGTTCGGTTAGCTGAAGTCTACACCGAAGAAGAGGACAGCGACCACGATAGCAGCAACCGCTGCCGGTGAGATGTAGCGGATAAAGAAGCGCCATGTGTCGTAACTGAACCATCCCGGAACTGTCTCATCGACCAGCTCACTTTCGGTGGATTCTCGAGTCATGAACCAGCCGGCAGCGACGGTGATAGCCAGCCCACCCGTTGGAAGCATCCAGTTGGATACGAAGTGATCAGCCATGCCGAACCAGCTCGTCTTGCCAGCGAAAAGAAGGTTCCCGATACGGCCCGGTGCCGAGAGGTTGCTCGCGAAATCTGCACCACCGAAGGAGAGGGCTGCCAGAATCGTGAATAGGAAGACTACGCTACCGCATGCGAGCGTCGCTTTTCCGCGTTCGATTTCGTGCTCGTCGATGATGTAGGATGTGACGACCTCCAGTAGGGACATGGTCGATGTCAGGGCCGCGAGCGCGACGAGCACGTAGAATAGCGGCGCGAGAAACGAGCCTCCCGGCACTATGCCCTCCGCGAAGAACAGCTGAGGAAGCGAGATGAAGAGCATGCCCACGGTGCCGGTGTCACCCACTTGGTCTTGCATGCCTGCCGTGAAAATGACCGTAAACATGATAACTGTCGCGACCAACGCTATAACGGTATCGAGCAAAACGATGACACCTGAGGCCTTCACGATCGACTGATTGCGCGCGATGTACGATCCGTAGGTGATCATTGCGCCCATGCCCAAAGAGAGCGTGAAGAAGGCATGGCCCAGAGCTTCGAGTACGCTACCTCCGTCCAGCTCGTTAAAGCTGGGCCGGAAGATGAACGTGAGCGCTTCGCGGGAGCCGTCCATCGCGAAGGAAACTGTGAAGAGCAGGGCCAGGATCAGAAAGAGCACGGGCAGAAATAGTCGAGCGATCTTCTCGATTCCCTTCTGGACGCCGAAGTACACGACAGACACGGTTGCCACGCTAAAGCCCAGGGAGAGCGCTATCTGCAGCCCCCCATTTGCCGATTGCTCAGTGAACACCTGGCCGAGCGATGTCCCCGCCGGGAAGCCCCCTACCATCCAACCTGCCGTCTTAGCGAAGAAGTATAGTGACCAACCGGCGATGACGGTGTAGTAGCTGAGCAGGGTGAAGCCGCAGAGTACACCCCAAAGCCCCACTAAGCCCCAGGCGGGCCCGACGGCTTCTTTCAAGGCTCCAACCGCACTCTTCTGCGTTTTCCGGCCTATCAAAAGCTCCGCCATCATTATGGGAAGCCCGACAGCTGCGATGCACACGAGATACACTAGTACGAAGGCCCCCCCGTTGTTTTCCCAGGTGATGAATGGGAACTTCCAGAGGTTACCTAAGCCAATGGCGCTTCCGGTGGCGGCGAGTATGAATCCGGCACTAGAGGTCCAGTTTCCGCGCTGCTCAGTCATGCGATCTCCGAGGGGGTGACGGCGGTGTCCGCGAGGGGTTGTTACTCGCTGCGCGGAATTTGTGGCCCGAACATATCCAGCGCACTGAACCTCCGACAGCCACAGGTTTATCCAAGGCGCGGACAACAACTCTGATTTATGAAAAAGAAAGCTATGAAAATCGGAAATGGGTACATGAGCCTACTCAAGTTGCAACCGCTCGCTGCTGCATTGGTTTGGGTCACTACTGCCTGCGTTGGTCAGGGTTCGGATACGACGGAAAGTGATTTTCGAGCCGCACTCCTCACCGCTGGCCCAGTCACTGATGTAGGTTGGTATGCTGGAGGGTATGCTGGCCTTATGATGATTGCAGACTCCATGGGCGCCTCTGTGAGCCACCAGCAAACAGCGACCCCTGCTGAATTTGATGAGGCGTTTATTGCCTATGCGTCTTCCGGCTACGGGATCATTTTCGCGCACGGTAACGAGTATCAGGATGCGGCAATCCGGGCGGGACAGGAATTCCCAGACGTCACGATCGTTGTGTCTGGCGGTGGGCGTGTTTCGCCTAATGTGGTGCCTTTAATTTTCCGATTGGAAGAAGGAAGCTATCTGGCTGGCGTGACCGCTGCGTATGTGACGGAGTCGAAAGTCGTGGGGATGGTGGGGGGTGTTGAAATTCCGCCAGCGCGCGGCGCGTTTCTAGCCTTCGAGGCTGGTGTGCATGCTGTTGATCCCGAAATTGAGGTGCTGCAAGTCTATACAGGGGACTGGGATGACTTGGCGGCGGCGAAAGAGGCTACGGTCGCACAGTTGAGCCAAGGTGCTGATGTAATCATCCATAATTTGGATAATGCTTCCCTGGCTGTGTTCCAGGCTGTCAGGGAAGTAGTAGAGGAAGGTCGCGTTGCTTACGCCATTGGGATGAACAGTGATCAGAATGAGTTAGCCCCTGAGGTGGTTTTAGGCAGTGTGGTCATTCGAATCGCGGATGCATTCCACACTACTGCTCAGATGTGGCAGGAGGGAAATGTTGGAGGTGCTCCGATCTATGCAAATACAGAACAGGGTGTGATTGAGTTCGTTATCAACCCGATGCTACGCGATCGCTTATCAGATGAGGAGATTGAGCGTATCTCGGTCACCAAGGCTTTGATTAGAGCAGGGGAGATCGACGTACCACGGGTAGTCTTCGTGGAGGGCGAGCTCGAGGGTCACTAGGGTGAGCCAACCTTTTGTCCGTCTGCAAGGTATCAAGCGACGTTTCGGGTTAATCCAAGCGCTGTCTGGCGCTGACCTGGATCTCTATTGTGGGGAGGTGCATGGGGTGCTCGGTGCGAACGGTGCCGGCAAGTCCACACTCTTCAACGTGCTTGGGGGCCTAGTGTCACCGGACTCGGGCGGTATCGAAATAGAGGGCTCATCGGTAAAGTTGCGCAGCCCCCGGGATGCTTGGGCCCGCGGAATCGGTCTGGTGCATCAACATTTTACTCTAGTCCCTGCACTGTCAGTGCGTGATAATCTCAGGCTGGGCGTGAGGGGCCATTCGCTTACCGCAGCCGTCGCGGCGGCTGAAGCGAAGATGGAGAGGACCGGGTTGCGGGTGCCACTGGAGGCAAACGTGTCCGAGCTAGGTGTCGGAGATCGTCAGCGCACCGAGATTCTCAAGGCTCTTCTGCGGGACCCTCAGGTTCTCATTCTGGACGAGCCGACGGCAGTGCTGACACCCGAAGAAGCAGATGGACTCTTCTCCTTATTGAAAGATCTAGCGCGTGAAGGTCACGCAGTTGCGCTCGTTGCTCATAAGCTCGATGAGGTTCTCGCTGTCTCGGATAGGCTGACAGTTCTTAGAGCTGGTCGTAGTGTTATGACTGCACCGAGGTCCCAGGTCTCTGTTCGGGAATTAGTTGCAGAGATGATAGGAGACGGGATTACCGATGAGGCGGCGATGGGAGGGCAGGCCCGCCCATCGAGTGACTCGGTGGCTGTGGGCACTGTCCACGTGCCCGGTGGCGCGAGTGCGGCGTCACCATCAACCGCGCGCGGTGGGATGGTGGTTGCGAGTTTGGTTGGTGTGTATGCAGATCGCCTGAAAGATGTAAAGCTGGACGTAAGGGCTGGGGAAATACGAGGCATAGCAGGCGTAGAAGGAAATGGTCAGCATGATTTGGCACTTATTCTCTCAGGACGTAAGTCTCCGAGCCTGGGTCTAGCTAACATCCCTAAAGAGGTAGCGTTCATTCCCCAGGATCGGCATGCCGAGGGTCTCGTAGCCGATTTTGACCTCACCGAAAATGTGGCACTAGCGCTTTCCCGGATGGCGGAATTTGGGTCGAGAGTAATGATGCCCTGGGGCGTGTTGCGTGGCGAGGCTGAGAGGATTCGGGCAAAGTTCGAGGTGGTGGCACCGTCTATAGAGACACAAGCCCGGTTTCTCTCCGGTGGCAATCAGCAGAGGGTGATCATTGGGCGAGAGCTCGCTCTGAAAGCGCCTATGCTGGTCGCCGAAAATCCGACTCGCGGCCTCGATGTGGCGGCTACTTCATACGTGCAGGGGGAACTCCTTAAGTTGGCCTCTGAAGGAGTTGCGATTGTCCTGATCTCGACTGATCTCAATGAGGTACTCAGGCTTTCAGACAGCGTTTCGGTCATGACGAAGGGTCGGATGGTTGAAGTGTCGGGAGCTCAAAAAACCAGGGAAGGAGTGGGAGCCTTGATGCTGGGCGGTGGAGAAGCCTCAAATTGAATAGCTCTATACCCCCAAAGAGAGCCAGGGAAATCGCACTTCTTGGCTTAGGGGCCGTGACGATGACGCTGGGGGCCGCAGCTGTGTTACTCCTGCTGGGAGGCTACGACCCAGTGAAGGCGGCAGCTGCTATGCTCAGGGGCTCAGTAGGCAGTTGGAATACCTTTGTCTCAATCACGCTAGTGCGGTCCGTGCCCCTGCTTTTTGCGGGCCTTGCGGTGGCCCTTGCATTTCGAGCGGGCGTATGGAACATCGGAGCCGAGGGCCAGCTTTACGTTGGTGCAGTCGCAGGAGTTTGGGTGGCACTGACGTTCACGCATTTACCCGGTCCGTTCCTTGTAACTTCGGCCCTCACCGCCTCTGTTGTTGCGGGTGGGGCCTGGGCTCTTGTGCCGGCTCTGATGAAGCTCCGGCTTGGGATCGGGGAAGTGATCACGACGATCCTAATGAATTTTGTTGGGATATATTTGGCTGCGTGGATGGTGCACGGGCCACTGCAGGAGAGGCGTGGGGTTTTCCCTCAGACGGATCGGATAGTCGACGCAGCCCGCTTGCCGGAGCTCATTTCTGGGACGCGCCTTCACCTTGGCTTTGCTCTGGCATTAGTGCTTGCTGGCATGCTCGCCTTCGTTCTTCAGCGGACTCGATTCGGCTTCCACCTTAGGGCGGTTGGTGCCTCTCCCGCTGCTGCTGTTGTGGCCGGGCGTATCGATACGAACCGCGTGATTCTTTTAACATTCCTGGCTTCCGGAGCGATCGCGGGGCTGGCTGGTGGTGTCGAGGTCACCGGTCTGACGTACGCGCTTTATGAAGACCTATCGGATGGATGGGGATACACCGCGATAGCGGTCGCATTGCTTGGGGGGCTTAGACCCGGAGGGGTGATAGTGACGGCGATCTTCTTCGGTGCACTTCAGGCTGGTGCTGGGGCAATGCAGCGGGATGCGGGTATTCCGGCCGCTTGGGTGGACGTTGTCGAGGCACTCGTGATTCTTGCGGTGCTGGGACTCGACCGGATAAGAGCAGCAAGAGTTGGGCATCATGCCGGTGAGGAGGCACTGTGAGTCAGGTCGAGTTGGCCCTCTTCCTCGAGTCAGCCGTCAGGCTGGGGATTCCGCTTGCTCTTGCGGCGATGGGTGAAACGATCACAGAGCGAAGCGGGGTGATCAACATTGGAATCGAAGGCTCAATCATTGCAGGGGCACTGGGCGGCTCGCTAGGTGCCATTGCGTTCGGAGGTGCAGGGCTCGGGATAGCTTTTGGCGCTCTGACTGGTTTGCTGGTCGCTCTCGTCTTTGCTGTGTTCGCGATTGGTCTTGGTGCCGACCAGATAATCACAGGTACCGCTGTTACGATAGGTGGGTTGGGCATGACCGGGGCCTTGTATCAGGTCGTGTTTGGCGTAAACGGTATGGAGCTTTCGGTCCCCATGCTCGCTCCGGCGGCCATCCCTTGGCTGTCTGATATTCCAGTTATAGGGAGTGCTTTCTTTGCACAGGCGCCTACTGCGTACTTTGCGTATGTGATGGCTCCACTAGCCTGGTACGTTTTGTTCAAAACCGCATGGGGCCTCGAACTCCGGGCAACTGGTGAGTCTCCCGTGGCGGCAGAGGCCGCGGGTGTCCGAGTCCGTGCCGTGCGTTTTTCGGCGACGCTCTTCGGTGGCGCAATGGCTGGTATCGCAGGCGCTCATCTAGCGCTGGCCCATGCTGGGGCTTTTGCGGAAAATATGAGCGCGGGTAAGGGTTTTATCGCGATCGCAGTCGTTGCGCTGGGGCGGTGGAACCCAATCATCGTACTTTTTGCCGCTCTGTTTTTCGGAGGGGCCTCGGCATTGCAGTTTTTGCTACAGGCTCTTGGGTTCGACCTTGCTTATCAGATTTTTCTTGCGTTCCCGTACATACTCACCCTCGCAGCGTTGGCTGGCTGGGTAGGGAAATCCCGAGCTCCTGCAGCGCTAGCTTTACCCTGGGAGCCGAATCGGTGAGGGTCTTGGAGGTAAGGCTAGGTCAGTTGGGTCATGCGCTTGGATTTCGCGTGTCCGTAAGATCCGAGCTTACTTTTCTAGAGATGGATGGAGAGGCAGAACTTTGTTGGAGTGCTTGATGGTGTTATCCAAGACCTGCTCGGCTCGTACTTTTGTGCTCTCGGTGTTGTTGGGCTGTTCGGCTTTTGGTGCCCCAGACTTGAGGGCTCAGCGCCTTGATGGCACGGGGACAGTCGCTTCCGGTCTCTTGCTGCGTCAGATGGACGGGGTAAAGCGGGTATTGATGATTGCAGCTCATCCGGACGATGAGGACACGGGGTTGCTGACTGCGCTCGCACGAGGTCGCGGCGCTGAGACCGCGTATTTAGCGTTGACCAGGGGTGATGGGGGTCAGAATCTGATTGGTCCAGAGCTTTGGGAAGGCTTGGGCATCGTTCGGACGGGTGAACTTCTGGCTGCAAGAGAGCTCGATGGAGGTCGCCAGTTTTTTACCACCGCCTTCGACTATGGATACTCGAAGAGCGCCCAGGAAGCACTCTCGGTTTGGCCTCAGGAAGAATTGCTCGCCGAAGTGGTTTGGGTTGTTAGATCGTTCAGGCCACATGTAATAGTGTCGGTGTTCAGCGGAACTCCCGCCGACGGGCACGGCCAGCACCAGGCCGCGGGTATTATGGCTCGTGAAGCCTTCAGTGCCGCCGGTGACCCTTCACGTTTCTCCGAGCAGCTTGAGCGCGGTGTCGATGCATGGGAGCCACTCAAACTCTACCAGACTTCGCGCCGCCGTTTCTTCTCTCAAGAACCGATAAGTGATGGCTCCCTAGATGTTCCGACTGGCGTGCACGACCCGCTTCTGGGCCGCTCACTACTGCAGCTTTCGAGGGAAAGCAGGAGTCAGCACAGGTCCCAAGACATGGGCGCGCCACAGACGCAGGGCCCTCAGGTGACCGGGGTGATCCTGCTTGAGAGCCGGGTAGGAGACGATGCGCAGGAGATTTTTGAGGGCGTGGACACGACGTTAGTGGGAATCACAGTCGATCTGTCAGATGAAAATGCTAGTGTGGCTCAAGGTTATCTCGAGGCGTACAGAGGTTCTGTGCGAGAGGCTACAGATGCTTTCGGTCTAGACCCGATGCCAATGACTAAACACCTGCTCAAGGCGAGGACGCAACTGCGAATGGCTCGAGAGTTCGTTGGTGACGCCGCGAGTACGGAGTTTTCGAGTGCCTTGGCTACTCGCCTCGAAGTGACAAATCGAGCGATCTACGCAGCCGCCGGCGTTTCGTTCGATGTTCGTTCGGTCGACGACTTATTAGTGCCGGGGCAAACGGTGGTAGTGCAGGCACAGCTGTGGAATGGGGGTGGCCTTACTCTCATAGGACCAGAAACGGAACTGTCTTTGCCGGTGGGGTGGACATCAAGTCTGGTTGAGGTGAGAGGCGTTTCGGCGGAAGGCACAATTGCGCCAGGTGACTTGGCCGTTTTCACGTACCAGGTTGAGGTCCCCGTCGATGCAAATGTTTCACGCCAGTATTACCTACGTGAGCCTCGTAACGGAGCACGGTACGTTTGGCCTGATGAGTCCGAGTTATGGGGTCTTCCCCGGAATCCGGAGTTAGTTAAGGGAACAGCAACCTTCAGCCTTGCTTTGACAGGTGACAGCTCAGAGTCGCTGTTACCGGATTATGATCATAATGAGATCAGTTCGGACTGGAGGTATGTTGGGGTAGACCCGGCGTTCGGTGAATTTGAAAAGCCGGTTCTGGTTGTTCCTGCTGTATCTGTTTCCGTCACACCCTCGGGTCTCACTTGGCCCCAGAGCGATGCGGGATCGCAAGAGGTATCAGTTGTCATTCGATCTGAGGCGGAGGAGGGAAGCCGGGGTTCAGTGAAGATATCGGCCCCTGAGGGATGGGCTGTCTCACCTATGTCGCAAGATTTTGATCTCAAAGAGTCGAGTTCAGAAAGCTCGATGAGCTTCCAACTTAGGCCTGAAGGGGCTGTCGTGTCGGGACGACACATCTTCGAGGTGAGGGCGCAAACTGAAAGCGGTGAAGTCTATGACGAAGGATATGCATTGATAGACTATGAGCATATCAAGAGGACTGCATTGTATTCAGAGGCGTCAGCGACTGTTTCCGTGGTGCCGGTCGAGGTGCGGTCCGGGGTTCGAGTGGGCTACATCATGGGTTCAGGGGACAGTGGCCCAGAAGCGATAAGGCAAATGGGTGCGCCAGTTGAGATGCTCGACGGAACGCGAGTGCGTGATGGTGACTTTGATGGGTTAAGTACCATTGTGCTGGGTGTGCGCGCCTACGAGACGCGGGCTGACCTGCAGTCGGCGTCGGCTCAAGTACTCGACTTTGCGCGTTCTGGGGGGACCGTCATAGTGCAGTACAACCGGGGAACGTTGGGCAGTCTTGCACCGTGGGATCTCACAGTTGGGCGAGGCTCTCCTAGGGTCTCCGACGAGACCGCGCCTGTGCGAATCATCGAGCCTGACGCTCCGATCTTTACCTCGCCGAACCGAATTGGAGATGCGGATTTCGACGGTTGGGTTCAGGAACGAGGGCTTTACTTCGCATCTGGTTGGGATGATCGCTATACCCCGCTGTTGGTGCTGAACGATCCCGGTGAAGAACCTCGCTTTGGGTCGATGTTAGCGACCGAGGTTGGCGATGGAGTTTTTGTCTATACTGGACTCTCCTTCTTTCGCCAGTGGGCGGATCAGGTTCCTGGGGCATATAGGTTTTTCGCGAACTTGATCTCCCTTGACCCGAAGGAATGGCGGCTGTTCTCGGCTCGAAAGTGATGATCGGAGCTAGGCGGTGTCTTGGGATAGTAACCAGGGTGAGCCTGGCTCTAGTCTCAGTGACGCTCGCAGCATGTGTGCAAGATCAAGGCTCGGTCACACTGCTAGTGCGAACCGATCTGCCCGAGGTGTTGCGCGATTATGTGGAGGAGACGTTTGAGGCGGTACACCAGGATATCAATGTGCGCTTCACGGTCGCTTCGACAGAAACCACTCTCGCAGAACTTCAGGCTATAGAACTACAGTGCGGTCCACCCTTTGATGTGTGGTGGGGTGCTCATGCCTCTGGCTTGCAAGCTGCAAGCGATGCAGGTCGACTAATGACTTACCAGCCCCGATGGCTTGGTCCCTCAGCATCAGTCGATCTGCGACATGATGGTGAGTGGCATCCTCTCCTGCTGACCCCATACGTGATCGCCTTCAGTCGCGAGGACTTGGAGCTGGCCCGGGCTCCGTCCGACTGGATCGACCTTCGTCACTTTCGGTGGTCTAACGATATCGAGATTCTGGACCCGGCTAGTTCCGAGGCGGGCGCGTGGTTCCTGATCTCCATGCTTCAGCAGGCGGCTTCGATCGGTGATCTGGAATCTGGCTTCGACTGGCTGGCTACGATGGATCGTTATGTGGAGTCGTATGCGACGAACACCTCGGATGCACTCCAGGCGCTAAGAGAAAAACGTTCAAGGCTAGCCATTGTGCCGCGGGCGGATGTAGAAGCCGAACGTTCTAATAGCTCCTCTTGGCTATACTACAGACTTCCAGAATCAGGCACACCGGTCTTGATACGAGGTGTGGCGTTGATGAGCGGGACGAAGGAAGCTAGGGCCGCGAAAGAGTTTTTAGACCACCTAGGATCAATCGACGTAAGGACTGAGACGAAGCTCAGGACACGGTGGCAACCGGTCTTCGGAATGGTCGATTCGAGCCGTATTCCGGTGGACTTCGAGCTGCAGGAATCTTGGACACCCTACGCGATTCTGTTCGATACGATCCAGGGGAAGCGCGAAGGTTGGCTAAATCGGTGGGAGCAGGAGATAAGGGGGCGTTAAGGAATTTGTGACGGCTTCATAGGTTAGGGCAAAGCGGCATTCCGTTCCCTTCCACTCAATGCTACTCCGACGACGACAACAACTCCTGCTCCGATCACGTTTTGCCATAGATAGGCTACATCTGTGCCAAAGTTCACGAATCCTACTACGGTCATTCCTGCAAGCAGGCCTATGAATGCTCCGGTACCCCTTGCCCTAGGGATCATTGCGAGCAGGAATACACCTAGGATTGAGCCGTAGAAGAACGAACCGAAACGGTTTACTACTTCAATTAGCGATCCTAGGGTGGCAGCATACGTAGCGACGACGCAGGCGAAAAGGCCCCATAAGGCAGTCGCCCCTCTCGATACCGCTAGATAGTGAGAGTCTGGAGCTTCTGGCCTCACCCAGCGTCGATAAAAATCGATCACGCTGGTTGTTGCTAGGGAATTCAGTTCAGATGAAATGCTCGACATCGCCGCTGCGATAATGCCCGCGATAAAAAGGCCAGCTAGACCGAGTGGGAGTTCGTTAAGCACAAAGTGCGGGATGATATAGTTGACGTCCCTGGAAGACTCTCCGGTTACTTCCTCAGCTAGTGAAAGAGCTCTGCCACGGATGGTCTGGATCTCTCTTTCGCGCGCAAGATACATCTCCATGGCCGCAGTTGTTCTTGCCTCGTCATCAGCCTTTGAAACCTCTAGTGCTGCGGTCTCGCGCATTGTGAACGCTGTCGCGTATTCACTCTGGAGCTTGTCGTAGGCTTCACCTCTCTCGGCCGCGACCGCCTGTTCATGTGTCGGATTGTAGAGGAGGGGTGGCTCAACGAATTGGTAGTACACGAAAACACTAATGCCGACGCACAGAACCAGAGCCTGCAAAGGAATCTTCCAATAGGCACTCACTATAAGGGATGTCTTGGCTTCATCAATTGAGCGCGCGGCTAGGTAGCGTTGTACTTGGCTCTGGTCAGTACCAAAGTACGAGAGCATCAGGAAAGTCCCTCCCAGAACGCCCGACCAAAATGTGTACTGTTCATTGATATTGAACCCAAAATCAAACGTCTTGAGCCGACCAGTCGCGCCCGCGATCTGAAGTGCATCATGCGGACTGATGGGCATCTGCATAAGCAAGACGCACATGATAGCCACTAGGGACAC
>MDTA01163457.1_pt1 | contig 17321 bp, 18 predicted proteins | sample 811151 | NCBI WGS metagenome assembly MDTA01 (sample SAMN05326648, study PRJNA326480) | marine metagenome | isolation source: seawater | place: Indian Ocean: South | collected 2010
TGCTGCAGATAGTAGGGCGTTGGCACCCATCGAAGCACCAGAGCAAGCTGCTCCGGCCACTGCGACAACTCCAGCGTCAATTAGGGACTGAGCTGCAGTCTGCGCCATTGTACCGTCGCATCCAGAATCGGCCTCGATAACCTCGAAGACATAGTCTCCATCCATTGCGTTCAGGTCATCCATAGCTGCTCCCCAAGCAAAGGTGAATGGGGCAGCGAACTGCGAAATAGGACCAGAAGCATCGTTCAGGAAACCTAGCTTGATTGTGGTTGCTGCAGGGGCCTGGAACATTGGGTTCTCAGTTCCCATGTAGTGAGCTGCGATTTCGTCAACAATGGCGTCAGCCATATCAGCGTCGAAACCGACCACATTCATGTCGTCGTCGTATGACTCAAACGGTGGGTAGAACGGATCAGTGCACAACTTCAGGCTACCAGACTCAAGGACACCGGTTAGGGTGCTGCCCTCAGTTGGGGTCGGGTATTCTGTAGCAGTGTCAGCCGTTGTGTCATCAGCAAGTGTGACAGCTCCATCGAACCAAGCGCCGTAAATGGCGTCGTATTCTCCAGAAGCGACAACAGCGCCGATAGCGACATCCAGAGCAGCAAGAAGCTCTCCGGAGTCCTCACGGACGGCTAGACCGAAGTTCTCATCCGAGAAGGTGACCATTAGGTCGCCCTCTAGAGACAGAACAGGTGCGTCTCCCATGGCGTAGTGTGCGTCACCGTTGTTCAGAGCGGCGATTACTGAAGGGAAGTCCTCGAAAGCACTGATTGTAGCCATACCTAGGTTCTCATTGGCGTATAGGTCAGAGGTGGTCCCCGACTGTACGGCAATTGTGGTACCTGCTGCGTTCAGGTCCGAGACATCCGAGATTGTTGCTGCACCGTCTCCGCCGATAACACCCTGGCTGCTTGTGTAGTAAGCCCTGGTGAAGTCGACGACTTGGTCGCGCTCATCTGTCTTCGTCATCGCCGAGATAATGGCGTCGCACATCTCGCCGGCATTCAGGTTGGGGATAATGGGGTCCCATCCAGACTCCACCCACATTGGGCCGACATCGGCAGCCAATGTGATGGACCAGGTTGGGTCGTAGGTACACGATCCGTCGTCTTCGGTAGCATCTGCGTTGTAGTTGTTCGCCGTAGCGTCCATACAACCCATTACTGCCACAGGCTCAGGGTCCTCATCATCTCCCCCTAGGCAACCAGCGAACGCTGCCGCTAGCATACTCAGGGTAAGCATCATTGCAATTATTTTCTTGTTTTCCATAGCGTAATCACGCTCCAGTGCCGGCACGACGATGTGTGGTAGTTATAGAGATTCGGTATTTTTACCGTAGGTAAAGCGTTTAGATAATAAAAACCATCCAAATTTCTCTATTTTCGAAGATTTTGGCTTAAATATGCTATTATTTTGATAGTGACAATCATTGAGTGGTTGCTTTTCGGGTCAACATGGGCGTCGATCCGATTGACTATGCCTCGAGTGGAGTGGACATCGATGCTGAAGGAAAGGCCATCTCAAGTCTGATTGGTGCACTCGGCAACTCAGTTAGGAAGTCAGGTCAGAAGGGTGCGCCAGTTCCTCTGCCTGGTGGCTTCGGAGGAATTGTCGAATTTGGTGATTCTCGGCTCGTGTTGGCAACTGATGGAGTTGGCTCAAAATTACAGATAGCAAGCCAGACTGGTTGGTTAAGAGGAGTGGGGATTGACTGCATCGCTATGAATGTGAATGACCTCATTTGTGTGGGCGCTGAGCCAATTGCTTTCGTGGACTACATCGCAGTTCCAAAGACTGACCCAATGGTGCATGCTGAGTTGGGCCATTCACTAACTGAAGGTTGTCGTCAGGCCAGGGTAACTTTAGCTGGCGGGGAGACTGCAACCTTGCCTGGGATTGTGACCGAGTTGGACTTATCTGGAACAGCCCTAGGGTGGTTCACTGAAGGTGGTGAAATTACCGGTGAAAGATTGCAGGTTGGTGATGCAATTATTGGCCTACCAAGTAGCGGAATACACTCAAATGGATACACTCTTGTAAGAGCAGTTCTAGAGAGATCCGGTCTATCTTTGAACGATTCTGCACCTTTCGAAGTTGAGGCTGGTCGGATAGAAAGATGGATGGAAGGTGATTTGACCATTGGAGAGGTTCTCCTGAATCCAACGATGATTTATGTCGATCCGGTGATTGACCTAGTGCTCGCTTGCAGAGAAGGCAATGGCCCATGCTCTTCTGAAGATATCAAAGCGATTGCTCACATCACTGGTGGAGGCTTGTCTAATCTACTGCGATTGCATGAGACTCTAGGTTGGCATATCGATGACCCTCTAACAGTGCATCCTGAGTTCTCTTGGATAGCAGATGTAGGCCCAGTAGATTCTAGAGAGATGCATAGAACATTCAACATGGGTATGGGGATGGTGATTGCAGTTTCAGACGGTGTTTCGGACGATGTTGAAAAGTGGCTTGCTGAGAGACTTGCGGGTACGCGTAGAGTTGGTTCAGTCACGGATTCAGGGAAGGTGACACATGCAGATTCAGAAGTGTTCTTCGATCATTACTGAGCAATTCTACCAGTAGTCAATACCTTGTGCGGTAACTACCTCCGAGAAGCATGGGTGAAAACGAGCCTAGTGGTTGGCCCGGTGTGCTGCATCGAGAGGGTCGCACTCTATGCAGACTACCAGGGGACCCTTCTGAATTGGGTCCCGGGCCGGGAACCAAGGGGCAGGGTGCTGTCTTCCATAATCCAGCAATGGCAGGTAGCAGAACTCGTAGTGTGCTACTTCTCCAATATTGTATCGAGGCGGGGCTTCTTGGAGAAGGTGCAATCTATGCACTCGATGGGCTTTCTGCCTCTGGAATTAGGGCGCGCAGGTGGTTGAATGAATTGCCTTCTGAAAGTGCAAACAGAATTAGCGCCACGATGGGTGATATGGATCCTGCAGCTCTAGATTGGGCTATGCTTTGTCACGAAGAGTTCCCTCCCAGTCATGGCAAGGGAGAATTGCTTCAGCATTTGGGTGACTTGCGAAAAAGTGTACTCGAACATGGCAGGCATTGGGTAGATATTGATCCATACGGGTCGCCTCTTCCTTTCCTTGATACAGCAGTCCAATCGCTGGCAAGGCGGGGTGTAATTGAAGTCAGTGCGACCGATAGTGCTGCACTATCTGGTTCTTCAAAAAGCGCATTACTAAGGCGCTATGGAGCGAGAGTAAATACTGACGGTTTGGCGCATGATTCTGGCCTAAGAGTGTTGCTTGCTAGCCTTGCCAGAACTGCGGCTAGGCATGAGCGATCGGTGATTCCATTGTTATCGGTATGGGACTCTCACCACCTGAGAGTCTCGGCCCTAGTCAAAAGAGGAGTAGAGGGGGCCAATCGGGTAGAAGAGTCTCTTGGCTGGAGGGTAGCTGAGCCAACAAAGTCTGAGGTTTCTGTGTCTATTTCCGCTGCTCTGCATCCACATACTACACTGGATTCGGATTCTCTTCCTATGCACTGCTTCTTGCCTCTCAATCATCCAATCGACCGTGCCGACAAGCGTGTTTCTGGTCCAATGTGGATTGGGGCTCTTGGAGATTCAGGCGCAATGGCGTCGATGAGTGAAGAGCGGGCCGTTGGGTTGAGTAGTCCTGTGTATGACGAGAATGATCCTCTTGGGTGGTCCGAGCATGATTGCGAGAGAGAGAAGCGGAGTGTTGTCCGTAGTGTAAGGCACCTATCTGAGGAAGCTGCAGTAATCGATGCTCCTCACTTGATTCTAGTCGATGATTTGGCGAGTTGGCTCGGTTCGGGCTCTCCGGTCAGTCCGAGTAAGATGGTTGAAAAATTGCGTAAAGAAGGTCACAGGGCCGCTGTTTCCAGATATGGAAAACCGTCTTTCAGGACTGATGCCCCTTGGGATGCAATTGTTTCAGCCACCGATGTATGACATCTCAATCCTATCCGATGGCTTTGACATCTCGGATCTAATCTCAGAGTATCTATCTTCTCTTTCTTGCCAATGAGATCTGATTATTGATGCAATTTCCTCATCTGAACTACCCATCCTAATTGGGGACAGTAAATCCAACCCTCTACTTGAGAAGAGGCAGGTGTAAAACCTACCATCGGCCGATATCCTGGCTCTAGTGCAATTACCACAGAATGGTTCGGTAACACTGGTTATGAGGCCTACTTCATCTCCTTGTGCCGTCTCGTACCTCTTGGCTACATCACTCTTTTTTACTGAGGGGATTGGTTTCAATTCGCCTATCAATTGTCGGATTTCTTCAGCACTAACCACATCCTCCATTGACCATCCATTTGTTGAACCCACATCCATGTACTCAATGAAACGAATTGCTATATCTCTATTAGAAAAACGCTCAATCAAATCTAATACTTCTTCTTCATTTGAATTTCTTTTGACTACAGTATTGATTTTTATTGGGCCCAAACCAACTGATTCTGCCGCCTCTATACCGGCCATAACAGAGGCCACCGTATGACCTGAATCGGTAATCTTAGCAAATGTGGCTTCGTCAATTGCATCAAGGCTCACAGTTACACGGTTGAGGCCTGCAGCGGAAAGGGCTGGAGCATATCTCGGTAAGAGGACGCCGTTGGTTGTCATCGCGATCTCGACATCTCTCAGAGCCAGCATTGAAACCAAATTGTGTAAGTTTCTGCGAAGGAGTGGTTCTCCTCCTGTGAGACGAATCTTTTCTACGCCGAGCGATACGAAAATACCTGCTAAGCGGTCTATCTCCTCAAATGTCATTATTTCATCGCGGCCCATGAATGGAAAATCGTTCCCAAACACTTCTCTAGGCATGCAATATGTACATCTGAAGTTGCACTTATCCGTGACTGATATTCTCAAATCAATTAGTGGCCGGTTCAGTTTGTCCACCGGCTTTGACTCCATCCAACTTGCGTGTAGATACTTGGTGATGAGTCTTGCCTGTAGTCGGACAGGTTGAAATTATAGGATATGGTCACAGATACCGAAAGGCATGCTTACTATCACCGATAAGGCTCAAGAGATGCTTGGCCAATTTGCAGAATCTGCTGACGAGGGGGTTGAGTTAATTCTTCGAGTAGAGATTGTCGGCAGGGGGCCCAAGGGTTTCCAGTATGACTTGCAGTTTGTAGGGCGCGAAGATAGAAAGGAAGATGATATCGAAGTCGATGTTGAAGGAATGCCTGTCCTAGTTGCTGCCCGGAGCGCCCAGTATCTCGAAGGTACTACTCTTGACTACAAGGAGACCTTGATGGGTGGCGGATTCAGTTTTGAAAACCCTAACCCACTATGGGTGGACGAGTTGTCTAATGCAGTAGCAGATATCATCGCAAGTGAGGTCAATCCTGTCGTCGCTTCGCATGGCGGACATGTCGATTTGATTGGTGTCGATGATGGTAAGGCAATCATCGCATTTGGTGGAGGTTGTCAGGGCTGCGGTATGGTTGATGTGACCCTCAAGCAAGGGGTTGAGGTCATGATTAAGGATAATGTCCCTGGAATTTCTGAAGTTATCGATGCAACAGATCATGAAGCCGGAACTAATCCATTCTACTGATTAGAAAACCATTGGAATATCGTCTTCGTCATCATCCGAATCTGGTGCAGGTAAGGCCATTGAGTGGGCCCTCTCAAACGCCTCTCTAACTCTCTCCTCTATATTTCGAGCATCATCGAGAAGACCTTGGACTGGAATTTCCCTATCCATCAACTCACTAAGTCCCTCCACGGCAATTAGAGCAGCCCTGGCATCTGGGTACATCGGATTACACTCAGCCAGTAGGGCAGTGACATCTAGACCTCGACGCTCTCCCTCGGCGATTAGATAACCAGCAATCCCGGCAACAATTCCTTGCTGTATTTGCTGAATTCCAGCGTCTTCGAGTTGATTTCTGCTGGCTGATGTAGAGGCAACTCCCCACAAATAGCTGTCTTCCTTGATTCCTAGGTCGTTGCTTACGACTCCATCAATTACAATTAATCGGTCGAATCCTCCTTTGGTGAACCACTCCATCACGGTCTCTCCGAAGTATACATCATTATCGCTCGGGAATTGAATCTCTGAGGTGAATACTCCGAGACCCTCACCCTGATACACTCTGACTGGGTGTTTTGGAACTGAGTCATGAATCAGAGCTATGGCTGGGAATTTGGGGTGCATAACAGTCCCCATAGGGGACAATTCGAGTGTCTTGATTAGATGGGATGTGGCAATCACACCGACTGAGCCGACAGTAGAGAAACCACAGATTGCAGTTCCACCGAGCCCTGAAGGGTCGGCATCAGCGTGCAGGACTAGTGGATATGCGCCGCTCGTGTACTCCTCCATGAGGTAGCCCCCCAATCAGGGATTATTGAAACCCACGACTAGAGTATTCTCAAATTGTGGAGATTAGCACTTGCACTAGTTAAGGAAAATAGCGACAAATTAACACCGATGAAGCGTTGCGGGACCTGTGAGTGAGACCGGGAGTAGTGGGATTGGGCGCATCTACATCAAAGCGGGTAGCGAGGAGATAGACCTCTCCGGTTCTGCCAGAGAAGTCAGCGACAACTGGTTGAATATCACTAAGCAGGATACTTGGCAGTCCACTCTTTCCAGAATAAGGATGGCTCGCCAAGAGGCGATAAACAAGGCCATGGAAGTAGTGGTAAAATCAGGAATTCCTGAGAGAGGTTCTGCTTTCAGAAGGCTACTAGACACTTGTGGAGTGGATAAGAAATCTGATGTAATCCTAGCCGCGATTCATTATCTCAGATCTGTAGAAAGAGAGAGTGATACGCCCCCTAGAGATGTAAGAATTCTAATCGCTCAGAGCGGAATGTGGGATGAAGACGAAGTAGAGAAGTGGAATTTGTCGCTATACATCAATAGGATGCTAGAGGGTTCCTCGCCATTGTTGGAATATCCAGAAGGGAAGGCGAGCAAGAATCGTTTCGTTGTTCTTACTGATGATGGAGTGGACTATCTCGAAAACATGTCTCTGTGAGGAGTTTCATGAAGGACCTGTCCTATACTTCTCATGTGGGTAAGAACCTGAGAGATGCTGATTTATCTGGCTTCGATTTGCGTCGTGCCATATTCGATGGGGCGGATCTAGAGGGTGCCGATTTATCTGGCTGTGATTTGAGAAATGCCTCGTTTAAGCGAGCCAATCTAATGAAGGCGGCATTTGATGGGGCTGATATGAGAGGTGCTTCTTTCATCAAAGCAAAAATGAATCTTTCAAATTTCCAAGGTTGTCGTCTTGATGGTGCTGACCTTCGGGGCATAAGAGGCCGTTATGCCATATGGCGTAATGCAAATTGGTGGGATGCAAAAATGAATGATGATCTGAGAGAAGTGCTAACAAAAAAATGGCCGAGAGAATAGTCACTAAGGAGATAATTTAGCAAGTCCTTCTCGTATCCAGTCGGGCACGGAGATCTTTCTCTGGACCTCACCCATATCTGTGCAGACCGTAACTTGGTCTGAAGCCCAGCACAATACTCCATCCTGATTACGAAACTCGTACCTCCAGTTGATTGATGTATTGCCTATCTTAGGTACTGTAAGGGAGCATTGTATAGTATCGCCATAAGAGACCGGGTGTAGGAACTGAGTATCGCTATGCACTAGTGGGAATGCTATCTTATGCTCAGAGAGTATGGTGTTGTAGTGCATACCACAGGAGAATTCCCAAGACTCTTCGTAGAACCGATGAGCTAAATCCCAGAAACGCGGGTAGTAGACTATCTTGGCCAAATCGACCATTGGGAAGTCAACACGCCTCTGTGAAACGAAAGCCATGCCACTCGCGAGATGTTTCGGTTGAAGGCTGTTATGGAGGAACTACTGGTTCCTGACATGAGATAACATCCATTCCATTGGAATCGGGTCGATGTAGATACTGAACCACCCTCCATGTCCACCATCTATTACGGAAACAAATGTAATATTGGCTCCTAATTGAGTTAGATTCTCCGCCATTTGTGCAGCCATTTCGTAAGATGATGTGTTATCTGCAGTACCATGAGCCATCCATATAGGAAGATGTGCAACTTCTTCGGCTAATGGAAGATAGGAATATGGTTGGTGATGTGGTGAGAGGGGCATTATGGCAGCAAAGTAGTCTGGTAGTGCCGCGGCCACAATGAATGTGCCTCTTCCTCCCATGCTAAGTCCAGTTAGGTAGATTCTGTCGTCGTCAACATTGAGATTTGATTTGACATCTTCAAGAACATCCAGAACCTTCTTTGGATCCCAATCTAATTCTAGCTTTGAGGGGCGGACAATGATGTATTTGTCATCCTCAGGCATGTGGAAATTATTTGTGAGGAAGTTGTTGAAGAAGACAGAATCGTACACCTCTCCATGTAGGAATATGAAGATTGGATATGATTGGCTTGAGTTGTAAGCTGGTGGAATCTTAACTGAATATGTGTATCCACACATCCAATCTAACCTCTGGTCAACTATGATTTCAGATTCGTTATTGTAGTCGGTTGTGTCATAAGAAATATCGGTTAGGCCGTCAACTGCTAACCACATTCCACCCTGATGTTCGGGCCATTGTGTAGGATTCTCTGTTGGATTCAGTCCTTCAGACGCAGTTGTGTTACATGGAGGAATGTATGTTGGTTCTGGTTCAGGCTCTGGGAAGGAACAGTTGCGTGTTTGCTCATCCCAAGTTCCACCGCGTTGCTCGCAGTCTTCTTCAGTTATCTCTGAATCGTCATTTCCTCGGTCGCTCTCATCATCAAAGTCACAATACGATTCACCTTCGCTATCGGGGGCTTCAGTCCAAGAGCCTTCTCGCTCTTCACATTCTTCTTGATTGATTTGGGTTATATCTTCGGCTCGTTCATCCTCTGAGTTAATCTCTGGGGTGGTGTCCTCGATTATCTCCGTTCTGTCATCACCTGCACAGCCAGCTAGGGCTGCAGAAAACAGTAGTAGTACAACTAGACCAGCCCCTCTCATGCACATGAATCGGATGCTTTGGTTATCTAGTCTCGTATGCCGTCGCTGCGCCTGAAGGATGGCGGACCCACCGCGATTCGAACACGGGTTACAAGCTCCGCAAGCTCATGTGATATCCAGGCTACACTATGGGTCCAGCGCGTTTTCGACCGGCGACTTCTGTATAACCCCGACGGTGAGTTAAATCACATTGAAAGGGGGAGTACGGTCTTCCATCGAGGTTCTGCAAGTTTCTTCGCATTGGGCCCAGTTCTAACATTCTGAGTCTTGTGAGTCAAGACTCCATGCATACCCTCAACGGAGAACTTGACACGTAGTTCAAGAAGACGATCTCGCTCTGCGGTGGTCATCTGCTCGGAGTCGAGTTCAACTGATGTTGCAGTGCCTTCCTCACCCTCGTTATGCAGGTTCAGAGTACTTCCTTCAATAGCCACCCTTGGTGAGAAATCGTAGTCCTTGGGGTCATTCATGCGAACATCTGCATCGATGATTAGCCTGTCTCTGATTGAGACCTTGGTAATCTCGATTGACCTGACCATGCATCGGCATCGGAGCTGAGTTCAAAGCCCTTCGCACGCGAAGAAGAGGGGTTTAGACTGCTATCTCACTAACTCTGGGTACTAGAATCACGAATTCGACGACTAGTTGCCAATCGTTTCCTTGGTCGGGGTCGACATCGTCAACCGGTAGGTCTGGATCGCACTCATCGGCCGTGATAGTCCAATACCAAGTCCCCTGTCCAAATCTCTCTCCCGGCTCGTTCAGAAGAGTCTCTACCAATCCATCTGATGAGTCGGCAGTAATGGTATAGTCGCTCTCAGGTATTGAGTTCATATCCGACCGATCAATGCTAGCACTAGCGTTCTCGGTGATATTATCGTGCGTGGTTGAAGCAAAGGTATTCCATCCTGTCTCAGGTATGCTCAAGGAGACTGTGAAGTTGTCTTCTGGCCACATTATTGGCAGTAGATCTCTGGCCAGGGTGAGTGTAGCGTTGACTTGGATGATACGCGCGCCCTCTCCAGGAATGTGTTCCAACTCAACGGATTGTCCTTGCTCTAGATAGCCCGACCATTCCACCTCTATATGCTGCTCTTCCCATACGACCTTGAATGTCCTAGAAATCACCATCAGACTCCATATCTGAGTGTTCATGGCTCCCTTGTCATCGATTACTGATACTGATCCTGTTCTGTTGCCTGATGTTTCGTAAATCAATTCCACGAAAGACGAGGATGATTCAGCATCATTGGTCTTGTCTCCGTCTCCGTCCGAATCTAAGCCATGATCGAAGTCCCAAATATACTCGACATTAGCACCTTCTGGATCAGTCGAAGAGCTTGCATCGAGTCTTACGGGTTCTCCCGCTCTGACGAAGGTGGGCATCTCAAGAACAATTGTAGGTGGAGAGTTGACGAATATACTAACTGAGGCTCTGTCAACCTCTCCATCATCGTTTACTACAGTGACTTCTGCTTCGTATGTGCCAGCCGAATTGAATGTGTGGCTCACTATTCCTTGTTTAGTAGTCCTGCTCTCTCCATCTCCAAATTCCCATCTGTACTCATCGATGTATGTTGGATTCGGAGTGGATGATTCTCTTGCATCGAAATTTACGGTCTCGCCGACATTGATTTCCTGTAAGTCTGCGCTTAGTCGTGCGTTTGGAGTAGTCGAGCTCAGACCTGAGCAGCCAACTAGACTGGCTGAGAGTAACATCACAACTAGTGCAACTGGAATGCTGCTCGGACTAGATGCCATGTTTGCCCTCCTCAACCGCTCCCTCATAGGGCTGTTGCAGGACTGGGAGGTTGTCGGATGATTACGATAGTTCAAGGACGGTGGCGGTAAACAGAGGAGCATGTCGGGCTCCCTGCTTGCAGGTTACCGAGTCCTCGGTTTTGACCTAGAGACAACTGGTTTCGACCACAGGAAGGATAGGATTGTGCAGTACGCCCTTGTTGGTAGTGATGTCAATGGTAGTCACATCAATCTGCAATCTCTTGTTGATCCTAAAGTGAAGATACCTCCTGAAACAACTAGAGTGCATGGAATAAGCAATGCAGATGTCAGAGGTATGGGCGATTTTTCTGAGCATGCAATTGAGATTGGCTCGATGATTGAAAATTCAATAATCATCGGACATAATGTACTGAAATTCGACTGGCGTTTTCTTGAGGTGGAGTGTGTGCGTGCTGGTATGGAAGCCCCGATTCCGAGAGGAATTATCGACACATTGGTTCTAGCTCGAAGGCTAAAGATTCCGGGAAGACATACATTGGGGCACCTATGCAATAGGTTCGGCATTGAGATGACTAGAAGTCATCAGGCAGATGCTGATGCCGGGGCTACCCTATTGCTACTTTGGAAAATGATGCAGGCATACCCGGACAAATTCTCCGGGAATATCGATGATTTACTGGATTCATTCTCGAATTGATTTCAATAGTGGCGTCCAAGGTAGTACCTCGCACCAGTCGCCCATGTGGACTATCTTGCCGTCTACTCTTGCGCTTCCAAGGAAAATTGGGCCTTCGTGTCCTGATTCAATCAACTCTTGCATCTGAGTCAGGGCCTGGTCTCTCAGTATCGCTCCGAAGCGGTGGTCAGAGTTTGCCAAATCCCCATCATCTCCTACCGGAGGCATTCGCTGGAATAGGGCTGCCCCTGATTCTGGATCGAATCTGATGGTGCTGACCACTTCATCCCTGAACATTGCTCCGGGAGAGAGTAATCCATCTCTTCTAGCGACCCACCATGAAGGGCACCAGGCCTTCCATTCGCAGAAACCACATTGCATCTCACCGGGAGTAGACTCTAGTGGGGTCGTAGTGGGTCTCATCCCTTCCCAAGCCTCTAGTGCGTCGGACAGAACTGATGGGCCGTCGGCTCTATGCACGGTCTGATTAGATGAATACCAACCCTCAGCATGAACCGGAGGGTGGTCCGGGTTGTTTTCCATTAGTAGGTCACGATAGAAACGCAGCTGTCGACTGACCTTCTCGTTGAGTTTCTGTTTAGGTGGATTTCCGGTCTTCAGATCGGCTACAATCCATCCCTTTGAGACTCCATTCTCATCTAGATCTGCTACTAGGAGGTCGAGTCTTCCCATAAGTCTGCCATCATCTGATTTGAGAGTTCCTTCATTGGCGAGTACTATGCTCTGCACGGTCTTCCAATGTTCTATTGTGACTTCAGACAGTGCTACCTTGCCAATGTTGGATTTGGAGAATAATATATTGAGTGCTCCTACAAGTCCGTCATGCGCCTTTGTTATCATTTCGTCCTTCCATCTAGGATGGCGTGGAGTGGCTAGGAAAGTGTCTCTTTCGAGGGCCCAATGACGATCTAGTACGGCCTTTGCTGTTGGAGGTAACCAGCCCGATTCATCTTCTTCTCTTCCTGATAAATCCAAGTTACATAGATCCTCAACGGAGTTGTGAACAGCAGTTCCCATCGCTGCTGGCATGCTAGCCTTCCTAGGCAGCCGTTGACGGGATAGCCAGTACTTCCGAGGGCAGTCTTCATAGCGATTCCAAGAGGAAGGAGAAAGCTGGTGAGCGGTGAAACCCTCGTCCATTTCGTGCACCCCGATAGAGGCACCGAGAGTGACAACGATTAACATCATCGTCTAATATTCGTTCCCATGGTAGATGCACCCAAGGTGGAAGTCGACGCTGAATTGAATGCTAGCGGCGCTCTTGTAATCAGTTGCTTTCCTTCGATTGGATTCGTTAGCAGCATAGTCGCTCACTATCTTGTTGACAAATTAGAATTGGAACTAGTGGGAGGTGTCAGACACCCAAAGTTACCTCCGGTATGTCTAGTTCAGGACGGTAAGCCCTTACCTCCAATGAGGTTCTATTCTGGAGAGCCGGTCTGTAATATGGAGAGGTGTGACAAGGTCATTCTGATTGCATCTGAAATCCAGGTGATGCCTGAACTGAATCTGCCATTAGCTGATACGCTGCTAGATTGGTGTGCAGAAGAGGGGGTCGGTGCAACTATGCTGATTGATTCATACGCACAGGGAATTGGCCAGCAACATTCCATTTTCGATGATGATGAGAGTGATGAGACCATCTTAGGAATAGGATCTACCGATGAGTCGCACAAAACTCTCCAAGGATTGGGTGTTCCCTTATTGAGGCAAGGCGTGGTTGGCGGCATTACTGGCGTAATGATGGGTGAGAGTCGTCGTAGGGGGGTCGATGTAATGGCTATCCTCGCAGAGTCTGATGGAACAATTGGAGGAGGGCTTCCTGATGCTAGAGCTGCTGCTCGAATCATAGAATGTTTAGATGACCTGATTCCCGCTGTTCACCTAGATCCGGGTCCTTTGCTTGAAGAAGCACAGAGAATAGAAGGAGAGATTCGTGAGATGATGGCAGTTCATGTCAATCCACCAGTCGACAGTAGTGATTCTCTCGGCTCAATGTACGGCTAGAAGTCGCCAAGAGTGCTCTGTCTCTCTGCTGGAGGATTAATTCCAGTCAGAGCTGATAGTTCTGTTTCATTCAGCACCACCACACCCAATCTCTCAGCCTTATCCAACTTAGATCCAGCGGAGTCTCCAGCGACGAGGTAATCCAGCTTACCTGAGACTGAAGATACTACTTTCCCTCCCATCGACTTGATTGAAAGTGCGATTTCCTTTCTTGGTCTGGAAAGAGTTCCGGTGATGCAGAATGTTTGTCCTTCGAGTGGCCCGGTGTTTGTTTGTGTGGCTTCGTCCGAGATTTCCAATTCATCACTAAGTGAAGATACAATGTTCATTCTTACTGATAGTCCCTCAAGTAGCAACCTTGCAACGGTCTCGCCGACTCCTTCTATTGCTACTAGTCTAGATATTGACTCATTATGTTTCAGAGAATTGCCTTCTTCGTCTAAGTTCGGCTCATCATCCATACCATGAACTAACTCAAGGAGTGAGTCGAGACTTCCCACTTCAGTAGCAATTGAATTGGCTATCTCTGGGCCGATTCTTGGCATTCCAAGAGCTGCAAGGAATGTACTGAGAGTCATACTTCGGCTTGCTTCCAGTTCATCGATTACATTTCCTGCAGATTTCTCTGCCATCCTGTCTAGACTTGCTATGTCACGCAGGCTTAGAGTGTAGAGATCAGCCAACGAAGTCACCATTCCAGTCGAGCAAAGTTGCTCGGCTAGTTTCTCTCCAATGCCGTCCATCTCAAGGTGGCGACACCAGTAGAGTATGGTGCGCTCCAAACGAGCTGGGCAATTGAGATCCATGCAGCGAATGAATGCGCCGTCCTCGACTAATTCTGAGGAGCATCTTGGGCAATGAGTGGGTATGGTGACTGCTATTCGAGTAGGGAGTGGTTCGTCGAATGGCGTACCATCAGCATGCTTTCTGTCATTCAAATCGGAATCTAGGGCTGCACCAAGTACCTCAGTGATCTTTGGAATTACATCTCCTCTCCTTACCACCCTTACACGGTCTCCGAGCATGATTCCGAGTCTCTCAACTTCGCCTTTGTTATGCAATGTAGTACTCTCCACAGTTACTCCTGAAACAGTCACAGGAGCGACCTTAGAAACAGGAGTGACATTTCCAGTCCTGCCAGTCTGCCACTCCACATCCATCAGTACACTAATTGCCTCCTCAGGAGGGAATTTCCAAGCTAGAGCCCATCTAGGATGGTGTGCCGTCATTCCGAGTAATGTTCTCTTACTAAGTCGATCGAGTTTGATTACTATGCCATCGATTTCCCAATCTGCACCATCCCTGTTCTCAGTCCATCTGTTTACTACTGTCATTATCTCAGCAGTAGTGGATTGAGAGTCATTTCCCCCTACAACCTCATTACCAGCCACTTCAATACCAATCTCCTGAAGCCATGTGATGAATTCAGAATCAAATTCGAAAGCCGGAGGCTCTGGGCTATCTGGATGTTTGGCATCTCCCTGCGGGAACTCTGCTCCATATGCAAGGAAAATCAAATCCTCGGCTTTGCCCTTGCCAGCCTCTGCGTGCTTCTGCCTCAATGCACCTGCTGCGAGATTTCTCGGATTGGGAGCAATGTCCGAGTAACTGTCATTAAATGTATCAAGGGGCATTACAACCTCTCCTCTGATGTGACAGTCTCCCTCCCATGCTAGAGATTCGGGAACATTCGAGATTCTACGAGCGTTTGCAGTAACATCTTCGCCTCTTGTACCACTACCTCGAGTAGCCGCTCTGACCAATCTACCTCTTCTGTACTCCAAAGACAAGGCCGAGCCGTCTAATTTGGGTTGGCATACGAACCTCCTACCTTGAGCAGTAGTCTCTGAAATAAAATGGGCGACTTCTTGTTCCGTATTCGACTTGTCAAGACTGAGCATTGGGAATAGATGCTCGACCTTGGTCGAACCTGGAGGTGGGTCAGAGCCTACCTTTTGCAATTGAGGGTGATTAGGTGAGAGAGCCTTGAGTTCGTCCCAAAGAGCGTCAAACTCCGAGTCGGGGATCTCTGGTTTGGCCTCGTTGTAGTAGAGATGAGAATGATGGGAAATCTGGTCGGCAAGCCAGTCCACCAGCGCCTGCTCGCTGACTGTGCTCGGACGCTCCGCTGCCATGATACTCCAAGTAGTGCAGATGCCTTCAACCTGCGGATAGGAGCCCTACGGGCTCCTCTATTTTTGATATGGTGGGCCTGCCAGGATTTGAACCTGGGTCGCGCGACCCCCAGCCGCGAAGTATAGGCCAAGCTAACCTACAGGCCCTTTGGGCTTAACTAACGAGTCGGTAGGTAGTCAAAGCCCTGTCGGACTCTCAGACTTCTCTGGCGATGCTGAAAGGTGCGATCTCGTCGACTAGGTCGACATGGCCCACAAACATCCTTCTGCAGCAATATCTCTCCATACCAAGGTCATCTAGCGTCTTATCTGAATCTTGACCGGTTTCCACAGCTTCCTTGTACTGCTCATATACATGAGCGATAACCTTTCCACAACTCCAACATCTTACTGGTATCAACATGTAATCACCTGTACGACTTTTGCCACTTCTTGCGAGCGCCACGCCCCATTTGATGCTTGGGTTCCTTTCTTCGTGGATCATTTACCAGCAGGCTACGGTCAAATCTGATGAATTCGTCACGGAGTTCCTCATCATCTCCCTCAGCACCACCATTCCACTTCACTAGGCCGCGTGCGATTGCTGTGCGAATTGCATCTACTTGTCCCATCTGGCCCCCGCCTTGGACATCGACGATGACATCGGCGTCTGCAAGACGATTCATTGCCTCGGCAATCTGAATTGGTTCTAGCGCCTTACGCCTTGCTAGTTCGGGCTCCATGATGTGGATTGGTTTGCTGTTGACTCTGACGCGCCCGTTGCCCTTACGGACGGTGGCGCGTGCAATTGCAGTCTTACGCTTACCACTGGTATTGACTGCCGTCTTACGCTTGGACTTGCGTGGCATAATCACTCACTCCCCCATCGAGATGCATCGGCACCCAGTGATGAGCTTATCTCACCCAAGCGTACGAATCTCAAAGGCAGTGGGCGGTCGATTGAATCGGTGTCGCCCCATGCATGATCGTCAGGTAGCTCGTCTTCTGAGATATTGGTTGGTTGTCCAATTAATACTCGTAAATCACGCAGTGCCCCTCTACCGCTGCTGTTCTTCTGGTAAGGTAGCATACCTCGGACGGTTCGCTTCAGAATCTGATCTGGCATACGCGGGAAAAACGGTCCCTTTCTAGCGTGGTTGAGTTTGTACTTCTTATCGTATCTAGATAGTACCTGTGTCCTAGGACCAGATACGACAGCGTGCTCTGCGTTATAGATAATCACCCTCTGCTCACGGCCTTCCTTGCGGGCTGAAATCAGCTGCTTGGCTACATGGCTGGCGAGGCGGCCAAGAATCTTGTCTCTTGCATCGTAAACTAGTGTTCCGGCTTCATCCAAGTATCCGCACCCCCTTTCCATTTGGGTTCTCTTTCATTAGTTCTCGGATGGTCATTACTCGACCTCCGGCTTCTTCTATCTTCGAGCGGGCTCCGGCACTTACACTGTATGCGGCGACGCTCGGCTTACCCGAGACCTCTCCGCTGCCCAAGAGTTTGCCAGGGACAAGGATAGTTTCCTCGTCTGCGGCATGCCTCGACAAGCGGCTAAGGTTCGGTTCTGCCCAATTGCTGCGGCTTCTCTCAAGCCTGACAGCAACGTCTCGCCACAGCGCTGAACCGGATGACCTGCTCTGATCCTTCAAGTCGCCAATTAGGCTGACTAGGGATTGGTTGGTCTTTCTCATGTTCTTACTCATATGACTCCCTCGACGTTCTCGGGTACCGCGGCCACCTGAGTCCGTGTTATGAATGCTGCGGGACACCCCA
>MDTA01076240.1_pt1 | contig 17314 bp, 10 predicted proteins | sample 811151 | NCBI WGS metagenome assembly MDTA01 (sample SAMN05326648, study PRJNA326480) | marine metagenome | isolation source: seawater | place: Indian Ocean: South | collected 2010
CCACTAACACGCCGAAGGCTACCCGCTCCGAAAGCACGGCGGATGAACCGAACCATATGACGGCGGCCATGCCCAAGGTGCCCACGAGCTCTGTGAAGGGGAAAAAGATCGCGTAGTAGAAGATCTCGTGCTCTTCGGCGCGGCGGTAGGGTAGGTGCTCGCGGTCAAAATCGCGCAGATTGCGCTCTTCTCTGCTAAAGAGCTGAACCACTTCCATACCGGTGATATTTTCTTGAAGGTAGGCGTTGAGGCGCGCCAATCGCGTTCGCATTTCGCGGTAGGCGACCATGGCTTGGTTCTGTAGATAAAAAGTAGAGATGGCCAGCACTGGAACCACGAGACAGCAAATGAGCGTCAGTTCGGGATCGATGGAAGCCATAAAGATCAGGATGGCTACGAGGGTAAACAGATCCATAAAGACCGAAACGATGCCTTCACTAAAGAAATCGTTTAGTGCTTCTACATCGTTGGTCGTGCGCGTCATGATGCGCCCGAGAGGCGTCTGGTCAAAATAGCGCAGCGGCAGTTTCTGCAGATGAGCAAAGATGTCGCGGCGTATATCGAGCATGACGTGCTGCCCCATGATTTCGGTGACTAGCGTTTGTGCATACTGCGATACGTACTGAACGAAGATGCTGGCAAAGAAAGCAGCGATAATCCACTTGAGGCCCTCGTAGTCGCCTTGGGCAATGTGATCGTCTACGGCAATCTTTGTGAGCCAGGGACCCACTTGGCTGGAAAAGGCGGAGAAGGCAATGGTCACAAAGGCCAGAGTCACGCGTCCTTTGTGTGGCTTAAGATAGGTCAGCAGCTTGCCCAATAGACGCGGGTTAAATGGGCGATGCTGGATCTCTTCTTCCTTGTTAAGCTCTTCGCTCACAGCGTCTCCAGTTCGGCAGCTAGCTGCTGTCGTGCGTGTAGATCGGCGTAGAAACCGCCGTGTTTTAAGAGCTCTTCGTGGGTTCCCTGTTCGGCGATGCGTCCCTCATCTAAGACAATAACGTGGTCGCAGTGGCGCAGGGTTGATATGCGATGGGCAATAATCAGCGTAGTTCGCCCCTTCATTAGGCTGCTCAGATGACTGAGTACGGCCTCTTCTGTATGGGTGTCTACGGCGGAAAGTGAGTCGTCTAGGATGAGAATCTGCGGCTGGCGCAGGAGTGCGCGTGCCAACGTAGAGCGTTGTTTCTGTCCTCCGGAAAGGGTCACGCCGCGCTCGCCAATAAGCGTCTCGAATCCACTATCGAACTCGACCACGTCCTTGCGCAATTGGGCCCACTCGGCCGCCTGATGAATTTCTGCATCGGAGGCTGAATGAACGCCGTAGGAGATATTGTCAGAAATGGTATTGGAGAACAGGAAGGGATTTTGCGATACGTAGCCAATGGCACTGCGGAGCTGGGAGAGCGGCCACTTTTCTATGGGCACACCGTCGATAAAAAGCTGGTTTGACCTAGACTGAATAAGGCGTGGTATGAGGCGAGCTATAGTCGTCTTTCCCGAACCGACGCGTCCCATGATACCCACGGTGGTGCCGGCTCGAATCCTGAGGTTCACGTCGTTAAGGACGGGCGCGCTGTCGCCGTAGGCAAACGTCAGCGAGCGAAACTCAATCTCCCCGCGCACGGGGTGGGCTGTGGGCTGCGTATTGCGGTCGCGTATTTCGGGTTCGACGTCCATTACCTCGTTGATACGGCGTATTGCGACGAGTGCGCGTTGGAAGCGATCAATCACCCATGCCGAGTACATGATTGGGCGGATGAGTTGGGTCAAATAGGCGTTGAAGGCGACAAAAGCTCCCAGCGAAAAATTGCCCTCAATAACGGCTTTTCCTCCCAGCCATAGGTTGATGCCTAGACAAACAGAAGCAACCAAGTGCGTAAGGGGCCGATACGAAGCACGCGTTTGAATAAGCCGACGATTCTTCTCCAAATACTCGTTGTTGAGCTCGCTGAACGTCTCGTTTTGAGCAGGACCTTGTACATAGGCTTTAATGACGCGAGATCCGGCCAGGTTTTCTTGGACGTAGTTGCTCATCTCGCCAAAGAAATCTTGTATGACGCGAAACCGGTTGTGAACTAGTGTGGCCATGCGCGTCAGCAATACCACAAATATGGGAACCGGCGCAAAGATAATGAGGGCTAAACGCCAGTCTAAGTAGCACATCCAGCCTATGGTAAATAGAAAGATGAGGCCAGACTCCACGATGCCCCGCACGCCGTACGTGAAGAAAATGCGGACGGAGTCCAGGTCGTTGGTTGCACGGGACATTAGGTCACCGGTGTGCTGCGTTTGATAGTAGGAAAGGGGCTGTTTGAGCAGATGGGCGAAGTAGGCTGTGCGTATGTCGTATTCTATGCGGGCCGAGACGCGGCCCAGCAGAATACGCATCATGTAACTACACAGGGCAACGAGCAGAGCCAGTAAGACGATTTTGAGAACATCCGTTTGAATGTCTTGGAAGCGCATAGCTTCGGACACATACTGTGTCTGCAGCGTATCGATAGCCTCTTTGACGACCATTGGAATGTAGTTGCTGGCAGCCTGGGCGACGCCGATGGCCAAAATGCCCAGCAGTAGCCGGATTCTGTAGGGACGGACGTATGAAGAAAAAGGACCAAACATTAAACGCGTTGCTCACTTCTCGAAGGCGCGAAGTTGAATTTCAATCGATGATATGGTGGGGAATGCGCTTGAGAATATAGGGGGCGGTTTTTGGCGCAACAAGTTGCGAGATCGATTCAGAGGGCTAGCTCGGGAAAGGTCTGCTGCAGGGCGGGGTAAACGGCCTGCAGGGCTTTTGCCCGATGGCTAAGGGCGTTCTTTTGCTGTGCGGCAAGCTCGGCCATCGTACAATCGTGCTCTGGGAGAAAGAAGATTGGATCATAGCCAAAACCGTGCTGGCCGCTTGGTGCGTGGGCAATCCCACCTTCGCACGTGCCTTCCGCTTGGCACGTGCGACCATCGGGTGCTGCCACAAAGAGGGTGCAGCAGAAACGCGCACTGCGCTGCTGCGGATCGGGAAAAGCTTCCATGTGCTTTAGCAGTAAGCGGTAGCGCCCGACGTCGTCTAAGCCGATGCCGCCGTAGCGCGCCGAGAAAACGCCCGGAGCTCCGTCCAGTGCATCAACTTGTAGGCCGCTGTCATCGGCTAGGGCGATTAGGCCCGTCTCAGATGCAAAGGCGTGCGCCTTTAAAGCTGCGTTAGCGACAAAGGTTGAACCGGTCTCTTCAACCTCTAAGTTAAGGTTGAGATCGCCTGGACACACGACGTCCACGCCGTTTAGCAGAGCGCGAATTTCACGTATTTTGCCCCCGTTGTTGCTTGCTACCAGCAGGCGTGTGCTGCTAGGGCTGTTGGTTTGCTCGGTCAATTTCTTCAATCTGGTGCGCTACGTAATCCTTAAACCGGCTGTCTTCCTGCGCGCGGGCGTAGTGCGTGCGCGCTTGGCGCATTTGCCCCAGTTTAAAGTGGGCATCGCCTAGGAGAGCCTGCGCCGCAGCCAGGTTCTTATCGTAGCGGATGGCGGATTGTCCGGATTTAATGGCTTTTTGGTACGCACCCAAGCCGTAGTGTGCTTCGCCGAGGCGGAAATGCGCATCGGCATTTTTCTTGTCCAATTCCGTAGCCCGCTTCAATGGTTCAATCGCTTCGTGCTGTCGTCCGAGTTGGTTGAGCGCCGTTCCGAGAAAGAGATGGCCTTCGGCATACTTGGCATCAGCCTCAAGAGCTGTTTGCATGAGCTCTACGATGCCTTCAACGTCCTGCGTAGCAAACTTGACGCGTGCCAGCCCTCCGTAGGCCGCCATGTATTTGGAGTCGGCATAGATGGCCTTCTGATAGGTTGTCGATGCAGGACCGTAATCGCGCCGACGGCGCTGCATGTCTGCCAGTTGATAATAGGCTTTGGCGTGTTGAGGGTCTGCCTTGACTGTGGCTTCGAAGGCATTTTGCGCTTTCGCCTCGTCGCGGTTTCCGTTGTGGGATAGGCCGAGCGCATAGAGTGTTTTTGCATTGTTGGGGTCTAATTGAAGTGCTTGCTCAAAGCGAACTACGGCCTCTCCATATTTGCGCTGCTGCAAACTGGCAATGGCCGATTTGTTATACAGCTTGCCCAGCGCACTTGTACATTTTTCCGGGCGGATACCGAGCTCACGTGCTTTCTCGTAGGCGCTTATTGCCTTTTCGTATTCGTTGAGCACGTTGTAAGCTTGGGCGAGTAAATAGTACGCCTCGCCGTACGCAGGATTGGCGTTAACGGCCTGCTCAAACTCGATGGCAGCGTTGCGAAAATTGCGCTTTGTGAGTAGTTCGTATCCTGCCCTGTAATGTTCTTCGGCCTTTTCATTCTCCTGGGCGTTGACCCCTAATGCGACAATGAAAATCGCGCACAAGCAAAGGGAAATGCGTAGCATGCGGGTTGTCTCCAAGGAAGGCTGTTATAACGTGTAAGTCCCCGCTGGCACGTTCTTTTTTTTGGGCTGTGCCAAGCGGGTCTCGTCCCGTGTTATCGGGTGTCGATGAGTGACTTTATTTCTGTGAAATCAGGATATCTTTTCTCAGCGAGCTTCGAATAGATGAGCATGTCGTCTAGTTCGATTTCAAAGCGTCCCCCATCCGATGGAACAAGGGCGAACTCGCTAACGTCTTTTTTGTAATGCTTCAATAGTTGTTCCGCCAAACTGACGGCTTCGGGTTCGTAGCCTCAAGCAGAGCAATAAGTTAGGCGCAGTTTCATGGCGAAAATCCTTCGGTTATATTGATAAGCAATTATTATAACGGGGTGTGAGCCTGTTGTCAAAGCGCGCAGCAGTTGGCGCGCGATCTATTCTCTCGATATCTCTCATCTGAAAGACGGTCGGTCATCACTTATCAGTGGGTAGTTATTTTAGGTCTGACCTTTTTCTACGCGTCGTTTGCCGAGCCGCAGAAGTCAGATGCGTTCCCCTACAAACTGCGGTGGAAATATTTGGTTCCCAATCCGTTGCAGTCGGCAGTGTCCGAAGGGGATTCGCTGTATTTTGTCGCGAGTACGGAAGGACGGCTCTCGGCGCTGCGCAAAAGCGATGGCGTGCGGATTTGGCGACGGCGCGATCTGGGACCGGTATGGGCCCCCCCTGTGGTGTGGGAAGGGCAGGTGATTGTGGCCGATGCGTGGGGGCTGGTCCGCTCGCTGCGGACGGATACGGGAGATGAAAACTGGTCCTTTCAGCGCACGGGTGGAGGCCGCTGCGTTCTTTTTCAAGCAGGCAGTCTACTGTATGTGTCCGCAGCGGACGGCTGGCTGTATGCGCTTGAGTCCGACGGACGGGAGCAGTGGCGTGTGCGCACTGGAAAGGGCGGGGCGCTCGGCGTTGCAGTGCGACCCGGCAGGGTATACACGTATTCGAGTGGCGGGTTGCTGTCGCTCGATAGCGCTACAGGTCGGCGCATTTCCGAACGGGATTTGGGCGCCCTCGCGACGACTCCGCCGAGCGTAATCGACGGACGGCTTATCGTGGCGACAAGCGATGGATACGTGCGATCTCACGTGCTGGACGACGGCGAGTCTAGTTGGCGTGCGTGGCTGGGCGCCCGGTTGGTATCGCCGCCTGTCGGAGCGGGCCGTTACTTGATGTGCGCTGCAGACAACGGCTATTTGTATGCGCTGTCTTCCAAAGATGGACGGATCGCTTGGCGAAGGCGCGTTCGGGGTGGCACCGACGGGGGCGCGGTGATGGGAGCGTGGGGCGAAATTGTCGTGGCTTCAGGGTCTGGAGAGATGACGGGATTTGATCTAATGTCGGGTGATGTACGGTGGTCTGTCCGGTTGGGGGATGAGAAGGGCACGCGTGTATATGCTACACAGTCTGGATTATGGGCCTTTTCTGATGATGGGTATGCCCATGTTTTTGCTCCCCTGAGTCGAAACCATCGGTCTGACAAATCTGGGATGACATCGTGGTGGGAGATATTTGTCGACGGTAAAAAGACGGGTTATCGCTACGAACGAGTGCTCTCACGGTCGCAGGGCGGATGGGAAATTGAGGTGCGGGAAGTAGATTGGCGCGGGGGCTATCGTCGCAGCGAACGTGGTATGAGCGTGCGGGATGATTTTAGTCCGATCAGCGCTTGGGCAGCGCAGGTCGATGGGAATCAGGTGGTCAGAGAGCGTGCGCGGTGGCAGGGCGACGTTGTGAGAGTGGAGCAGACGTTGGCAGGGTACGCGAAGAGAGACAGCTCTGTAGTAGACGAAAGTGCGGTCGATAGAAGTATGATATGGCGAAAGCTCGCTGGAGAAAGGCGCCTGTTGCCCGACCGGAGCGACTCGCTGCGCGTATTCGACTGGACGACTCGGCAGAGCTACTGGATTCACGTGCTTATGGGGGCAGAGGAAATTGTGCGGGGAGAGAGCGCTCTTCGAATTGACGTAGTGCAGAAGGGACTTGAGGCCTACGCAACGACGTTCTGGGTGAATAGAGCGGGGCGTGTTCTACGCGTTTGGCAACCGGCGCGGAAGGTGGAGCAACGCTTTACGGATCGGATCTATGCCGAACGATGGTCGCCCCCGGCCGCGGATGAGTCCATCGTGTTGGATCGACCGATCGAGCGTCGGTCGGACTTAGACTGGCTGGTCGTCGAACTGCCAGATGACGCGTCCAATCCGGATCTATGGCTAACGGAAGATCCTTGGCAGAGGGTCTATCGGGATACGACGGGGCAATTATTGCTCCGTCTGGAGCGCCGACAGGCGTCTCCCGAACCGGCGCAATTGCCTTTGGATGATGCAGCATTGCACCCGTATCTATCCCCTTCTCTGTATGTCCATCCCAGCGACCCGCGCGCGCGCGCGATCGTCGCTCAACTGCAGGGGCGCGGCGACCGAGACGCTTGGGCTATGGCGATGCGCATCCGCCGTTGGGTGTATGATCACATGGTGCCGCGGAGAACAAATGTGCGTTTTAAATCATCCTCAGAAGTGCTGGAAGATATGGAGGGGACCTGTAGTGAATACGCGGTGCTGTACATGGCGTTGTGTCGGGCAGCTGGCATACCTGTGCGCGCGAGCGCTGGTTGGGTTATTGGTGATGCAGGAGAACTTGTGTTGCATATATGGTGTCAGGTCTACGCCGGCTCGTGGATAGACGTCGACCCCACGCAGGACGACGAAGCGGTTGGAGCCGGATATATAAAAACGGGCAGTGGCTTGCTGACGCCGCATGGGCTACGTCAGTTGAGTGCGCCGCTAAGCCGCTGGATGGCGGCCATAGATACGCTTTGGGTTGCCGAATACGGGGTCAATGGTCGTCGATATGTCCGACGTGCTGCCGAGCTATTTGCCAGCGCAGGCGAGGCCGAACGAAATTTTGAGGATGCGCGCGCCATCGCCTTGTATCACCAGATCGACAGGCTGCCTTGGAACGACCGCAGTGCAAAAGCGCTGATACAGATTGCGCGCTATCGGCTGCGGCGAGAGGAGTGGGACGATACGCAGTGGGCACTGGATCGGATTATGCGCCAGCGGCCGCGCGGTGACCAGGTTGATGACGCCCTATTTTATCGGGCCAAGCTGGCCGAAGCGCAGGGTGATAGTGCGGCTGCCGTGCGAGACTGGCAAGCCCTAGTGCGCGAATTTGCCGACTCAGAATTCGCCGATGATGCGCTTGGCCAACTCGCCGCCAGAGCCGAACAACGCGACGGCTGTTCTGCTGCGCTGCGATACTACGAGCAACTGCGCGAGCAGTATAGTCGAACTGGATGGGCCGCGGTTGCGCGCTCCGCGATAGAGCGCTGCAGGTAAGCGTCTGTTACTAAACGTGGACGATGAGCTTGGCAATGCTTATTTTTTTCGTTTTATCAGCATACGCGAGGTGTGCCTTGTGTTTTCGTAAACGGTCTGATGAGAGAGTCCGTGCAGCCAGCTGCGTCCTATGGCTACTCGTGTCGCTATTACTCGCTCAATGCGGCCAGGCACCAGAGACATACATAGACCAGCTAAAAAGCTTGCAGGAAAGCAAGCGCATCAAAGCGGCCAACAGGCTCATTCGGTTTGATGCCGATGAGGTTGTGCCGCTGCTCATCGACGAAGCGCAGTCCGGCTATATTCGGGTTCGCTTTGAGGTAGTTGGTCTGTTGGGACGGTTTAAAGACCAGCGCGGCATACCTACGCTCATAAACGCGTTGGAAGATAAGTCGCCCAACGTAGCCGCGCGTGCCGCCCTGGGTTTGGCGCAGCTGCGCGCAGTGGAGGCCCTGCCTAGACTGCTGCACTATGCGCGTGATCCCTCTGAGGTCACCCGACAGTACGTGTTGGGAGCGCTAGGCCCCTGTCACTCTTACGAATTGGAACCGGCGCTGAGCGATTCCGCGCTCGTCGTCGTGCTGGATGCACTCCGTTCGCCTAAGGTTAGATGGCGCATTGCCGCTTTGCAAAGCCTGCGTGAATTTGGCTATAGAGACGGCGTGGAAAGCGTTATTCGCATGACAAGCGATCCATCGCCTGAAGTGAGGCACGTAGCCGTACAGGCTCTGGGACAAATCGGTTCGCAGCAGCACGTGGGAGACGAGGGTCCTGATCCCATACATCCGATAAGCAAGAGGGAGTTGGACAACGTGCTGGAAGCGTTGCTCGCATCGCTTGACGCGAGCGAATGGCAAAGCGTTCGGACCAAAGCGGTGCGTGCCTTGGGCGCGGTGGGCAACGCGCGCGCGCGGAAGCCGCTTGAGACACTGGCGCGCACCGGTGGTGAAGAAGATCAAATGGAGGCGACGCGCGCTCTGGAAAAACTGCGATAGCAGCACACTTGTAAGGATTGGAAAAACGCAAATGAACACATTGAAGCTGGGGTTGCCCTCGGGGAGCCTGAAGGATTCGACCTTCGACCTGTTTGGACGTGCCGGCTATAAGGTTCGGCTATCTTCGCGTTCGTGCACGCCCGAAATTAACGATGCCGAGTTAGAAGGGCTCATGTTTCGCGCTCAAGAGATCGCGCAGTACGTATCGCGCGGCGTCGTTGACGCGGGGTTGACCGGTAAGGACTGGATCTTGGAAAATGATGCGGACGTGGTTGAAGTGGATGAACTCGTCTACAGCAAAGTGACTTCGCGTCCCGTTCGCTGGGTCGTGGCCGTGCCCGAAGAGTCTCCGGTGCAGACCGTTGAAGATTTACAGGGCAAGCGGATTGCGACGGAGTTGGTGGGGGCGACGCGTCGCTTCCTATTGGATCGAGGCATTGAGGCGGAAGTCGAGTTTTCATGGGGCACTACGGAGGTGAAAGCGCGCATTCCCGGCTTGGTCGATGCCATTGTGGAGTTGACGGAAACGGGATCCTCGCTGCGGGCCAATCGGCTGCGCATCGTCGACACGATCTGTGAATCGACCACGCGTTTCATTGCCAACCGGCAGGCGTGGGAGGATCCCTGGAAAAGAGAGAAGGCGGAGAATTTGCTGATCCTGCTTAAGGGGGCGTTGGAAGCCGAGGCGAAAGTCGGGCTGAAAATGAATGTTCCCCGCGCCCGTCTCGACGAGGTGATTCGCAAGCTACCCGCGTTGCACACGCCGACCATATCGAATCAGATGGACGGTGACTGGGTCGCCTTAGAGGTCATTGCGGATGAGCGAGAAGTCCGTGAAATGATTCCACAGTTGAAGCGAGTGGGTGCCGAAGGTATAATCGAATACCCACTCAATAAGGTAATATACTGACATGGAAATCGTAGCCTATCCCAGCGAGCCGCTCGCCGATAAGATTGAATCGATCCTGCGCCGTCGCATCGGCGTGTCTGATGAGGTGGACGAGGCCGTTCGCCAGGTCTTGCATCAGGTGCGCGCGCGGGGTGATCAGGCCGTCGTCGAGTATACGGAGCGTTTTGATGGCGTGTCCGTGGGCGATGGCGGTTACCGTATGTCGCCTGCCGCGCTGCAGGCCGGACTGAACGGTTTGGATGCATCGCTGCGGAGTGCTATAGATGCGGCCATTGCCAATATTCGCTCGTTTCACGAGCACCAGCGCGACAGGTCGTGGTTTGTCGAGGATGGAGACGGCGTGCTATTGGGTAAAAAAGTGACGCCTATCGACCGGTTGGGAATCTGCGTTCCAGCGGGTGAGGTGCCGCTATTCTCGAGTTTGCTGATGTGTGCCCTTCCTGCTCAGATCGCTGGCGTTGGGGAAATCTGCGTCGTGTCCCCGCCTCAGCAAGATGGTCAGGTCCATCCCGTCATTGCGGCCGCAGCGCGGTTGATTGGCATTGATGAAGTGCACGCTGTCGGGGGCGCGCAGGCGGTTGGCGCTATGGCATACGGTACGGAGACAGTCGATCCAGTCGATAAAATTGTCGGTCCAGGCAGCCCTTACACTGTGGCCGCTCAAAAGCAAGTTTTTGGGCTGGTTGGAATTCCTATGTTGTCGGGACCATCTGAGATTGTCGTCCTAGCCGACGGGGATGCAAATCCGGCCTACATTGCAGCTGATTTACTGTCTCAAGCCGAGCATGGTTGGGGCGTGGCATCGGTTTGCATCACAGATTCGCGTGCGCTAGCAGACGCTGTGTCCGCGGAGGTTGAACGGCAATCTGAAACCCTGCCGCGAGCGGACGCCGTGCGTGCAGCGCTGGAAGAATATGGGGCTATTGCCGTAGTGGATACGCTGGAATTGGGCTTCGAATTGCTCAATCGGATTGCGCCTGAGCATGCGGAACTACTCGTCGCCGAGCCGTGGCAATGGTTGGATCAAGTTCGGCATTGCGGGGCCATCTTTCTCGGCGAAGCGGCTAGCGAGCCCGTGGGAGACTATTTTGCCGGAACCAATCATGTTTTGCCCACCAATGGGGCTGCGCGCTACGCTTCTTCGCTGGGCGTGGGTGATTTTGTCAAAACAACAAGCGTAATTGCCTATACGGAAACGCGTCTTCGCAACACAAAGGCGACCATTGCGCGTCTGGCCCGTGCCGAAAGTCTAGAAGCACACGCCAGAGCGGTGGAGGTGCGCTGTGAGGAGGAATCGTCTTGAACGGAGAACAGCGCGTGGCGCGGTTCGAGCGCCAGACATCGGAGACCAACATTCAGTTACAACTGGGTCTTGATGGTGAGGGAGCCTGTCATATAGAGACGGGTGTCGGTTTTTTCGATCACATGCTCAATGCATTTGCTCGGCACGGTTTGTTTGATCTGCATGTGCATTGTGCGGGAGATTTGCACGTCGATCCGCACCATACCGTAGAAGATGTGGGAATCTGTCTCGGGCAAGCCATTGATAAAGCCCTGGCCGGAAAAGAGAGTATAGAGCGCTACGGTCACAGCTACGTTCCCATGGACGAGGCGCTGGCGCGCAGCGTAATCGATCTGTCCGGCCGCGCCTATTTTGTGCTGGCTGCTTCTTTCACGGACCAGCGGATCGGTGAGTTTCCAACCGCGCTTGTGCGCGAATTCTTTCAGGCGGTTGCCGGACAGGCCCGCTTGAATCTGCACATCGACTTACTGCGCTGCGCCAACGATCACCACGGCGTAGAGGCCATCTTCAAATCGTTTGGCAGGGCATTGGACGCGGCTAGCCGGCGTAGCGAACGCATACGCGGCGTGCCTTCGACTAAAGGGGCGCTGTGACGGAAGGGGCTCTGGCTACTGCCGCTGATGAAGATATGCCACCTAATATACGATGATATTGCCAATCCGTGGCTGGCCGGTGGAGGCGCCGTGCGTGCACGTGAGATTTATCGCCGTCTGGCACAGCGCCATCAGGTAACGCTGATCACAGGTCTATTTCCCGGCGCGCAGCGCGAAGAAGAAATAGATGGCATCCACTTCGTGCGCGTTGGTTCTGATCGGAGCTATGCGCGCAGTCGTTTGGCTTACTGCTACGCAGCAGTCGACCAGTTGAAACGGATGTCGTGGGACGTGTGGGTCAACGAATTTTCCGCGTTTGCGCCGCTCCGCGTTCCCGCCTCTATGCGCCGCGGAGGCGTGCTCTTTTTCCAGCACTTCATGGGGCGACACGCCATGGTTAAAAGACCGATAGTCGGTTTGCCCGCTTGGATTGCCGAGCGGCGCGTCCTAGGCGCGTACCCTCGAATTTTGACCGTCTCTCCCAGCGTGCAGAAGCGAGTAGAATATCGGATAAGGGGGCGCAATGTATCGGTGCACTGCGTGTTTAACGGAGTCGACCAACGCTACTTTGATCTGCCGTCATATAGCGGTGACTACATTCTTTTTTTGGGGCGCGCAGATGTCCACATGAAGGGATTGGATCTGCTGGTTGCCGCTTTTGCTCAAATCTCTGAATCCTATCCAAATCTGCGCTTAAAAATAGCTGGTCGGGCTGAAAAGACGCAGACGGTCCTGTTACACAAACTGGTATCCACCAGCGGTGCAGAAGGGCGCATAGATGTCTTGGGTTCCGTCGGCGAAGAGCAGAAAGATGACCTGCTCGCCAACGCCCGCTTTGCCTGCATGCCGTCGCGCTACGAGGGATGGGGCATTGCTGCCGTTGAGGCTCAGGCAGCTGGCAAAGCCGTATTGGCGACGCAAATTAGCGGTTTGCAGGATGCGGTGCGCCACGGTGAGACGGGCCATTTAGTCATTTCAGACAACGTGTCGGCATTAGCTGACGGCATGTGCTACCTGCTGGACAACGAATCCGTGCGCGCGCAGATGGAAAAGCGGGCTCGAGCGTGGGCGCGCCGCTTTGATTGGGACCAACTGGCGCTTGATCAGGAAGGGGTCTACCTTAGAGCGATCAAAGCGAATAGCGATTAGAGAAGGGCTCTATGTCGAAAAAAAAGAAAACGAGTGAAGCAAAAACTACAGAAGTTGAAAAAAGCGCAAAGCGCGGGGCGAAAGCGGAGCCGATATGGACGCGGCGCTGGTTTCCCGCCGCGCTTTTTCTTTTTTTGAGCCTGTTGTACTTCCACGAGTTTGTCTTTTCAGACAAGGTCGTATATGGCTACGATGCGGGACTAGATTTTCGCCTGGGCGAGGATATGACTTTTTGGGAGAAAGTCCAAACGGTGGCCCAGCCGATGTGGCATATGCAAATGGGCGGCTTACCGCAGTCGGAAGAGATTCGCCCCCAGTACTTCCCGACATATCCTATCTACTTTTTTACTTCGTTTCATCGCTACTTGGGCTGGCGCTATATCCTAACTATGTTTTGTGCGGGTTTAGGTATGTATGTGTTTCTGCGGCAAATCAGCATCATGCGCTGGGCCGCGCTCTGGGGTGGGATAGCCTATATGTCGGCTCCCACGCTGATGGCTTTCACCTTCGCTGGCCAATATGCCAAAATGGGCGTTATTGCGCTGTATCCGTGGATGTGGTATTTCCTGGACAGAGGGCTGAGCGAGCGGAGGATCGTCCACTTTGCGGCTTTGGCTGTGGTAATAGCATGGGGGATTTACTCGCCGCACCCCAAGATGCTCTACTACGCTCTGTGTGGGACGGGGTTATACTTTCTTTTTCGCACGTACCAGTGGTATCAGACGGAACGCGATTGGAAGGAGTGTGGATGCCGCACGGGCTTTTTTGTTTTTGCCGTAGTGTTGGGGCTGGGCATAGGGGCTGAAGGAACGTTCCCCCTGTATTCGTATACGGGGTCTGAATCTAAGCGCGCTGCGGGACAAGAGGGCAGTGGACGCACAGACGCAGAGCAGTTGGCCTATGCTCAAAGCTGGTCACTTCACCCGGAGGAAGTGGCCTCGCTCATCGTGCCAGAATTTGGTGGATTTCGCCTACCCAAAGAGAACAGCAGCACGTATTGGGGACGCAATCCCGGCAAAGACAATTCGGAATACTTTGGTGTGCTCGTTGTCGTGTTGGGCGTGATTGCTATCGTCGGTATGCGGCGCGATCCATTAATTCGATTCCTGAGTGCTCTATTTGTGCTCTCTCTGGCCTATACGCTGGGAGGGCATATGCCCGTTCACTGGCTTGCCTATCATCTACTGCCGGGAATTAAGCTGTTTCGCGCGGTGGGTATGGCCGCTTACCTATTTGCATTTCCCGCCTGCGTGTTAGCTGCTATGGGCTTGGCCCGCTTTTTGGAAGCCGATGAGGATGATAGAGAAACTCTACAGAAGCATTTACTAATATCAACTGGGACAATCGCCGTCCTGGCCCTATTGGTTGCTATGATGCCGGGTGGCATGACTTCGCTGTGGAACGGACTATTTTACAGCGATATTGCACCGCAAAAGGCACGCATCTTAGAAAATGGCCTTGACTGGCTTGCCCGCGGCAGCACCTATGTGCTGCTCGTCGTTGTCGGTGCGTTGGTCGTGCTACTAATGCGGTTGAAGGGCGTCGTGAGTGTGGGTGTTACCGTAGCAATTATGGGTGCGCTCACGCTGTGCGATACGTGGCGTATTAACAGCGTCTTTCTCAAATATGAAATGCCCAGCGCTTATACGGACCTGCGCAAAGAGAATCTGCGCGCAAAGGGCCTTATGCAGTCCGATGGGGCACTGTTTCGGATACTGCCACTGCCCGACCATCATATACTGAGCCAGGCCGGACTAGGCTTAGAGGGAATTCCTTCCATAACGGGCTTCAACAACTTGACCGTAGGACGCTATGATCGCGTGCTGCGTGAGATCGAGCCCGTCACCAATATGCTGTGGTCAAAATACGCTATGGGACGGGAGATTCCATACTCAGATACTGATCTGCTGGAGGCGATTCACCCGTTGATTAACCTTCTCAACGGCCAGTATCTCGTCGTTCCACGCGGAATTGGGTTGGAGCCGCCAGCAGATCGCTTTCCGTCTGTTGGAGAAGCGGATAATTATCGTATTTACAAGAATACTCAGGCATTACCCTGGTTTTATTTGGCGCCTCGTATTCAGGTGATGGCCGATGAAGACCGCTTACTGGAATTTCTGCGTAGCGGTCAGGTTGATCCGTCCACTATGGCGCTTGTAGAAAGGGCGTTACCCTTTGAACTGACAAATCCCGATGACACATCCGGAGATCGAGTCGATGTCGTCGAGCACAATCCGCCCGAGGGCTTTATTCACCTGCAAACGCAAAGTGAAAATGCCCGCCTCTTAGTTGTTTCCGAAAACTATCAGTCAAACTGGTCGGTTTGGGTTGACGGAGAGCCGGCAGATATGCTGCGCGTAAACTATGTGTGGAAGGGCGTGGCGCTGCCGGCTGGGACGCATAAAGTAGAGTTTCGCTATCGCTCGTCTACACTCTTGTGGTCTCGTACCGCGACCGTACTCTGTACTTTATTCGTGTTTGGCTTGATTGCCTCGGACGGAATTCGCCGGCGAAAATGGGTGCCCGGGAGAAAAGAATAAGCCCAAACGGGTCTGTTTAGTGATGTTTTATGCAAATTGAGCGAAGCGTGCCGGATTGCTAGGGTTGACAAACCCATGCATTGTTACATCATGCATTTTAGAAAGCCATGTTTCTTTCTGGGAGAGTGTAGAACGCCAAACGAGTATGAAGTGCTTTCTCCGTAGTGTCATAGTGGTTGAAAATACTTGTTTGACACCACTTAGGATGGGTCTCAGAAAATATACTTGACACCTCATTTCTTTGTATCTATTATTACACTCCGCTAAAAGGCGGCTAGGTGTACCTGTTTGTGTCTATTAGTGCATAACAAAAATTTGAGCATTTACGATCATCAGACTTCTATTATGTTCAGAGAGAGAGAGAAAGGAGGGTGGCGGCGCAGAGGACCTGTCCCAACTAATTCATACTTTTTGACTGAGAATTAGCGTTAGTGGCTTGGTTTCTTTATTGAGGGCCCAGCTTTAAGATAGTTTCGTTTTTGTCATTACTTAATACAGGGAAAACTTCCCTGAGGAGGAAATGATGAAGGGTAGCAAAAAGTTACTACTTCTCGCTTCACTTTTGGTAGGTTTTGGCTTCGCCGGATCGTCAGATGCTGCGACGATTCAGTCGGTGAAGGTGACTGCGCCAGATAGTGGCGTGGTTAGGGGCATCGATTCGACCTTCCAGGTTACAGTCGATGTTGTTGACTTTACGCAGAACGACGACATGAAGGCTTACATCTACCTCGTTGTTGGAGGTGTAGATTCGTCTGTAGTCGCAGGTGGCGGTGCCGCTACTTCGCTTACTGATACACTGATCGCTGCCACGGGGCGTACGCTGCTCAATGGTAGCAGCTCTGCGGCAGGGTCCGCAGTTGTTGGTGTTACTCAAACGCGCGGCGGTGCTTCGGGTGCGTTTGTTGGTGACGCAGACTCTGTTGTCGTAACGAAGACGGGCGACAACACACTTTTCACTTGGTATGGAAAGATCAACAAGAACTCAGGGACTGTGAGCAACGTTAGCGCTGCTGCGGTAATTCAGGATCCCGAGTCTACTGGCTATCAGAAGACTGCGATTAGCAAATCTTCTGGCGCGACGTTCAACATTGATGCTGATCGTCCAGCTAGCCCGGACGAAATCGTGACGGTGACAAGCAACGGTCGTTCCGGTGTTACTGTTAGCAGTGTATCGCGCGAAGTCTTGGGCGTTGGAGACACGGTGGGTGTGAGGACCAAACTTGGTAACGCTGCGAATGGCGTGCTGTTGGGTGATTCGCTCACCGTCATCTTGGATCTCTTTGGAAAGACTTTCCCGATAAGCAAGACGTCTCGCTCTGCAGATACGTTGGTCACCACGGTTACAGCCACCGCAGGCTTATTTGGCGATCTTAACACGTCATTTACCTCAACGAACACCGACACGCTGTCTATTTTCAGCGTTGACACAGCGGGTAACCTCTCCGGTCCTGTTGACGGTGATGCGACTGGTGTGACAAGTGCGGTCACATTCCTGTTTGATGACGTAGCGCCTACATTGGACAGTGTGAACGGCGACACCATCTTACCAACGTCGGTTGATACAATCTCTGACGGTGGCGTTAACGCTGGATTTGAAAACGATGTCAACGTGATGACTTACCAACTGGCAGAGTCGCTAGATTCGCTTTTTGTGTCATTCACAGGGGCGACCGACTCCCTTGACACTGTGATAGGTCTTGCAAGTCCGACGAATGCAGCCACCTCGCCGTTGTCTGAGGATAGCACGTTCGTTGTCGATTTCACCACTCTCGGTACGTCGGGGTCTGCCGTTGACTCGGCTGTTGTTAGACGCGGTGGGACAGACACGGGTGTCGGTCTCAAGGGTGTCGCTGCTGTAGACTCGATCCTAAAAACGGGTTTACATACGATCACCTTTCAGGGCAAAGACTTAGCAGGTAACTTGGGCAGTGTCTTGACTCGCACGGACGTTTACATCGATGTAGACGATATTGAGTTCAAGCGCCTTTTCCCGACCAAGGCTTCGTTTGGTGATGCTTCTGAAGCTCGTTTGGACACAATTGA
>MDTA01178439.1_pt1 | contig 17312 bp, 18 predicted proteins | sample 811151 | NCBI WGS metagenome assembly MDTA01 (sample SAMN05326648, study PRJNA326480) | marine metagenome | isolation source: seawater | place: Indian Ocean: South | collected 2010
ATCTATGACCTCTGCGCTATGCAACATACCTGTCTTCAGGCAATCCGCACCGATATCCTGTAACACGACCCGCATCTGCTCCTGAATGAATCCGGTCTCCACCGACAGAACACTGTGGACGCCCAACGTGTTTTGGGCGGTCAAAGCGGTTATCGCGGTGGCGGCATATCCACCGAGAGCCGTTACGGTTTTCAGATCGCCCTGGATACCCGCCCCACCGCCAGAATCGGAACCGGCTATAATCAGAACGCGCCCTGTCATTTTTTCAGCCTGAAACCTGTTCTATCGCCGTAACGATCTCGGTGACGACACCCTGCACAAGGCTCGAATCGTCTCCCTCGGCCATAACCCGGATGAATGGTTCGGTCCCCGATTTCCTGATCAGGATGCGTCCCGATTTTCCCAGCCGGGCTTCCCCGGACTGCACTGCATCTACCACTGTTTGGTGTTCCAGGGGGAGAGACCCGGAAAAACGAACGTTCTCCAGTATCTGAGGAAACGGTTCGAACCTGCGCCCGACTTCGCTCAATTTTTTGTCCGACTGCACCATGACTGCGAGCACTTCCAATGCCGCGATCAGACCGTCACCCGTTGTCGTATAATCGCTAAGGACGATGTGCCCTGATTGTTCACCACCGACATTGAAATTGTTGGCCCGCATATGTTCGACCACGTGCCGGTCCCCGACTTGGGTGCGCTCAGTCTTCAGGCCCAACTCCCCCAGATACCGTTCTAGACCGAGATTAGACATAACAGTCGCGACGATCCCTCCACCTCGAAGGCGCCCGTCGGTGTGCCAAGATTCGGCAACAGTGGCCATTAGTTGATCACCATCCAGCAGGGTGCCTGTTTCATCCGATATCAACACCCGGTCGGCATCGCCATCGAGCGCAATCCCGATATCTGCGCCATGTTCCCGCACCATGCGGCACATCGTCCGCGTATCGGTGCTGCCGCAATATTTGTTGATATTGAATCCGTCGGGTTCGACCCCATGGGTAATGACTTCTGCCCCGAGTTCCCACAGGGCGGTGGGCGCAACCTTGTAGGCAGCACCGTTTGCGCAATCGATGACGATTTTCAACCCGTCGAGCAGAAGCTCCTTGGGGAAGGTGTTCTTCACGAACTCGATATAACGGCCTTCGGAGTCATCAAGGCGCTTTGCCCGTCCAAGATTAGCGGAGTCGGCAAGATCGGTGTTCATATCCCCTCCGATCATGCTTTCTATCTGTTCTTCGGTATCGTCGGACAACTTGTATCCGTCCGGGCCAAATAGTTTGATTCCGTTATCGTGGAAAGGGTTGTGCGATGCGGAAATCATCACACCGAGATCCGCCCGTAGGCTTCGGGTCAGCATAGCTACGGCTGGTGTCGGCATCGGGCCAACGAAGATGACATCCATCCCCATACCAATGAATCCCGCGGCCAGCGCTGGTTCAAGCATGTAGCCGGAAAGGCGCGTATCCTTGCCGATAACGACCGTATGCCGGTGCGCACCACGGGTGAAAATACGCCCAGCCGCCATGCCGACACGCAACGCTATCTCGGCTGTCATGGGGTCGGCGTTTGCGGTACCGCGAATACCGTCCGTGCCGAAATACTTTCTTGCCATATAATCTACCCTCGCAGAACCGGTGTAACTCGCACCGCTACAGTCTTGATACCGTTCTATAGCAACAAAATTACCGGTATTCATCGGTTGTGAGATTGCGCATCCCAGATCGAAACCGCCTGTTTGACTTCTGCAACATCGTGAACGCGATGAATTTGAACGCCACGATCTAATGCCATCAATGTTGCGGCTATGGTGCCAGGCAGCCTTTGTTTGGGATCATCCACAGTCGCCAAGCGTCCAATAAAGCTCTTCCGGGAAACACCAATAGCGACAGGGCAACCGAGACCGTGAAAGATCGCCGCCCGGTTTAGAATTTCCATGTTGTCCCAGTCATTCTTGCCAAAGCCGATGCCAGGATCAACCGCAATACGATTTAGCGGGATACCGGCCGCGATACAAACGGATACTCGCTCGCTAAGCCAATCATAGATGTCGGCAGATGCAAGACGATAGGCCGGTGCCTGCTGCATCGTTTTTGGCGTTCCCTGCATATGCATCAGAACAATACCGGCACTAGAGCCCGCGACGATTTCTAGCGATTGATGATCGTCGGTAAATGCCGTCACGTCATTGATAATGCTTGCGCCAGCTTCAATCGCCGCCTGCATGACATCAACATGTCGGGTATCCACGGACACGCAGATGCCAGAATCCACGGCCGCTTCGACGACCGGCAGGACACGGTCAATTTCGTCGGCTATAGGAATTTTGGTGGCGCCGGGACGAGTCGATTCCCCACCGATATCGACGATGTCGGCGCCGGCCTCCGCATGCTCCAGCGCCCGGGTGATTGCCAGGCCAGTATCATAGTGATCGCCACCATCAGAAAAGCTATCGGGCGTGACATTCACGATTCCCATAATGAGGGGGCGCCGCACTGACAGCCCGGCAAAATCAGGGCATGGGCGCGTAATACCACTCAGATCGTGATCGCCATCCGAGAGAGATCCAACTTCAGCTTCTATCTCGCCTACTGGGGAAATAGAGATACTCTCAATCTGGCTGAAAACCACGGCACCGCCTGCCAGTCGCTGGCCAACACCCTGCTCGACCGCCAGCCTTGCAGTTTTTCCATATAGGAATCCGGCCGGATTTAGGTATTTATCAATTATGGCTGGCGGCATCCGGGTTCAGCGATCACCTTGGAACAGCGTCGGGCACGCTACTATTCCGAAGGGACTCCATAAACGACGGAAGTATTATGTGCCCGGCTGAGGTTCCGGTTCCATCCCGCCGGTGTCCTCTCCACCGCGGGTCTTCTTACCCGATGTAGGAACCGAGGATTTTCGACCTTTACCGGCAGGGGGCTCGTCCGCTGAGGGCCGGTTGATATCTTCGCCACGAAGCAGCGCGTCGATTTCATCACCCGACAGGCTTTCATATTCGAGTAATGCCTGGGCAATCGTTTCCAGGGCGTCACGGCGGTCCTCAAGCACCTTCTTAGCCGCGGCCTCGGCTTCTTCAATCAACCGGCGGACTTCTGAATCAATAAGTTGCGCCGTCTGATCAGACATGTTTTGGCGCTGGGTCACCGAATGCCCTAGGAAAATCTCTTCTTCGTTGTCCGAATAACGTAGCGGTCCCAGTTTTTCGGAGAACCCGAATTCGGTCACCATCCTGCGCGCAAGGCCGGTCGCCTGCTGGATATCATTGCCCGCGCCGGTCGTGACGTTTTCGTCGCCGAAGACCATTTCTTCGGCCACACGCCCGCCAAACATCATCGCCAGTTTCGACGTCAATTCGACCTTGGAATAGCCGTACTTGTCTCGCTCCGGCAGCGACATCGTAACACCCAACGCCCGCCCGCGCGGAATTATTGTCACTTTATGCAGCGGATCATGCTGGGGCATGGACAGACCCACTAGCGCATGGCCTGCCTCGTGATAGGCTGTCAGCGCCTTTTCGTCCTCGGTCATAACCATCGAGCGCCGTTCGGCCCCCATCATAACCTTGTCTTTCGCGTCTTCGAATTCAGCCATGGTGACAAGGCGTTTATTCTTGCGGGCCGCTAGAAGCGCCGCCTCGTTCACTAGATTCGCGAGATCAGCACCCGAAAACCCGGGCGTTCCACGCGCAATAATTTTTGCATCCACATCAGGGGCAAGCGGTACCTTGCGCATGTGGACCTTGAGGATCTGCTCCCGGCCTAGGACGTCAGGGTTCGGCACCACAACCTGGCGATCGAAACGTCCGGGACGTAGCAGCGCGGGATCCAGAACGTCAGGACGGTTGGTCGCGGCAATAAGGATGACGCCTTCATTGGCTTCGAAGCCATCCATTTCGACGAGAAGCTGATTGAGCGTCTGCTCGCGTTCGTCGTTGCCGCCGCCGAGGCCGGCGCCACGATGCCTGCCTACAGCATCGATTTCATCGATGAAGATGATACAGGGAGCGTTCTTCTTGCCCTGTTCGAACATATCGCGGACACGGCTAGCGCCCACGCCGACAAACATTTCAACGAAGTCAGAGCCGGAGATCGTGAAAAACGGCACATTGGCTTCACCGGCAATGGCGCGGGCGAGCAGGGTCTTACCCGTTCCGGGAGGCCCCACCAGCAGCACGCCCTTCGGAATTTTTCCGCCCAGACGCTGAAATTTTTGCGGGTCACGGAGGAATTCAACGACTTCTTCGAGTTCCTGCTTCGCTTCTTCAATACCGGCGACGTCTTCGAACGTAACTCGGCCTGCCCGCTCGGTCAGTAGCCGCGCCTTGGACTTGCCGAAGCCCATCGCCTTGCCGCCGCCAGACTGCATCTGGCGCATGAAGAAAATCCAAACCCCGATCAGCAACAGCATCGGAAACCAGGAAATCAGAATATTCAGCAACGATGGCGATCCATCGTCTGCAGGAGCAGCATTGATAGTCACACCGGTAGAGTTAAGCTTCTCGACAAGCCCCGGATCATTGGGTGCGTAGGTTGAAAACACCCTGCCGTCTTTGCGGGCGCCAGTAATATTCCTGCCCTTGATGGTGACAGTGTCAATTTGCCCGTTCTGGACCTCTACCAGGAACGTGGAATACGGCACGCTCGACTGACTGCTCTGCCCGGACGGTTGCTGGAACAGATTGAACAACGCAACCAGCAACAACAAAATGATGACCCAGAGAGCGATATTCTTACCAAAATTATTCACGAAAAACGTTTCCCGACATGCACTGGGGGCCCACCAGGCACCAAAGTGTGGCTCCCCTTTAAAACCTTAGAGAATAGATAATGTGTTGGAACGGTTAAGCAACCCAAAACGGCGGTGCGGTTAATGGCGCCCGACAACGCAAATTGACACTTTTAACAATGTTTTCAGGTAGTTGGGGATCCAGAAGTCCGAAATGTGGCGCTTCGACAATATTTTGTCCCCGCCAGATCGCAGGCAGGCCGAAGCGAACCGGTCCAGGAACTTTTGCAAAAAATCCAAATTTGCTCGTCTCACGGGGCCAGTTTGAAACTGCCTGCCAACCTTTTTCGCCCAACGCCCGGATTTCAAGATCGTCGTCGATAGACGATCTGACCGTCAGGATAAATCGGTTGTCCCACACGGCCAGACCCGGCTTTACCGGCAGTACGTGTTTGGCTGCTTTGTGCTCTCGAATAATTCGAACGACGCCTTGCCTCGGAGAGATCACGCACCCGGCCAGCGTCCCTGTCCAATCGCCTCGCGAGTTCAGGCGATCCATCAACCGGCCTAAACTGAGTCGGCGCGGCCGATAGTTCCGCCCCCCAACCAAGGTTAGTAATACCGAAATCAGATTTGCTTTTAGCTCCTCTGGCGCATCCTGCATTTTTGCTGTCTGAATATCGGCGAACCCGGTGGGATGTAGAACGACGCATCGATCCGCCAGGTTTCGCAAATCGTTTTCGGCATCAGCCCTAAGCTGCCCAAAAATTCGGGCGGCGCCCGCTACCGAAGCGATTGAAATACCCATGCGTTCGAACCGGTCCAACTGGCGGCGAATCGCAACACGGGAAAAACGGCCATCCGTATTGCTTGGGTCCTCGATCCAGCCTACCGATCTACCCGACAACGTCGCCTTTAGCCGCTCTTTGGATATAGAAAGCAATGGACGAATGATCCGAACACCATCACTGAATGAGACCAATGGCATTCCCGCCAGTCCATCAACGCCGCTACCCCGATTCATGCGCATAAGAAATGTTTCCGCCTGATCGTTCATCGTGTGCCCAAGAAAAAGTACGCCGCACCCATTGGCGTTACACCAGCCTTCCAGTAATCTGTACCTTGCTTTGCGGGCCGCCTCCTGAATTCCTGATCCTGGCTTTTCACCGAGCCATGGCAGGATAGTGTGAGCAATCCCCAATTTTCCGCACCAACCAGCGACCTGCGCGGCTTCCCTAGCGGATTCGGAACGCAATCCGTGATCAACCGTCAAAGCATTTAGCGTAACACCTCGGTTGCCAACCCATTCCGCCAGCATAGTCAGCAGCGCCATGCTGTCTGGCCCACCCGATACAGCGACCGCAATGGTAGACGTGTCTTTCAGTACACCTGCATCTTCAATCAGGCGGCCAAACCGCTGAGGAGTAACTATAAAATCGTTTGCATTTTGCACGTTCGGCACGGCCGTTCCGTTCAACGGCAATTAGCCTGGCTGCGTTCCCGGTCGGCCCGGGCTTTTAGGCGCGGGTTGGCTTTTGGAAACTTGGCGGACAAGCGGCCAAAGGTCGTGCAGGCTTCCCGTTGTTTGTTCAGACGGCTCAAGGACATTCCGAGTTTAAGCAGACTGTCCGGCGCTTTTCTTCCTTTTGGGAATTTCTGAAATCCCTCCGCGAAGGCGAACGCAGCGTCTTGATAGCTTTTTCGGACGTAAAATGTTTCGCCGAGCCAGTAATGGGCGTTTTCCGTAAGCCCATCCTTGGGGTGCTGATCGATGAAGGCTTTGAGCGCGGTTTCCGCAGCGGCGAAATCCTGCTTTTGAAGCATGAGCGACAGCGCATAGTCATATTGTGATTTCGGCGTTCCGGGGGGAAGTGCCGGCTTTACCGCAGGCTTAACGACCTTGGTTCTTACGGTCTTGGAAGGCGGTGGTGCAGGTGGTGGAGTTACCGGCCCCTTGGGGGATGTCACAGCAAGATTCTTCGGAATAGTGCCCAGCACGCCCGGTTGAGACCCGATATTTGGGGGAAAGGGCGTCGCGGGTGGGGGCGGTGTTAACGCCGGTACAGCCGCCTGAGGCAGCGGCGTCAAAGCCAGGGTCGCACGGGGCGCAGCAGCGGCATCACCAACGGGCGGACCGTCCTCTTCCATTGCGGTCAGTCGCTGATCCATATCGGCGACAAGCTTATCCAGACGAGCCTGGATTTCCCTAATCCGAAAATCGACCTCTTCCATCTGACCGGTCAAGCGCCGGATTTCGTTTTCCAGTTGTGTAAACCGAACCGAACTTCGCGCCACACTTCGCGGATCTGGAGGGGCGGTTTTGACCGGTAGGGGCTGCGCAGCGACAGGCGGCAGACTTTCCCCCCGATAAACCTGCCGCTGCAGCGTCGAAATCTCGCGCTGCAGTCGATCGACCTTGTTCAGCAGCCCCTGCATCTCTGTATTCTGCCCCAATGCAGGACTCACGAGCAGTAAACCCGCTACGCTAGAAATAGCTACATAAAATCTAATGAGATCGAAACGACGCTTCATATTTCGTTACCGGTTATTGCTCCCCCCCCCAAGGGTAGCAGTGCTTGAATGTGCGACTGCTAGCCTGTGCCGGCGTCCACTACCGTGACGGCACGACGATTTCTTGACCAGGCATCTTCATTCGAAGACGGATCTACAGGGCGCTCCTTACCGTAGGAAATCGTTTTAATCCGGTTGGGGTCGACGCCTAATGCGATCATGTAGTCGCGCACGGAATTCGCCCGGCGCTCACCCAAGGCGAGGTTGTATTCCCGGGTACCCCTTTCGTCGGTATGGCCATCAATCGTAACCGTTACACCCGGAAATCGTTTCAGCCAGGTTACCTGGTTTTCGACGGTCGTCCGCGCCTCCGGTGAGAGATCGAAACGATCGAGACCGAAAAGAACACGGTCTCCAACATTTACGACGAAGTCTTCGGCACTTCCCGGGCTCTGCCCCGCAACCGGTTGCGACGTCACCGCATTAGTGACCGGTCCGCCACTGCCAGACTGTCCGCTGGACGAGGATGACGACCCATCGCCCGATGCGCTAGAATTCACTTCGGGAGGTGATTCACAGGCGGCCAAGGCAAGGCCTGCGATGGTGCAAATGACATAAGAAAAACGCATAAAATTTTTCCCCCAATGAACGTTTGTCAGGATCGGTTGACCCGCATCTACTGACGCCAAATCGCTGCGATGCGGTAGGACAAAACCACAATAGTTGTCAACGGCAGAGGGCGCTGCTTGCAGCAGTTTCAAACGAAAAGTGATTCGTCTGCAAGTCATCTTTAGCGTACCAGCGGTGACCACGCGGGATCGGACCCCCCTGCAGGTTGTATATTGCATCATCCATCCACACTGATGAGCGGCGACCACGCGGGATCGGACCCCCCTGCAGGCGTCACAATCAGTCGCTCGTTGTGACCTGTTAGATCAATGGAATAGAGCTTGGCGCCGCCACCACTTGCTCCGTTTCTCGGCTGTTCCCGGAAGAACATCAGAATACGACCATTTGGTGCCCAGGTCGGCCCTTCAACCAAAAAGCCATTCGCCAATAGCCGTTCCCCCCGACCGTCCGGCTGCATTACACCGATCGAAAACTTACCGGAACTGAATTTGGTGAAGGCGATCAGGTCTTCACGCGGCGACCAGACGGGAGTGGAATACCTGCCCGCACCAAAACTGATCCGTTTCACACCGCGCCCGTTGGCGCCCATGACATAAAGCTGTTGCGACCCGCCACGATCTGAATTGAAGACAATTCGACGGCCGTCGGGTGCGTAGGATGGCGACGTGTCGATAGCAGGGTGGTGGGTCAGCTGCCGGACCCGCCGGGTGCGCACATCCATCGTGTAAATTTCAGAATTCCCGTCCTTCGCCATGCTCATGATGACTTTGTTGCCATCCGGCGAAAATCTGGGCGCAAAGGTCATGCCTGGAAAATCACCGATGATTTCCTTTTGGCCCGTATCGATATTGTAGAGGTAAACCCTCGGCTGCCCGGCCGTGTAGGACAGATACGTAATTTCCTGCGCAGTGGGGGAAAACCTGGGGGTCAGTACCAGATCACGTCCATCGGTCAGAAAGCGGTGATTGGCGCCATCCTGATCCATGATGGAAAGCTGCTTGATGCGCCGTTTGGCGGGCCCGGATTCCGATATATAGACAATGCGGGTATCGAAATATCCGCTCTCGCCAGTGATCCTCTTGTATATCTCGTCCGAGATGATATGAGCCACCCGGCGCCAACCTTCCGGTGCCGCGCGAGAGTACGTACCGGTCATCTGGGCCTCGCCGAAGACATCCCATAGCCTGAATTCCACACCCAACCGACCGTCAGCCTGCGCCTGGACATTTCCTGCCACCAAAGCCTGGGCGTTAATCTGGCGCCAATCACTGAACCGGGGTTGAACCCTTAGCGACGACACCTGCTGAATAAACGCTCGCCGGTCGATGGGCCGAAACAGACCCGATCGTTCCAGATTAGCCGAGATTAGATTGGCGATGTTCCGGCCAGCTTCGATTTCCTGGGGGGTATTTCCGAAGAATTCCGGTATGGCGATAGGAAGCGGTTCCACCGTTCCCCGGGTAATGTCGACTTGTAGCTGCGCTTTTGCAGGCATTGTGAGCAGGCACGCAGCCGTAAAACCAAGAAAGGTCTTTCGAAATATTGTCGATATGAAGCAATTTATCATTGGCCGAGCGCTTCCCTTGGATCAAACACGAATGAAATCTCTTTCCAAATATCGTAATGCTCGTATGGCAATTTCAAAGGCATGCAGGCCGGATCGCGAAGAGCCCGAAGCGCGCTCTCTGCAACAGCGCGAAAAAAATCGTCGACGCCCTCTCTCATGCGGGCGGCATCCTGGACCCGAGGCTGCCGCCCCAAAGAACCGTCCGGGTTGAGACGGATATTGACCGCCACCCGTATATTGGCGGCATCCTTGGCTCCTGGCTGGATTTTCCAACATGGCGTCACCTGACTGTTGATCGCCTGCACCAGTCCCTGAGCAATCATCCGTTCCTGAAGGGCCGATCGTTTTGGTGTGGGCGGAGACTTTCTGGCGATCTTTTCCGGTTTCTTTTCCGGTTCCGCTTTGCGCTGCTTTTTTTCCTTCGCGAGGTTTTTGAGCAGCGACTGAAACTCGTCCGGTGGAGGTTTTGGCTTCCGTTTGGGCCTTGGTGCCGGCGGCGATTTCGCAGCCACTGTTGTTTCTGCCGGCGGTTTGGGTTTCAGCTGCGGTTTGGGTTCGGATTTTTTGACCACGGGCTTGGGCTTTGGCTTTGGCTTTGGCTTTGGCTTTGGCTTTGGTTTCGGAACGGGCACGGGTTCGGCCCTTTGTTCCGGTTTTGGTTTTTCGACAGGCCTCGGGGCGGGTTCGATGAGCTTGGCCTGCTGTTTCGGCGGCTCCAGAGGCGGTGGCGGCTTCTTCACAGCTTTTGGTTGTTGGGTTTTGGGGGGAGATTTCTTCGGTGCGGGCTTTGGCGGCGCCTTTTTCACCCGCTCTTTTTTCAGTGCTTCCGGGGTAACCACTTCCACCGCAATCGCAACTAGTGGCTGACGTTCCGACTTCAGAATATCGGGCAGCCCAACGACGATCAGAATGATCACCACGGTGTGCAGCAGCGCGGAAATAGAGGCTCCAGACCGCATGGATCACTTCTTACCTCCGGCCTCGTTATCCTGCGGCAAGCGGGTCAAGAGCGCCACGCGAGTAAAACCCGCCAGATTCACTGTCCCCATTACTTCCATCACCTTGCCGTAGGCGATCGCCCTGTCGCCGCGTAAAAATATGCGCGTGTCTTTTTTATTTGCCGTTATCGCCGTCAGCCTCGGCACAAGCTGGTCCAGCGCAATCTGTGTTTCTTGAACAAACACCTCGCCTTTCGCATTCACGCTGATAACAAGCGGTTCATCCTGCCCGACCATCTGCGAGGCATCCGTTTTTGGCAGGTCGACCGGCACACCGACGGTCAGCAGTGGCGCGGTAATCATGAACACGACCAGTAGCACCAGCATAACATCCACAAAAGGCGTGACGTTGATTTCGCTCATCGGGATATAACCGCCCCGACCACGGCCACGGCCTCCCCGATTACCGGTCATCATCGCCATCAATCAGGCTCCGTCATCTTCGCTCTGGCGCGAGAGGATTGCCCCGAATTCGCCAGCGAACGCTTCCAGGCGCCCAGCATATCTATTAATGTCGGTGGAAAGCTTGTTGTACGCGATCACGGCCGGGATCGCGGCAACGAGCCCCAGTGCTGTTGCAAACAACGCCTCTGCGATCCCCGGCGCAACGACAGCTAGCGAGGTATTTTTCGACAAGGCAATGGCGGTAAAGCTGTTCATGATACCCCACACCGTTCCGAAAAGGCCGACAAACGGCGCCGTCGATCCGACGGATGCAAGGAATGTCATATAGCGTTCAAGCTGTTCCAGCTCCCGGTTCAGCGTGATCTGCATAACCCGGTCAATCCTCTCGGATAGGCTCTGATGAGATGCCTCGCCGTCGCGGCCGCCCCGCGATGTAGATCGACGCCATTCCCGCATGGCAGACGAAAAGATTGCCGACATAGGATCGATGGGGCGTGATCCGATCCGGTCGAACAGATCGTCCAGAGAGCCGCCCGACCAGAAGCTTTCCTCGAACTGGGATGCCTGACGCCGGAGACGCCGCATGCGCATTATTTTTTCGAAGATAATCGCCCAGCACCAGAATGACGCCAAAATAAGAGCAATCATGACGACCTGGACAATAAAGTCGGCCTGCAAAAAAAGTCCCCAAATCGACAAATCCCCGGAGACAGAGCCTGCAAGCGCGGCGGACTGAACTGCTGTTGATTCCATTCGGTTTTCCGTTGGTAGCCTAGTTTTGCGTTATCGGTCCGGACATGTTTCCGAACGTGATTTTTAATTTTTTGGGTAAGCGGGCCGGCCGTCCGTCAGATTTCAGGCAGACCAGCCGAAGTTTCATTTCTACCAGAGTTTCGCCCGCCCGCTGCACCAGTTGTTCCAACCAGAAACTAGCGCCGGTCGCTTCGATGCAGGTCGTCCGAATTTCCAACGCATCGTCCAGCCGCGCCGGTTTGACGTACTCCGCCTCGCACCGGCGGACCGCAAACATCAGACCGTCTTCGTCCATCAAGGTAACATGATCGATCCCGGCATCGCGCAACAATTCGGTGCGGGCGCGCTCAGCAAATCTCAGATAATTGCTGTAATAAACAACCCCTCCGGCGTCGGTGTCCTCGTAGTACACCCGAACGGGATAGACATGCGGCACCGATATTTTACTCATCGTCCACCCCGGTCCCCAAAAGGTCGAGCTGGGTGTCGTGCCCTTTGGGCGCAGGCACACCGAGATGGCGATAGGCATTCAGGGTCAGCATCCGTCCGCGTGGGGTCCGTTGAAGCAATCCGGATTGGAGCAGGAAGGGCTCGATCACTTCTTCGATGGCGTCGCGTTGTTCGGACAGCGCAGCCGCCAGCGTATCGACGCCGACGGGCCCGCCGGCATAAGTTTCAGCGATGCTGGAAAGGTATCGCCGGTCCATTGAATCAAGACCGATCTTGTCCACCTGCAGGCGTCCCAAAGCCTCGTCCGCAATTTTCGCATCGACCGCGGCAGCGCCCGCAACCCCGGCAAAATCCCTCACCCGCCGTAACAAACGCACTGCCACCCGGGGGGTTCCCCGGGAGCGGGCGGCGATTTCTTTCGCGCCGTCGTCGGTAACCGTCAGACCCAGCACACCGGCGCCCCGCCGGACAATCTGAACCAGATCTTTGACGTCATAGAATTCCAGTCGCAGCGGAATACCGAACCGCTCGCGTAGCGGCGTTGTCAGCAGACCGGACCGGGTGGTCGCACCGACCAGCGTAAAGGGAGGCAATTCGATCTGTACGGATCGTGCCGACGGGCCTTCGCCGATAATCAGATCCAGCTTGCCGTCTTCCATTGCTGGATAAAGGATTTCCTCTACCGCCGGGTTCAACCGATGGATCTCATCGATAAACAGAACATCCAGCGGTTCCAGATTGGTCAGAATCGCGGCAAGATCACCGGCCTTGGCAATCACCGGCCCGGACGTAGCGCGGAAACCGACGCCAAGTTCCCTCGAAACGATTTGGGCCAAGGTCGTCTTTCCCAGACCCGGCGGCCCGAAAAACAAGACATGATCCATCGCCTCGCGGCGACCGCGGGCTGCCTCGACAAAGACGCGCAAATTGTCCCGCAACCCCGGCTGACCGACAAAGTCGTCCAGAAGCTGTGGGCGCACATGGGCTTCCGAATAATCATCTTCTGCAAACACCGGGGCAACAGCGCGATCGTCGCTCATGCCGTCAATTCCTTAAGACCGACACGAATGAGATCTTCAACAGTAGCGTCGTCGCGCATGGTCCGCATGACGCCAGTGACAGCACCGAATGCCTCGCCCCGCGGATATCCTAGATTAACCAACGCGGAAACCGCATCGTCGAGAATGCCACGCGCGGCGCCGTCTTCGGCAAACACCGCCGCGGCAGCAGCGGGCGCAAACTGTTCCAGTCCGCCGACCTTGTCTTTAAGTTCGCTCAGAATACGCGCCGCCAGCTTCGGCCCAACACCGGGCGCGCGTGTAATCATGCCTTTATCCTGTGCCAGAATGGCATCGGATAAATCCTTTGGCGCCAGTACCGACAGAATGCCCAGGCCCACCTTTGCTCCAACGCCCTGCACGGTGGTCAGCAAACGGAACCATTCACCTTCCGCCTGTTCAAGAAATCCATACAAATGGATGTGGTCTTCACGAATATGCGTTTCGATGACGAAGGAGACGGCTTCACCACTGCCAGGCAATTGCGACAGGGTTCGCGTGGAGCAAAAAACCAGATAGCCCACCCCCCCAACATCTAGGACGGCCCAGTCATCGCCGACTGAATCCAATAACCCTGTCAGCTTGGCGATCATGCGGTCGACCTTTCTGCAGATACCAATGCCGGTGCCCGCCGGTGATGGGCATGACAAATTGCGATGGCGAGCGCGTCGGCCGCATCCTTCGTCTCCGGCTTCGCGCCTGGAAGCAGGATTTGCACCATTGCCTGAACTTGGGTTTTGTCGGCATGGCCGTTCCCGACCAGAGATTTTTTAATTAGGTTGGCGGAATATTCCGCTACCGGCACACCGCATTGGGCCGGCGCCAGCATAACCGCACCCCGTGCCTGACCGAGCTTCAGTGTTGAAGATGGGTTCTTGTTTACGAACGTCTCTTCGACGGCTGCCTCTGCCGGCGCATGGATCGCGATGACCTCTAGCAGGCTGTCGAACAACTCTGACAGACGATCCGCCAGGGAATTTTTATTGTTGGATGTGACCGCGCCGGACTCAATATGGACTAGGCCGTTGCGGTGGACCTCAATCACGCCCCAGCCCGTGCGGCGCAATCCCGGGTCGAAGCCGATCAGCCGAATGCCCATCCCTGTCATTCCTCAGCCCGCAAGTTCAGCCATGACGGCATCATCGATTTCGACGTTGGAAGACACTTTCTGCACGTCGTCATTGTCTTCCAGCGCTTCCAGCAGGTTGAGCATTGTCTTGGCGCTGTCCGCGTCCAGTTCAATCGTGTTTTGCGGCTTCCAGGTTAGTTCCGCCGATTCGGCGGTTCCGAACTTTGATTCAAGGCCGTCGCGCACATCATTGAAACCATTCGGGTCGCAGGAGATTTCGTGGCCGTCGTCTGTTGATTCGACGTCCTGCGCACCGAATTCAAGCGCAACTTCGAACATCTCTTCTGCGCTTGCGACATCGGCCAGGTAATTTACCTGGCCGACCCGGTCGAACATGAAATTTACGCTGCCGGTTTCACCAAGATTTCCGCCATATTTAGTGAAGGCAGCGCGCACATCGCTGGCGGTGCGGTTGCGATTGTCTGTCAGGGCTTCGACGATGACTGCAACGCCTTTGGGTCCGTAACCTTCATAGCGGATTTCTTCGTATTGCTCGGTCTCGTCATTTCCGGCGCCCCGCGCGATGGCACGTTCCATGGTCTCCTTACCCATATTCGAGCTTTTCGAGGCAGCGATGGCCGCCCGTAAACGAGGATTGGCATCGGGGTCTGCGCCGTTTTTGGCTGCGACCGTCAGCTCGCGGATAAGCTTGGTGAAAACCTTGGCTCGTTTGGCGTCCTGCGCGCCTTTTCGGTACTGAATATTCTTGAATTTGGAATGGCCCGCCATGGTCGCTCCGAGAAGTCCTTCAAACCGCGGTAATCTATACCATATCTGGTGTCATTGCGAGCACGAACCCCCACATTTCCGCGCTTTTGAGAGGATTGCTTTTATTAGACGAACAATGTGGCAGGAATAGGGCGTCATCAGACGCCAAAGGCTTATTCCGGCAACTCTTCCCGCAAACGCCCCCCGATGCGAACCGGGCGAATATCCGTCGTGAGGCCGGTGGCATCGTCGATATCAATCAGAACCGCGCACATGGTCGCATTACCCTGCGCGGCCTCCATACGGGCGGTAGGCATCTTACGGACAAAACGCTCGACCGAGATTTCCTTGCGGATGCCAATTACCGAATCGTAATCGCCACACATACCGATGTCGGTCATGTAACCGGTGCCGCCGAGAAGCACCTGCGCATCGGCTGTCGGGATATGCGTGTGCGTCCCGACCACGACAGACACGCGGCCATCTAGAAAATGTCCCATCGCCATTTTTTCGCTCGACGCCTCGCCATGGAAATCAAGGACAATAGCATCCGTGTTTCTGCCCAACCGCCAAGTATTCAGCATCTCCGTCACTGCCGCGAACGGATCGTCTAACGGATCCATGAATAGTCGCGCCATCAGATGCATAATGATAATCTTGCGACCACGTGCATCGGTAAACTGGCCGATCCCCTTGCCGGGTGTGCCCTTCGGAAAATTATCGGGACGCAGCAGACGCGGTTCCTTATCGAAATGGGGAATGATATCGCGCTGATCCCAGACGTGATTGCCGGTGGTAATCGCGTCCGTGCCCGCATCGAATAGCTCGTTACAGATTTTAGGGGTAATTCCGAAACCTCCCGCGGCGTTTTCACCATTTACGATGACGAAATCTATCGCATAACGTTCGCGGAGCTTTTTCAGATTGTCCGTAACAACCTTGCGGCCGGATCGTCCGACAACATCGCCGCACATTAAAAGACGCATACAAACAGTTCCTAATCAGCGGGCTGGATTATCCGCCTGTCGGTTACTACCATATCCAGACGTTCATCGCCCCCATCAACGGGAATGACAGGGCATTCCTGTTCATCGTAGGCAACGCCTACGGCGATAACCTCTCCCTGTTGGCGAAGATGTGCCAGGGTCCGGTCATAATATCCACCGCCATAACCCAAGCGATTTCCATACAGGTCGAAGCCCAGCAAGGGCACTGTAACGATGTCCGGTAGGAGCTCCGGAGCGGAAGTCGTCGGCTCCATGACCCCAAATCGCGTAGCAACCAACTCATCGCCTGGAGACCAGGCACGGAACTTCAAAGGAGAACCTTCATCCCCCATCACTGGCAATGCGACCTGAACCGGTTTTGCCGACATATTGGCCATCAGAGGGCGCACATCGATTTCGGTCCGCGTTGGCCAGTAGAGGCTGATAACAATTCCAGTAAGCTGGTCGCCCACGGCATCGAAAAATCGCGCGCAGAGATGCCTAGCGGCGGCGGAGGATCCCTGAGCATGCACCTTGTGCCGAGTGCCCTCGGCACGGTCCCTTAGATCGGATTTTTGATCGGCCGTGTCGGGCAACTACACTATCTCATCATTGCCGAGAAATTCGTGGCGGAGCCGTCCCGGCCGTCGGTCTGTGTGATCCTCTGCGGCCTGTACGAGACAGGTGGGCACCGCATGCAAAGGCCTCGACCCCTGCAGAGGCAGTTCCCGAGAGAACTGTATTGGCCCCAGGGATGTAAGACCCATCGCACCGGACAGCCCCGCCGTCGGCAGGGTAGATGATAATTGGTAAACGGGAAATCAACTTCGGCGATTAGGATTCAAGTGAGCGTGTAACGGCTTCAATCTTTGCAGCCGCGGCATCAATTACGCCGGCGAGTTTCGCCTCCAGTTCCTCAGCGTTGACAGACGAACCGCCATTCGCACTGGCTTTTTTAAGATCGGCATAGGTCTCTGCCAGTTCATCCGCAATCATTAACGATACCATGACCAGAAGGCGGGAGTCGCCTACCTGGCCCACGGCACCGACCAGTTCTTTCACCCGTTTGTCGACGTATTCTCCAAGCTGGGTGAGATGCTCTTCCTGGCCGTCATCGCAGGCGATCTGGTAGGTCCGCCCGTTGATGGTGATGTCGACCTGGGCCATCTCAGGAGACCAGCACTTTGCTAAGGTGATCGATGGCAACGTTCAGTCGATGGTTGATATCCACGTTCAGGGATTCGAGTTCGGAAATACGGGCCTCTACCGCCGCCGCTGAATTAGCCTTATCTATTGAGCCTGCCGACGGCTTTCGGGCACTCTCAGCGCGTTCTAGCTCTAATATCGCGCGCTCGAGGCGTTGCTGCGCTTGATCCAGTTTCGACACGA
>MDTA01089695.1_pt1 | contig 17311 bp, 14 predicted proteins | sample 811151 | NCBI WGS metagenome assembly MDTA01 (sample SAMN05326648, study PRJNA326480) | marine metagenome | isolation source: seawater | place: Indian Ocean: South | collected 2010
CAGGGTCTGGGTCGTGTGACTCGGCAGCAGGGCTTCTTCATGGTTCAGAAGACCTGTCCTGTCTGTCGCGGTACAGGCCGCGTGATCACCGACCGCTGCGAGCCCTGCGACGGCGCGGGGGTGATGCAGGTGGAGCGCACGGTCTCGGTCACGATTCCACCTGGCGTCGACACGGGCATGCGTCTGCGTGTCGGCGGCGAGGGCGAAGGGAGCCCGTCGGGAGGACCGCGCGGTGACCTCTACGTGGTGATCCATGCCCAGGAGCACCCGACCTTCCAGCGCGATGGCGCGGACGTCCACGCCGAGACCCCCATCAGCCTCTCGGATGCGGCCCTTGGCGTGGATCTTGAGGTGGAGACGATTCACGGGCAGGAGACAGTCAGCGTCCCCGCGGGAACCCAGCCCGACACCATCGTGCGCCTTCGACGCAAGGGGATCGCTCGTGTGAATGGTGGGGGACAGGGTGACCATTACGTCCGTCTCCGCGTCGATGTCCCCGTGGATCTCAGCGCTCGACAACGAGAGCTTCTGCAGTCTCTCCGGGAGGAGGGCCTCTGATGTCGGAGCCCTCGCATCAGGAAGATCCCAAGGCGGCGTACCTGGGCCCGTTCCGGTTGCTACGTCGCGTCGCCACTGGCGGCATGGCGGAGGTCTTCGCGGCTCGGGTCGCGAAGGAGGGTGGCCCCGAGGGCGCTGAGCTCGGCGAGCTCGTCGCCCTCAAGCGCCTCTTGCCCGGAGTGGACGAGGACGTGGACCTGGTGGCGATGTTCCACGCCGAGGCCGAGCTTTCTTCGAAGCTCTCTCACCCCCATATCGCTCGGTGCTATGGCCTCTCCTATGTGCCGGTGACCGAGGAGCCGTTCCTCGTTCTCGAGTTCGTGCAGGGTGTGGATCTCGGCGAGGTGCTCCAGGCCAAGATCAAGGAGGACAAACCCTCGCTCATCGCAGGGGAGGTGCTCACGGCCGTCGCGCTCCAGACCCTGGAAGCGCTCTCCTATGTCCAGGGCCTACGCGATGATCAGGGCGCGCCCCTCGGGGTGGTCCACCGCGACATCTCACCCCAGAACCTGCGGATTCGCCCCGACGGTCTCTTGAAGCTCCTCGATTTCGGTATCGCTCGCTTCGTCGGTCGGTCGACCGACACCCTGGCGGGCGTCTTGAAGGGGAAGCACGCTTACATGAGCCCCGAGCAGGTGGAGGGGCTCACGCTCGACGGCCGCAGCGATCTCTTCGCGCTCGGGGTCCTGCTCCATGAGCTCGCGACCGGACGTCGACTCTTCCGCGCGGACACGGTGCCGGACACCCTGAACCGGGTGCGTCAGTGTGAGGTGCCCGACCTCAAGGAGCTGCGCCCAGATCTGAACCCGAAGCTCACAGCGCTGATCACGAGCTGTCTGTCCAAGTCTCCGGACGGACGTCCGGAGACGGCAGCTGAGCTGCTCAAGGAGCTACAAGTGATGGTCCCCGGTGGCGTCCCCGAAGCCCAGGGAGTTCTGGCGTCCTGGGTGGAGCAGACCCTCGGCGCCGAGCGAGGCCAAGGCCCCATACCCGATGAGATTGGGGCCTACTACGCCTCCCTGGTCTCCGCCGAGGACAAGGGCGAGGAGACCACGGACCAGATCGGGGTTCCCGACGCTACGCGGGTCTACCGCTACGGTGAAGAGCCGCCACCTTATGAGCCCGTTCCCCTCAATGGTCAGGTGCTATGGCTCCTGTATTCGCTCACGGCCTGGGGCGTCCTGGCGGTCCTGTGGTGGATCTTCTGAGGACCTCTAGTCCTCGAAATCCTCAAGGACGGGACGAATCGGCGGAGCTGGGCGACCCCATAGACGTTGGGCGACAACGGAGAGCTGCCGCGTCTTGTAGGCGTCGTGATTGGCCTCGCCGCGACGATTCGTCTCCGCGGTCTCCTCATCGAAGACCTGAAACTCCAGCGTGACGAGGACCAGGTGACCCAGATGCGAGAAGTTCTTCCGGGTCTCCTCATCACAGAGCCTGTCGATCCGCAGCGGCAGCTCCACGACGAAGCTCACCATATTGAACAGGCGAGAGGTCGCTGGGTTAAACGGCACGGGATCGAGCTCCGTGTGATCCTTCCAGGAGGGAAGCGGCTCAGAGAGCTGCGCCTCAAGCGCCCGGAACACCTCGTCTTCGCTCAGAATTCGGTTGTGAGTCTCACCCGCGACGACGTGGTTGTACGGGAAGAGATGTCGCGTGAGCCACTGGAGCACGGGAACGATGTCGTGTCTTGAACAGACCGTGAGACGGAATCGGAGCTTGTCGAAGATCTGAGCGGCCGTGACCTGAGGCTTCGAGATCAGCTTCGTCAGCAGGCTGTGCTCGCTCTTTCTGCTCGGCTCATAACGAGCGATGCCGAGCCCCTCTTCACGCATGGCCTCGATGCAGGCGTCCACCTTCTCCCGTGCGGCCCTGAAGAGGGCACGCTCGCTCACGGAGAGGTGGTAGCTGAGTTTCTTGGCCTCAAGATGATTGATGACGTGCATCATCTTGAGGACGACGCACGCGGCGCGCTGCTCCCATCGGCGCCCTCGAGAGGCGAGCAGGAAGAGCTGCGCGACGTCTACCGGACGCCGGACCCTCGGCGGGATCTCCATGTCGAAGGTGCTCTCGACGAACTCGACGGCTCGGGCGTGCAGGTCGGTCAGGCGCTCCCGCTCCTCGGGCTTATCGAGCCGATAGCCGTTCACATCGAGGAAGCGGACCACCTCTTCACGGTTGTTGTAGAAGAGCCTGCGCCAGTCCACGACCGACCCGTCTCCCAGCAGCAGCCGAACGGCCTGGACGTCAGCGGGCGTCACATCCGTCACCGGGAGGGTCGAGAACTCGCCGTCCTTCGTCTCGCTCCGGCCATGCGCCGCTGCCGCGAGCCTCGCAGAGTGGCTCGCCTCCAGCTTTATGTTCGTGTCCTCTGAGGACATCGACCGTTGTCCCTCCATTCGTGGTGCTGAGCGCGTAGTCACGCTGCTCGCTACCGCCCATCACGTCTACTCTGAGGCGAGTGGGGCGGTTCCTCCGTTACCGACTTGCTCAAGATCGTAGCATGAACTTCCTGGAAGACCCGAGCACAAAATGCAGTTCCCGGGCCGGGGCGCCGGGTTCTCTTGGCTCCAGCGCTCCCTCGCGACGGGAATTCGAGCCACCCAGGCCCATACGATGAACGGGGCGAGGAGATCCCATCTCGGACATCGAGTTCCCTCCGCGGTCTTCGCGGTGACCACCCTGGCTTGCCGGGCGGCGGCTGACTTTTTACAATCCGCCCACCGACTTCAGGCGTGAGCCTCTCCTAGGGACGAAGGACCGACCCCAGCCTATGAAGATTGAATGTTCCGCCTGCGGGGCCAGCTACCAGATCGATGACCGCAAGGTCACGGGTACGGGACGCGTGTTCCGAATCTCCTGTCGAGCCTGTCAGTCTCCGATTCTCGTCGAGGGCCTGGAGGGCCAGGGCGCGGGATTGAGCGGCTGGTACCTCGATGAGGGAGGCCGTCGAGAAGGACCGATGGAGCTGGACGCTCTGCGAGAGCGCCTCGCGGGAGGCGCGGTCGGGGAGCAGGCGCTGATCTGGTCGAACGGAATGGACCAGTGGCGTCCGGTCAGTGAGCTCGATGAGATCGTCGCGCCGTGGGAGGCTGAGACCGTCCAGTCCGATGAAGACGAGGTGGAAGATCCCACGACGCTCATCTCCTTGGACGAGATCGCGCGCGTGCACGCAGAGCTCGAGGCCCGTGACGCGCCGATCCTGAGCGATGATGAGGTGGAGCTTATCGAGGAGGTGCGGCCGCCAGACCTCCCCCCGATGGTCCCCGCGGCGTCGCTGGCGGAGACGGTTCAGCGCCCATCCGCCGATGAGGTGGAGACGGCTCAGGGCGCCCAGCAAGAAGAAGACGAGGACGACGCCCAGACGCTCGTCTTTAAGCTCGATCCGAGCACCCTGGGAGGGGGATCAGCGCTCCCTGAGGCCTCCGAGGTGATCACCCCGACAGACACCGGCGAGGACCTTCATGAAGTCGCCGGGAGCGCCGCGGCGCTGTTCCGTCTCGATGATCTCGCTCTGGGAAATGAGGCCAAGAGCGCGACCTCGATCGAGGAGGGCGGCGTCGGCCTGAGCTCCAGCAGCCTCTTCATCGGCGATCACGCCAAGCCCACCGACCCGGCCGCTGTTCAGGCCCGCCCACGGGCACAGGGTACGGTGACCACCAATGTCCCGATCGTGAAGAAGAAGAAGGGCACCGCTCGATCTTTCGTGATCGGAGCCCTGGTCGGTTTGGCTATTTCTCTACCGTTCTTCGTCTTTGGCGGTGATTCCGACGAGCAGAAATCCGCCTCCCCAGCGGAGCAGGCCAGCGTCACCCCCGAGGCGAAAGAGGCCCCTCCGGAGCCGCCTGAGGAGAAGCCTGCTCAGGCACCGGCGGCGCCGGTCCCGAAAGAGCCGACAGCTCCTGCCGCCCAGGTAAAGGAGGCCGCGGCGCCTGCAGCGCCCGAGGCTCCGGCGGCCGTGAAGGCGGAGCCGTCCAGTCCGCCAGGAGATAAGGCAAAGAAGTCCAAGCCCTCAACGGGGCGCGACAAGGCCACAGCCAACTCCGACTCGTTACCTGCGCCGAGCTCGTCTCCGAAGCCCAAGATGTCCGCAGAGGAGCGCGCGCGCATCCGCGCGGCCAGGCGAAAGCTCCGGGAGGAGCCGCTTCCGAACTTCGGGCGCGCGCCCCGTCGGTCCGCAAAGAAGAAGCCGGCCCCATCGAGAGGCGACTCCGAGGCCAAGGAGAAGCCGAGCCCGGTCAACGCGCTCCTTGGGCAGCTGAAGAACAAGTCGGGTTCGAGCGACGCGGCGGAGCAGGAGCAGATTCCTCAGAAGCTCAGCGCCTCGGAGGTGCGCAGCACGCTGCGCAAGCGGCAGGGGCGCTTCAAGTCCTGCTACAGGAACATGGCCGATCGGCCCGAGGGGCCCGTCACCATCAAGACCTCCTTCAAGATCGCGTCCTCCGGCCGCGTCTCCAGCGCTCAGATCATCACGGCGCCTGGCGTCGATGCGACGGTCAAGAGCTGCATCGTGGAGGCGATCAAGGGAGCCAAGTTCCCACGATTCCGGGATCCGGAGATGATCGTGAACTATCCGATTTTGCTGCGCTGAGCCGGAATACGTGGCGCCTTGAAGTGGACCCCGAGAGCGCCCCGAGGGTCGCTCCAGTTTTGATCGTTGACACCGGTTGGGCTCGCTGCTAGCTTCCCGCGTCCCTGGCGCCAAAGGGTGCAGGGCAACAGAACATGTATCTCGAGCTCATCGCTCGGTGTTTGAAGTGAGGTGTCGTGATGGCACACGGACTGCTCGGAAAGAAAGTCGGCATGACCCAGGTCTTCGATCAGGAAGGCAACCAGGTCCCTGTCACCGTACTGGAGATGGCTCCCAACACGGTCGTCCAGGTGAAGACCGCCGAAGGCAAAGACGGCTACAACGCCGTCAAGATCGGCACGGATGCCGTGGACCCCAAGCAGCTGAACCGCCCCGAGGCTGGTGTCTTCCACCGCGCGGGAACCGACGCACTTCGCCACGTCCGTGAGTTCCGACTCTCCGACGATGAGGTGGGCAACTACAACGCGGGCGACAAGCTCGCGGTGGATCTGTTCACCCCGGGCCAGAAGGTCGACGTCACGGGCACCAGCAAGGGCCGCGGCTTCGCGGGTGTCGTGAAGCGCCATGGCTTCAAGGGCGCCAAGGAGATGACCCACGGTACCCACGAGTACAAGCGACACGCGGGTTCGATCGGTTGCAGCGCCTACCCGGCGCGCGTCATCAAGGGCAAGCGAATGGCTGGCCAGATGGGCGTGGACCGCGTGACGGTTCGTGGCCTCAAGGTGGTCGCCGTCTATCTCGAGGACAACCTGCTGCTCGTCAAGGGCGCGATCCCGGGACCGAAGAACGGCCTCGTCGTCGCTCAGGCGTCCGCCAAGTCCTGAGCCTCGCCACAGGGCTTCAGCTCAGTCGGCCCCGATAGACCTCGGTGGCCGGACCGGTCATCCACGTCTGGTTCAGGTCGGGGGCGACCTCGATCGTGAGGTTCCCGCCGGGGAGCCGAACCGCTGTAGGCGCATGGGCCGAGCCGCGCTCGCAGGTGATCGCGGCCGCTACGACCGCCGTCGCGCCCGTTCCACAAGCCTGCGTCAGGCCACAGCCTCGCTCGTAGACGATGACGTCGAAGCTCCCGTCATCGGCCTGGCTCACGAACTCGATATTCGCGCCTTCGGGGAAGGCCGGGTGAACGGTCAGCGTCGCCCCGACCGTCGCCGCGCGCTCCCGAGAGAGCTCGCCCGGCTCAAAGATCACGAAGTGGGGATTGCCGAGGTCGACGGCGTATCCGGTGATCCCCTCGACGATACGCTCCTCGACCACAGCCGGGCCCATCTCGACGCGCACCGAATGGACGCGGCCCTCCTCGTCGGTCTCGTAGGAACAGGAGCGCAAGCCTGCGCCCGTCCAGATTCGCAGCGGCTGCTGGGCGTAGCTCAGCTCCTCCACCACGTACTTCACGAGGCAGCGAATGCCGTTGCCACACATCTCAGGTGTGGTCCCGTCCGCGTTGAGGAGCTCCATCTCGACGTCGGCGCGCTCAGACGGTAGCGCCCGCATGACCCCGTCAGCGCCGACACCCTGACCTCGGGCACAGATCTCTCGGGCGAGCTCCGGGGAAATAGTCGGCAGCTCGTCGATTGTTCTCTGCAGGAGAACAAAGTCATTTCCAAGACCATGGTATTTAATGAACTGCATACCGGGAGTGCGTCCAGCCTTGACACCCAAGAGGGGTGCACACTAACGGGGGAGTGGATGAATAAGCAACGCTCGAACCACAGCCTTACATCTCGCTCATGGACACGGCGAATCCTGATCGGATCGTTCGCCCTTGGCCTCGTGCTGGGGACCGGGATGATGGGCGCATACGCCAAGCCCGCCAAGACGAAGCCCCACGAGGTGAAGTGGAGCGCTACGATCGACGGCAAGCCCGCGGGGGCCGAGACCCTCAAGACCGTGAACTCGACGACGGGTCGGCTCTTCGCTTCAGGTGTCGTGGAACCCCAGTCGAAAGACGGTGTTCGCATCATCACCCACCAGCAGCGCGACCCCGGCGGGGTCTTCAAGAAGTACAGGCGTGAGGAGAAGGTCCGTCTGGGCAAGGGCATCTTCGCCTTTCGCAAGAACAAGAGCGCGGATCGGATCGTTGGCCTCAACCAGAAGCTTGAGCCTCTTGAGTTGGCTCCTATTGGCGAGGGACCGGTCTGGGATCGCAGGGCGTGGCATACGCTCGCGCTCTGGGGCGGGAGCTTGGCCGGATCAGAGGGCATCGAGCTGACCTACCTGGACATCGCAGAGCGAGCGCGGCGCCAGGTCCAGGCGACCCCGGGCGCGTCCCGAGAGATCACCAACCCCAAGAAGGAGCGCGTCTCGCTCCAGATGTGGACGCTCAAGGGGCTCGGGCCTGAGGTCATCACGACCGGATGGCTCGAAGGGGCCCACCTGGTCTACATCTCCGACGGTGCGCGTGAGCTGATGAAGGACGGCTTCTCCTGGGAGCCTCCGCCTCCCCCTCCGCCTCCTGAGCCCGAACCCGAGCCCGAGGACGCCGCGGAGACACAAGCAGGCGCCGATACGGCCGCGCCTGAGGAGGGCGCTCCTGCCCCCAAAGCGAAGCCTGGAAGCGCCGCTCCTGTGGAGCAGCCTGAGTCCACGCCGGGCGGGGAGAGTGACAACTCATGAGGCACGCCTTCTTGATGGATCCGATCGAGGACGTCCGAATCGACCAGGACTCCACCTTCGCGCTCATGATGGAGGCGCAACGTCGCGGTCATGAGGTGCTGTACGGAACCATCGATGGTCTCGATCAGCGTGGCGGTCGGGCGCGCGCCGTGCTGCAGACGGCGAATCTCCGGCCCGTTCAGGGCGACCACGTGAGCCTGGGTCCCGCGACGCGGCTCGATCTGGGTGAGCTCGACGTGATCTGGATGCGCAAGGATCCGCCCTTCGATATGGGCTACATCTTCTGCACCTACCTCCTCGATCTGGCGAGCCGGGATGCCTTGGTCGTGAACCACCCAGATGGACTGCGCGCCATGAACGAGAAGGCCTGGGCCATGGCCTTTCCCGATCTGGTTCCCGAGTCGCTGATCACCCAATCGGAGGCCGATCTCCGGGCCTTCGCAGAGGAGCTTGGCTCCATCGTCGTCAAGCCGCTTGATGGCAACGGCGGCGAGGGCGTGTTCATCGTGACGGCCGATGATCCCAATCGGGGGGTGATTCTCGAGATGTCGACCCGCCATGGATCGCGGAAGGTCCTCGCTCAGCGGTATCTCCCGGAGGCTCGTGAGGGAGATAAGCGCATCATCCTCGTCGACGGCGTGGCGGTGGGCGCGTGCTTGCGTGTGCCCTCCGGCGTGGATCATCGCGGCAACATCCACGTTGGCGCGCGCGTCGCGGCGTGTGCGCTCACGGAGCGTGACCGGGAGATCTGCGAGGCGATTGGTCCCGCCCTCGCTGCGGCGGGGCAGGTCTTCGTTGGGATCGACGTCATCGGGGACTTCCTCACCGAGGTGAATGTGACGAGCCCGACCTGCATCCATGAGATCAACCGGTTTGATGGGATACGTATCGAGGCCCTGACCCTGGACGCGGTCGAGGCCAGGCTGCCAGCATGATGGCCGCGCTCAGCGCGGCGGCCCTGTTCGTCATGGCCTCGGCGCCGCCCACGGCAGGCCTCCCCCCGGTCGACCGCCTGTTCTCTTGTCCGCTCAGCCCAGCGCAGGAGCGCTTCACCCCTCCGGCGCATTGGACGTCCGTCGTCGATGAGCGCTCCGGGGTCGCTGTCTCCGTGCCCCCGACCTGGACGATCGATCGCCGGCCTCATCGCCTTGAGATCGTGGCGCCCGATCGCTCTTTTCGAGTGAGCGTGCGGCACAGCTTTAGTCAGACCCCGGAAGGCCTGGAGCACGCGCGGCGCTCCCTTGAGGCCTCCGAACTCGGCGCCCCATTTGTCACCCCAGCGTGCGCAGACAAGGTGGCTCGATCCCTGAGGAACGAGGCGCCGTGGCTCCGCGCCCAGTTTGGATACTACGGGCGTCCGCTCGGCGAGCGTCGTCGTCGAGTCGCCCTCTATGCGAGCGGACCCTCCGGCACTGTGGCTGTGATCGTCTCGACCCGCTGGCCCCGAGGTAAGACCGGGCCGGACTGGTCCCGCGTGTGGGGGCTCCTCGGCGGTGTGCGTCCGGAGGCATTCAAGGCGTCGAAGGAGCTCGCTCATTGGGGTGGGGACGGGGAGCGCCGTCATTGACCCCCGGCGAGCTCCGCGGGCACCATGATCCGATGAACCGGGTCACCCCATGGGATCTGTTTCGCTGGCTCGGCGTCTCGGGTCGCACAGGTCTGTGCCGCGCGATCATCATCATCGCGCTGGTGAGCCTATCGGGCCTCGGAGCCTCAGCCTCAGCGGCGGCCCCCCGGCTCTCGGACACCTACCAGAAGATGGTCGAGTCGGATCCCTACGATGCCTACGCGCTGCGTCGACTTCTCGAGGTCAACAAAGCTCCAGCCAGTCTGAATCGGTTGCTTGTTCGTTACACGGACCGGGTCAAGGCTCGCCCGGATGACCATGTCGCATGGGCGCTGGTCGGCCACTTACTTCGCGCCTCCGATGAACCGGTCAAGGCGGTAGAGGCTTTTGCCGCGCTGGAGAAGCTCACTCCGAAGGACCCACGCCCTCAGAAGGCTATCGCTCAGATCTGGCGTCAAGAGAGGCGGTGGGAGCCCATGGTGCGGGCCTACGACGCCGCGCTCGAGCTGGTGCGAAAGAGGGAGGCCAAGAGCGCGCTCTACGAAGAGGCGATCGAGGCGGCGCTGGAGGCCGAACGCTCGGAGGAGGCGCTGCGGTGGATCCACGCCTACCGGACGGTCGATGACAGGAGCGTGCGTATCGCCATGAGCTGCGCCGATCTCCTCACGCGCTTCGGGAAGACACCGGAGGCCATCGCAGCCTGGCGCCACGCGGAGGCCCACGGGCGATCCCAGCTGGCCGACCTGGTGGTCATCTGGCGGCATCTCGGTTCGCTCCTCGAGGAGAGCGGGCAGGTCGGTGAGGCTGAGGTGGTCTGGCGAAGGGCCATCAAGAGCACGTCGGCAAGCCACTGGTCGAGGCCCCTGTTCATCGAGGGCCTCGCGCGCGTTCACCGGCGCACAGATCGGCTCCCCGAGCTCGTCGAAGAGCTCAAGACACGAGCTCGCAAGGAGCCTGCGCTTCGAGGCCCGCTCGCCGGAATCTACGAGGAGCTGGGACAGCCGGAGGCGGCCCTTCGTTGGCTTAAGGAGGCCCTGAAGGTGTTTCGAAGGGACGCGTCACTCCACGAACGCAGAATCGAGATCCTGCGTCGGCGCGATGACCTACCCGCCCTTGATGCGGCGTACCGGGAGCTGATTCGCGCGGCTCCCCGAGAGGCTCGCTATGGTCTCGATTACGCCGAAGAGCTCTTTCGGAGAGGTCACGTGAGCCGCGGCCTCAAGGGTCTCGATCGGGTCACTCGAGCCTCAGGCCGGGACCCGGGCGTGTGGCAACGGGCGATCTCCATGATGATCACCCACGCGAGAGGGGCGTCGGCCGCGCGGATCCGAGAGGGCTTCGGCCGATTGATCCAGCTCGAGCCCCGCGAACCCGCCCACCACATTGGTCTCGGTGAGCATCTCTGGGAGTCGGGGAATCCTGAGGGAGCCAAGCGCGCGTGGCGCAAGCTTCGAAAGCTCGGTCGAGCCCCCGGCGCTGGTGATCTCCTCTACGCCGAGGTGCTCGCGGATCATCGACTTCATGAGGACGCTCGAGCCGCCTTCGAGGCCGCGCTGGCCGCGGGCCCAGAGAACGTGGCGTGCCTTGAGGCCGCGGCCCGCTGGTACGCGGCTCAAGGCGCTGTGTCCGATCGGGAGCAGGCCATGGACCTCTGGCTGCGTCTGCTCGACCTCGGGCGCAACGCCAAGACGAACCCTCGCGCCGCCGCTCGCCGCCACGGTGCCCGCAAGCAGCTGTTGCTGCTCTGGAAGAGGTCCGGAGTTCTGAACGCGCGCCTCAAGGAGCTCGCGTCCCGCACGGCCGGCGCCAAGCCGGACCTCTCTGCGGGTCTGCTCTTGTCCCATCTGCGTCTTCATCTCGGAAGGATCGAGGAGGCCCAGCGCGGGGTCGCAGATCTGGCGAAGCGATTCCCGGATCATCTGGAGCTCCTCCATCTTCAGGTCGACCTGGCCGTGAAGGCTCAACAGCTCCCGAGGGCCATCGCGCTTCTTCAGAGGATCGCGACCCTCGATTCGTCGGGCGCGAGCGACGCCCTCCATCAAGCGGCGCAGCTCGCGAAGGCGATCGAGGATCATGAGACGGCGTTGGAGTTGATGGAGTCCGCTCTGACGCTGCGGCCCGAGGACCCTAGGGGCCAGGCGCGCGTGGGGGAGCTGCGCCTGGGTCTGGGCGACCGAGAGCGGGCCGCGAGCGCGTGGCGAGAGGCCCTCCGGATGAACCCTCGGGACGACGACCTGAGGCTCAAGCTGTGCGGGCTCTATCGGGACCTGGGCGACACGGCCCGCGAGGAGAGACTGCTGGTGGAGCTCGTTCGGGACGGCACCTCCGGCGGCCACGTTCAGCGCGCGGGCCGAAGGCTCCTGAACCTGGCCGCATCGACGGGTCGTCTGAGCGTGATCGAGAGGGTCCTTCGTCCGCTGGCTCTCGCCCAGGGCAGGCGGGCCCCCGTGCATCGCAGGTTGCTGGTTGATCTCTACCTGAGGCAGGCACAAGCGCTGTCTTGGGAGTTGGCACGAACGGAGGACACTCAGGCTCATCTCGACAAGCTCGGTAGCCGGGCGCTCGAGGTGTTGGTCGCGGCGCTCCAGGGAACGGACGCCGCGCTCCGCGCTCGCGCCCTTGAGGTGCTTCGTCTCACTCGGCCTGTGGGGGCGGTCCCCGCCCTGGCGCGAATCCTTGAGCATGGGGACGGCATATCGCGACTCCACGCCGCCGTGACTCTTGGGTTCATAGGAACCGAGTCCAGCGCGGAGCCCCTGATTCGAGCCCTCGATGACACCCGTCCCCTTCGCGAGGTCGGCCCGGCGGTTCGATCGCTTCGGGAGCTTCAGTACAACGTGATCTGGTCTCTGGGCCGGGTCGGTGGCACCGCGGCCCGCGAGAAGCTTCTCGCGCTCACCGGCTCTGAGCACGCGACGCATCACCCCATGGTAGCTCTCGCGCTCGCCCACTACTCCCACTCGGATACGGTCCGGGTCCTGTCTCGGTTCGCCGGAAGGCAGGGGAGCCGAACCCGCCAAGCGGCGCTCTGGTCGCTGGCTCACATGAATCGGGATGACGCGATACCACCTCTGGCTCAGGCCCTGCGTTCAACCCTGCCTGGTGAGGCGGAGATCGCTCTGTGGGCCCTGGCACGTTCCCCCTCAGAGGCCGCCCGTCGCGTCCTCTTTGACGCCTTTGTAGTGGGGGTGGGCCCCGCGCCTCACCTCCTCGTTCGCGCCCTCGCCAGTCGAGCGTCGGGGGCGCCGAGCCCGGGACGCTTCCAACCGTACATGCGCCTGATCGATCTGAATCAGCTGCGTTTGATCAGCGGCGCTCCCGATCCCGCCGCTCTGATCTCGTCGACCGTCTTGAGCGCCCAGTGGGTCTCCAGTCGTGAGTCGAGCGAGGCTTTCCTTGAGCGTCTCGATCAGCGCTACCTGCGGGCGGGTCGTATGGACGACCTGCAGCTCGCGCGCCAAGCGCTTGGCGCGCTCACGGGAGGACCAGGTTTGAGCTTACCTGCGGCCTGGCGCCTTACTGGACTCACGGAAGAGGAGCGGGCGGCGTGGGCCCTTCGGCTCGCGGGAAGGTTGCGCCCCGTCTTGGAGCGTTCCCTCGCGCCTGGCATCCAGACCCCAGAGTCGAGCCGCGCGATCGCGCTCCTCGCTCATCTTCTTGAGGCGGAGCCGGACCCGAGCCTCGAGATGGCGATCCACGAGGCCCTCGATCGCGCGCTCGGTGGCGTCGATGGCCCGGCCCTCGCGGAGCTCTGGCGCTCAGCTGCGCGTCTCAAGCCGACTCTCCTGGAGAGGCTGGTCAAGGCGCACGGTCCGGCCGAGCGCCCGGCCGCCTACAGGAACGGCAGCGCTGGCGCTCTCGTCGCGTTCGCGGCGGCGGCCGGTCGATGTTCGAGCGCGCGGGCCGAGGGTGCGCTGGAGCCGCTCCTGAGATCCCCGTCCGCTCGGGTGAGGCTCGCGGCGGTCCAGAGCGTCTCCGTGGCCCACGCTGGGCTGGTGGATACCTTGACCGATCTGCTTGAGGATCCGTCCGTGGAGGTGGCTCGTCAGGCGGCCCAGGCGCTGCGCCGACTTGGTGGCTCAAAGGCAGCCGCGGCCCTGCTGGTCATTGAGAGCAGCGGAGATCCTCGCTCTCTTCTGGACCGGTCGTTGCCGTGAGCCGGTTGACGGCCTTTCCGTCGGGCTCCTAGTATTCCAAGAGACCAAGGCCCGGATCACCGATGAATTGCACTGTTTGCGGTCAGCAGCTCAAAGCGTCCCATCGCTTCTGCGGTTACTGCGGAGAGCCCTCTCACCCTCCGGGAGCGTCCGCACGTGCGGAGAGCATCTTTCATGACAGCGCGACGCCCGTTCAGCGGGCACGCTTACGTCTGGTCCGAGGTGAAGGACGGGAAGGCAGGGTGTTTCCCCTCGACGGGCTTGAGCGTACCGTCGGTCGGGAGCGCGGCGAGATCCTCTTCGAGGGGGACGCAACCGTATCGCCCGAGCACGCCACCTTCTACTACGAGGGCGGACGCCTCTACGTACGCGACGAGGGGAGCCTCAACGGCACCTTCGCGCGCATCCAACAAGCCGTGCCGATCAATCACGGAGAGATCTTCCTGTGCGGCGAGCAGGTCCTGATCTTTGAGCATCACCAACCCCACCCGGTCTACATCGGCACCGACGCCGCGATCTTCTGCGGGACGCCCGTGGAGGCCTGGGGATACCGTGTGGCTCAACTCCTGGGTCAGAAGAAAGTTGGCCTCGCGTTGTGCACGTCAGACCCGGTCCTGACCATCGGTCGGGAGGGTTGCGATCTCAACTTCGATCAGGACCGCTTCATCAGCCGTAATCACGCGCGGATTGAGTACCGTGAAGAGCAGGTCATGCTCCGTGATCTCGACAGCCGTAACGGCACCTACTTTCGCCTCAAGGAGCCCGTGCCCTTATCTCACGGCGACCAGATCTTCATCGGTCGTCAGCTGCTCAGAGTTGAGCTGATCTAAGGCGCCTCGCTCTTCGGCCGGTGTCGGTTCGCCGCGCTTGTCGCCGTCCATGAAGATCGATGCGACCAGGATCACCGCCCCCGCGGCGAGCACGATCAGCACCCAAAGGGCCGCCTTGGAGCCCCCGCCGGTCTTCCGCTGACGGGTAAAGGAGTTCGATATCGGGCGAGAGCGCGGTGCAGGTGCCGGCGCCGGCTCCAGATCCTGAGTCAAGAGCTCTTGAGCTCCGAGTCCGCCCCGATCGCCGTTGGTCAAAGGTCGAACTGGCGCGGTGGTCGCGCTGAGCTCCTGGCGGGTAGGTCGCGGCGCGATCGGCCCGCGCGAGGAGCGCGCCTTCGGGGTCTCTACGGTCTGCGGCGCGCCTCGCTGACGTTGGTGCTCGTCGGCCAGGATCCCGCGCCCGATGCGATCCAGCTCCAGGGCCACCTCCAGGGCGTTCGGCGGGCGGTGCTCAGGCTCCTTGGACAACAGCTGAAGGGTCAGAGCGGAAAGGGCAGGGTGGGCGTCGGGGAAGATCTCGGACGGATCGGTCGGCGGCTCCGTCAGGTGCTTGGTCATCACGGTGAGCGCGTTGTCGCCCGTAAACGGGATACGGTTGGTCAGCAGCTGGTAGAGCATCACGCCGACGCTGTAGAGATCCGAGCGAGCATCCATATCGTCGCCCCGCGCCTGCTCAGGACTCATGTACTCGGGAGTTCCACAGACGGTCCCCGAGAGCGTCTGAAGGTTGCTCCCCTGTTGGCTGTCCATGAGCTTCGCGATGCCGAAATCGAGCACCTTCACGAAGTCCTTCATGTTCCGGCGGTCGCCCACCATGATGTTCTCGGGCTTCAGATCTCGATGAAGGACCTCGTTGGCGTGCGCCTCATCAAGGGCCATACACACCTGACGTATGATGTGGATGATGCGTCCTGGAGGCAGCGGGTAGTCCTCATAGAGGACCCGCGCGAGGTCCTGACCGCTCACATGTTCCATGGCGATGTAGAGCCGCCCATCCTTCATCTCGCCGAAGTCGATGATCTGAATGCAGTTGGGGTGGTTGAGGCGGCTGGCAGCGCGAGCCTCTCGGTGAAACCGCAACGCCAACGTGGAGTCATCGAGCATGTCCTTGTGGATCAGCTTGATCACGACGGTCTTGCCGAGGGACTTCTGCTCGGCTCGATAGATGGTGCCCATGGCCCCGGTTCCGACCACGGCCTGCAGCAGGAAGTTGTTGGCTACGACCTTGCCGATCATCGCTAGATCGGGGTTCTTCAGCTCCGTCGTGTTCAGCACCATGGCTCCGCAGCCAGGACAGAATCGCTGTCCTGGCTCCAGGGTCATCCCACACGTGGCGCAGGTCATTTCGGGCGTCGCGGAGTCCACCATAAGACGTCCGTTCTATCCTCTGACGCGGGTCCCTTGCAATGGACCGCCCCGACCGGTGGGAACTCGGGTCTCTACTCTTGGGGCTCGTGAATGATCAGGACACCAGCCATGCGATCATAGAGCGTCCGTCGCTCGGGGTCGGCCAGGCTCCAGAGAGGACCCAGACCCGCGAGCAGCGTGGTGAGCACGGCCAAGGTCGCGTGCAGGGCGGCGCGCCTCCAGCTGACGTGACGCCCCCGCGGTGTACAGGCGACCAATCGGAACAGTCGCTGACCGGGCGTCCCGCCGAGCTTCGCGGTGCTCACGACGCTCCAGAGCACGAAGAGAGTCGCCAGCAAAATCACGGGACTCGTCACCAGGGAAGGGTCGTGGTTCACGAGGTCGACGATACGATCGATGGCGTTCCAGGAGCTGCTGGTCTCCTGCAGGGCTGAGGTGGACAGCCAGGAGCTGCTCAGGGCGACCGTAAGCAGCAGTAGAGGGACCAGGTCGAGGAGCAATGCCACCCCTCGGAGCACAGACGGCGCGCTGCGCACGGAGACCGTACCCGGGTGACGCTCATTACCGCTAGAACTCGACTCGGCCATCTCGCTCCTCGATGGCGCCCAGACTCCGCCGGCCGCCCCGTCAGGTCAAGCGATCGCGGGTGGTCGCCCGGATTCAGTTGGAGAGATCGTCCTCAATCAACGCATCGAGCTGTCGTAGGCTCGCTTCGCCCGCGTTCTCGAAGTCATCGGCCAGGGCGGCGCCGATCAGCCCGCGGACCAGGACCTCGGGCATCATGTAGCGCACCTCGTAGGTGGCGACGGTCGTCTGACCGACCGGCTCGAGACGGAGGGTGATCGAAAGATCACTGAGCTTCGTGCCCTCCTGGAGCTCAATCGACCATCGAACCAATCGCGGCTCCTCTAGCTCCTCAAGGACGTGGGTGGTCGGGATGGGCTGGGCGTGAAGGAGCATGGTCGACGGATATCGAGCGCCGGGCCTCGTGGCCGTCGTACCCGTCTCAAGATTGCCGATGGAGGCGTCCCATCGTGTCCACATCAGGGGCTCAGCGACGGACTCCCAAACCAGGTCCGGAGGGACGTTCAGCGTTCGCGTGTACGTCAGCTCGACCTCGGGAGGCTGCGCCGCGGCGCGCATCAAGGCGACGGAGCCAATGGCGCTGATGGAGCCCAAAAAGAAGCCCATGAGAATAAAGCCCAGGCGCAGGCGTTCACCGCTCAGGCGCGCATGGGCGATGTGCGCCGCGGACAGGCCGAGGAGCACGGCGGGTAGCGCGGCCGTCACCAGCCAAGCGCCGGGCCACCCCCAGACGGCTGTGCTCACGCCGATGAGGAGCGCCGCCACGAGCGCGATGGCGCTCAGGCGCTGTTGGCTCCCGGTGTGATCCTGGAGGGGTTGGGGTGCATCAGGTGTCGACATGGAGGGTCCCATTGTGTGCCTTCGTCGGGGCGGCACCCTAAACCCAGGTGTTGCAGGCTCGCAACAACCGTCTCGCGCCGCCTTGACAGGGGCCTTTCAGCCCTTCCATGATGTCCGAGTTGGCCGCCACGTGCGCCGACATGAACATGGACCTACCGGGGAAGATTATGAGTTCCGACAACGAAGACGAGCCGGCAAC
>MDTA01086067.1_pt1 | contig 17307 bp, 21 predicted proteins | sample 811151 | NCBI WGS metagenome assembly MDTA01 (sample SAMN05326648, study PRJNA326480) | marine metagenome | isolation source: seawater | place: Indian Ocean: South | collected 2010
AGTGCTCTTGATGAGGAGACAAAGAAAATTCTAGACAAAACATTTATAGAAGCAATAAAACAAAATAAAACTATTATAGTTACCAGTCATAGTATTCTCAAACACGATCGTATTGATATTCAAAATTACCTTTTAGAAGATGGAAGAATTCAATAAAATTTTGATAAAAGAATTTAAGATAGCTAGTAGGTCAGGCTATGAAACACTTATGCCTATAACGTATTTACTTATTATAATTTTATTCTTTAATATTTCTATAAGTTATATTTCTAAAAATTTAATACTAGAGCTTACACCTCTAATGATTTGGCTCTCCTGTTTACTAGTTTCTGTACTTAACTTAGAATCAATTTTTAGGGAAGACTATGAAGATGGGACCCTCGACTATTTCATATCATCAAATAGTTTCCATGAATCAGTTATAATTGCCAAAGTATTTAGTCACTGGTTGCTAACAACACTGCCAGTTGTTGTTATCTCTCCATTTATTTCTATAATCTTAGGCATAGATTATCAAACAACACTAATTCTATTCTTAAGTTTACTAATTGGAACGCCAACAATGAGCTTATTAGGATCTGTGGCCGCAGCACTCACACTTACTCTCAAAAGAGGCAAAATATTATTAGCAATTATTGTATTACCGATGTATGTTCCGATTTTAATATTTGGGACAAGTGCTGTGAGTAACTCCTTCTTAAAGATGAATTCTACATCAGAACTTATTTTTCTGAGTATTATTTTTCTTTTGTTTCTTCTAATTACACCAACTGCTTGTCTAAAATCGTTGAAATTAAGTTTAGATTGACTGTACCCAAGAGCTTTTATGCTCTCGTTTCATAAGAGTATTTCTAGCTGACAATAATAATGCTGTTATGAAATAAAAAGTAAAGCCTATGCTAGTGAATATCAGAGGATATAACATCTCGTAGGCTATGGACGGAGAACTGAATTTCATGACAGAAGGACCTTGGTGAAGAGTATTCCACCACTCTACTGAAAAATGAATAATAGGGATGTTTACAAAACCTATTATCGCAAGAATATTTGCTGCTTTTGCTCCTTTTCTGTAATCATCAAAAGAGTTATATAAAAATATTATCGAGATATAAATAAAAAAGAGGATTAATTCAGATGTAAGTCTTGCATCCCAGACCCACCAAGTACCCCACATAGGTTTGCCCCAAACTGCACCTGTAACTAAAGCAAGAAATGTAAATAGTGCACCAATTTTAGCAGATGATATGGAAATTATCTCAAAGATTTTGATTCTCCATATTAAAGATATTATTGCAGAGAAAAAAAGAACAGAATATGCGAACAAAGATAACCACGCACTTGGTACATGGACATAAATAATCCTAAACGCCTCACCTTGCTGATAATCAGCTGGTGCTACAAATAAACCATGATAAAGACCATAACTTATTAATCCTATTGATAGAACCAATGTCCACGGGATAATGATACTAGAAAACAAGTAGAATTTCTTCGGCGATATATTCTCGAGTAATTTTCTTATCATAACTGTAATTTTTAACTATAATAACATAAAAGAAAAATAAATGATGTTGGTTAAATCAAGAAAAAAACTTAAATCATATGAAGCAAAGCTTACTACGTGGAATAGGGGCAAATTTGGAAAATATAAAATCCTGAAAAAGATGAATAAGCAAGCTTACCAGGATTCTCTTATCAAACCTGAAGAAGACGAGTGATCACACCCTCCCAAAAGTATTTATCACCTGAAAAAGCGAAAAATTCTTCATTAAGATATTGCTTGTTTTTATTATAAGATAGTCTAGCTAGATTACGATCAACAACTTTTCCCCCTGATTCTTCAAGAATGCATTGACCTGCCGCAGTATCCCACTCATATGTTGGCCCAAATCTTGGATAGAAATTACCTAAGCCTTTTGCAATGTAACCAAACTTTATCGCGCTGGATATTTTTTCGATTTCAACATCTTTTATGAGATCGCTTAACATGTTCAACTTTTTTTTATTCATAGATGCACTAGTAAAGACTGTTTTAGTCAAAGATTTTGTCACGTCTAAGTTTTGCGTTTTGTTATTAAAAACATAATGAGCTCCTTTACCTTGAATAGCATAGAAAAACTCATTTTTGGAGGGGATAAAAATAGCACCAAAAATTGGAAAGTTTTCACTGATAAAAGCAATATTTACGCAGTAATTTTCTCCTTTGTTAATATAATTTCTTGTTCCATCAAGCGGATCAACGATCCAAAAATTATCAAACATTACATTTTCTCTAAAGCCCTCCTCAGAAACTATTGGAATAGTTGTATCAAGTTCTTTGAGACCATCCAAGATAATTTCATGTGACATTATATCTACTTCTGTTAGAGGTGTATTGTCAATTTTTGATTGAATTTCTAGGGCTTTATTCTGAAACTCGATCTGTTTGTAGCCAGCTTGAATGCATATATTCTTTATACTCTCAATATTCTTGAGGAAAAATGTATTATCTGAAATCATTTGTGAATTCCTTCAGTATGTATATAGATGATAAGACTCTTGAATCTATATTTTTTTCATTTGACAAAAAACTACTTAAATCACTTATTTTGCATCTGACTAGCTCTAATGGCTCAGGCTCGTCGCCATCAAGCTTTGACGCTGACAGAGATCTTGCAACTACAATATTCGTCTTATGATTTACATAACCAGGCGCAAGATCTAGTAGATATAAAAACTTCATGTCAGATGACTTGTATCCTATTTCTTCTTGTAATTCCCTATTAGCTGCCTCGATGACGCTCTCCCCATCATCGATTTTACCCTTAGGCAGTGTTAAGGAATAATCGTCAATAGCTGCTGCGTACTCTCTTATGAAGATAATCTCATCATCTATAAGAGGAATAACCATAACAGCCCCATGACCAGTCCCACAGATAACTTCATAATCTCGAACTTGATTGTTATCAAATTTAATATTTAATTTATCAATTCTAAAAAGGTCTGTTCGTGATATTATCTTTCTATTTTTTATTTTCGGCATTGCTATTTAGATGTCTAAGTGTATAAATGATGATACAGTATATATGATGGATTTAAAAGGTTTGGAAAACATACTGATTGACATGGATGGTGTGCTACTTGACACAACATACGACAATTACTTTTGGCAAGAACATATTCCTTTAAAATATGCTGAAGCAAAGTCAATGGATGTAGATCAAGCTATTAAGATAACTCATACACTATTCAACTATAAAAAAGGCAATAAAGACTGGTACGACCTTGATTACTGGTCTAACATGCTAGACCTTAACGTAGAAAAAGAAAAACTTTCTTCTGAGATGATCGAGAGAATCAAACTCAAAAAAGGTGCAATTGATTTTTTGGAAAAATATTATAAAAATAAGAATTTATATCTTGTAACAAATGCACATAGAAAGACTCTCAATATTAAAATGAAAAAGTTCCCTCTAATGAAGTATTTTAAAAAGATAATCTGCTCTCATGAATTAAAGCATGTTAAAGAAGAGATTGCATTTTGGTTTATATTAAGAAATAAACTAGGTATTGATTATAATAAATCTCTACTTATCGAAGACACAATAGATAATGTTAAATCTGCACATCATGCTGGACTTGAATCTATAATTATTGGAGATTCATCTTTAAAATATGAAAATATGCCTTGTTTTAGAGACCTATCTTCTTTTTCTTCTAGCTTGGAATAAATTAATGTCCTTATTTATAAAATCAATGGGAAAGATTTCATCTACGTAGATAATACTTGAGTTATTCTTATACATAATGAATCGGTGTACTAAATCATTATCAACAAGGTACGATATATTAATTTTTCTAAATCTTTTTGCACTTAAGAAATGTGATCCAAGGGATTTCGATCCTAATATCCTAATATATCTCCCCTTACCTTTGAGTGATTTTACAGGAAAAAATGTTTTGGCATAAACATTTCTAAAACCATTTGATTGCAACTTTACGCTCCTATAAATACCCATGCTACTAGTGTGAATAAGGTCAATGAATTTATTTATAGTCTTGGAGTGTGCTAAACGTTGCTCTTTTACAATAACCTTGAAATTATTGTTTTTTTCTTTAGTTAACCTTTTTGTCAGAGATTCATTATCAATAACTGCAAGTCTTGTACAATAATTCAGTGACAATAGTTTTTTCTCTTGTTTCCAACTTCCCAAATAGATATATTTCATTTTATATCTTTAAACTCTCTTCTTCTTCATCACACCAACGTTTGAGCAATTGAACTCTAGTAGTATCCGATAGGCTAGATATTCTACTTTGTAGACTTTTTATTATATCAACGTTAGTAATAAAATCTTGTAAAGTTGCTAATTTAAAGTTATTAAAATGTCCTGATTGTCTATGACCAAAATAATCTCCTGAACCCCTAATTAATAAATCTTCCTCTGCTATTTTGAACCCACTTGAATATGAAACTAACGAATCTAATCTCCTAATTGCATTATCTTTAAGTTGATTTTTATGTGCAAGATAACAAAAACCTTGACGAGATGATCTCCCCACCCTCCCTCTAAGCTGATGTAATTGCGACAAACCAAATCTATCTGCATCCTCTATGACGATGCATGTTGCATTAGGGACATCGACTCCTACCTCAATCACAGTAGTACAGATTAATATATTGATCTTTCCATCCCTAAATTTTTTGATAGTATCTGCTTGAACTTTATCCTCAAGTTGACCATGCAGGACTGCAATGTTGTAGTCTTTAAAGACTTTAGATACGGCATCATACACACTATAAACTGACTCCAATTCTGATGATTCACTTATATTGATTGCAGGACAGACCCAGAAAATTTGTTCATCTTCTAATAAGTGTTCAATAATTTTAGAATACAAGATATTCCGACTATCTCGATCCACTCGTTCAGTGATAGTGCGCTTTCTTCCTTTTGGCATGTCTTTAATAGTTGTGTAATCCAAGCCATGGTATAAAACTAACGCCAATGATCTGGGTATAGGAGTAGCAGACATATAGATTATATGTGGTGACAAAGTAGATGAGTCCCTATGTTGTACAAAAGACGAACGTTGATTAATCCCAAACTTATGTTGTTCATCTATGATACAGAGCCCTAATTTTTTAAAAAATATAGAGGAGTTGAGTAAAGAGTGCGTACCTACAACAATATCTATGGAACCATTCTTAAGGCACGTAATTGTTTCATTTTTATCTTTGATTGACATACTACTATTTAGCCGAGAGACTTTTATATTTTTTTCTCTAAACAAAGTGTTAAGATAATTATAATGCTGATCAACAAGCAATTCAGTTGGTGCCAAAAAAGCTGTTTGTAAACCGGATATACATGTTGCGTATGCACTAATCGCGCTTACTATAGTTTTCCCACACCCAACGTCTCCTTGAATTAATCTACGAGATGCAAATTCTTTATGTAGACTACTGCAGATAAGATCAACAGCATGACATTGAGAATCGGTTAACTTAAAAGGAAGATTATTTATAAATTTGTCAATCTCGTTCTTTTTATAAGTAAATTGATATGATAGTTTTCCCTTCACATTCTGTTTCATTTTGTCAATTCTTAAGTTTCTCGAAATAATTTCTTCATAAACAAACCTTTTCCTAGACCTCTCAAATAGATTAACAGCATCATCATAGGAGCTAGTAACAGGAAAATGACAGTTTTCAAGCGCATCAAGATGATTAGGTATATTGAACAACTTAAGGGTATTTTCGTCGAAAATATCGTCAGATTTTTTTAAGCGTAGATAATCCAAAACAAATCTAATTAATTTTCTTATTTTGTTCTGAGATATTTGACGACGCGTATTGTAGTATGGAACTATCTTCTCAAGATTTTTTTCATCTTCTACAAGTTCAAGCTCAGGATGAATCATTATTTTTTTTAAAGATTGTATGTAAACTACTCCAAATATCCTTACTTTGTCACCAATTTTTAGATTTTTATATATTATTGTTTTATGAATATATTTAATTTGTAAATGAGTTGATTGAACTAGAACTGTTAAAATTAAATTTTTATTAAAACCTCTAGTATAGTAAATTTTATCAATGACACCAATGAAAAGACATTTATCACCATTCTTTACCTCATGTACATTAGATATATTTGTTTTGTCAATTAGCTGATTAGGGAGATACAGCAGAAGGTCAGTGATTCTTTTGATACCAATATTTTGTAACTTTATTTTAGTTGCTTTACCGACACCAGGCAAAGTCTCTAGTGAATTATCCTCTAACTGAGTTTGCTTCGGCATCTATCATGAACCAGCTACCAAAATAGCATCCATTTCTACCTCTACATCTAATGGCAGCTTACTTACCTCTACGGCAGCTCTTGCTGGAAATGGCTTTACAAAAACGCTTTCCATCGCTCTGTTTACAGAAGAAAAATTATCTAGATTTTTTAGAAACACAGTTATTTTTACAAAGTTCGTTGAATCGCAACCCGACTCGTTTGCGATTGACATCAAATTTATAAGTACTTGGTTAACCTGTAAGTCAAAATCTTGGGAAATTAGTTTCATTGTTTCTGGTACAAGCGGTATTTGACCAGAAATAAAAATTAGATTACCACACCTTATTGCTTGAGAATAAGCTCCTATGGCTTGAGGTGCTCTTTCAGTAATTACCTGTTTTTTATCTATCATGGCTTCTTTCTTGTGTAACCTGATTCTTTAAGTTTCTCTAGATAATCGTGCCAGTATATTTGATAGTTTTCACATAACTCATGTAAATATTCCCAGGTGTACAGACCTGTGTCGTGTCCGTCATCAAAAATCAGTTTGACAGCATAGTTTCCAATAGGCTCAATTTTATCCAACATTACATGCTCTTTGCCTTTTTGAAGTACTTCTTGACCAGGCCCATGACCCTTAACTTCAGCGGAAGGGGAAAAACATCGTAAATATTCAATTGTCAAATTCTCCTTTAATCCATCCTCAAAAGCTAATGATAGAATATTATTTTTTTTAATATACCTTATTTCTAATGGTTTAATCATATATAAATTATATATTATCTAATATTAATTTAATAGATTAAGAATTTTTGAACTTAACTCGGTGATTTGGCTCTTGGATGAGTTTTATTATAAACTTTTTTAATGTATTCAAAATTTACATTTGTATAAATCTGTGTCGTGCTGATATCTTGATGACCAAGAAATTCTTGAACGGCTCTTATATCACCTGACGATTCTAATAGATGTGTAGCACATGTGTGCCTTAGCACATGTGGGTTTATCACGTAATTGAGAGATTTCTTTTTGCACCAAAAAATAATCCTCTGCTGAATAGATCGGTTAGATATTCGTTTACCATACTTGTTCAAAAAAAGTGCAATTTCATTCTTTTCAGCTATATCTTCTCTAATCTTTAACCATTTCATTATTGCTGATAGAGCACAATCACCGACAGGCAAGTATCTTGTCTTCTGTCCTTTACCTTCAACTACCAGTAATTTACTGTCAAAATCTATTGATGATAAATTAAGTGATGTGGTTTCACTTAATCTCAATGCTGAACTATACATCAATTCTATAACAGCCTTATCTCTAACAGCTTGGAATGATTTTTCTTTGATATCACATAATTTATTTATTTCCGTAATTGACATAACAGTAGGTATTTTTGATTTTCGTTTTGGTGAAATAAGTTTTTTACAAGGATTAGCTTCAATAATTTTTTTCTTACATAAGAAATTAAAAAATGAAGATATGGATGATTTTTTTCTTGCTATAGTGGACGGGTCTAAACCTAGCTTATAAAGTGATGATATATAATCCTGTAAACCAGCAGTATTGATCTCTGATATATCATTAGTGTCAAAGTTACTTTTAAATTGTGTAAGATCAATTAAATAGTTTTTTATCGTATGTTCGCTATATTGCCTTTCATACTTTATGTAATCATGGAATTTACTGATCAACTTTAGAAGACTACTAGACATATATCATTCCCTCATGCTCAATAATACTCGGGCCAGTAAGGAGAAGGTTATTGTCAATTTTTTTAATCTTAAGCTCTCCACCTTCTTGTTTAATAATAACTAGTTTGTTAGAGCTTTGAGCTCCATGAAGACCATAAAATAATGATGCTACTGCGGTGGCACCACTACCACATGATTTTGTCCAGCCAGCACCGGCTTCATAAACACTTACCATGAAATGATTACTATCAAGGTTGAAAAGGTCGTTAGGATTGTCGACAAATTCCAAATTGAACAAATTTTTATGATAATCATCAAAGTAGTTTATAATAATTTTTTTTTCATCTTTAGTGAATTGATTAACAATGACACAGTGCATATTACCAAGATCAATCAAGTAGAAATCAATAGGGCATTTAATAGAGTCAATAACTAAATTCTGCTTCTCAAAAGATTCTAAATAATACATATTATTATCTATCAATTTAAACGCACGTGGCATTCCCATTGAGGCAGTTATTTCTTTTTGATCATCAATAAATACTGAATAATTTTTATTCTCTATAAAAACAACGATACTAGAGTAATTATATTTATTATTTAGATACAACATAATGGCTCGTAGACCGTTACCACACTGATATGCTCTAGATCCATCATAATTGAAAATCTGGCAATTAATCTTATCGTTATTATTAAAATCTATTAAAAGTAATTGATCAAAATTGATTTCAGACTTCTTTATAATTTTCTGAATCACCTCATCTGAGATTTTCAAATTCTGTTTTGATAAATCAATGAGAATAAATTCATTGCCTTGACTGTTCATTTTGGTAAAAGTTATGTGCATGATTTTACTAAAGATAATCTTCTTCATCTCCGATGATACTGGATAGCTTTTCTCTGCCACGAATACAAACAACATTATCATTAGAAATCAAGTACTCTGCAACCCTAGGTCTAGAATTATAATTAGAAGACAATACAAAGCCATAAGCGCCTACATCTTCTATTACTAATAAATCACCTATGCTTGCTGATACACGTCTATCTTTACCAAAAAAATCAGCCGTTTCACAAACAGGGCCTACTATATCGAATAAATCTGTAGACCTACTGTTTTGATTTACTGAAGATATTTTATGAAATGCATCATATAGAGGTGGTCTTATCAGATCATTCATCCCTGCATCTACAATAATAAATTTTTTTCCATTGTTATTATCTTTTTTCTCAACAACCTTGGTCACCAAAATTCCAGCATCCCCAATAACAGAACGCCCTGGTTCAAAAATGAGCTTGAGATTAGTATCCTTAAAGACTTCTACAACCGATTGAACATAGTCTCTTCTCTTAATAGGTAGTTCATCATTGTAACTGATCCCTAGTCCACCACCCAAGTCAACATGTGATAAGTTTATGTTTTCTTTTTTTAACTCTACGATTAATGATAAAACTTTCTTAGCTGAATCAGTAAATGGCTCTAACTCAATGATCTGTGAACCAATATGATAATCAATACCACAAATATTTAGTGACTTGAAGTCACTGATCATTTTAAATACGTTCAAAACATTATCTTGACTTATGCCGAATTTATTTTCAGAAAGACCAGTTGTGATATAGGGATGGGTTTTAGCATCAATTTCAGGATTGACCCTGAGAGAAATGTTTGCCTTGACGCCAAGTGAAGATGCTATAGCATCTATTCGACTTAGTTCGCCTTGTGATTCAACATTGAAACAATATATATTATTTTTAAGAGCAAATTCTATCTCTTCATCTGTTTTACCTACACCGGAAAAAACAACTTTAGTTGTATCACCACCAGCTTTGATTACTCTAAGAAGCTCACCACCAGAGACAATATCAAAGCCCAACTCTTTTTTTGCAAATAGAGACAAAATTGATAAGTTAGAATTAGCTTTTACTGAGTAACAAATTAATGAATCTATATTTTTCAACTCACTTGTGTATTCATCGATATTACTATTAATTTTGTTCGCTGAATAAAGATAATATGGTGTCTGTATTGTTTGACCTAATTCTTGAATATCAATATTGTCAAAAGTAAGAATCTCGTTTACATATTTAAGCTTCATCGTTGTAGTTAAAAGATAGAGAATTTATCAGAGTCTTTTTATATAGTGTATCAGGCACTGTCAGAGGGCCTTTATTGCCGCATGCTGATAAAAAACTAGAAAAAAACACGACAAGAATAAAAAGTGTATGTTTTCTAAAAAAATGAGTCACCATTGCATACATATGTTACATTATAGGCTTAAAAATTATCGTCTGCTAGCAATGAAACAATTAAATGATAAAAATGTTATAACAATTGGTGATAAAGCTACTGCGTCAGCAGTACTTTTTTGGTTCCATGGTTACGGGGCAAATAATTGGTCTTTTGAGCCATCAATGAAAATGTTGAATTTATTGTTAGATGATAAATTATTCATTGTAATACCTAATGCGCCCGAAAGAGATGGGATAAGATCATGGTATCCTTTGCCAAAGATAGAGGAAGATAAATCGATTACAGAAGATTATGCAGGACTTCTGGGCGCTCACAAAATAGTGGACTCGCTTATTGAAAGATATAGCAATGATAAAGAAGTAATTATAGGTGGCTTCTCACAAGGCGCTGCGCTCTCACTAAGCTATCAGTTTGAAGAAAAAACAAGAATAAAAGCATGTATAGCTCTGTCTGGTTATATGCCTAATGCAGATAGTTATAAAGAGAAGACAGCTGAAGATGCAGAGATATTCATAGCACATGGCACAAAGGATAATGTTATCACATTCGCAAGCTATGAAAAGACTATCGATTTTCTCCAATCAAGATGTTCTAATGTACGCAAATATGTGGATGAGTTTGGGCACACAATTACCAAAGATGTCACCGCAGCAATGACTGACTGGATTAGTGAACTAATATAGAGTCTAGATTTACTAGACTCTAGATATTATTTAGGCTCTTTATACCTGTTAGCAGCGGCAATAGCAGTTTCACTACCGTATTTTTCATTGATTTTTTCTACGGATTCAAAATGATCTGCTCTACGATGTGTCAAACACATTCCTTTCTTATCTACGCCCCATAAAGCGTAAGCTATAAATGTTTTAAGATGATCAGGAGTTTGATCCATATGAGGAACGCCAAATCTTATCAGAAGATTATTTCTATCGGCTCCGCTTTCTTTCTGCTCCTTCATTATGCGTTGAACTTCTTTTTGAAGATCTCTTACATCGTCTCCATTCCAAGTTCCTACTACTGTTCCGTCTGGTAATATAATATCATCACCTTGTGGCACTGGATGATCTGCCATAACAATTCTCCTTTTTTAACAATTAACAATAATATTATAATGAAAAAAATTTATCTAGCTATCAATATTTCCTACTCACAGGGGAAATTACTTATATAAGAGTTTCTGAATGCTAGACCTATCAGCGGCTCATTTTCATATTTTTTATAAAATGAGGCGTTATTTGCTATCTCTTTCTTTATAAACTCTTTAAGAAGTGATGCAGACACTTCAAGATCGTTTGGTTTACAAAAAATTTCCATTTTGTGCTCTCTATATGTGAGTTCATTTGCCCAATCTAACCCTGATTCTAACCCGTACAAATATAGGTCATATCTAGATGACTCAATGTTTGATATAAATTCTCTAGTCGTAGGCTGAGATGAGTGCGTGTTGGATGATAAAACCGAAATAACCAGAAAAAAGATTAACGTTCTCATTACTTTCTTCTACTATTTTTCTTGAGTGTATCCAGCACAAATTTGGCATTCTTTAGAACATTATTTGGGGATGTCGATCCAACATTTTTTCTTGAACTTACAGAATACTCTAAAGTAATATGATTATAGACATCGCTCTCAATTAACTTAGAAAATTTATTAAATTCATTAAGTGTAAGTTGATCCATAGAGACATTTTTTTCTTCACAGAATTTAACTATATTTCCGACTATTTGATGAGAGTCTCTGAAAGGAACCCCTTTTGATGATAAATACTCGGCCAGGTCTGTTGCCGTAGAGAAAGAACTTCCTGCCAGGGAATGAGCAGTTTTCTTATTGAGCTTTATCGTTTTGATTAGTTTATTAATGATATCAAGCGAGGATATTGTCGTATCAATTGATTCAAAAATAATATTCTTATCCTCTTGCAGGTCACGATTATATGTTAGAGGGAGACCTTTTAATAGTACGAGTAAACTCATCAGATTGCCGTAAACAGTGCCGGATTTACCTCTAACAAGCTCAGGCACATCAGGATTCTTTTTCTGAGGCATTATAGATGAGCCTGTACAAAAACTCTCATCAATTTCTATTAGCTTAAACTGTGGGCTCATCCACAAAATGAGTTCCTCAGACATTCTAGATAAATGCATCATTATCATAGTGTTAGAGTATGCGTAGTCGATTATGTAGTCTCTATCACTTACAGCATCCATAGAATTTCTAGTGACACTATCAAAACCAAGTTTTTTCGCTACCATCGATCTATCCAATTTCAACGAAGTACCGGATAATGCTGCAGAACCAAGAGGCAAAATATTTAACATTGATCTAACATTTTTAAGTCTTTCCTCATCTCTTGAGATCATTTCTTGCCAAGCAAGTAAATGATGCCCAAATGTTACAGGTTGGGCTATTTGTAAATGTGTGTAGCCGGGAAAAATATCAGCATGATATTTTACAGCTAGAGTAGCAATTGTTTTACGAAGTGCTCTGATTTCAGCTGTCGTCACATCTAGTAATTCTCTTAAATATATTTTAATATCAGTCGCGATTAAATCATTGCGTGATCTACCGAGATGTATTTTCTTACCTACCTCCCCTATGTGATTCACAAGCGCATTTTCAATATTCATGTGAACGTCTTCAAGCTCAATTGACCAAGGCAATTCTCCATTATTGGCCTGTAACCGCAATTTCTTGAGTCCTGTTCTAATTTTTTTTAATTCTTTTTGATTTAGATGACCACATTTACATAACATTTCAACATGAGCTTCGGTAACTAAGATATCGGCCTCATACAGAACAATATCAATAGTTAAGCTTTGACTAAAATCTAACACATCTTCGTTAATCTGTTTTTTAAATCTACCTGACCATGTTTTATTTTTCATAGCTATTTCTTATCTCAATGATTTGTTGTTTAATAACAAGTATACTATACATCAATTCAGGAAATTACAAATATGCAAGATACTATCAAGATTGCGACAAGAAAAAGTCCTCTAGCATTAGCACAATGCAATCTCGTGGCAGATATGCTTAAGGATAGAACAAGTAATTACACAATTGAACTAGTACCAACCGTAACATCTGGAGACACAATTAGTAATGATGCTTTCAAAGCGAGTGGTGGCAAAGGGCTTTTCATTAAAGAACTAGAAAATAGCCTACTAGAGGGAATAGCAGATATCGCAGTACATTCGCTTAAAGACGTACCCGCTGCCTTAGATTCTAGATTTGAGATTATGCCAGTCCTTGATCGAGAATGCCCCCAAGATATAATGATATCTAAAAAATATAAAGACTTGGATGCCATGCCTAAGGATGCTCTAATCGGTACATCTAGCCCCAGAAGAATGGCATTATTACGAGCAATCTCGCCTAAATTTAAAATAATAGAAGTTCGTGGAAATATTGGAACAAGAATTAATAAATTAGAAGAAGGCAAATGTGACGCGCTTATTTTAGCTGCAGCTGGACTACATAGACTTAGTCTGAGAGATATGATTACACAATATATATCGGAAGATAATTTTATCCCAGCAGCAGGACAAGGCGTGCTCTGCGTAGAATATTTGAAAGGAAATCGAGAAGTAGAAAAATTGTTCTCAAGCCTAGTGAACCATGAATTAAACATGTGCGTAACACAAGAAAGAGAATTTGTAAGGACTATTTCAGGAGATTGTAATTCACCAATAGGGATTTTCAGTGAAATTAATAAAGATAAGCTTATTTTGAGCGGATATGTTTCTGATATCGATGGATACTCGTCTATAAGATCAAAATATGAGTGTGCATTGAAGAACTCTAATAAAGCAGGCAGGATATTTGGCAAGATCTTTATCAAGCAGGGTGCTAAAAAATTATTAAGAGCATGATTAATGTTATATGTATATCCAACTTTAACGAATTGGATGCAATTAGAGAGAGTATATTAGAACTAGGGCATAACTTTAGACATAAGCCTTTGATCAAAATTGAATTTGTCAATCTGTCAAAAAAATCATTAGAGCACATTAAAGAAAGTAATGTGTGTATTTTCCAAAGTAAGAATGCGGCTACTCATGCTAGTGATTATCCTGATTTATATGATGAAAATAAAGACTATTATGCAGTAGGAGGTTTTACGGCGAAATATGTAAAAGCATCAGTTCAAGTTGATTGTAAATATCCCAAAAAAAATTACTCAAGCAAAGATCTCATAGAGGAATATGGTCTTAAACAAATAAAAGGGAAAAAAATAGTTGTTTTGAAAGGGGAAGGTGGATTAAAAATTGTTAAAGAATCGTTGCAAGAAAAGAATACAGTAAATGAGATTATTACTTACAAAAGAACAATTGATAAAAATGCAATTAGCTCTGAAGATTTTGATCACAAATTATTAAACGTCATTATTAGTATGAGTCAGAATGCACTAAGATCACTTTGTGTGAATAATTGTGAAATAATAAAAAGTAATGATGTGGCTTTGATTGTCCCCAATAAGAGATTTATTAGTGAAAAAGTTGGTATATTCAAGCAAGTTCATATATTGGAATCACTAGAGTATAAAGAAGAAATATTGAACATAATTCGAGAAACATGATGAATGATAATCCTTTAAGTATAGTTTTAGCTGGCAGCGGTTATTTAGGTAAGAGTATTATCAAAATGGCGGTTGATTATACATATGAATCAATTATTGAATATTCTCGTACCATAAAAACTGATAAAAATGTCAAATATATTTGTAAAGACTTTGATAAAGACGTTTATGACTTGGATGAAGTCAAAGAAAATAGTTCGATAATTTATATGGCGCCACCAAGGCAGGACCGAGACAATGACATTAGGCTACAAAATTTTTTAAATAAGTTAAGTAACAAAAAAATTTACAAAATTACATATATTAGTACTAGTGGCGTATATGGTGACCATAATGATAAATTAGTAAACGAAACGAGTAAGCTTGACCCTATTACAGATAGAGCCAAAAGAAGACTATCAGCAGAAAAAAAGATTCAAGAATACTGTTCATTGACATCTAATGATTTCATAATTTTACGTGTCCCCGGAATTTACGGTCCTGATAGGCTACCTATAGATCGTATCAGAAACGAGGAGCCAATTTTATTAGAAGAGCAGTCAAAAAAAACCAATCTGATCCACGTAGATGATCTTGCCCGAATCTCATGGGGATGTCTTTGCTCAAATATAAAAAATGAAATATTTAATGTGAGTGATGGGAACCCCATAACTGTAACAAGATTCTACAAAGAAATTTGTGATTTGCTAAAGTTAAAAATGCCACCACAGATAACAATGAGTGAAGCAGAGAAGTGTTTCTCAGAGAAGAGGCTTAGTTTTCTAAGGGAATCGAGAATATTAGATGTCTCCAAAATGGAAGAATGCTTTCCTAATCATATTAAGTACAAGAACATCAGAAAAGGGATAGAGGCTTCACTTTGAATTTATCCACGTTATAAGTGGCTTCCATTCTTCTCGATCTTGAGCTGTAAGAGACTCCCCCATTTCGAATATTCCAACACCAGATCGAGCTGCCTTTATATAATTTGTGTTATCTCTAAAAGCCGTGATGTATTTAATACCTCTCTCTTTTACAAGGTAGTCATCAAGCTCTAAAAAGATGTTAGTGTTTGATCTGCACCTATTTGCGACAAGCCCAATCTTTACACGTTTTCTGACTATAGGCCCCATTGCCCTTAAAGATGAAATAAATTCTTTTGCTGCTCTCATGTCGATTGGTGACGGCATAACTGGAACAATTATCACATCAGCCTTTTTTACATAATTTTCTAATCTAGGACCATAAAGAGATGCTGGTAAGTCGTAAATTACGACTGAGTCTTTCTTCTTTTTTTGTACCTTATTAAATTTTTTTGTTCCTAATATTTTTGGCTTAGATAACGGCCTTGCATTCACCCATTGCATACTTGATTCTTGCGGATCTAAGTCAACTAGGTGAACAGTGATGCCCCTTTGAGCATAATACGCTGCTAAGTTAGTTGCTAACGTAGACTTGCCAGATCCACCCTTAGAATTATAAAACATGACACTTTTCATATAATCTACATTTTTGATGATAACAAAGTAATTGCTAACAAGCTATATGAACTTATATGATTATACGCACTGGTGCGTGATCTGAAGTCCTGGGCTCATCCGGGCACCATGACTTATGTCTGGTATCTTTATCTATGACATAATCGGAGCAGTTATCGGCAATCGCTTGAGTTGCCAGTATTAAGTCTATTCTATATCCTATATTTCTATGGAAACAACCAGCTCTATAATCCCACCAAGTATATGTTTTTTCAGGGAAATGAAACTTATTGAATAAATCAAGAAGGCCTAAATCTGTAATTTTTTTTAGAGACTGTCTCTCATAATCAGAGCATAGAATTTGATCTTTGCAGGATTCAGGGTCTGGAACATCATTGTCTGTAGGAGCGATATTAAAGTCACCCAAAATAACGAATTTGTTCGTGTTAGATAAGATTTTTGAACAATAATCATAGAGTGATTCAAGCCAATCAAGTTTATATTGATATTTATCAGAGTCAATAGATTTGCCGTTTACAACATACACATTTAATATTGTTACTTTTTCGTACTCAATTACAATAGACCTCATCTCATTAGGATCAAGGTGAACAGGATTTAACTCATAAAATGACGGTTTATTTTTTGTAACAATAGCAACACCGTTATAAGTTTTCTGTCCACAATAGACTGAGTGGTATCCAGCAGACTGTAAAGCATCAGACGGAAAAACATCGTCTGTCACTTTGGTCTCTTGTAACACTAAAACGTCAGGTTTGAAATCACATAGGTATTTAAGCACGTTAGGTAATCGTACTTTAATCGAATTCACATTCCATGAAGCAATGATCATATATCTAAATTTTTTACAGAGCCGTACTCGCTACTGATAAATTGTTTTCTCATATCAACATCATCTCCCATAAGCTCGGCCACTACTTGGTTACCATCTTCTAATGGTAATACTTGAAGTAATTTTCTAGTTTTGGGATTCATGGTGGTTTCTTCCAACTGGGAAGGATTCATTTCCCCAAGGCCTTTATATCTTTGTAGAGAA
>MDTA01004930.1_pt1 | contig 17302 bp, 15 predicted proteins | sample 811151 | NCBI WGS metagenome assembly MDTA01 (sample SAMN05326648, study PRJNA326480) | marine metagenome | isolation source: seawater | place: Indian Ocean: South | collected 2010
TTACTTGTCTCAGTGTGTCGATTCTGGTAAACTTTCAATCCGTCAGCACTAAATAGAGGACTCGTGTGGCCCGAATGCTCAAGGTGACACTATGGTAAAGATGCCACGGCAAGTTAAGCGCTACAGCCCAAGTGCGGGTAAGCACACCATGCACACTGTAGAACGTGTCAAAAAGAAGCGGGCTAGTGAACTTAAATGGGGTCAGCGCCGCTTCCGCAGAGTTATGGCTGGTTACCGTGGTTTCCCACGTCCAAAACCAGATGGTCGCGAAAAGCCAACAAAGAGAGTAAACATCCTATTCCGCTGCACTGAAACAGGCAAGGCTCACTATGCGCCTTGCCAGCGTGCAAAGAAATTCGAACTTGTAGACAACTGAGGTGTTAGACATGAGAGCAAAATTCCTGAAAATATCATGCCGCGACTGCTCCCATGAGAGCATTATTTATTCAAGAGCAACAACCCCAGTAGTCTGTGCCGTTTGTGGTTCTTTACAGACTAACCCTTCTGGGGGTAAAGCTAACCTTGTCGGCTGCAGTGTTATCGAAACCCTAGATTAATTGGAGGCGAGTCCTCCATGGCAAAGAATCTTTTAGAAAACGGCCCAAGCGAGGGAGAATTGGTCGTTGCGGTTGTTAGAGAAGTTAAACAGAATGGAGCTTATGTCGAACTAGACGAATACGATGGCATTGATGGCTTCATTTTCATTGGTGAAATCGCCAGTGGGTGGGTAAAAAATATCAGAGCATTCGTTCGTCCTGGTCAAAGACTGATCTGTAAAGTCCTTAGGACTAGAAATGACAACAAATCCCTTGAACTCTCTCTTAAGTCTGTTAGTGAGGAGAGAAAGAGAGATAGACTCGCTGAGTGGAAAAATGAGGAAAGAGCGAAACAATTACTCAATGTACTCGCTGAACAAGTAGGTTGGTCAAAGCAAGAACATGCGGAATATCAAGCCGATTTGACAGAATCATTCTTGACACTCTACGGTGCATTTGAAGAGGCCGCAAAAACCCCGGAATCGCTTACTGAGATCGGCTACGAAGGTGACTGGGTTGAGGCTTTTATTGAGATGGCCGTGAAGAACATCATTCCAGATACCGTTGAGATTAGAGGTAAATTCATACTAAAAGTGAATCAATCTGACGGAATAGAAGTGATACGAAATGCACTAATTGCCGCAGAGAATATCTCTGATAATGAATCAGAACTTACAGTAACCTGCCACTACGATGGTGCACCATCATACAGAATCGACCTCAAAGCTCCTGACTTCAAAACGGCAGAAGATGCATGGACTAATGCGACCAATGCATGTATCGAAGTTATTGAGGCTGCAGGTGGTACTGCAGAAGCCGAGAGGGAGTGAAATGGCGCGTCAGATGATGCAGAGATGCAATGACTGTGGTTATTACAGCCTCTCAACAGTTTGTCCAACCTGTGGAGGAACATCCACAGCCGCAGCGCCACTAAAATGGTCTCCAGAAGACAAACGTGCACACTTGCGAAGAAAACTCGAGGGTGTTGAGGAAGACGGTTGGGCAGAAACACTCCCAACATTGACACCTGGCGAAGAGGAATGATGCGAATCATTATACTGCGTCGAAACTCGGTGACAGCCCCATGGGTGTACTCATCGATTGGATTTCACAAGCCCCGACGAAAGGTAGCACACTCATTATTGCTATGCCTGGCGTTGGTGATGTTGGGAAGCTAGCAGTTGACGCAGTAAATTTAGAACTTGACGCTGAGCCAGTCGCTAGAATAATTCACCCCGCACTCCCGCCCCTTGCAAAGTTGGACGAAAATGGTTTATTGACACCTCCACATGTAATGCTGTCCAGAGTACAAATAGAAAATGAGGACATTTTCACTCTAACCGGGGATGCACAACCGATGACACCTGAGGGGCAGCATGAAATGGCTGTATCAATTTTGGATTTATTTGAGGGAGGAGAAGTTCTCGTATTAGCTGGTATGTCTTCCCAAGCAGAAAGAAAAGAAGTTTTTTGCGTCACAAGTTCTGCTGAATATCGAATTGAACTGGAGTCCAAAGGAGTCGATGTTCGCAGAGATGAACCAAAAGCAGGGGTTATAGGAATGGCTGCTCTTGTTACCGCTCTTGGCCCCATAAAGAAAGTAAAGACTTCCTGTAATATAGCAACAACTGTGGGAAATTCTGCAGATCCGGTTGCTGCACAGTTACTTCTAGAAACAATTAATCTGTGGTGGTCCCTATCACTACCAATACCGATTGATGCAACGCAGAGGTTAGCAATAAAGTTGAAAGAAATGTACCCTGGTAAGCCTGAAGACTTGATTTCAGAGATTTCAGATTCTCCTGACTCGATATATATGTGATTAACCGCCTGAACTGACAATAGTTAACTCCAAAGATATATCTGTGTTCAAAACAGTCGTATGTGGTAAAACAACATTCTCGTAACTAACGATTACTGTCGAGGGATGGATTCCTACATCAATGAGTGCTTGTTTTATCGTAGATCCCGGAGCCAAATCGATTTCATGATCGTGCCCATGGCCCTTCAGTGCGACCTTCATCATTCTACCCGAGTGACATCACTCTTATGATGGTCGTGCAGGTGGGCGGCTTGTCGGCCGAGATCGCATAGCCCGGTATTGCGGTGGATTCGAAATCCACTGTCCCTTGGACGCGGGAGTTCAAATCTCCCTCTCGGCGCCATCCTACGTATTTCTCATGATTGGAAGCATTTCCTGTCCAACCACAGAATGTTCCCTAATACTACACATAGTTGTGATGAATTATATCCTTTGTAGGACCTCTTCCAAGAACTGCCTTGGTTTCTACCACAATTGGTCCAGCGTTTCGCATTGAATTAATACCTACAATATAAGATGCAAATTTAGCACTGTTCTTACCTCTTGAACTTGTTATTCCAAAATATGACAACTGTGCAGCAGAACCACAAATGGTTACGATTTTCAAATTCTTACAGTGCCTAATCATTTCCTCAAACCGTGGAAAAAACTCACTGGGATGATGGTGTAGGAAGTCCAAATCAATAATCAGCCAATGATTACAGCAATGATTGTCAAAATCTCTTGGCCAATAGCATACAGGCAATCCACCCTCACCAAAGCAATCGTCCAAAGGTCTTTCTTCTAACAGGGCCGATTCAAGGCATGGAATTTGATTCCAACCAGACTCTTCTTCAATCAACATCAAATTTTCTCGTTTGCTAAACATACTTATCATAATGATTGGGGGGTTATATTAACCCATTGAAATCGATTTTTTTATCAGTCAACACGAAATAAACACTCAGTGGGACGCTTGAAGAATTTATGGCGATATGTTGCAATTATTCTGTAGCCTAAGTCACGTAACGGGAAAGGTATCAGCCAAAGTAGTGGAAACCACATTTTGTAATACCATCTCATGTAAAGCAAACAGCGAATCCCTGCTGCAGAACGGATGTATGACTTTCCGTTTCTTATCAAATATACCGAGTCAGCATCCTGTTGCTTTTTTGGTAGTTTTGCAATAATTTGCTGTGCGTCTTCAGAGAGGATTGGACGGTATCCTATGTTCACCCCATTCGCTAGCCGCTTGTCAATGAATGTCGCAAGTCTATGGCATAAACCACAATCTCCATCAAGAAGTAAAAAATCTCTATCAATCATGAATTTACCTCCTCAATAGGCCATGTGATTACTTCTACACCCCTTGATGCATGAATGTACTCAGGATCAAGGACATTAATTCCTAGTGCGTATGATTCGGTTAGACTATTGTTGGTTATTCGGACCTCTGCATTGTGAAATTTCCACGGTTCATGCAATGTGTAAGCCATGTGTAACTTTCCATTTTTTTCTGTATATAATGAATATCTCTCAAAAAGGAAGTACTCCAAAGAATCTCTCTGAGCAATCATTTCAGGTCCAATTATCTTACATTCGCCCTCTAGTATTGCTCCATCAGTTTTACGTTGTGATTTCCATTTGTAAGTATCTTGATTAGTATCAAGGCTACATTTTGCATACCTGTAAGGTAGACCGTATGCTCTTGGTGCATGCCAGCAAGTTATCCTACTCTGCGCATCTAGTGTGATAAACAGAACTCCTGGTATTCCATTTTTTGTAACGTAGGTTCTAATGTTGAATTCTGGAAAGGTGGATATTCCGGGCACGGCAGGAAGAAATCTTGGTCTAACATTTTTCATCATAAACGGGATTGTCCCAACATATGCCTTCCCTTGAAAATAATCCAAGTCTAACCCATCTGGGATGTATGGTTTCAATTTGTTCGGGTCAACCTCCCAGTGCATGAAGGTTAGATTCCTCCACTCTTGAGATAGCGCGTGTGGTCTATCTGGCATCGGAAAAGGAACGTGATCTCTACTTATTCTGTTAGCCATTGAAAACACTCAGTATTCCGATGTTGCTAGCGTGGAACATTCCATTCAGAAGACACCACAGGGAAATTGGAATTAGCGCCCAGCCTAATGCTTGTGAAAATGGTCTTGAACCAAATGAACCAAATGCTCTAGAAATCGGACCTCCCCATGAAGCAACAAATCTGATTATTAGAGTCAAGACACCAGCTGTAATCGTATGGATGAAAAGGAGTAATGGACCTAGTAAGTAACCAAATCCACCGCTCATTGTAGTAGCAACAACGCCTTGAGTTAGTGTAGCAGGGAATGCCAACCAGATGAACCACCCCATCCAGAATCCGATTAGAAGATCCCTTTCTACGTCTTCAACATCTCTCCATTTTCTAAATGCGTCGGAATACATCTTATGCATTCCACTAGATATGAACTGAATTTCTTTAGGAGTTCCTGACATTGCTGCCCTAATCGCTGCTGTAACAAACCACAACAATAAACCAAGGTCAACCCATGTTCTGACATCATTGTCGGTTGGTATTATTGACATAACCATTGGAGCAATGTTGACCATAAGGAACCCTATTCCTCCCGCTAGTGCAACACTTCCCCACAGTGATCCAGGGATGAGAGGTTCCTCCGGTACCTCATACTTTTTTCTTGGTAGGGCGACCAGTAACATTGCAAGGCCGGGACCCCAAAACAATGATAGTGTTGCGAAGGTAGATTGTTGTCCACCATAGCCTATGTCTTCTACTGAGTCTATAATATCCTCTGAACTTGCTGTCCTCGCTGCGCTGAAAGCTATATGTCCTGACGAATCGATTACTACGATAGAATCTGAAACCCCATGTGGCATTCTTTGAGCAAATCTACTTTCGCCATCGTCAATGAGTATCGGCCAAGTAGCATTGGTAATGTTTGCGATTATTTCCAAATCATCCATCCTAACATTTTCTCCTGTAACGACCTGTACTACACTTACATCGTCACCTAGCCTATCTGCAACATTCTCCAATTGTTTGCTTTGGTCAACAGCGTTTGAGGATGCAGGAAGTGTTATCCCTATTACGACCGCTGATTTGTCCTGAAGTAAATCATCAAGCGAAACCGAGCCATTACCGTTTTGATGCAGAATGAAAGACGGAGAACGAGCATCACTTTCGATGATTGATTCACCACCCAAGTCGGGTATTGTACTGGCTAGAGGTATCATCAAAATTGCCATTACAACCAAGGCTGCCATAAGAGGTGGCGGCAGGAGTAAACCTTGTCTTAATTGTGAAATTAAGTAAGCGATGACTGCCATAAAACCAGATATTGATAACCACAAAAATGCGCTTGCTATGGGCTCTTCCTCTGCTTCAACATTGAATCTTATTATTCCCTCATGGTCGCAGTTATCACCTGCTGTGCCGTAAATTCCTGTGTCTACTGTCTTAAGACACACAATCAGCACATTATCTCCAGCGGGTAGGGGATTGGTTCCTGTCCATACTGTAGATGGTCTTCCTAAGTCATCATCCCGAGGATACTTTTCACTGGTAGCTGTGAACGCTTCAACTCTGAGGTCGTCATCAAAAACTCGCTCCTCATCTGGCTCAACTGGACCGAATATGTTCAGTCCCGTGAAGTCTTTATCTAAATCCTCAAATCCCCAGGGCAGGGTTGCAACCATTTGGATGTGGGCGAGTCTTGCATCGTCTACTGTAACCTCGACAACAGGAGAAAATAGATCTCCTTTGATTACAATTCCACCACTATATTCACCACTACCTCCCCACTCCAGACTTATACTGTAAGGACATGTAGTAGAGGCAGTCATCGAATAAGTAATCACATCGCCGGGTCTTGCGCTTATGTTTTCAATTTCAACCTGTGTGGACAAATTGTGCGCTTCACCCGCAGATCTGTAAACGAAGTCGGTAACGGTTCCGAAATAGGTGAAATCACCAATTTGCACTTGGGTATCAATAGTTACTGGGTTGCTTGTACGACATTGAGCAAGCGGAAATCCTGTACCTGCCTGAACAAAACCTGCAATGAATGTCGAAATCTCGAATGAGCCGTTGAAGCCCATTTCTAGAGGTGGCATTGATAATTGCCCTATTGATACGCTTTGTCCAAGTTGTAATTGCGCACTGCCCATGGACGCTGCTTGGTAGTCTCTTGTTAGGTTAACATCACCCTCTGCTCCACTCAGATATATTCGATGTAATTGATTCCCTTCCCATCTAACGTACCCAGGTTCGTAGATATCGTCTTCACCGGAAGCGTTTGAGATTAGTGGTTCGACTAAAGGTATACATATACAAAGAAGCACAAATGCTGACAAAAGTCTCCTCTGCATGAACCCACCCAAGCACTTTGAGTAGAAGAACCCACATCATAGATGTGGTAATCCTATGTACCACCACATTGCCAAAATTCCGAAGGTAATTGCAGCGGCATTCACAGTACCCTTTGTCATCAGACCTCGGTTTTCTAGAACCGCCCCAAGAATGCTATCAACTTGGCATCCAAGCCATCCGATTAAAGCAACGATTGCAGCCTTAGTGATGCTGGGCTCTGAGAAAAAGGCAAGAGATGCAATTATTGTTGAACCTGCTAATGCTGCAAACTGACCATTTGGAGAAAATCCACCGTTTAAACCAGGTTCGCATTTCTTCAATGTTGTAATCATTCTGACCCTATTGTCCAAACAGCCAATTTCTGATGCAAATGTATCAGCAGCAGCAACTGATACCGCTGCTGAGAAAACCCACAACCCGTTCTCATGATCGTCTAATAAGAATGCTATAATTGCTACCAGACCGGGTAATCCACCATTAGCAACGACATTACCCCAACTTCTGTGACCATCACTCGATTCTGAGAGACCCTTCTCAGCCTTTTCTTCAAATCGCCATTTTGTTGCTTTGTGGGCTGTTCCTAAGAAGCCAAGAAGAATTACTAACCAAGTCCAATGGCCTAATGCACCAACCGTAATTCCCAGTGCCGCTGCGGCATATACACCAGTTCTGTCTAAAACCCGATGTCTTTCAGAGATGAAGACTAATACGCCAACAATACCTATGGTAACAATAAGATTACCTTGGGTTAAGCCAGGCTCCATGACATCAATCATGTGTCTCCCCAATCCACTCCGACGGGAATCTACGTCTATACCTTATCCCTGTATTTGTTTCTACAAATGTGGTTAAAGAGGATATTAATCATGACGGTAGATGCATTACTGCAGCCAATATTTCTCTTCCTATAACCCACAGAGTAACAATCATTACGCTAATCCAAAACAAACTAGCAATAATTTGTACTACGATATCGGTTTCGATAAAAAGCCAGGAGACAAACCAACTACTCCCGTTCCACAAAGCGTGTCCTAGGATGGCTAATCCGATTCCAGTCACAGGATTTTTTGGTAAACTCCAGACCTTGTCATAAGGTTTGTATAACCATCCACGTATTGTTTTACCCATTGTACTGAGCTCTCTTTGCGTGTTGACCACTTGACCCGATTCACCATCAAAAACTATCCATTTTGTACTATCCGTTTTTGAAACATGTGTTGCACTTACCCCGCGTTTTGTGCATAGGTACCATCCTATTGAAACTCCAGAAAGGCCCGTCCACAATGCATGACCTGGTATGGAACCAATACCTCTAACTACTGTAGTAATCGAGTAAGTAAAGGCTAGTCCACTAAATGATCCCATTATGTATTGTAGATTTTCAAGCAATGCAAAGCCAAGACCTACAGAAAACCCAATTTGGAATCCTCGTTTTGGTGAGTCAATTAATTTGTACAGGCTCAAAACAAAAGCAGCTTTACACAGTTCCTCTCCGACTGGAGCGCTTACAGTCAGTATCAAAAATTCGCCAATTGAACCTGGGCTCATTGATTCAATACCTATCAAAATCAAGAGCAATGGAAATAGTAAGGAATTGATTACAATTGCTGGGAATGTAGATAGCATCCCAGCAATCAGCATCTTCTCGCCCTCGATTTTTGTTGTCATCAACTGAAAGTGGCGTGTGGAAAATGCCCACCATGCATGTACTGGCAAAGAAAAACCGAATAGCCAAGCTGGTACTCCAACCAGCACTGCCAGAATAATCCAAAGCGGATCATCACTCAACATAGCTGGCAGAAGACCGAGGAATGCAGTTATCACAGTGAGTGAAAATACAAACCATAGCGTCGACGTTGGTGGCATTTCTAGTGGTGGTGAATCCTTGATTAGGTGATGTGAGAACATTGTTGGCATTGGGGTTATGAGGACTCTTGAATCGGGTAGTAAATGCTGTGTTGAACCAGACTCATACGGCGAGGCCACCATTACGTGTGTTAATTTTGGTCTGCGTACGAATATGAATAGTAGAAGTAAGGGAATTGAGCATATCATAGATACAACGGTAATTCCTCCGTCTGCTTCAATCAATCCGAATAAAGATAATACCATGGTCTGCACTATTATGTATAGTAGCAGTACAATTCCTAGCATCCTCCAAATGACGCTCCAAGGAGATGACTTGGATGCAAGAGCCAAATCATTAGGCGGTGGCGTTAGAGGTGCCATGGCTGCTTGCATAAGACCCCTAGGCGTCTCCACCTAACCAATTTTGTCGTTAGTCCCCGCTCAGTTCGCCCATCAATCGTCACTGAAACAGCAGTCCGCTCAAGTGCGTTCATCATCGCAGGGATTAGGGCTAACATGGGATGAAATTTAATTATCCGGTTGAAATAAACACTCATTCATTAACGCGTTCGGGACTTTCGGGTCATGAAATGGTTAGATTGGTTGTTCGCTCCTCGCATAGACCACAGAGGTTGGCAGACTCCCAGTGAAGCATCTAGGATATTCCTAATCGTCACCGTTGTATCTGTCGGGTGGTGGTACTGGGAATCTACCAGTGATAATTTGTTCATGTGGTTCGGAATGACGATATTGGTTTCGACACCAATACTGTCAATTGGGTGGTACATCCTTTCTTTGGTCGCAAAAAACAGAGAGGTTCAACTGCTAACACCGAAAGTGCTGAAACCACTTGAAGAGAAAGGAAGGCTACCAGCTCAATTCAAAAATCCGTAAGTCCAGTCATGCGGAGGAGCAAAGGTTTCCTTGATAGAGCGAGGGCTGACCCATCTCAGTAGATTGAGTGGAGAGCCAGCCTTGTCATTTGTTCCGCTACCTCTGGCTCCACCAAACGGCTGCTGTCCTACTACTGCTCCTGTAGGCTTGTCATTGATGTAGAAGTTCCCGGCGCTAAACCTCAGCGCACGTGCAGCGGTTTCTATATGCCTTCTATCAGTGGCAAAAATAGAACCTGTTAGAGCATACTCTGATGTAGAGTCACAGACTTCAAGTATTCTTTCAAAATCTTCGTCAGGATATACGTGAATAGACAACACTGGTCCGAATATCTCCTCTGCCATTGTTTCATATCGAGAATCCTTACAAATTATGGTGGTAGGATCAATGAAGTATCCTGTTTTGTCATCATAAGTACCACCAGTGACGATTTCACATCCAGGATCTTCCCTCGCTCGCTCAATATATCCTACAATATTATCATATGATTTCCTGTCTATGACAGCAGACATGAAATTAGAGAAATCCCTTGGGTCACCAATTCTAATTTTTGCAACCTCGCCGCAGTATTCATCCTTAATCGAATTCCAGACACTTTCGGGGATATATGCTCTGCTTGCTGCACTGCATTTCTGTCCTTGGAATTCAAATGCACCACGCAACAGCGCTACAGTTAGAGCTCGTTGGTCACAATCCGGATGTGCTACAATGAAATCTTTACCTCCTGTTTCTCCAACGATTCTTGGGTATGAACGCAAATTTTCTAGATTATTTGCTATATCTTTCCACATCTTTCTGAACACTGAGGTAGAGCCAGTAAAGTGAACTCCTGCTAGATCCGGGTGTGACATACAAATATCCCCAACAAGACTTGCTTTTCCTGGAATGAAATTGATAACACCCGCAGGTAAACCAGCGTCCATCATTAGTTTCATTAATCTATAGTTCGATACATAGGAGTTCCTTGACGGCTTCCAAACACCAGTGTTGCCCATTATTGCAGCACTAGACGGGAGATTAGCGGCAATACTACTGAAATTGAATGGCGTTACGCTGAAAATAAAACCTTCCAGCGGTCTAACTTCACTAGAATTCCACATCGATGACGGTGAAACAGGTGGTTGTAAATCTTCGTAGATTTGTCTGCAATAATCACTGTTAAATCTCCAGAAGTCAATTAATTCACAAGCAGAGTCAATTTCAGCTTGGTGGCAAGTCTTTGATTGGTTTAGCATTGTTGAAGCATTAATCTCAGCACGTCTTGGACCGGCCAATAGTTCACTCGCTTTCAAAAATATTGCACACCTTGCCTCCCATGGCATAGTGGACCACATTTTATGTGCTGCAAGTGCAGCCTCGATTGCTGATTTCACTTCTTTTTCGCCGGCCATATGAACTCTTGCAATTACGTGACTGTGGTCGTGTGGCATGACTTGTTCAACCACATTACCAGTAAATATCTCTTCTCCGTTTATTATGCACGGAATTTCTAAAATTTCCGTCTCTTGTTTTACCAATTCTGCCTTTAGTAGGGTCCTTTCTTTACTACCCGGCAAGTATCCTAGAACTGGCTCATTAACTGGGGTCGGGGGTCGAACTACGTTGTTCACCATGTTGACCCCGAGGGGGTCTGGCTCAAAATAATGACCGTCAGTAAAGGTGAGCTAATTTTTTTCTTACCTTGTCTAATTTAGGTGCAACTACCATTCTACAATATCCATTACCAGGATTTAATTGGAAGTAATCGTGATGATATTTTTCAGCCTCATGGTAATTTGATAATTCAGTGATTTCAGTTACTATTTCGGAGTCAAAATATTGTTGAAATTTATCAGTTACTTTGTCTGCAGCAAGTTTTTGCTCATCGTCCAGATAGAAAATTACAGATCTGTATTGCGTCCCTATGTCATTACCCTGCCTGTTTAGTTGGGTTGGATCGTGGACCGTGTAGAACACCTCAAGGATTGTTTCATAAGAAATTACTGAATCGTCAAATATTACCTCAACAACTTCTGCATGACCTGTTGTACCATTACAAACAGAATTGTAATTTGGACTTGGGTCGTGGCCTCCAGCATAACCTGGTAATGCAGATTTTATCCCTTTCATCTGCTTGTACGCACCCTCAACACACCAGAAGCACCCACCGCCTAGAACCGCTCTTCCCATGGGGGATGTAACTCATTCAGGTATATTGTCTTCTGTAATATACAGTAATTGGGTGGTAGTAATAGGATAGAACATAATCGTCTAACCATGCGAGTAGCGCTTCTTGTATGGGTTCTGTTAATCGCATCGGTACCAATTCATGCAGAAGCCACATCTGGAAGGGCAATGACTGCAGAGATTGTGATAGGAGAGTATGTGTGGACTTCATCGGATGTAATTGAGATAGAAGTTTACGTATCGGGAGCTCCTTTCAATCGTAATATTACATTAGATTGGGAACTTAGAGATGAAAACGGAATTCTGGATAATGATACGATTATCTTCCAAATGGGTGGCTCAACTAATATCGTCCAATTCAACCTAAGCCGCTTCTATTCAGGCGGGACATATCATGATCTCTCTGTGGAGGTGAAACTAGATTCTACAGTTGTCACAGATAACTTCCCATTCACAGTATTGAGGAACTCCCTACTTCAACCGGCATCAAATCTGGTAATTTTTGGAGACTCTCTCTCAGACATGGGTAATGGTAACGATAGCGCGATTGTTTCTGTAGTATTTTCATCGCCACCTTATTGGAATGGCCGCTTCTCTAACGGCCCGGTTTGGATTGAACACATCTCTAATTCTTACGGATTAAGTACCACCTTCGGTAATGGTTTATCAGCAGGTGACAATCGTGCATTTGGTGGCTCGCAAACTGGTCAGGGCTATGCTTATTTGACTCTACCAAATGTTGGTACACAAATCAATAACTACCTTACAAACGTTCAGTCTAATTTTACAAATTCAGATATTGTCTTTCTATGGGCAGGGGGTAATGACTTTCTCTATGGTACGGGAAACCCTGACTTGATTAGTCAAAATATGGCATCACACTTGAGGACATTAGCCTACGCAGGAGCATCTAGATTTGTTGTAGCTAATTTACCACCACTCGAGTTAACTCCGGAGGGTGCATCACGCTCTAGTCAGCAACAAGCGACAATGGCTTCAGATGTGATCTCATACAACAACAAACTAGCATTGGAAATCAATAATCTATCCAGTTCTTTTAACATCGATATAACCCTCATAGACGCATGGTCGATTTTCAATCAGATTTTGAATAATGCAAACCATGTTGGTATATCGAATACTCAAGATCAGGCGTGCACAGGAGGTGCAACAGTACCCTTAGTGCCTCTTCCAATTTGTGGAGCAGGAGCCAATGTTGTATCAAACGTAGATGAGTACCTATTCTTTGACAGGGCGCACCCAAGTGCAACAATGCACAAAATAATTGGTCAATTTGCAATTACAAACATCGGTGAGGACGACACAGATGGAGACGGAATAATTGATACTTTAGACATATGTGCTTGGACAGTAGATGTATCAACAGTGAACTTAGAGGGCTGTGATTGGAGCCAACAGGATGAGGATTATGACGGAGTAGTCAATTCATTGGACAACTGTCAAGATACATTATCAGGATTTGAAGTTGATGAAAACGGATGTGCTGATTACCAAAAGGATACAGATGGGGACGGCTTAACAGATGATTTGGACCCATGTCCATATGGTATGCCAGGTGATGATTATGATTCAGATGGATGTATTGACTTAGTTGACGATGATGACGATAATGATGCTGTACTGGACTCAGAGGACGCATGCAGCAAAGGAATGATTGGATTACATACTCATGACTTTGATTCGGATGGTTGTCACGATAGTGAGGACTCTGATGATGATGATGATGGACTCTCTGATGATGAAGAATCTGCCGCAGGAAGTGACCCTTTCAATAAAGATAGTGATAACGATGGGGTTTGGGATGGTGAGGATGAATTCCCAGTAGACCCAACAGAATGGAAAGATTCCGACAAAGACGGATATGGAGATAATTCTGATGCATTCCCGTACGATGATTCAGAATGGGTTGATTCGGACTATGATGACTTTGGGGACAATATCGACAGATTTCCATTGGACCCGACAGAATGGGCAGATGCAGATGAGGATGGAACTGGAGACAACTCAGACTCGTGCCCTTACATCTATGGTGAATCCCTTTTCCCGAAAGGTTGTCCAGACAGAGATTATGATGGTTATTCGGACGATGTAGACGAATTTCCTGATGATTCTAATGACTGGAACGATAGCGACAAGGATGGATATGGCGACAACAATGACGTTTTTCCAAACAATCCAGATGAGTGGTTAGATAGCGATTTCGACGGCTTTGGTGATAATTCAGACATTTTCCCATACGACCAAACAGAATGGTATGATACCGACTTCGATGGGTGTGGCGATAACATCGATAAATTCCCTCTTGACTCTAGCGAATGTTCAGATTCAGACTTGGATGGAGTAGGTGATAATAACGACCCGTGGCCCCTTGACCCCAAAGAATGGAAAGACAGTGACTATGATGGTGTTGGCGATAATTCGGATTTTGACCCATTTGACGCATCGGAAACTAAGGATTCAGATGGTGATGGTGTGGGGGATAATGCAGATCCTTGGCCGTTCGATTCTAGCAAGAAAATGGATAGTGATGGTGATGGTGTAGCCGACTCAAGAGACGCATTCCCAAACAATGCGAATTTAGACTCATGGATTGGCATAATTATTGGTTTACTAATTATTACAATAATTGGTGCGGTTGGTGTGGTATATTTCAGCCGCTCAAAAAGAAGCGACAGGAGAGATGTAGATTCATTTGAAGAGAGGCCAGTAACTGCCCCTGATGATACTGATTGGAACTAATAGGGGCCAAAATGTTACAGATAGTGTTGGCTCGCAGCATCCTCCTTTTGATATAGTGTAAGCCGTTGGGCCAGCGAGGGTGGAGATATGTCAAATTTAGGTGACCCTAAAATTGATCTCAGCAGATTCTTCGTTGAATCAGCAGTTCACGAGATAAATGGTCGCCAAGTTAACCCGAAGAAACTCATGGATGGCGTGAGCATGATTACGATGAAAATCGATTCTGAAAATGTTGATCATGTAAGATACCTAACTACAGAAGGTTTGTCTAAAAAAGAGCGTTTAGATTACATCAAAGAATTAAGTGACAATCTCCAATCCGAGATATTTGAGATGTCAACATGCAACAGAGTCCTATACGTCGGCTTCGGTCTAAGCAGCCATGAACTAGAGGCTGGTATACTTGAAACAACATCCCTTACACAAGCACCCTTTGACCATTATTCTGGAATGGATGTATGGCGACACTTGGTAAAGGTATGCAGTGGCTTGGATTCATTCATTATTGGAGAGCTTCAGGTTATGTCGCAGTTCAGGGGGGCTGTCGCAATGCACCGTAAACAGGGATTGGTTGGAGACATCAACAGTTCTTTCTTCGACCATGTAATTTCAGCTAATAGAGCAATTCGACGCCAATTCGGTTTCAATCAAACTACTGAATCGATGCTAAATTTAGCAACAAGTGCCCTAGAAGAAGCGATATCTTCTCAAGAAAACAATTCATCAGTAGTTCTTGGATTTGGCGATATGGGTCGAAAGGCAGTGGAAGTTTTACTCTCCCTTGGGCAAAAGGAAATTTACGTAGTAACTCGCTCTCCTGAAAAAGCGATTCAACGGAATCCGTCAATGTCTGAAAGCGTCGAAATAATTTCATTTGATGAGTGGAATAACAAGAAAATTAATCCAAACCTCATAATTTCAACAATAAGAAATAGCACACCAAAATTCACAAAGCAAAACCCAATACCTGAGAAAAATTCTGCCACATTGATGGATTTCTCATGGCCCCCTTCAATCGAAAAAAGCGGAGTCTGTGAAAATCAACAATTGTATGGAATGGAACACTGGATTAGAGTCGCTCACAGGCTTGGTGTTGAATGGGACTATACTTCAATATTAGAACAAAGCGATGAAATTCTTGATGGAATCGAAGAGAAATTCATGTCAGCACTTACCGATAGGTCGCGTGCAAAGTTTAGAGCTTATATGTACAGAACATTAGAATCCCTATCTGAAGAATGGGAACGGTCTGAGTTTGTAGAAAACTCAACCGAACAAATGGGTGCTTTCTCCAGAGAAATTGCGACATGGATTTGCAATCAAGAGGGACCGTTTACCAAAGGTGAACTCGAAAACATGATGATGTCTACAAGTAGGCCAATTAACTCAGATTTACTCAAGAAGGTGGCAAGTGATGTAAATGAGACCGTTGTTCGTCTCAGCGAAATGTCAACTTTCCCGGGTGATAATTCTTGAACCTAAGAATTGGAACAAGAACATCCAGCCTTGCAATGTGGCAAGCCAACAAGGTAAGCAATATTTTGGAATCCAACGGATACCAAACTCAGATTGTTGGTATAACCTCTAAAGGAGACAAATCTCTGGGAGGGGACCTAGCAACATCAGTAGGACAATTCATCCATGCTGTGGATGAAAAATTATTTTCTGGAGAAATAGATATCGCGGTTCACTCGAGTAAAGATGTACCCGTTGGGCTAAAATCTGAAATTACTAACCTAGCATACGTTGAGAGAGGATGTACCAATGACTTACTAATTTTCACATCAAAGGATGGACACAAAACTTTGGAAGATTTACTAAATTCAGATGAAGAAGTTCCGGTTAGTGATGCCTTAGATTGTATACCTAGGTCTGCCATGGTTGGTACGGTTTCAGGCAGAAGACAATCGTTCTTGCTTCAAAACCGCCCAGACATAATACCAATCGCCGTGCGGGGCCAGGTTGAAACCAGATTGAAACGCCTAAAAGAAGGAAGAGTTGACGCAATAATTCTTGCAGAGATTGGTTTGAAGAGGTTGTATCAAATAGGTGCTTTAGAACCATGGATTCTAGAGTTCGCAGCTGTCAGAATTTCCGATGCTGATTGGCCTACTGCACCCGGACAGGGCGCTTTGTCAGTTCACTGCCGGGCGGACGATTATGAAAAATTCAAAACGATTAGATCACTTCTAAATCACAAGCAAACCGAGACTGATGTAACCAAAGAAAGAGAAATCCTAGATTCTATCGGTGGGGGTTGCCTCTATCCTGCGGGGATAAGAGTTAGCGCTGACAAAGTATCAGTTCAAATCTGTCCGACAAACTGGAGAGAAATATTTTGTTCAGGTCAATCTTTCTCTAGCGCAAAATATTTCGGAGATCTATCCAGTTTTGTTCCTTCTTTGCCCCAACAAGAAGTCATGCAAAACAACAATAATCCACAGGGCCCGAAATTGATATCTACCCTCAATTCAAGCCGCCTGGCGGCAGTATTACGAAGTGATGGTATTAACGTAGTAAACAAACCAGTAATCGAACTTGTATCAAAACCACAGAATTGGCCAACATCATTTATTGACAGCAAGGTCTCTAGATCAGATTGGCCATATCTAATTCTGACCTCACCATTTGCCGCTAAGTGCGCTATTGAGATATCGAAAATTAATACTGAACTGAACAGAATTCAGTGGCTTGCAATAGGAGAAGGCACAGCAAGGGCTTGCTTCATGCGCGGAGTCACCGTCTCAGTATGTGCAAAAGCAAGAGATTCTATCGAATTGCTGAAGTACATTGATGCGAATTTCGATAGGAAAACGAAGTTCATGGTACCTAGGTCGAATGTTGCAAGTAATGATTTAGTTCAGTCTCTTCAAGACTTAGGGTTTGAGGTTGATAGTTGGATAGGATACGAAA
>MDTA01135369.1_pt1 | contig 17299 bp, 16 predicted proteins | sample 811151 | NCBI WGS metagenome assembly MDTA01 (sample SAMN05326648, study PRJNA326480) | marine metagenome | isolation source: seawater | place: Indian Ocean: South | collected 2010
TAAATCATTAGTTTTTAAATAAGTTATACCTTGTTGTTCAGCTCTTTTAAGAATATTACACATTCTAGCATGAGCATATTGAAGATAGAAAACTGGATTATTTTCTGATTGATCCTTTGCTATATTTATATCAAAATTTAGATGTGTAGAGGAAGCCCGCATTATAAAAAAATATCTCACTACGTCTGCACCAACATCATCTATTAGTTCATCTAAAGTAATGAAATTTGCCTTTCTAGTAGACATTTTTACTTGTTCGCCATTTTTTAATATTGTAACGAATTGATGTATTATTACCTTAATTTTATTTGAATCATATCCAATACTATTCATGACTGCTAATACATCTGGGTATGTATCAATATGATCTGCTCCAAATACATCAACGCACAAGTCATATCCTCTTTTGAATTTTGTTTCATGGTAAGCCATATCTGGCAGTCTATATGTTGGCTCTCCTGTACTTTTTATTAAAACCTTGTCATCGTCTCTACCAATATTAGAAGCTTTTAACCAGGTAGCATTATCTTTTTTATATAGTAGGTTGTAATTTTCGAGCTTTTCGAGTAAATACTCTATTTTAGATGAATCATATAACTCTTGTTCGTTATAAAAATGGTTAAATTCTAATCCTAGCCTTTTTAGTGAACTTTTAATGTTTTGGAATATTAACGTTTCTGCTTTTTTTTTAAAAAAATCAGAGTTTTTTTCTGATATTAATGATTTTCCATATTCATCTTTAATTATTTTTGCTATATCTTTAATGTAATTACCCTGGTACAACTCTTTATCAAAATGATTACTTTTTTCAAATAATTGTAAATATCTTTGGTACACGGATTCACCCAATAGACGCATTTGTCTTCCTGCGTTATTAAAATAGTATTCTCTGTGGACATTATAACCATTCCATTCTAGTATATTAGATATAGTATCACCAATCATTGCGCCTCTACCATGCCCAACAGTTAAAGGTCCTGTAGGATTTGCACTGACAAATTCAACGTTTGCAGATTTATTTTGACCGATATTTGACTTTCCGAAATTATTATTTAACTTCATAATTTCAAAAATTTCATCATAAAATAATTTGCTATTTAATTTAAAATTAATAAATCCTGGTCCAGCTTTATCTATACTACTAAAAAGATTTTTTGAATTGTTCTGTAGTAATTTTTCTATGATTTTGTCAGCAATATCGTTGGGATTTTTTTTTAATTTCGCTGAAAGAATCATTGCAATATTAGTTGAATAATCTCCGTGATTTGGATTCTTAGTGTTTTGTATAATTATATTGTTTGATGGATAACTTAAATAATTGAGAGCAATTTTTAATTCAGAAATAATTTTACTTTTCATTAATCACCCTTTGAATATCGTCGATTTTATGTGATTTTGCATCTCCCCAAAGTCTCTCTAAATTATAAAACTTTCTAAATTCTGGTAAGAAAACATGAATAATTATATTCCCATAATCCATTAAAACCCAACTTAAATTACTATAACCTTCAATATTTAGAGGAATTGATCCAAGTTCTTTTAGTCGTGATCTAATATGATCGACAATAGCTTTTGTTTGGGTTGAAGAATTCGATGTACATATAATTATAAAGTCTGTAATACTAGTTATTTTTTCTACTTCTAAAACCGTAATATCTTTTGATTTTTTTTCTAGTAGTAAATCTCCAATCAATTTGATGTGTTTATCTAGTGTCATATTGTTTATTTTGACAGTTCAAAATGTGGTAATGAACTTAACATTTTTTTATGCGAGTATAAATTTTTATAATCGTTTCCCAGAATAAGAGTAACATCACATTGTAAATTTGGATCAGGATCTATGATAATTTTTTTCTTAGAAATCCCGATTAAGTTGGCTATGTCTTCTGCTGCTTTTCGATTTGAATTATGTAGTATTAATTCAGATTCTTTGTAATTATGATGTCTTGCATTCTGCTTTGAGATTACATCATGTCCTTCTTGGATTAAATACATGGAATAATTTTCTGCAAGTCCTTTCACTCCATTTCCATTTAATAGCTGTATCGTTATTTTATTACCATATTTTGTTTCATATTCTGATTTTGTCATTAGTGAAACAATATCAATATTGTGATTAAATTTTATCTTATTATTTGAATAAAAGAAATGATCAATTAGTGAGTATAGCGCTAAACCAATTATTAAAGATAAACATAATATAATTACATTTGGAGGATTAAAGTTAGATAAACTGAATTTTTTCTTCTTACGTCTTTTTCTTTTTATCACTTTAGCAAGGATTTGAAAGTATTTATATGTGAATTGATATTGTTTACTGAAATATGAAAATGAGCATTTTCTGATAGTTTATATTTTATTTCAAAATCATATAATACATCAAAGTTATGATATGGATAATTGTTTTGATTTAAGTTTGTATTTTTCAATAAATGTATACCACCTTTTAAATTAATGTTTTTATTAAAACTATAAGCAAAGTTATTAGAAAAAACACCATAAGAATAGGAGTTATTGTTTGATAGGGTGGTACCAAAAGAAATTTTTTGATTGAAATTTAGTTTGTTCAGGAATTTGAGTTCAATTTCGTCATTTAACTTGTTTGGAATGATTTTTTCATTCGGTAAAGCAAATACGTTGCAAAAACCTATATGATTTATTATTATAAATATTATTGAAAGCTTTTTCATATTCATTTTACAGTTTATATATTATTATGTTCCAATATATTTTGGAATAGTTTTCTCCTTGAAAAGTTATTTAATTGGTTCGTTTATTATAGCGCCCCCTAAAACGACATCATTATCGTAAAATACTATTGATTGTCCAGGCGTTATGGATAATTGAGGTGAAAGAAAATTCACCATTGTTTTTTCATATGATATAACGCCATCTACTGCTGTACTATTGTATCTAACCATGACTGAAATATTTTTTATACTGTTTATATTTTTCACGAGCCAATTGGCTTCTTTAAAAGTGCAGCCTTTGGAGAATAAACCATCTTTTTTTGATATGGTTATAGTATTTGATGATGAATCTATTGACTTTACATATCTCGGTTCAGGATATGTAACGCCTATTCCTTTTCTTTGACCAATTGTATAGTTCGTATAACCATTATGCTTACCAATTACTTTCTTATCTTCAATAATATTACCTGTTTTGATTTTTTTCATTTTTTCAGGCGCATATTTATTAAGAAAAGTTTTGTAATCATTGTTTGCTACGAAACATATTTCCATACTTTCCGGCACATTTGCTGTGGCTAAGTTATTTTGTTTAGCATACTCTCTAACATCCTTCTTTGTCATATTACCTAATGGAAATATTGTCCTTGATAGCGTATCTTTTGGTATGCCCCATAAAACATAGGATTGATCTTTTTTATCGTCTACGCCTTTTTTGAGATATTGAGTATTGTGTAATTTTTCAATTTGTGCATAATGACCTGTTGCAATGTAATGGGCACCAAGATCATCCGCTTTTTGCAAGAAGGCGTCCCATTTAACAAATGAATTACATCTAACGCATGGATTGGGCGTTCTGCCAGCTATATATTCATCGACAAAATTCTCCACAACCTCTTCAATAAATGAGTCAGAAAAATCCATGGTGTAATGAGGTACTCCATAATGATCACATACAAGTTTAGCACCTGTTATCTCATCTATACCACAACAAGTACTCTCTTGAAATTGAGAACCCTCAAATTTATTATTATCCCATAGTTTCATCGTAATACCTACAGCTTCATAGCCCTGCTCTATCACTTTTGCTAAAGCAACAGAGCTGTCAACACCACCGGACATAGCGACTAAAACACGTTTTTTTGACATATATTTCTTTTTTTTATTTTATGAATAACCTTTTTTAATACAATAGTAAATGATACAATTTCATCACATGTATTAAGTTTCGACAGTGATATTCTAACTGTACATTCAGATTCATATTTTGATAATCCAATCAGTTCATGAACTGGAGATGGTTTTAAACTACCAGATGAACATGCCGAACCGTAGGATATGGCAATATTTTCAAGATCTAAATTTACAATGAGTAGGTTACCAGGAACATCAAAAAAGGTTATATTATAAATTCCAACTACGTGATTGGTTCCGTTTCTTCTAAATTTAATTTTGGCTGATTCTAACTCGTTAAATAACTTATTCTCGAGTTTTTTCATGTATTTAGTGTTAGTGTCCATATTTTCATTTGCCATCTCTAAAGCAAATCCCATACCACCAATACCAGATATATTTTCTGTGCCACCTCTAATATTTCTCTCTTGGCCACCACCTGTTATCTGAGGGTGAATGATATTTTTATTTTTACAATATAGAAAACCCACACCTTTGGGTCCATGAAATTTATGTGCAGAGGCAGATAAAAAATTCACTTTTAATTTGTTTAAATCTATGTCAATTTTACCTACAGCTTGAACAGCATCTGTGTGAAATAAAATCTCTTTATGGTGTAAGAATTCTGCAATTTTTTCAATATCATTAATTGTACCTAATTCATTGTTTACATACATTATTGAGACGAGTTTAGTGTTAGGTTTTAGAGAATTTTTGATTTTTTCCAATGTGATTTGTCCATATTTATTTGGATGTATAACCGTCGATAAAACTCCTTTTTTTTCTAAATCATCTTTTGTTTTTAGAATAGCACTATGCTCGATACTGGAGGTAATGAAATGATCATTTTTACTTAATACACTTCTCAAAACTAAATTGTTTGATTCCGTTCCTCCACTTGTAAAAAAAATCTCTTTAGTCTTTACATTTAATGATTTGGCGATTTTATATCTTGATTTTTCAATTATTGCCTTGGCATTTTGACCTATTTGATGAATACTTGAGGGATTACCATATATATTATTCATTAATTCCGTGATGTAATTGACCACCTTTGTATCCATTGGGGTTGTGGCGGCAGAATCAAAATATATCATTATTAAAGATTTAGGAAAATTGTCTCTTCTGATCTAGAGAAACTTGAGTTAGGAAATTCTCTTTTAGCATTAGCTTCCAAAATTGCTATTTGCGTATCTTCGTATTCTGGTGAATGATGATTCATAATTAATCTCTTAGATTCAGATTTTTTTGCAACATCAACAGCCTCTACCCAGCTACTGTGGCCCCAGCCAGCATGTTTGGGTAAGTCTTCTGGTGAAAAATGTCCTTCATGAATTAAAATGTCTGAATCTCGGGCAAGCTCAATTACAGACTCTAAAGTTCCTTCTGGCGGATGCTCGATGTCTGTAATAAAAGTTATCTTTTTACCATCGACTAATAATCTGTAACCAAGAGCTCCACCAGGATGTGGATGGTATCTAGCCTCAACCGCAATGTCATCATTTATTTTAAAGATCAAAGGATGAACCTCTCTAAACGTTATGTTTGCACCAAGCTTGTCCAGCGGCACCGGCCAATACCTATTATTTAGCATGTCTTGAAAGACTTCTTTGAGTGAACCGTTTTCTGGTTTTTGGGCATAAATTGTTATGTTAAAACCTTTAATATAAACAGGTTTGAATGAAGCAAAACCAATAATATGATCCCAATGGAAATGACTAAGAAGAATGTGAAAATTTTTCACAGGGTTTGGCTCATTTACAATTGAGTTTCCAAGCCTAATTATCCCAGTTCCCATATCAAAAATGACTAAATCATTGTTTGAGGATCTAAGTTCAACGCAGGTTGTTTCTCCGCCGTATGTTGACATGTTTTGAGCGGCAGATGGATTTGATCCCCTTGTACCCCAAAATTTCAATTTAAGAAGTTTATTTGACATAAAATAATTTTTCCATATTATTATAATATAAAATAAAAATAATTTCCGCAGAAATAGTTAATTATAATCTATTCTACTATTAAAATTAATTTTAAATTTAAACACACGGCAAAATATTAAATGTGATTAAAAACCAAAAAAGGAAATTGTTTATTTATGTTTTTAGATAAGAAAGTTTGGAATCATCAATTGTATATGATTTTAAGTGCAATTTTTGTTGCATCCCTAGTAACTTGTAATTTAATTGCAAATAAATTTGTTAGCATAGATTTAGGATTCAAAACATTTATTGTCTCTGCCGGTATTTTACCATATCCAATCACATTTCTTGTAACTGATATACTATCAGAAATTTATGGTAGAAAGAAAGCAAACAGAGTTGTAGTTAGTGGTTTTATTGCTTCTATATTTACAGTTATATTTCTCTGGATCGGTGCACAGTTTCAATCAATCTCAGGCTCTCCTGTTGGTGATTCTGAATATAATCAAGTTTTCCAAAATGCTTGGCGCGTAATTTTAGCCTCAATGATTGCATATTTATCAGCTCAACTAATCGATGTTAGAGTTTTTCATTTTTGGAAAAACTTAACGAAGGGCAAACATTTGTGGCTTAGAAATAATGCTTCAACTGTATTTTCTCAGTTGATAGATACTACTCTCGTTGTGTCAATTCTATTTATTGGTGTTTGGGATCGATCACAAATTTTATCGGCTATCATTGATGGTTGGCTATTTAAAATGTTAGTTGCATTTATTGATACACCATTATTTTATTTATCTTCTTGGTATCTTAAAAAGTCATTTTCACTAAAGATAAATGAGCAGTTAGACGAAGACTTTTAAAAATAATATTATTCTATCTTGCAGTAGGATTTTTTAAGTGGGTAAATTTTATTACGTGTCAAATTATTTAAATTCATTAAACAGGAAGCCTAATGGGTAATTCAATTTATAAAGTGCCAGTCGCAGTAAATGAACCAGTATCTTCATTTGCTCCAGGATCAGAAGAGAGAACCAATCTAAAAATAAAATTAAAAGAAATGTCATCAAAATTTTATGATATACCTATTATTGTTGCTGGTAAAGAGATTAGGACAAACAATACACATAACTGCGTTATGCCTCATAATCATAGCCATATTCTTGGTAAATTTCATAAAGCTGGTAAAAAAGAAGTAGAAATAGCTATACAGTCATCCTTGGCTGTTAGAAAGAAATGGATGAACATGCATTGGGAATCCAGAGTGGCAATATTTAAAAAAATGGCTACATTACTAAAGGGACCATATCGTGAAACAATAAATGCTGCTACTATGCTAGGACAAAGTAAAAATGCTTTTCAAGCAGAAATAGACTCTGCATGTGAATTGATAGATTTTTTTAATTTCAATTGTGAGTATTTACAACAAATTTATCAGGAACAACCACCTTATTCCCCTGAGGGTGTTTGGAATCAAGTAGAGTATCGTGGATTAGAAGGATTTGTTTTTGCTGTTACTCCTTTTAATTTTACTTCAATAGCAGCAAATCTACCCACAGCCCCTGCTTTGATGGGAAATACAGTAATTTGGAAACCAGCATCATCATCAGTATATTCTGGATATTTTTTAATGAAATTATTTCAAGAGGCAGGTTTACCTGATGGAGTTATAAATTTCCTCCCAGGTTCAGGCTCAGAAATTGGTAACCCTGTAATCGAAAATGAACATTTAGCGGGCGTACATTTTACAGGATCAACATCTGTTTTTCAAGGAATGTGGAAAAAAATTGGTTCAAACATACACAATTATAAAACGTATCCGCGTATCGTTGGTGAGACTGGTGGAAAGGATTTTATATTAGCCCATCCATCTTCTGAAGTTAGGTCATTAGTTACGGCTATGATAAGGGGTGCATATGAATATCAAGGTCAAAAATGCTCAGCTGCCTCTAGATGTTACATACCAAAAACAATATGGGAAAACGTAAAAAAAGAATTTTTAAAACAGCTATCAACGATTAAAATGGGGGATGTTACTGATTTTAGTAATTTTATTAATGCTGTAATTGACGAGAATGCTTTCGATAATATAGTTGAATATATTAAATATGCAGATAATGCAGAGGATGCAGAAATTTTACACGGTGGAAGCTATGACAAATCTGTTGGTTTCTTTATTGAGCCAACAGCTATCGTTACTGAAAATCCATTATTCAAGACAATGGAAGAAGAAATATTTGGACCTGTGCTCACTATTTTTATCTATGATTGGGACGTTTCTGATGAATTAAAATCATGGAAAAAAATATGTAAAATTGTTGACTCTACCTCTGAATATGCACTAACGGGTGCAGTGTTTTCAAATTCAAGAGAAGCCATCAACGAAGCAAGAGAATCCTTAATTCATTCTGCAGGGAACTTTTATATAAACGACAAACCTACTGGAGCTGTTGTTGGGCAGCAACCCTTTGGAGGAAGTAGAGCATCTGGAACAAATGATAAGGCTGGATCTGCTGCTAATTTAATGCGCTGGGTATCACAAAGAACTGTAAAAGAAACATTTGATCCCCCTAAAGACTACAGATATCCATTTCTTGGAACTGAGTTAGCATAACAGTAAGATGTCAATTCATTCCGAGATAGATTTCCTTGAAAAAGTTCTAGTTCATCGTCCTGGAGTCGAACATAAGTTCATACTGCCCAGTCAAACAAATGAGATTTTGGTTGTAAATGATATCATGAAGAAAAACCCTGATTTTATTTTATTTGATGATATTATTGACCATCAAAAAATTGGTAAAGAGCATGATGATTTATCTAATATTTTAAATACTTGGACGGACGGTAATTGCTTTTATTTGATAGATTTACTGCTAGAATTATTTACTAATAACTCAGCTAGATTAGAAGTATTTAACAATTGTTTGGAATTAGAAAAAAAATTGTTCAAAAGTACAACTATATCAAATACCAATTTCATAAAAAATCTAAGTACAATTGAATTCGTTAATATACTAATTAGTGGTAGGAGTGGTGAAACCAAGGTATTTAACTATCCATTACCCAACTTTATGTTTACAAGAGATATAGGAGTAGTACTAGGAAATTCAATCCTTATTTCAAATGCACATTTTCCTGTTCGTAAACGTGAAAATATTATTTCTAAGTATCTCATTGAGAACCACCAACTATTTAAAAGATACAAAAAAATCAATTTTAAAGATATCTCTAATGGATTAAGTATTGAGGGTGGAGATGTGATGGTATTTAATGATAAAATAGTGATTATTGGGATAAGTCAAAGAACACCTTTAAAGTCAGTTGAAATACTTTCATCCCATATATTTAATGAGGGTTTTGACTTTGTAATTGGTGTTGAATTACCAAAAAAACGTGAGGTTATGCATTTAGATACCGTTTTAACACGTGCAAGCGACAACGAGTGTATAATATATCCTCCACTATTTAATAAGAAAAATAATTATGATAAAGACTTAAATATTTACTTATTTAAAAGTGATGAAAAAAATAAAATTACAAGACCCTTCGATGAAACACTTTTGGACTTATTAGCAAAATTAGATATAGATGTTGTTCCCATTAATTGTGGTGGTGAAAAAGAAATAAATCAAAAGCGCGAGCAATGGACTGAGGGTGCAAACTGTTTTGCGTTGGCTCCAGGTAAAATTATAGGATATAAAAGAAATTATGAAACAATCAATGAATTAATAAAGAGAGGTTACAAACAAATTTCTGTTGATTTATTCTTGAATAATTCTGATCATTGGATATCAACAGATGAAAAATTTATTATAGTTATTGATGGCTCTGAATTAGTCAGGGGTAGAGGTGGAATGAGATGTTTAACGATGCCAATAAAAAGAAGAAATGGATAAAACAGTTTTAATAGCTCTTGGTGGCAATGCAATATCGCCCAAGAATAGTGCAGGAACAATAGAAGAACAATTTTCACATACTCGAGAAAGTTTAAAGGCAATAATGCATTTCGTTCATCTGAATTATAAAATTGGTATCACGCATGGTAATGGTCCTCAGGTCGGAGATGAGTTGAGAAGAAATGAAGTAGCTTCGAGTGAAATACCTTCTTTGCCTCTTGGTGTTTTGGTGGCAAATACACAAGGTGCAATTGGATATATGATTCAACAGTCTTTGCAAAATGCATTACATCATCATAATATTGAAAGAGAAGTTGTAAGCTTTATTTCCCAAGTAAGAGTTGATTCAGACGATCCATCTTTAAAAAGTCCAGCTAAGTTTGTTGGTAGAAGATACCCAAAAAATAAAGCAGAAAGATTTATAAAAGAACTAAATTGGGATATGAAAGAGCAAGAGCCTGGAGAATGGAGAAGGGTTGTACCATCTCCTCAACCTAAGTATTTATTTAATGGCTACTCGATTAAAAATTTAATTGATTTTGGTACAATTGTCATAGCAAGTGGTGGTGGGGGTATCCCATGTTTTTTTAATGTTGATGGTGAACTGGAGGGTATAAATGGCGTTATTGATAAAGATATGTCTGCTGCATTGTTAGGTAGAATCTTGAAAGCAGAGGAGCTATTTATTATAACAGATGTAGATAATATTTTTATAAACTTTAAACAGTATAATCAAAAGCCATTGATAAATACTACTGTATCAGAGATAAAACATTATTTGTCTATGGGTCATTTTAAGAGAGGTACCATGGAGCCAAAAATTGAGGCTGCATTGTATTTTCTAAAATATCATGGTCATAAAGTAGTTATTACATCAATAAACTGTATAAAAGATGCTATAGATGGAATCAAAGGAACAACAATAAGGAATGATTAAATGAATATACACGAGTATCAAGGGAAACAAATTTTTAAAGAAGCAGGCGTTTCTGTCCCTTTAGGCTATCCTGCTTTTTCAGTGGACGAAGCCTTAGAAGTAGCAAATAAGATTGGTTCATTGCCTGTTATGGTTAAGGCTCAAATCCATGCCGGTGGTAGAGGAAAAGGAGGAGGTGTTAAGTTAGCAAGATCCTTGGACGAGGTGAAGAAATATGCATCTGAAATCTTAGGAATGCACCTTAAAACACACCAAACTGGTCCAGAAGGAAAATTAGTTCAAAGATTGCTTATTGAATCAGCAAGTAATATTAAAAGTGAATTTTATGCTGGGATAGTTTTAGATAGATCATTAAGTAAATATTGTTTCATGGTATCAACAGAAGGTGGTATGGAAATAGAAAAAGTTGCAGAAGAAACACCTGAGAAAATTTTTAAAATATGGTTAGAACCAAATACAGATTTAAAACCATATCAGGCAAGACAGCTTGCCTTTGCATTAGGTTTAAATGGAAAACAGGTTAAAAGTGGTGTAAGTATATTCATGAACCTTTGGAAGGTATTTAAGAATAAAGATTGTTCATTGATGGAAATAAATCCCTTAGTACTAACTGATGAGGATGATGTGATTGCATTAGATTCAAAGATAAATTTTGATAGCAACGCACTTTATCGACAAAATGATATTTCTAAACTTCAGGATATATCAGAAGAAGAGCCAAGTGAAGTTGAAGCAAAAAAGTATGATTTAAACTATATTAAATTAGATGGAACAGTTGGTTGTATGGTTAATGGTGCGGGTTTAGCGATGGGTACAATGGATATTATTAAATTACATGGTGGAGACCCTGCCAATTTTTTAGATGTTGGCGGCGTAGCTAATGCTGAAACTGTAGCGCATGGATTTAAAATAATTTTAGCAGATTCTAATGTAAATGCAATTTTAATAAATATATTTGGCGGTATTGTACGCTGTGACCGAGTTGCGCAAGGTGTTATTGATGCAATGGATAGAATTAATGTTAGCGTCCCAGTTGTAGTTAGACTTGAAGGCACTAATGCAGAAACAGCTAAAGAATTATTTGATAATTCTCCTTTAAAATTTATTGTAGCAACAAGCCTTGAGGACGCAGCCGAAAAAGTAGTCAAAGCAAGTAAAGGAATAATATAATGAGCATATTAGTAAATAACAATTCCAGAGTAGTTGTTCAAGGTATTACGGGTAAGGAAGGCGCTTTTCATACAAGACAAATGGTAGAATATGGTACAAATATTGTAGCTGGTGTTACACCAGGCAAAGGTGGGTATCGAGACGAAAATGATATTCCAATTTTTAATACGGTAGAAGATGCTGTTAAATCTACGGATGCAAATACTTCCATCATTTTTGTACCACCAATGTTTGCTTCTGACGCGTGTCTAGAAGCTATTGATACAAAAATAGAATTGATCATTTGTATTACTGAGGGTATACCTGTTAATGATATGATTCCTGTAAAGCATGCACTTAAAGCAACAGGTAAAAGATTGATTGGTCCTAATTGTCCAGGTATTATAACGCCAGGAGAAGCTAAAATTGGTATAATGCCAGGATTTATTCACATGCAAGGGGGTAATGTAGGAGTGATTTCTAGGTCTGGCACATTAACTTACGAAGCTGTTCATCAATTGACTTTACGTAACATTGGTCAAACAACTTGCGTAGGTATTGGAGGCGATCCAATTATTGGAACAACATTTTTAGATTTACTGAAATTATTCAATGATGACTCTCAAACTGAAGGTTTGGTCATGATTGGTGAAATTGGTGGTTCAGCAGAAGAGGAAGCTGCTCAATGGATTGTTGATAATAAATTTAATAAACCAGTTGTGGCATTTATAGCAGGTCAAACAGCGCCTCCAGGTCGAAGGATGGGTCATGCTGGAGCAATCATTTCAGGTGGTAAAGGTACGGCAATTGATAAAATGCTGGCTTTAGAAAAAGCAGGAATACATGTGTGCAAAAGCCCAGCAGATATAGGTATTACTATGGAAAAAGCACTTAAAAATCACAAATAGATAAAGGAAGTTAAAAAATGAGCAATCTAACATTTGCCATAATTAAGCCAGATGCTGTTCGTCTAGGTAATTTAGGTAAAATATATCACAAAATTGAAAAATCAGGATTCAATATAATAGCCGCTAAATTAATAAAATTAACATTAGAGCAAGCTGAAGGATTTTATGATGTTCATCGGGAAAGGCCCTTTTTTGGAGAGCTTACAGAATTTATGTCATCAGGTAAGTGTATGGTGTTAGCTTTAGAGAAAGATAACGCAGTTGCAGAATGGCGAAAAACTATTGGTGCAACAAATCCAGCAGAAGCTGAAGAAGGTACAATAAGAAAAGAATTTGCTTCAAGTATTGGTGAAAACGCAGTGCATGGCTCAGATTCTAATGAAAATGCCGAGAAAGAAATATCATACTTTTTTACCGGTAGCGAATTAAGACAAAATAAATAATTGATTGAAAAAAACATAAAATCCAGCTTTTTTATTTTATCACTGTTATTATTTTTAATTAATAGCTGCGATAAAAAAGTAGAAAGAAGATCAATTGATACTGGACTTAAATTAACTATTTTAAAGCCAGTTGTTGAAGAGTCCTATGAAAGAGTTGAGTGGTATTTTCAAAAACGTCCAATTGAAAGTAAATCTAAATTAGATGTTAAATTTGATTTTGTTAAATTTACTCCTGATTATGCGGGTGAATATGATATAGTTTCAGAGTTTTATAATTATGAAGAAAGTCTTGTTTTTATAAAAATTCATCAATATCTAGCTAAAGGTCCAACATTTTATGAAGAAATATCTGAAAATGATAGCATAAAAATAACTGATATTGATTCTAGTGAAAATCTAATAAGTAGTGAGTCTTTTTCAGATTCTATATTAGAAAAAAGAGTAAAATTAGATAGTATTGTAAGAAATATAGATAGTTCTGATAATTTAATTGTTTTATCAGATTCATCCCGAAACGAAATTCTTTTGAATACTGAGCCACCATTTAATAAAAATTTAGAAAAAAAACCTAGATATACAGTCCAAGTATTTTCATTGCCAGATCAAAATCAAGCTCAATTCAAAATGAAAATGCTTGAATCTAATGGATTTGAAACATACACTGTACCCTTTTTACATCCCACGCTGAATGAAACTTGGTATCGTGTGCGTGTAGGAAAATATTATGATTACGAGAAAGCAAATGCTATATCTATAAAAATAAAAGAAGTTTTAAATATTGAAACCTGGATTGATAGACTTTAACCACACATTTAGACCTTGATAATCATATAAATAAAATGAAAATAAAACTTTTAATTTTATTTGCATTTTTTATTTTATCGTGTTCATCCAATAATGATCTTGAACCCTTTGTTTTTAAATATAAAGATATAATTGTTTCATTAGAAGAGTTCTTGCTGAGATCTGAATATAATGAAAGACCACTGTTCTGTTCATCAAATTCAGAGCTGCATAAAAATATAATTTTAAAAAACTTTATATTAGAAAAAATTTTATCGTATAATGCCAAAACAAATAATGTAGCATTAACTCCTAATCAAGAACAATTTATTCAAGGTAGGAAAGAGCAAAAAATGCGTGAAATAGCTCTTTATCAAAATGGTTATACTGATCAAACAATTCAGAACAACGATTTAAGAGAAAAAATTGATTTAGCTTTTACCATTTATGAGTGTTCCGTACTTAAGTTTAATACGAATGAGAGTAGAAATAAGGTGTTGGAAGAATGGAGAAAAGGAATTCTCAATGAGGATAAATACTCGAATATCATAAGACATAAAAAAAAGATAAAATGGAATGAGTATGAAAATAAAAGTATACTCGATTCATTTTATGTAGATAAGAGGGAAAAAAATGATATAGTAGGTCCTTTTAAATCAGGTAAAAATTTTGTTTACTTTAAAATAGAGAACATGACTTACCTAGATATTGAAGATAAAAATCAAATTGATTTTATTAAAAAAAGAATTACTAAAAGTAATGAATCAGATGTCTCTCATAAAAATAAAGTTATTTCTAGAATTATTCAAATAAATGAAAAGGATTTAAAGTTTAATAGTAGTGGTTTTATTGAATTTTTAAATTTTTTTGGGAAAAATTTAAAAATGGATAATAATAAAATTATAGACTTGAATTCTCAATTTAATAATATATTATTAACGGAAATCAAATCTTCTGAAATTAATCAAAGTAATATTTTGTTATGGGTAAAAAATAAAGAATGGACAATTGGAAAGGTTTTAAAATCTATAAAAACATACCCATTGATCTTTAAAGAACAAAAAATTTTAAGAAAAAATTTTCCAGAAAAATTGAAATTTTCAGTTATAGATTTAGTTCTAAGTATGCATTTAAATGAATATGCAATTAAAGAAAGTATAGATCGTAATGATGAGGTATTACAAGAAGAAAAAATATGGACTCAGTTTTTTTTAGCGCAGAATTACCTTAAGAATAAATTCCCCAATTCAAAAAGTTCGGATATATGGTTAAAGAATCAAAATTTTCAAGAAACACTCAATTTACTGTTCGAAAAGAATATAAAATATATTGATATTAATTGGGATTTAATTAATGGTTTAAAAATTACAGATATTCCTTTCAATGCTTTGAGTGTTGATAATCCATATCCAAATATATTACCAAAGATTTTACCAATAAGTAAGTCTGATATGGATAGTTTATTATTTTATCAGTCATAAGGTATGATATTTTAAAAATAATTAAAAAGTGTATAATTAATTATTAATTAAACCAATAATCTTGCTTAAAAAATACTTTTTTATATAAATTACCATGATAAATCCAAATACGTATGTATATTATTAATGTTTGAGCAATTACAAAATCGTTTAGAGAAAGTAGTAAAAACACTTAAGGGGCATGGGAAAATAAATGAAAATAATGTTTCTGATGCATCCCGCGAGATTAGAAGAGCTCTACTAGAGGCTGATGTAAACTTTAGAGTTGCTCGAGATTTTATTGATAGAGTAAAGATAAAAGCGCTCGGCGAGAAAGTTTTAAATTCCATCTCGCCTGGCCAACAGTTTATCAAAATATTGAATGATGAGTTGACATCTTTCCTTGGTGAAAGTTCTCAAGAGATATTATTTAATAAAAAAGGCTCTACTAAAATTTTAATGGTAGGATTGCAGGGATCTGGAAAGACAACTACCTCTGTTAAGTTAGCAAGTTTTTTGAAAAATAAGCATGGTAAAAACCCTATGGTTATTGCTACCGATTTAAATCGACCTGCGGCTATAGAGCAATTGAAGATTTTAGCAGAAGAAAATAATTTAGATTGTTATTATGAAAAAAACAATATGGATATTTTTGACATTCTTCAAAGTGGAATACTACAATCAGAAAAAAATAAAAATGATACGGTAATAGTTGATACAGCAGGTCGCTTGCATGTAGATAATCAACATATGGCTGAACTTGAAAAAATGATTTCAATGGTCAAGCCCGATGAAATACTTTATGTGGCTGATGGAATGACTGGTCAGGATGCAGTAAATTCATCAAAATCATTTAATGAGAAAATTAATATTTCTGGAATAATTTTAACTAAGATGGATGGTGATTCTCGAGGAGGTGCTGCGCTATCTATTCGAAAAGTTACAGGAAAATATATCAAGTTTATTGGTACGGGCGAAAAAGTAAACAATTTAGAGGTTTTTTACCCGAAAAGATTAGCAAATAGAATATTAGGCATGGGTGATGTTGTTACTCTCGTAGAAAAAGCACAACAAGCCATAGATGAAGAGGAAGCCAATAAGCTCGCTGAGAAAATGAAATCTAATCAATTTAATTTAGAAGATTTTCAAAATCAGATGAAGCAAATTAAGAAAATGGGTCCAATTGGTGATATAGTCAAAATGATACCTGGAGCTGGTAAGATACCCTCTGGTAGTATGAATGATAACCAACTTAAATGGACTGAAGCAATGATTAATTCAATGACGAAGGATGAAAAAATAAATCCTAGAATTATCAATGGTTCAAGAAGAAAAAGAATTGCAAAAGGAAGTGGAAGAAGCCTTTTTGAAATTAATCAATTACTGAAACAATTCTTTCAAATGAAGAAAATGATGGCTGGATTCAGTAAAAAAAGATTCAAAGGGTTGCCGTTTAACTTATAATAAAATAAGGAGTGCAGGTGGCTGTACGTATTAGAATGAAGAGGCTTGGTCGCCGAAAAAGACCTTTTTACAGATTAGTAGCGATTGATTCAAAATCAAGAAGAGAAGGAGCTGAAGTTGAAAGATTAGGTTGGTATGACCCACTTAATAAAGATAATCATTTTGATTTAAAGGAAGAAAGGATTAGGCATTGGCTTGGTATAGGTGCAAAAGCATCAAGTGCAGCTAGAGGATTATTTAAAAAGTCTGGTTTGGCTTATAAATGGCATCTAGAGAAAAATGGCAAAAAAGAGGAAGAAATTATTGATCTTTTGAATGAATGGAGAGAAAGAAAAAAAGTAAAAAAAATAAAAAATAATCAAATTCCTGTTGATATGGATTCATTAGATGTTATAGAAGATGAAAAATCAACAAAAGAGCCAAAGAAGGTTGAGGAGAAGTCTGTAGCAAAAGATGAAAAATCAACAAAAGAGCCAA
>MDTA01001371.1_pt1 | contig 17298 bp, 12 predicted proteins | sample 811151 | NCBI WGS metagenome assembly MDTA01 (sample SAMN05326648, study PRJNA326480) | marine metagenome | isolation source: seawater | place: Indian Ocean: South | collected 2010
TATATAAAGAATTTGAATCCAAAAGGAATTCAATTAGTATGTGTCGACAAACATCAATTTGATCTCTCAAAAATAAATAATATACAAAATAAATTAGATGAAATCAAACCAGACTTTATTATTAATTGCGGTGCGTATACTAACGTAGATATGGCTGAAGATCAGAAAGAAACTGTAATGGATATTAATGCTAATAGCGTAAAAGAAATTTCACTGTATTTGAAAAAACATGGTGGTAATTTAATTCAAATAAGTACTGATTATGTATTTGATGGATATAATTCAAGAGCATATCAAGTAAAAGACAAAGTTTGCCCTATAAATAATTATGGTTTATCAAAAGCTCGAGCCGAACAATTTATTCAATTAATACTTGGAGACACAAATCAAGGAATAGTTATTAGAACAAGTTGGCTAATGGGAAATATTGGCAATAATTTTCTCTTGAAAATGATTAAACTTCATCAAACCAAAAAGGAGATAAATGTAGTTTCAGATCAAATTAGTTGTCCTACCAGTACTAAAACACTTGCGGAAGCTTGCTGGAAAGCAGTTCTAATTAAATTAGAAAAAAAATTTTATAGAAATAACTATATGCCAATTTTACATTGGTGCGATGATGGTATTGCTAGTTGGTACGATATCACTATGGCTATTGGTGAAATTAGCGCAAAAAATGGTTTGGTTAATTTTCCAGCATTCGTTAATCCAATTAAGAGCGAAAATTATCTCACAAAAGCAAAAAGGCCAAGATTTTCTCTTCTCGATTGCAAATCCTCGAGAGAATTTTTAGATTTAAACGGTCAATATTGGAGAGATTCCCTAGAGGTTTCAATAAAGTCAATTATCGAAAAATAAAAATGATACAAAAAGAAAAAACTTCAATTGACTATTCCCTACTTGAAGAAAAGTATAAAAAAATTCTTATTACAGGCGGTTTGGGTTTTATTGGTAGTGCTCTTATTTTTAGATTATTAAAAAATACAAATACTAAAATTTTTAATATTGATAAATTAGTTCAAAAAAGTAACTTCTTATCTGTAAATAAACAATTTTCTCATTATGGAAAGTCTAGATATCAATTCCTTAATATTGACTTAAAAGATAATTTAAATTTAAAAAAAGTTTTTAAAGAATATGATCCTGATATAGTTTTTCATTTAGCAGCCGAAAGTCATGTAGACAGATCAATTGAATCACCAAGAAACTTTTTAGAAAGTAATGTAATTGGTACTTTTAATATTTTAGAAAGTTCATTAACTTATTTTAATAATCTTTCATTAGATAGGAAATCTAATTTTAAATTCTTGCATATAAGCACTGATGAAGTATTTGGATCATTAGGTGAAACTGGATTATTTAATGAGAGATCAAATTATAAACCTATGAGTCCTTATTCAGCTACTAAAGCCGCCAGCGACCACTTAGTTAATTCTTGGTTTCATACATTTGGGCTTCCAACATTAGTAAGTAATTGTAGTAATAATTATGGACCAAGACAATTCCCAGATAAGTTAATTCCAAAAATAATAATAAATGCTATAAATTCAAAGCCCATTCCAATATATGGAAATGGATTAAATATTCGTGATTGGCTTTTTGTTGAAGATCATATTAATGCTCTATTACTAATAGCAGTGGAAGGTAAACCTGGTTCACGTTATTGTATCGGAGGTGGAGAAGAAAAAAGTAATCTCGAAATATGTAAACAAATATGTAATTTATTAGATAATTTAAAACCTCAACAAGCATCATACTCATCTCTTATAAAGTTTGTTGAAGACAGGCCTGGGCATGATTTCAGATATGGAATTGACTCCACGTTAATCTACAAAGAACTTGGCTGGAAAACTCTTTTTAAATTTGATGAGAAAATTAAAGAAACTATTATTTGGTATCTGAGAAACCAAGATTGGGTGAATTTTGTTAATCAATCATCAGGTTATAAAGGGGAGAGATTAGGTATTTTAAATTCTTCATAATTTATTTAAACTTTTATATTTAATAACCTTCTCTAAGATTAGATAAAAATTATGAATAATAAAAATAAATATTTAATAAAAATACTTTATTTTATTAATTAAAAAGCCAAAAGATAATTGCTTTTTAGATAAAAATTTTATATGGGTAAACATACAATTTATATCAATCTCATTAAATTTTTATATAAATTTTTGCTGAAAGTAATATTATTATGATTGTTTTTCATTTTGCTTGTTTGATTTAACAATCTCTTTATTATCTCTATACAATTTTTTCTTGCATGTTTTTAATAATTAAATATAGATTTTAATTTATGGTAAATAAGTAAATAATATCATAATTAAATTTATTAATTACGAATATTTGAAAAAAATTTTAAGCAATAAGTTAAAATAATTAAATTAACAAGATATTAATAATGTCAAAGAACACTATTATTCCTGTAATACTTTGCGGAGGTACTGGGACAAGACTTTGGCCTTTATCAAGAGAAAGTTTTCCAAAGCAATATTTATCCTTAAATTCTGAGAATAAGAATTCGTTACTTCAAAATACTCAAAAAAGGATTGCTAGTCTCGATAATATTACTGAGCCTATATTAGTTTGTAATGAAGAACATAGATTTATAGTAGCAGAACAAATGAGAGAAATAAATGTAAAACCTCTCTCAATACTTTTAGAGCCTGTGGGGAGGAATACGGCTCCTGCAATTTGTCTTGCAGCTCTAAAAGCTTTAGAAAAATTTACAGATCCAATATTAATTGTTTTATCTTCAGATCACATAATTAAAAAAGAAAATAAATTTTTAGAAGTTTTAAAATTAGGTTTAGTACAAGCTTCAAAAGATAAACTAATTACATTTGGTATCGTTCCAAATTCTCCAGAGACAGGATATGGATATATAAAATCTGAAATACCTTTAAAAGATGATCATTTTATTGGAAGTAAAATTAAAGGATTTATAGAAAAACCTAATTTAGAATCTGCAAAAAAATTAATAAAAGATAATAGATTTACATGGAATAGTGGGATGTTTATGTTTAAAGCATCTACAATTTTGAGTGAATTAAATAAATATCAACCTGATATAGCATTAAACTGTAAAGAGTCAATTTTAGAAAGTAAGCTTGATTTAGATTTTCAAAGATTAAATAGTGAATGTTTTAAAAAATGCCCAAATATTTCTATTGATGTAGCAGTTATGGAAAAAACAAAAAATGGAATTGTTTTTCCATTAGATGTAGGTTGGAGTGACATTGGTAGTTGGGAAGCGGTTTGGGAAATAGCCAAGAAAGATAATCATGGAAATTTTGTTAAAGGTAAAACACTCATTGAGGAATCAAATAATTGTTACTTTCTAGGTGAAAATAGATTAATTGTAGGATTAGGACTCAGTAATTTAATTGTTATTGATACAAATGATGCAATATTAATTGTTGAAAAAAGTAAGTCACAAGCAGTTAAAAATATAGTAGGAAAACTAAAAAATAAAAATATTCCTGAAGGGATTAGACATAAAAAAATTTATAGACCTTGGGGTGATTATACTTCCATAATTGAAGATTCTAGATGGCAGGTTAAGCGCATACATGTAAATCCTGGAGAAAAGCTTTCATTACAGATGCACCATCATAGATCGGAACATTGGATTGTAGTAAAAGGTACTGCTCAAGTTGAGGTTGATAATAACAATAAAATTTTAACTGAGAATCAAAGTATATATATACCGTTAGGATCCAAGCACAGGTTGATAAATCCAGGAAAAATCCCACTAATACTTATAGAAGTTCAAAGTGGTTCTTATGTTGGAGAAGATGATATTGTAAGATTTGAAGATATATATGGTAGATAATAAATATTTTTAATCCCATCTTTAATATTACTTTTGAAGTGCATTAATTTATGTTCTATACTTATATATCAATAATAAGTTAACAATAAATGGATTTTAAAATTAGAAATATTTGCTGCATAGGAGCAGGATATGTTGGAGGACCTACAATGTCAGTTATTGCCGATCATTGCCCACATATAAAAGTTAATGTTGTTGATAAAAATGAGGATAGAATTAAATTATGGAATAGTCAAAATTTTAAAAATCTGCCTATATATGAGCCTGGTTTGGATAAGGTCGTAGAGAGATGTAGAGGCAAAAATTTATTTTTTTCAACAAACATAAAAGAAAGTATCGCTTCCGCAGACATGATTTTCATATCTGTTAATACACCCACAAAAAAGAAAGGGATAGGAGCAGGTCAAGCGAGTGACCTAAAATGGGTTGAAGCTTGTGCGAGACAAGTAGCTAAATATGCTAAAGGTCCCACAATTGTTGTTGAGAAAAGTACACTTCCTGTAAAAACTGCAGAAGTTATTAAAACTATCCTAGAAGCATCTCAAAGTGAATTTAATATTAGTGAAAATTATTCCTCTTTCCATGTACTATCAAATCCAGAATTTCTCGCAGAAGGATCAGCTATTAAAGATTTAGAGAAGCCTGATAGAGTTCTGATAGGAGGAGAAAACAAAGAAGCTATAAATGCTCTGAGTGATATATATAAATCATGGGTACCAAAGAAGAAAATATTACATACAAATATCTGGAGTAGTGAATTAGCAAAGTTAACTGCAAATGCATTTCTTGCTCAAAGAATAAGTTCCATTAATTCTATTGGTGCTTTATGTGAAGCAACAGGTGCCGATGTTCGAGAAGTTGCTAGAGCTATAGGTACTGATTCAAGGATTGGATCTAAATTTCTAGATTCAGGACCAGGTTTTGGTGGAAGTTGTTTTAAAAAAGATATTTTGAATCTAGTTTATTTATCCAAACATTTTGGTTTATATGAAGTAGCAAATTTCTGGGAAAGTGTTGTTAATCTAAATAATTGGCATCAACATAGAATTTCAAAACTAATAGTTAAAAAATTATTTGGAACAGTCTCAGGTAAAAGAATTTATATTTTAGGTTTTGCTTTCAAAGCTAATACAAACGATACAAGAGAATCTGCTGCGATTTCCATATGCAAAGATTTATTAGAAGAAGGGGCAATCTTATCAATTTATGATCCAAAAGTTGAATTAAAACAAATTGAAAATGATTTAGGTTGTAAAGGAATGAAAGCTATTAAGAATTATGATAAATCTCAAAATTATTCGATTGAAGGGCAGTGGTCCTTTTCAGAAAATATTAATGATGGTTTTGATAGAGCTGATGCAGTTTTAGTATTAACTGAATGGAAGATTTTTTCAAAAATAAATTGGAATGCCGTATCAAAAAAGATGCGAAAACCCTCATGGGTATTTGATGCAAGATCAATAATAAGCGAAGAAAATGTTTTGGAAGCAAACATAAATTTATGGAAGATCGGTGATGGAACTAGAATTTGATTTAATAAATTTATTTGTATCCATTAGGATTTAATTTTTGCCATCTCCATCCATCCAAACACATATCTTCAATTGTTTTTTTTGGATACCACTCAAGAGTTGATAATATTTTTTCATTATTAGCAACGAGGATAGGGACATCACCATCTCTTCTTTTGGAGATATTATATTCTACTTGGCATTTATTTACTTTATTAAATATTTTTATGAGTTCCAAAACGCTAATACCTTTTCCTGTTCCAATATTTAAAGATATAATTTCAGGTTCATTTTTTATTAGATAATTTAAAGCCAAGAAATGTGCATCTGCCAAATCCATAACATGAATATAATCTCTAATACCTGTTCCGTCATTGGTTGGCCAATCGTTACCATATACTTCTAATTTTTCATATTTACCTTGTGCGACTCTACATAAAAGAGGGAATAAGTTATTAGGTTTATTAAGTGGATCTTCTCCTATAAGAGCACTTTCATGGGAACCTATTGGATTAAAATATCTAAGATTTGCAATCCTCCATTTATTTTTTGCACTACTGAAAAGTCCTTCTAAAATATTTTCAATAGCAGCCTTCGTATGACCGTATGGATTATTAGGATTTAATGGAAGTTTTTCCGAAAGAGGACTTTTTGCAATCCCATAAACAGTTGCACTACTGCTAAATACAATTGTATTACAGTCGAAATCATCCATTACTTTAAATAAATTAATTGATCCGAATACATTATTTTCCCAATAAATTAAAGGGTTTTTAAAAGATTCTCCAACTGACTTAAGCCCTGCAAAATGAATTACCGCATCAAATGGAATTTTATTTTTTTTTGCTTTAAGAAAAATATTTTTTAGAAATAAAATATCTTTGATATCTCCTTTCTCAAGACTTATACAATCAACTAATTTCTTATTTTTTTTTCTGATAATTTCTTTAATTCTATGAAAACACTTTGATGAACTATTTTTAAAAGAGTCAATAATGGTTATTAAAAATCCTTCTTCTAACAACTTTACAGAAGTATGACTACCAATAAATCCCGTTCCACCCGTAACTAAAATATGTTTCATTTTAAATATTAATTTATTTCTAATTGAATATTATAAGTTCAAAAATAATTTAATTTTTCGAATATAAAGCTTAAATTTATTAAAACTTATTAATAAACTAAATCTCGATAAAAGAAAAAGTAATTAAGAGTTTAGAAGGTATTATATTAAATTACATTTTTCATAAAGATCTATTGAAATAAACAAATATTCAAAATTTCTTTTACAACAGAACTAAATTCAAATAAAGTTCTTTTTCAAATTAAATAACTTTGATCTAATAAACATTAAGAAAATTTCTTTTCAAATTTAAATTTGAAATAATTGTATTGACTAATTTTTATTTCAGATTTGGGTTCAAATAATAAATTACATTTTATTTGAAAATAATATATGATTTATAGCTCAATTAATATTAAAATAAATAACATTAATAAATTAAAGTCTTCATATATGGCAGGAAATAAAAATAATTCTAAGGTTGCCTTAATTACAGGCGTAACTGGACAAGATGGAAGTTATCTAACTGAATTCTTATTAGATAAAAATTACATAGTACATGGGATTAAAAGAAGAGCATCAAGTTTTAACACAGAAAGGATAGACCATCTTTATGAAGATCCACATGTTGATAATTCAAAATTTATTCTTCATTATGGAGATCTAACAGATAGCTCTAATTTAATCAGAATTTTACAGGAAGTTAAACCAGATGAAATTTATAATCTTGGAGCACAAAGTCATGTTGCAGTAAGTTTTGAAACACCAGAGTACACAGCAAATTGCGATGCACTGGGGACTTTAAGAATACTTGAGGCTGTGCGACTGTTGAATTTAGAAAATAAAACAAAAATATACCAAGCAAGCACTAGTGAACTTTTTGGTAAGATTCAAGAAATTCCTCAGAATGAAAAAACACCTTTTTATCCAAGAAGCCCCTATGCAGTTGCAAAACTTTATTCATATTGGATAATGGTTAATTATAGAGAAGCTTATAATTTTTTTGCTTGTAATGGAATCTTATTTAATCATGAAAGCCCAAGAAGAGGTGAGACTTTTGTTACTAGAAAAATCACGAGAGGCTTAACAAGAATTGATGCAGGACTAGAAAATTGTTTATATCTTGGAAATTTAAATTCAAAAAGAGACTGGGGACATGCTAAAGACTATATTGAGATGCAATGGTTAATGCTTCAACAAGATGAACCTGATGATTATGTAATTGCTACAGGAAGAACAGAAACAATAAAGAAATTCATTGAAATAAGTGCAAGAAAACTTAACTGGAACAAAGATGGTGATGGTCCTGCAATAACTTGGGAAGGTGAAGGATTAGATGAAATTGGGAGAAGAGTTGACACTAATGAAATTATTATTAGAGTTGACCCAAGATACTTTAGACCTGCTGAGGTTGATCTATTAATAGGAGATTCTACTAAAGCATTTAAAAAACTTAATTGGAAGCCTAAAATCTCGCTTGAAAAACTAATTGAAGAAATGATAGATCAAGATAAAAAGAAAGCTTTTAATGAAAAATTACTTTCTGACAAAGGCATTAAATTTATTAATAATAGTATCAACAAAAAAGACTTTTAAATGTTTATAAATTTAGCCAATGAACGTATTTTTCTTGCTGGACACACTGGTATGGTTGGAAGTTCTATTTTAAGAAAATTGAAAAATCATATCAAAAATTTCGATAAGGATAATATTATATTCTCGCCCCACAGAAAGGAATTAGATTTACTCGATAAGCAAGCTGTTGAAAAATGGTTCAAAAATAATAAACCATCAATAGTAATTATTGCAGCAGCAAAAGTTGGCGGTATTTTGGCTAATAATTCTTATCCCGCAAGTTTTCTTCTAGAAAATATTAAAATTCAAACCAATATTATTGAGTCAGCATGGTCAAATAATATTAAAAGATTACTATTTCTTGGGAGTAGTTGTATTTATCCAAAATTTTCAGTTCAGCCAATAAAAGAAGATTATTTATTAAAAGGTGAATTAGAAAAAACCAATCAATGGTACGCAATTGCAAAAATAGCAGGAATAAAATTGTGCGATTCATTGAGAATTCAATATGGCTTTGATTCAATTTCCTTAATGCCAACAAATTTATATGGTCCAAATGATAATTATCATCCATCAAATAGTCATGTAATGGCTGCCTTAATTAAAAGATTTGGACACGCCAAACAAAATCTTACAAATTCAATTACATGCTGGGGAACGGGTACTCCTTTAAGAGAATTTATGCACGTTGATGATCTAGCTAATGCAGTCATATATGTTTTAGAGAACTGGAATCCTGAAGATAAAGATTCTCCAAAAGATGACAATGGAGAAAAGCTTTTTTATCTTAATGTTGGTACAGGTATAGATATTTCTATTAAAGATTTAGCAAAAAAAATTGCAAAAATTTATAAATATGATGGAGATATTTTATGGGATAAATCAAAGCCTGATGGTACCCCAAAAAAACAGTTAGATATTTCAAGAATTAAGTTATTAGGTTGGGAGCCAAAGATCGATTTAGATAATGGTCTGAAAGATACAATTATGGATTTCAAAAAACATCATCTAAATAAATAAACTATTTTCATATTTTATAAAATTCTCTATACCATTTTATAAATTTTCTAATTCCACTATGAATTGATGTGAAATTTTTAAATCCTATCCAGCTCTCTAGCGCAGAATTATTTGCTTCAGTTTCTCTAACATCTCCTTGTTGAATAGGCTGGAAATCTTTTATTGCTTCAATACCAAGATATTCTTCTAAAATCCTAATAAAATCTAATAAATTTATTGGATCAGAATTCCCAATATTAAAAATCCTATGAGGAGCGAAAGATGATCCTGGATCAGGGTTTTCTTTATTGAAATTCAAATTAGGAATAGCCTTCTTTTTTATACACAAATATAAAGATTTCACAATATCATCGATATAAGTAAAATCTCTTTTCATATTTCCATAATTAAAAATCTTAATTGGCTTTCTAGAAATTATTGATTTGGCAAATATCATTGGAGCCATATCTGGTCTTCCCCAAGGCCCGTAAACAGTAAAGAAGCGAAGACCTGTTGAAGGAATATTATATAAATGACTATAGCTATGAGCCATTAGTTCATTCGACTTTTTTGTGGCAGCATAAAAACTAATTGGGTGATTAACTGGATCCTCTTCCGAATAAGGTAATTTTGCATTTCCCCCATATACAGAACTACTTGAAGCATAAATAAAGTTAGATATTTCATTTCTTCTACATTCCTCTAATATATTCGCAAAACCAACAAGATTACTATTTACATAAGATGATGGATTTTTAATAGAGTGCCTAACTCCTGCTTGTGCAGCTAAATGAACTACTACTGAAGGTTTATATTCAACAAAACATTCTTTAAGTGATAAAGAATTTTCTATACTTATTTTCTTAAAACGCCAAAACCCTTTATAAATTAAAGAATTTTCTCTTATTAAATCAAGTCGCGAAGTTTTTAAAGAAACATCATAATAATCATTCAAGTTATCAATACCTATTACATTCTCTCCTTTTTCCAAAAGATATCTACAAAGAGCTGCGCCAATAAACCCAGCTGCTCCAGTAACTAGTATTGGATATTTACTTGAAATAACCACCTTATAAATTTACATTAAATCTTATTTAAATATAAAGTAACAACAAATTTTTTCATAAACTCCAAAAGTAAATCATTTCAATTCTTAATGGATTAATCCTAAATATATTTGCAAATTTAAATTACTACAAAAATTTTAACTAAGAAACCTTTCTAATATTATTTAAAAGACTAAATTGATTTGATAAAGGACTTGTTCCAGGATGAGCTTGCATAAGGTAGTCTAAAGCCTCCTGTGGAGAAAGACCATTATTTCTGACTAACCATCCCATACACACTAGTGGTGATCTTTCAACGGCAGCCACGCAGTGAACTAGAACAGGTCCACTATCTAATAAATTAGATAAATTATCAAGTACAAAATTCAATTCATCTAAGGTCATTTTTCTCTTATATTTATGATCCGGAAGAACTATTCTTCTAGCATTAAACATACTTTCTAATTCCTTGGGTGGTTTAACCTCAGAAATAGAGCATAAACTTAGAATTGAAACTATACCACTTCTCTTAAGAAATTGAAGATCTGAAATGGTTTTAGGAGCTCTACTAATTGCTAATTCATTAATTAAAACCCAATCAAAATTATATTCCCTTTGTAATTTGTTCATATAATAATTTTAATTATCTATCCAATTGAAGAATTTATCATTGACATTTTTAATTTTTAAAAACAATGAATTTAAAAACAAATTTGAATTTAAAATTTTAAGAAATTTATTTGAAGAAAAAGATGAAATATCTTTATTCTCTATTTCTAAATTTATATCAGGATTATTAATATATTCATAATAAGTATTCTTCAATTGACTCCCAGAAATGCCTTCACCAGCTTTGGGTTCTTTTATATTATTTGATATTATTCCTAAGATATTTCCACCACTTAATTTCAAACTATCAATACTCTCATTAGGTAAATTTCTATTCACATAAGATATACTTGTTATTAACATTATTCCGTCAATATTCTTTGCTACAAGCTGAACATCTGATAATCCTAATATTGGTGGGAGATCTAAAAGTACATAATCATATTTAATATCTTTAACAAGGTTATTTAAGAGTTGCTTCATTCTATCAGATCCAATTAGTCTAGTAGAATCAGGAGGTATTGGACCTGAAGTGACCAAATCAATGTTTTTAAATCCTTTATAAGTTTTAACTATACTTTCGAAACTTACATCTGGGTTTGAAAGATAATTTGACAATCCCTTTAAGTTATTCATTTGTAATCTTTTATGAAGAGTTGGTTTCCTCATATCACCATCTATCATTAATACTTTTTGTCCTAGATCTGAAAGTGTTTTTGCAAATAATAAATTTATTAGAGATTTACCTTCTCTGGGCACTGAACTAGTAATAGAAATAACTTTTAATTTTTTCTCACCTCCAATAAATCTTAATGAAGTAAACAGTGTTCTTAATGACTCTTGATAGAAAAATCTCTGATATATACTTTCTCCAGATTCGTCTGATTGCTCTTTAGAAAATGATTCCATTGACGAATCAATTTCATTCCTAATATCTTTAAATTTATCTATGTATGGAATGTTTGCAAGTATTGGGAGACCTAAATCCTCCTTAACTTCTTCAGAAGAATGGAATACATAATCAAACCTATCTCTTATTATAGCGAGAACTATACCTGTAAAAATACCAAGAAAGATCCCTAGTAAAATATTTCTTGAGATTGAGGGCTTTACAGGTTTCTCAAACATTTTGGGTTCAGCAATTATTCTCCAAGGGAAAGTAGCTTGAGCCATTCTTAATTGAAATAATTCTCTTGCTTCTAAAAGATTATTTAAATTTTGATAAGAATTTTCTAATCTAAGTTGAAGATTATTGTATTCCTTTATCAGAGAGGGATTCTTAGAAAATTTATTTTTAACAATTTCCTTCAGCTCCTTTTTCCGTTCTATTTGAGACGAAGCTAAATCTATTGCTGTCTCGACAGCCTCTAACTGATTTTTTATAAAAAAGGGTTTAATTTCTTCAACTCTTTTTTTTAAACCTTCAATTATTTTTGAGTTTTTTGTATATTTTGTACTAGCTTGAGCAAGTTCGTTTTCAAGTTCAACCAAAGTTGATAATAAACCTTGATCTATATCAACGAACTCTAGACCTACTTCACCTGAATTATTTTCTGAACTGTTAATAATTTGTTTAAAACTTTTAGCAGTTAATTTCCCATCTATAATCTCTTGTCTAACATCCAAAAGACTACTTTTATTACTTTCCAGAGATAAAATTGCTTTATCAATTTCCATCTCTTGCTCCTTAAGAGCTTCACCTGTAATTAGTGGCTCTATTAAAGAATATTTTTTTCTAAATTCTTCAAGTTGATTTTCTAATTCTCTATTTCTTCTTTGAATTGAAGGAGCTTGACTATTTAAAAATTTTAATCCATCACTTATTTTACGTTGCTTTTGTTTTAAAGCCGCCTCTAAATAAAGTTTACTAAGATCATTTAAAATATTTAATCCTTCTTTTTTATTATTAATTCTTATATTTACTTTTAAGATACCATCAGCTCTTCTTCTATCAAGGAGTATATTATCGATATATATCATTTTTTGTAATTTTTCATAAGGAATTGAATATTTTTTTGCTAAGTCATCTAATAAAGTGGGACTTTTGAGAAGAATTTTAAGTGTTGGGATATCATTTTGTGTAGTATTTCTTGCAATACTTTCTAGAGCTGAATTATTAAGATCTAAACTATCTTTATTAGATGTTAGAGGATCATTAATTAATAAAGAAAAAGTTCCTTGATAAGTTGGATTAAATATTCTTGTAGCTATAGAATTAGCAGTTATTAAACCCGTGACAGCTAAGCCAACAAAAATTATTAACTTTTTTCTTCTTTTACTTACTTTTATTATTTCATCTAAACTAAACTCATCTTCAAAAGATTTCTTACCAATTGTGGTATTTTTTTCTTGTTTTAAAAGCGAATTTTGATATTTACTGCTTTGCTCATTCATATAGTAAATTTATTTATCTAAGAAATATTATATCTAACAATGTGCTCACTAAGTTTGATCAACAATTAATATTTGTAATAAATAATTGTAGTATGAATCTAATTTAGTGTAGAATGCTAGGATTTTGATAAAGATAAGCTTATGAATTTCTTGCGAGTATTTCTTGCTTTATTTTTTCTTATTATTCCAAACTTTTTTAAAAGTTCTTTCGCTGAATCAATAGGGAAATCTATAGAAAGAAAAAACTCTATTGCAAAAGGAATTGATAATAGTAATTCTATACAAAAATCAAATTACCTTTTAGGGCCGGGAGATAAGTTACGTTTAATTATGTATGAAAATGAAGTAGAAGATGAGGGAAATAATATTTATAACGTCCTAAATGATGGATCAGTAGTTATTCCTTTAATTGGTCAAGTTTACGTACAATATTTATCTATCAAACAAGCGAGTGAACTTATTGAGAAAAAACTAAGCAAAGAATTATTGATTCCGCAAATTTCTTTAACTATTGAAGAAACAAGACCTATTAAAGTCGCAGTAATTGGAGAAGTTAATAATCCTGGTATTTATTCTACCTATGAAGATGATCTTGAAATAACTAATCTTTCGGATGCTATTCGTGCAGCTGGTGGTATAACACCTAATTCCAATTTAAAAAATATTGTAATTAAAAGAAGGCTTGCAGGGTTAGAAGAAAGATATAAAATAGCTCGAATTAACCTTCTAGATCTAATTTTTGACGGGAATCAATTACAAAATCCTTATCTTCTCGATCAGGATACAATTATAATCGAAAAAGCTGAAAATCTAAGTAAAAATATTTTTAAAACGACATCAACAACTTTATCTCCAAGACTTATCAATATAACTGTTTTAGGAGCTGTACAAACACCTGGAAATATTGAAGTTGAAGCAAATACATCTTTATTACAAGCAGTTCTTAAAGCTGGTGGCTTAAATAATCAAAAAGCTAACCGTCAAAGGATTGAACTTATAAGAGTAAATAATAATGGCACAATTTCAAGATTAAAATTTAAATATAATCTATCAGAGGGAATCTCAAAAGAAAAAAATCCACCTTTAATGAATAGAGATATAGTTAAGGTTTATCCTTCAAATCTTGCAAAAATTGGAGATGGTATTAGCGCAATTACCTCTCCATTTACAGGATTAGTAAATGCTTTTACATTAATTAAATTATTAGACTAAAAAAATTTATAGATTTTATGTTTTTTAGAGATTCCCTTTTATTTTCAATATGGCGATATCTGATTACTTTCCAGAAATATATTGGTAGAAAAATTTATTTAATTTTCGCTTTTTCCTTCATAGCTGCCACTTCAGAGAGCATTGGATTATTACTTATAATTCCGCTTTTACAGAATTTAGGAGATGATCAAATTGATTCAAATAATATACTTTACAAATTTATAAGCTTCAAAGATTTTAATGGTCCTATTGAGATTATATTTTGTATTTTCTTAGCATTTCTAATTAAATGTTTATTTACTTTTATTTCGTATGTATATATTGCAAATATAAGAGCTGGCTTACTTGGACAACTGAAAAAAACTATATTTAAAAAATACTCAAAAGCAAAATATAGTTACTTCGAATCATCAGAGGTCGGATATTTATCAAGTGTTATAAATTTTCAAGTTCGAGCGATGATTCAGTCTTTTTACTTTTTATCTAGTGTTATCGTTCAATTTTTAAATGCTTTGATTTTAATATTAATTGCTTATATTGTTGCACCATTTCAAGCCATTTTTGCTCTTCTAGGTGGATTGATAATATTTTTTGGTTTTAACTATGTCAATAAATTTGTTAGGACACAATCAATTATTTATGCAAATACTGAAGCAGATACATCCAACTACGTTAATCAATTTTTAAACGCATTTAAATATCTTAAATCAACTAATCAAAATAGTTTTTTTTCAATACCTTTTAATAAATCTGCCGATATTTTAATTAAAAAAACAAGAAATACTGGAATTGCAAATGGTTTAACAAGTTCTATAAGAGATCCAATAGCAATTTTAATTATTCTTTTAATGGTAATTATCCAAGTTAAAATATTGAATCTTCCTGTGGCGCCTGTTTTTGTCTCTATTCTATTATTTTATAGAGCTCTTAATTATATCATTGCCACTCAAATATGTTGGCAGCAAACCATGGAATTTATTGGTTCCTTAGAAATAATTGATAAGGAGTTAAAAAAAATTGATAAAAATATTGAAAAAAATGGAAATATTAAAATTAAAGAATTAAAAAAAGGAGTTTTATTTAAGGACATAAAATTAAAAATAGATCAAAAACAAAACTACATATTAAAGGGTATTTCACTTTTTATTCCAAAAAATAAAACAATTGCTATTGTTGGTGCTTCTGGAGCAGGGAAAAGTACTATTATAGATTTAATTACTTTAAATAGAGTTCCTACAGAGGGAAATATCTATATAGATGATATTAATAGTCTCAATATTAATAAAGAGTCATGGAGAGATCTTATAGGTTATGTTCAACAAGAAAATACAATTTTTGATTGTTCTATTAAACAAAATATTACTATGAATATAGATGAATTTTCTAAAAGAAAAAACATTTCAGAAAAAATTAAATCGGCAGCAAAGGCAGCAAATATTCATGATTTTATAGAATCTTTACCTGAAGGATATTTGACAAAGACTGGAGATAAAGGTATTAAATTATCTGGAGGCCAAAGACAACGCATTTGTTTAGCAAGAGAGATTTTTAGAGATCCCAAAATCTTGCTACTTGATGAAGCCACCAGTGCACTAGATACGCAAAATGAGGATATAGTTAAAAAAAGTATTCAGAGACTAAAAGGGAAACTAACTACAGTAATTATTACTCACAGGCTTGCATCTATTAAATTTTGTGATTATGTTTATGTCTTAAATAAAGGGGCAATAATAGAGGAAGGTACTTACTCTCAATTACTATCAAACAGTAAAAGCTATCTTAATGTAGGTAAAGATATTAAAATTAACTAAAACTACTTTCTATTAAATCAGAAATAATAGCTCTATATTTTTCAAATTCTTTTAAGAGCTCATTTCTATCTTTTGCAAAAACAAAAATTACAGCCAGATTAATTATTTGCTTTACATTTAAATTTTCTGTATTTAAATCCCTTATAAAAAGAAAATTTTTATTACAAAATGAATTCAAAAATTCTTTTGTTAAATTTATATTTTTATGATTTTCAAAAATTGGATCATTATTAAATAATTGTTTAAAACCAAAAATAGGACTTTTAGAATTAAGTTTTAATTTACTATTATTATTTTTTGATCCACACAAGAAATTATTAATCATATTTCGATTTAGAAATAATTCTTGGGCATTTAATAAAAGTTGTGAAGTTAAAGAAGTAAATTCAATACAATAAATCTGATCTTTACAAAGAATTAAATTTGCTGATATTATTCCACCATTAAATTTACACTTTTTTGCTATTTTTAATAAAAGCTCATAACATGATGTGAATGTTTTATTTTTAAAATTATTATTACATAAGATTCCTGTTTCTAATTGACCTGTTCCAGTTTTTCTTTGAACTTCAAAAATGTTAAAATCATGGATGATGTTATTACATATGATTCCTGATACTGAGATCTCTAAACCATCAATAAAATCTTCAATTAATATTTTTTGTTTATAGTCAAGACTTACAAGATCTTTAATACTATTATCAAAATCAATATTATCTTTACAAATCCAAACATTATTACCTCCTGATGATTCTGGGATTTTTACTACACATGGGAAATAAACTTCTTTAAAACTAATTTTTAATAATTCTTCCAAATAAATCAATTTACAGGAAGGATTTTTGATACCAAATTTATTAAAAAAATGCTTTTGATGAATTTTATTAATATATTTCTTGAGAGATTTGGTATGCAATCCCTCAATATTAAATTTTGTTCTTAAATAAGCTGCTGTTTGAATGGCAAATTCACCGCTTTCAAGTATTGCAATTATATTTTTAGACTTTAATTTTTGATTTATCTCCTCAAAAATTAATCTCCTACTATTAATATCCTGATTAATAAAAATATCGGAATTTTTGATACAAGGCGATTTTATATTTCTATCAACTAATATTAGTTTGAATCCATTTTTTCTAATAGATTTTATTATTCTTACATCTAGAGAATTTCCACCTAAGTAAATTATCCATTTTAACATCATAAAAATTCTTATTTTAAAAACTATGTTTTAATAAATTAA
>MDTA01167859.1_pt1 | contig 17288 bp, 18 predicted proteins | sample 811151 | NCBI WGS metagenome assembly MDTA01 (sample SAMN05326648, study PRJNA326480) | marine metagenome | isolation source: seawater | place: Indian Ocean: South | collected 2010
AATAATAAAATAAATCTTTTTGGAAATCCCAATTATTTACTCTTTTGTTTCTCAATCTCTTCAAAAGCAGATTGAATTTCTATGAATTTCTCTTTAGCTTTATCCAATAACTCCTCAGGTAATCCTTTAGAAACAAGTGTATCAGGATGAAACTCCTTTCTCTTTCTTTGATATGCTTTTTTTATATCTTTGAAAGACATGCTTTGATCTACTCCTAATATTGCATATGCATCTGCAACATCAGCCCCAAATTTTTTCTTACAAATAATCATCAAATCAGGATCTAGGTTGAATATCTTGATTGCTTGGAAAAGAAGTTTTTCTTCAGATGGATCTAGATAACCATCTGCCATAGAAAGCTCGAATAAAAGTTCATAAAACATAATCAGTGAAGAAGGATCAGAAGATAATAATGAAGATAATTGACGGGCATAGTCTTCAAAAGAATTTTGATCATCTTTGGCATGATTGAATATTTCAATTGCAAAAGCGCGTTGTTCAGAAGGAAATCTAAATTTTGATTTTATGAAATGATCAACTTTGTCTACTTCCTCCCTAGAAACACGGCCGTCTGCTTTAGCAATTTTTGCAAGGCACGCGAAAAGTGCTGTAAAAAAAGCTGCTTGATTCTTTTGATTATTGCTGGGTTGGCTTTGATTTTTATCTGAGAGCTTAGAACCTATAATAGCTCCTAAAATACCACCTAATGGACCTCCGATTGTAAATCCAATCATTCCTCCTATTCCTGCTTTCCAAAAACTCATAAGCTAACTATTGTAATTGACTCAATAATATATAAAACTAGAAAGGTTATTAAGGGGGAGAAATGAGTTTACCTGTAGTTGATTATTTAAAATTGCCTGAAGGCGGAGATCCGTATTTAGAAGGATACAAATGCAAAGATTGTGATTCAATTTTTCTAGGTGAAAGAAACGTGTGTTCAAAATGCTTTGCAAGAGGAACTTTAAGTGCAATTAAGTTAAATAATAGAGGAAAACTTTATTCTTACTCAATAGTATTTAGGTCGTTTCCGGGTATAGAAGTTCCGTATATTTCAGCAATTGTTGATTTAGATGGCGGAGGTACTGTAAAAGGCAATCTAATAGATTGTGATCCTGATCCAGAAAAAATAGATTTTGACATGCCAGTAGAAGTTGTTTTTGCTGATGCACTAGGCAGAAAAGATAAAGATGGAAATAGCTATATGAGCTACTTCTTTAAACCAATTTCATAGGAGAGAATATTATGAGTGATGTATATGTTTTAGGTGTTGATATGATTAAGTTTGGCAGGTTTCCTGAAAGAACGGTACCTGACCTTGGAGCGGAGGCTGCTTTATTAGCATTGGATGATGCAGGATTGAACATTGGAAATATGGAAGCGTTTTACTGCGGCAATTTGGGTCAAGCTAATGCTATGGTCGGACAAAGAATTCTTCAAGAAATTGGTCAAACAGGTATCCCAGTTGTAAATTGCTCAAATGCGTGTGCTACAGGTGCAACAGCATTTAGAGAAGCGTGGACATCAATTAAAGCAGGATTATATGATGTCGTACTTGCAGTCGGTGTTGAGCAAATGGGTACAGGTCTTCTCGGTGGTACTGGTGGAGGAACTGGCATTCCCAAAGAAGGTTTACTGGGCTCAGGCACAATGCCTGCAGTTTTTGCAGAGGCGGGTATGGAGCATTCAAGGCAATACGGTACTACATTTGAACAATTTGCAAAAATATCAGTCAAAAATCATCATCACTCAACAATGAATCCAAAGGCAAGGTATCAAATAGAAACGCCTCTTGATGAGGTCATGGGTGCTGAAATGATTTCTTACCCAAATACAAAATTGATGTGTTCTGTAAATGTAGATGGAGCAGCAGCAGCTGTTTTGGTCTCTGAGAAAAAAGCTAAAGAGTTAGGTATGCAAAGAGCAGTTAGAATTAAAGCATCAGTAATGACTAGCGATCCATATCAAGAGAGAGATCTAGTAATGCCTGACGTGAATTCTTGCACTAGAAAGGCTGCGTCGGAAGCATATGAAATGGCTGGTCTTGATTCTAATGATGTTGATTTAGTTGAATTACATGATTGTTTTGCTACTGCGGAAATGCTGCATTATGAAAATCTTGGCTTGTGCAAAGATGGGGAAGCAGGAAGATTGATTGATGAGGGTGAGGTTGAACTTGGTGGAAGAATACCGGTAAATGTTTCGGGTGGACTTTTATCTAAAGGACACCCGTTGGGTGCGACAGGCATAGCAAATATATATGAAGTTTGCACTCACTTAAGAGGAGAGGCAGGCAAAAGACAGGTGGAAAATGCGAGAATAGGTCTTACTCATGTAATTGGATTAGGCAGCGCATGCGGAATACATATTCTAGAAAAAGTGTAACCAAGTATTGATGAAAATAGGTGTCGTTAGCGATACTCATAATAATTTATACAGTGTAAAAAAAATAATTAACATATTTAATGAAGAATGTGTTGATTATGTTATCCATACGGGAGACATAACTAACATTAAAACATTAGAGAGTTTTTCATCCTTAAAAGCAGATCTCTTTGGAGTCTTTGGAAATAATGACAGGATTGAACCAGGATTAGTTGAAAAAGCTATAGAACTTGGATTTACTTTCTCTGAACCTCCATTACAAATCACTTTAAGAAAGAAAATAATAGCTATCTTTCATGAGCCAGAATCAATTGAAAAATATATTGATGAGAATCAACACATTGATCTTGTACTTCACGGTCATACACACAGATTTAGAGAGGAGAATTACAGAAATACTATTATTTTCAATCCAGGCGAATCAGCAGGCTTTATTAAAGGCGGAAACGCTATAGGTATTGTGGAATTAGACTCAATAACCACTAGAAGAATATTTTTCTAGATATTTTAAAAGTCAATAAACAAATTAAAAATATTGGAATGGTAAGAATTAATGGCCTTAAAAGTCTCAATGAAACCTCTTTCAGAAAAATTAAATCAAACAAAAAAGCAAATACCGATGGAGCAATATAAATTGAATCGAGAAAGAGGCTTGTGGGAGTCGCAAAAAAAACAAAGATCAAGAGCGTAAATGGTAACTTAAAGTTAAAAGAGGACCTTAATAAGATTGAGAAGATCATTAAGAATATAAGATAAAAGGTCCAATACATTTCTAATAATTATCAATCAATTCAACTACATGTCTAAACAGTAATTTTCTTTTCCAAGGCGCAAGAATTAGAAATCCTTCCTCTAATCCTGAGGAAAATATCTTTCTTATAAGATCTTTTTGGATCTTTTTTGAAAGAAGAAGAGTTTGATTTACTTTTAATTTTTTAGAGAGCTCAATTACAATTTTGTTAAGATTTTGGAGAATTACGAGTTCGTCCTCTTTTGTTAGATTTTCTCTAGCAGCCTTTTCATCTTTCTTTTCATTAAGAAGATTGTCTGTATAGAACTTAGACTCATCTAAGACCCATCCAAATTTTTTCGATAATTTTAACTCTTCGCGCTGTTCTTCAAATATGTGAATTAAATATTCAACATCGAGTGACGCATACTTCAATTGAGAATCGGATAGGGGCCTCCTAATCCAATTAGATCTTGTTTCATTTTTATCAAGTTTTATACCTATGCGAGCATAAACTAGATCTTGATAGCTTAATGCATAATCTCTTCCTAAAATTGCTTCTGCTAGCTGGGTATCATATATGTTATTCATAAAATCACCTGTCCATGAGTAAATTGATTCTATGTCTTCCCTAAATGAATGAAATACCTTTGTAACTTTATTGGAAATCAGAAAATTACATTTTTTTGATAGAGGACCAATAGAAATGGGATCAATCAAAAAAATCTCTTCTCCATCAAAGATTTGAAGTAAACCCAACTTCATATTATTTTTATTGGTTCTTTTAAATTCAGTGTCAATTCCTATGCAACTTTTATTCTTTACAATTTCATGATCAAGGAACTCAAAATCTTTAAGGTTTTCAATTAAAGTGAACATAATCTCTTTAAAGATTCCGCTTTTGTAAAGTCAGAATATCGACAATATTTTCTTCTGGTGTATAACCATCAATGACCTCTAAAAAAATATCTTTTAACAGTTCAACATCATTATTTTTTGTTGCATCCTTAATTTTGTCTAAATACTTATCCAATTTTTCTTTCGAAATAAAGTTCTCTTCGGCTCTGAGAATCTGTTTGTGTCGTGTTTTAGTTACATTGCCGCCTATTAATAGTTCTTCATATAGTTTTTCACCTGATCGAAGACCTGTAATAATTATTTCAATATCTCCATCAGGATTTTTTTCGTCCTTCAATTCTAATCCACTCAAATTTATCAGTCTTTTTGCTAACTCCAAAATCTTTACAGGTTCTCCCATATCCAGCACGAAGACGTCCCCTCCTAAACCCATCGCCCCAGCCTGAATAACAAGCTCCGCAGCTTCAGGTATTGACATAAAGTATCTTAAAACTTCAGGATCAGTCACAGTTACCGGCCCTCCCTTTTTGATTTGTCTCTGAAAAAGTGGAACAGCTGAGCCTGAAGATCCAATCACATTCCCAAATCTAACCATTGTCATACGTGTTTTGTTCCTAAAGTTTTTTTCCGATGAGTAAGCTTGCAAAATAAGTTCAGAAAATCTCTTAGAGGCTCCCATTATGTTTGTTGGTCGTACAGCTTTATCGGTTGAAATTAAAACAAAAGTCTCAACTTCAGATTCGATTGCGCCTTCAAGGCAATTCCTGGTACCAAATATATTATTCTTGACCCCTTCAAAAGGGTTCTCCTCAACTAGAGGTACATGCTTATATGCAGCTGTATGATAGATAGTATCTATGTTGAAGGTTTTACATATTTCACAGATTTTTGATTTATCAACAACGCTTCCAAGGAGAGCATAAACTTGAAGATTTTCTTCAAGAAATTCAATTTCATTCTTTATGTCAAAAAGAGAAAATTCATTAGTATCTAACAAAACTAAACTATCAGGTTTATTTGCAACAACTTGTCTGGAAATCTCGGAGCCAATTGAACCACCTGCGCCAGTGACAAGAACATTTTTAGACTTAATGTTCTTATTAAGAAGTTCGTAATCTGGAATTATTTCAGATCTGCCTAACAAATCAAAAAAATCAACTTCTTTTAACTCTCCTACTGAAATCTTGCCTTGAGCTAATTCGGATAAACCTGGCAAAATCCTTGTCTTAACTGATAATTTTTCTATATCTTTTAGTAAATTTTTCAATAATAATTTAGATGCAGATGGAATTGCTATCAAAACCTCATCTACATTACGGGTTTTAACTAAGAGTTCGAGATCGTCAGGTGGAAATATGCGCAGTCCGCCTAAATAAGAGCCCTGCAAGCTATAATTGGAATCTACAAAAGCTACAGGTTGCATCTCTGCACTAACTTTCAACGCTTCAGCAAGCTTAATTCCGGCAGATCCCGCACCAAAGATTATTACTTTCTTTTCATGTTTCTTTTTAGAAAAAATAGAATTTGCTATTAGTCTCAGTCCGATAACAAAAATTATCGAAGAAAATAATCCAAAAATCCAAACCCGTATCGAAAGTATATCTTGCGTTTCATCGTTAGATATATACGCAAAATAAGCATATCTTAATATCAAATTCAATGTGAATGAAGTAAGCACTGCCTTGAAAAGCAGATATAACATAGCAAAGTCTATATATCTGAGAACAGATTTATAAACTCCAAAAAGAAAAAAAATAAAGACGGTAAAAGTTGGAACCCAAAGTATCCTCAAAAGTTCGTCAATACTATCAATATTGCTTTTAGTGCTAAAGAGAAAGAACGAAAAAATTATGGCCGAGAGAATACATATAAAATCAGAAACTGAGGCTATAAGCTGTTTTGTTAACCTTGTCGAAGTAAGAAGTTTTGCTTTGAAATTCATATCATGGTGCCCGGGGCCGGACTCGAACCGGCACGAAGTTTCCTTCGAGGGATTTTAAGTCCCTTGTGTCTACCAATTCCACCACCCGGGCATATTTATATATTCTATTTTTAGACTAATATAGGAATTGATCTCTAAACAATGGAGGCTGAGGTCGGAATCGAACCGGCGTCCAAGGATTTGCAGTCCTCTGCATAACCACTCTGCCACTCAGCCAAGTTAAATTCATTTAGTTTCTAGGGCTTTCTCCAAGTATTAAAATAATCAAATAGACTATATGCGCTGATTATAGCACTAACCCATAGAAAAATTATGGATAGAAAGATTAAGTCAGAATGTGTGAGGCTGAGTATGAGCAAAGGCACACAAAGAATCTGCACAAAAGTTTTAACCCTTCCTAAAAACGAAGGGGTTGTTTTTTTTCCAGAGTCAGTCTCAGCCAAGTATTGCCTCATAATGGAAATAGTTATCTCTCTTGTCACTATAATTAAAATAGGTATTACATATTGGAGAGAATTAAATTGAGTTATCAAGTATATGAGAACAATACAAATTAATAACTTATCTGCTAAAAGATCTAAAAGAGCTCCATGAGAAGATTCTGTATTGGTCTTTCTAGCCAAATAACCATCCAAGAAATCTGTCAATGCTGCAATTATAAAAAGTACTATTGAAATGAGTTGAAGGTTTTTACTGTTTGAACTTAACAATATTAATATTGGCAAGATAAGTAAAATTCTTGAAATTGAAAGTAAATTTGGCAATGAATACATTAGATGACTAGTTTTCTCTTGAAACAACTATGTTTAAGGAGCCAGGTGGAGGATAGGGTTCGAAAGGAAATTTTCTCGAAGTGACTTTGATCACATTTGAGGGTGCTCCAAGTATACTGAGCAGATTACAAAGATTTTTTAGTGCGGCATCTCTAGAAAATAAAGAGAGCAAGGTAAAGAAAATCAGCTTAATGTCCAAGACGAGAGACTGATTCTCTATGTAAATAAGCCCTAGTCTACTTTTCCATGGCCTAATTAATTGATTGTAGGTCAAATCTGGATCGGTATAACCCTCTAAAATATTTCCCTCATCGGCAAATACTATCGAAGAGAAATCTGTTATGCCAGGCTTAACAGAAAATAATTCTTGTTCTTTCGCTGTATAAAGATCTGTATCTCTTCTTACATTTGGCCTAGGCCCTACAAGACTCATCGTGCCAATAAAAACATTGATCAATTGACTCAATTCATCAATCTTATATTTTCGTATGAATTGTCCTATTTTAGTAATCCTTGGATCTTGATTTGATGTTGAGTCTACACCAGATTTGTCAGCATTGATCTTCATGCTTCTAAACTTGAAAAAAGAGAAGTCTTTACCATCTTTTCCTACCCTTTTTGATATGTAAAGGGGATTATGAAAATCTTGAAAAAAAATTAATAAAGAAACAAGGATTAATAAAGGGGATAAAATTAATAATCCTAAGCTTGATAATAAGAAATCAAACAACCTTTTTATCATAAGGAAAATTTTGATTTAACAACAGATATAATTGCATCTTCATCAATCCCATAGATCTTTCTCAAGTACTTTTGATCGCCCACTACTGTTGAAAATGTGTCATTGAGCCCCATTGAAAAAAATTGACTTGGTAAAACTGAATTTTGAAGACAAAACTCACTTACAGCTCCACCCAAACCTCCTATAGTAGAATGCTCTTCAAGAGTTAATATACCATTGGTTTCATTAACTGCCTCCTCGATAGCTAAAGTATCCAGAGGTTTTACGGTATGCATATTAATGACCCTGCACTCTATGCCTTCTTTCGATAATTGAATAGCAGCAGAAACAGCCTCTTCTAGTATTCCGCCGGTAGAGATAATGGTTAAATCTGTTCCGCCCCTCACAGTTGATGATCTTCCAAAGGTAAAAGTAAGCTCTTTTTCTGTTGGCTGAAAGTCAGATTTGTCTATTCTTAGATATCCTGGACCAGGTGAAGAAGCAAAATACCTAGTAGCTAGAATTGCGTCCATCTTAGTTGCAGGTGCACACACCTCCATTGTAGGTATAGATCTCATTATACTTATGTCTTCAGTAGCATGGTGACTCATGCCTAACGAGCCGTAACTAAACCCTCCTCCAACAGAAACAACCGTGACATTCAAATTATGATAAGCAATGTCATTTCTAATTTGCTCTAAACATCTAAAAGTAGAGAAATTTGCTATTGAATAGATAAATACTTTGTAGTTTTGCATTGCCAATCCAGCTGCTATACCAGCCATATTTTGCTCAGCAACGCCTATATTTACAAAATTTTCAGGATGCTCATTGGAGAGAGTATCAAACACACCAAATCCTAAATCCCCTGTGAGTAAAATTACAGATTCGTCAGATTTAATTAACCTAAGGACCTCGCCTGCAAAAGCATCTCTCATAATTTCTCAACTCAGTTCTTTTAGAGCATCTTCAAATTCATCCCCTTGTGGAGATCGGTAATGCCACAAAACAGAATTTTCCATAAATGATACCCCTTTTCCTTTTATAGTGTCGGCAATGATACAAACTGGGCGATCTGACGATGAATTTAAGGTATGAATTATTTCCTCATGATTATGACCATCGACTTCCCTCACATCCCAGCCAAATGATTGCCACTTATCAGTAAAAGGCTCTAATGCAAGTGTTGCCTCGGTAGTTTCTAGACTTTGGAGTTTGTTGTAATCAATGATGCAAGTCAAATTATTTAAATCATGGTGAGAAGCAAACAAAGCAGCTTCCCAATTTGATCCTTCGTCGCACTCTCCATCACTAAGAATTACACATACCCTTCTTGAGCTACCTCTTTTTTTAAAAGCGAGTGCATTTCCAGTAGCGACTGGTAAGCCATGTCCTAAGGATCCAGTTGAGAATTCAACTCCAGGAACACCTTTATGAGATACATGACCACTTAAATTAGAACCATTCTGATAGTGTGTTAAAAGTACTTCCTCTGAAAAAAAACCAAACTGAGACAAAGTTGCATAAACAGCGGCGCCTGCATGACCCTTACTTAGAATAAAAATATCTCTTTCATCCCAGTCAGGTCTTTCAGGGTCAAATTTTAAATAATCTGAATACAGACAAACAAGCAAATCAACACATGATAAAGCAGAGCCTACGTGAGAACTGTTGCCTTTATTAACCATCTTAATAATATTCTTACGAATATTTTTGGCCATTAAATCATAATTAGATGACATGAATTAACTGTAAAAGTCTTTTATTTTTTTTGAGACATAAATAACTTCTTCATCGGTTATCGTCATATTGATAGGCAACATTAGCATTTTAGTGAACAACTCTTCGGTAAATGGAAGGGTTTGATTAAATCCAAGATTCTTAAATTGATGTACTGCCTTTCCACCCCACTGTACTAATGTTCCCACTCCATTTTCCCTTAAATACTCTTTAAGTTCATCTCTGTCTTTTGCTTGAATTTCATAATTTTGGAAAACATCAAAGTTATCAGAATTATCCATTGAAGGAGGAAGATACACGTCAGAAACTTCTTGAAGATTGTCAAAATATAGTTGTGCAATATTTCTTCTTCTAGATATCGTTTCTTCATAAAATTCGAAGTAATAGTTCATGAAAGCAGCTTGAATATTATCGAGTCGGCTATTGAAACCCCAAAACTCAACCTCTCCATCTTCAGACCTACCATGATCCCTTAGGAGTTTCACTTTCTCGTAAGTTTCATAATCATTACAAATAACTGCACCACCATCTCCTAAACAACCGAGAATCTTAGCAGGGTAAAAGCTTATACAACCTCCAGCGCCAAAAGTTCCAGCATGTTGACCTTTAAATCTTGCACCCAAAGCTTGGGCTGAATCTTCAAATATTTCAAGGTTATATTTTTCTGCAATTTCTTTAATTGCAGTCATATTAGAAACTCGTCCATTGAGTTGAGTAGGCATAATTGCCCTAGTTTTATTAGTGATTAATTGCTCTATCTTCTCAACATCAATTAAGTGGTCTTTTCCAGCCTCACAAGGAATTGGAACTGCACCAGCAAACTTAATAGCTGAAGCAGTCGCAACCATCGTATGAGAACAAAAAATTATCTCCTCATTTTGCTTAACTTCTTTCGCATGGAATAATAATTCTAGTGCATCAGTTGCATTCCCGACTCCTAATACATAGGCATCTACATATTTGGACAATTTATTTTCAAAATCTTCAAGATCAGATTGCATGATAAAAGCACCATTTGAAGCTGTTTCATCAAAAATTTTTAACAAATTTTGCTTATGATCGCTGTATAGCCTAGGATAGTTAAAAAAGGGAATTTCCATTCTATTGAGCCTTTACGAAGTAACAACCACCTGAGTGACTTAAGTAATTTATAGAAACTTCATTGAATCCAGCTTCTTTAAGAAGACCATTGATTTTTTCTTCTGAGGTGTAGCCCATCACATGAACTCTACCTAGAAGCTTGTACCTATATTTTCTTAAGTTATATCTTATAAATCTCCCACCTGGAAAGGTTATATATGCTTCTTTGTTGGTAACCTCTCTGAGTTGTTTAAGAAAAGGCACAGGATCATATACATAATCCATTACACCCATAACTATAGAGTAATCAAAAGTTCCAACCTCAGACTTTAATTCCTCACTCATAGGAAAATTACTTACTTTAAAGTCCAATCCTTGGTTTATATTTCTTGCACTGGCTTCTTTTCTACAAATTTCAATCATCTGGTCAGCTACATCAACACCTACAACTTTGTCAGCACCATTTTGTATTGCGTCTATAGAGTAAATACCGTTGCCACAACCAATATCTAATATAGTTGAACCTTGTAAATTAGCGCCTAGTGCTTCAAAAGTTAATTCATATCTTTGGTAAACATCTTTTCGAAAAATAGAATCAAACATTCTCATAAAAGGATTTCTCTTTTCACCATATAAAGTATCCCAATCATCAGAAAAATCAGAGAAGAATTGTCCAACTTCGTTTTTACTATCAGTCATTATTGCTCCTAAATATTATTATCTATTATAAATTGATCGGCTCGGCCAAAACTTGCTTGTTTGAGTAGTTTTGATATTTTATTTTCAACACCCGATACACCGTAGTAGGTTCTAAACTTTCTAAGTAAAGGTATTTCCTTAATATTAACAACTTTTTTTCCTATTTCATAAGGATGTAAATAGAAATTCATAGGTCTGTTTTGAGAATTAGAACTCCTCAAAAAGAACTTTGTTAAGAAAAATGGAAACAAACGAAAGTAACCTCCTCCACCAAAAGGGAAGGCTTTATTAAAAATTTTTACTGTGGACATAGGTAATTCAACAAGACCATTGCTCATTTTAAAAGGTGTGTCTTGAAAATCAGCAATCCCATAAACATCATGCATACCAATCGGATAGACAGAAGAATCATATTTGAAACCAGCCTCTAATAGTTCATCAAAAGCATAGATGTTGCTTTGAATTATTGAAAAGTCTGGCGCTCTAAAGCCAATGATTTCCTCACCGCACGCATCTTCAAGGTATTTCTTGGACCTTACAAGCTTGTCTCTTATCTCTTCACGAGAAAAATTATAAAGCCTGAAATGATCATAACTATGGCTGGCAATTTCATGTCCCTCGGATGCAATTTTTCGTATAAGGCCGGGGATGTCTTTTGCTATTCTTCCTAGGATAAAAAAAGTAGCTTTTACATTATTCTCCGAAAGGAGATAAAGTATTCTCTCAGTATTCTCAGTTATGTGATAGTCCTCTTTTTTTTGATTGATGTACTTTTTAGGTATGTGCATAGAGTCATGCGAAGACTCAATCAAACCTTCAATATCAAAGGAAAGTATATTCTCTATCTTCATTTTGATGATAATCCCATTCCGTATGCAATGTCTGAGTTAACTTTATTTATATCAAACTTTTTTTCTACTAAACTCCTGCCATTCATAATCATACTATCAATTATATAGGGAGCTTTTATAAACCTTTTAATCGCTTCTTCCAGAGCTGTTATATTTTTTGGCTGAATCAATATTCCATTCTTCTCATTGATGACTGTTTCTCTGCATCCCGGCACATCTGTAGTGATAATTGGGAGTCCAGTAGCAAGAGCTTCCATACAAGTCCTAGGAACCCCCTCTCTATAATATGTTGGTAGCACGAAAACATCTGCTTTTTCTAAAAAAGGTCTAACGTCATCAGTCTCACCAAGATAATTTATTATGCCTTCTTTATGCCAATTTAGGATTGTATTTTCAGATATTCCTGATTGACTATCACAAAAGTTCCCTAACAATTGAAACTCTGTGCAGGGATAGTCTTTTTTAATCTTTTTTGCTGCTTCGTAAAAGAAATGAATCCCCTTCTCTTCTATTATTCGAGAAATCATTATGAATTTTAACTTCTCATTCCTAGGTATTGTTTTTAAGGGAAAAGCTTTTAAGTCGATACCTGTTCCATTGACAACAATTGACTTATTCTTATCGCATAGTCCCAATTTGTGAAACAACTCTGAATCATCGGGATTTTGGAAAAATACTTTTTCATTGAATTTAAAAGCTATCTTAAGTAAAGGTTTTAAAAAAAATAATACAAATCTATGATAATTGCTTTCGCCTACGAAGATACGTCCTAAACCAGAATTCAAAGAGAATACATTACGGATGCCCTTAAGTCTTGCAGCGACAGAACCATAAACAATTGGTTTTAGCGTAAATAAAAGTACCTTATCAGGTGAAATAGACTTCAAGGCCCTCATCATCTGAAAGAAAGAAAGCATATCATCGAAAGGATTAAGGCTGACAGGCTTTATGTTGTATGGCACATAATTGAATTTCAATTTCTTCATTTCATCCAGAATTTCGTTTTCATCACAGACAGGTCCAATTACTGTTACTTCTGCATCACAATTTTGCAGGTACTTTAAGAGAGGGGCTCTTAAGTTAATGAAATCAACGCAGGAATTACCTATAACAGCAATTTTTTGCATATTTACAAGAAACTAAGTTTTTTTCGGTTCAGAAAGAATACAGATAGCATGCCAAGCTTGCCAACGAATTATTGGAAGCTTCAAAACCACTGCATCTAAAATTTCCATGAGAGCTAATAGAGGTTTAAAAAAGAAAGTGTTTCTAAAAGGTACAGCAGCAAGAGTAAATAAATGGTAATGTTTTATTTCAACTTTATTGAAATACTCTTTCATTAATACATAATGCTCCTTTTTTAGAATATGCTCAGCTTCGTATGGAGTCCTCAATTCTGGAGTACTTTTCCTATACCAAGCTATTAAAGGATTATGACCGAGTGTCTCTGCTGTTATCATGCTCCCGCCTGGTTTCATAATTCTAGCTAGCTCCGGGAGTGCGACGTTCAAGTCAAGATGATGGAAACAACCATACTCGTTCATTAAATCGAAAGAATTATCATCAAACCCAGTTTCTTCACAATCTGCGACCATAAACTCGGTTATACCCTCCAAACCTTCTTGTAGCGCAAGTTTTTTACTATTTTCAACAGAAACATCTGAGATATCTATTCCTGTAACTTTTTTTGCACCGAGTTTTGCCAGATCTCTAGAGTCTTCACCGTTTCCACAAGCATAATCGAGGACCTCTGCTCCGGGACATTTATCAGCCCAATATTTCTTTGTAAAATCTCGGCTTTTGCGTTCAATGGCGTAATACTTCATATTGCGCCATAGTTCGTTATTTTTTATAGTCGGCTCTAATTCAGGAGACCAGTGGGTTGCCATTACTCCTTCATCATCTACAACTTCACGTAGTTTATTATGAAAGTCTATTTCATCTTGTTTTCTTTGCTCTAATTTCTTTTCTGACATTTCCGAAGTCTCCTAAATTCGTCATTATGTCTATTAATCATTGTTTATCAATAAAAAATTAAGCTTTATAAGCTTTTTCTTCCCATAGTCTAAACATTAACATGTTCCAGAGTTGATTAGACCATTGATGGAGGTCTAAATTATTAGAGTTTAGTGGAAGCGAATTGACATAATCTTCTTTAAAAATGTCGTAAACTATTGAATCATTGCTGCTAAAAGTATCTTGTACCAAGCTAGATAGATTATTGGTTAACCAAGCATCTAATGGAATCTCAAAACCTTTTTTAGGAGCTGAATAAATACCCTTTGGCAAGTAGGATGAAGCTAAATCTCTCAATAAAGACTTGGACTGAAAGTTTCTAATTTTTAAATCCATGGGCAAACTCATTCCAAATTCAATTAATTCTTTATCTAAAAAAGGCGCTCTTACTTCTAAACTATTTGCCATTGAAGCTATATCCATTTTAACTAATAATGCATCCGGTAATTGAGAATTAAAATCTAATGCAGTAATTTGTTGAAATATGCTTTGATCATGAAAAAGGAATTGATTCAAAACACTCTCTTGTTGCTTAAGGAAATCTGTTTTAAATATTTCTTTATCGGCATGACCTGTCCCATTTGCAGCCCATATAAGATATCGCTTTAGGGAGTCTTCCTGAAAGCCTGAAAAAAATCTTTTTATAAAAGAAAACTTGTTTCTATATGACCCGCCACCAAGAGAAAGAGATTTTAGCAAAGTAAAAGCAGCACTTGGAATCATGAATCCAAATCTATCTAACGACACTGCCATCTTTGCAGCAATTGCTCTGCGGTATCCTCCAAATACTTCATCCCCCCCGTCTCCAGAAAGTGCCACCTTTAAGTCTTTACTTGCTTCTTTGCATACAGCCATAGTAGCTATTGCAGAAGAGTCACCAAAAGGTTCATCGTACTGATTAACTAGATACAAGATATCTCTTTCTAGCTCAATTTCAGCTCTGAGAGTCTGGTGATTAGTATTAAATTTTTTTGCTACGAGATTTGCTGCCGAAGATTCATCGAACTCAGACCCTTCAAACGAAACAGTATAAGTTGAAAGTTTATTAACACTCAATTCCGAAGCTAAAGCAACTATCAATCCACTATCTATACCTCCTGATAAGAAAAAACCCAATGGCACATCAGATCTTAATCTTTTTTTAATTGCCAGACGAAGTAGTCTGTCAACTTCTTGAAGAGCATCTTCATATGTTATATCTATTTCTTGGTTAAAGGATGCAGCCCAATAAGACTTCTCTTTTATTCCGTTTGATGAAAACTCTAGAACATGACCAGGTTTTACTTCTTTAATTTCTTCATAAATTGTTTCGTTTCCTGGAATATATCCTAGTTTGAAGAACTCGCTTAGTGAATTGAGATTTATATTTAAGTCTTCTCTTCTATTTGAAACTATAGCCTTAATCTCAGAGGCAAAAGTCAGGTTGTTTTTCAAAAAGGAGAAATATAAAGGCTTTTTTCCAACCCTATCTCTTATAAGGTATAAGGAAGAATTTTTTCTGTCCCATAGAGATATAGAAAACATTCCATCTATCCTTCTCAGAGTTTCGTCAACACCAAGTAAAGCAAACGTCTCTACAAGAACTTCAGTATCTGATTCGGTTTTAAAAATTACTCCTTTAGAAATTAAATAATCTCTGAGTTCTATATAGTTATAAATTTCCCCATTGAATGCACAAATATATCGAGAACATGAAGAGTGCATTGGTTGATTTGCTCTATCAGAAACATCAATGATAGACAATCTTCTATGCCCCAATGCCGACTGCCCAATTTCATCAACCCATATACTTTCATCATCGGGGCCTCTGTGAGCAATAGTAGCGAGCATAATCTCCACCTGTCGTCGCAAGTCATCTATGTTTTGATTGCCCTCAAATGATACTTGACCAGCTATTCCACACATGAAATGATTTAAAAATTATAGTAAGAATTCTAGAGCCTTCATATTAATCTAAAACCTTCTCCATGACGGTTCTACCGATGTACATATCCTTGTATGAGAAATCAAAATCTAATCCCAAAAGGAAATTTTCTAACATAGATAAAGGTTCATTATATCCCGCTAGAGCTCTCATGTAAGAAGTTCCAGACAATCGAGGATTGATTTCCATCAGTAAAAGCTTGCCCTCTACTTCTCTACCTTGAACGTTTAGAGGACCTCTTGAATTTATAGACTCAGCTATTTTTTCAGCCTGAAATTGTAAATTATCTTCATGACAAATCCATCCCTGTGATATTCCTGAGGAGATAACATAATCTACTGAATCTTTGCTAAATTTTTTATAGAGCGAAATTGAACTTGTCAGATCTCTTTTTAAACAAACACTTCCTAAAATTTTTCCATTTTCAGAAGCTGAAACACCTATGGTAAATTCTGATTCTTTATTACCTTCATAAGATTGAGCTATTATATCTATTCCTTGATTCAACATTAATTCGGCATAGAGTTCTGTTTCTCTTTTATCAAAAGCGATATTAACCCCAGCTGATCCACCCGATCCTGTATTAGGCTTTAGTATTAATGGAAAAAAATCAATATCATTTATATCCTCTTGAGTCAGTATCTGCTTATATTTAGGGATATGAATATCTAACTCATTAAGAGCTTCATAGGTCAGAAATTTGTTTTTACAAAGATTTATGACATCATCAGAATTAATTGCTAATCCAATATTTTTTTTATGGAAGTGATTTCTATTCTTGCTCAAGAACATCATGTCAGGATCAGATCCAGGAAAAATAAAATTTATATTATTTTCTTCAATAATATCATCCAGCACTTTAAGATAATTATTACTAGTAGCTACCGGAACTTCGTAAAATTTATCTACCAATGCCCTCCCATAAGAATTAGGGTTAATATCTGTCCCTATTATCTTAATTTGATGTACATTTTGAAGTTTAAGAGATTTTATGATTTGCTCTCCTACACCCGCTGCACCAACACCTAATACTAGAACATTAGCTATCAAGTCTGCCTCTCCTTAAATTATTTACGACTCTTTCATCCAAATTTAAATCTCCAAGCTTGGTAATGTAAGTCTCCGTGTCAACTGGAACCCGGTATGTAGAAATTGTCTCTCGAGAAAGATCTATAACTGCATATGAAGGTGAGGCATTATAGTCTCTTGGTTGACCAACAGAACCAGGGTTTAATACACATGTACCGTAATGATATTGCAGATTACATCTATGAGTATGTCCATAGAGATAATAGTCAAAATCTTTTAGAAATTCTCGATCCAGTTGATTGATATCATTTAAATAAGTTTCAGTATCCGACGGCAATGAATGAGTCATAAAAAACCTCTTATCCAGAATCTCAATATCAAGGCAGTCTGGAAGGCTTTTGAGATAGTCTTTATTATTTTGTGAAACTTCTTGCCTTTGTTCACTTATTCTATAAAAAACGTCTCTATCTTTGTCAAAAGATAGTTCATTTATTAAATACTTATCATGATTTCCTTTTATACAAATAATCTTATTTTCTC
>MDTA01202261.1_pt1 | contig 17286 bp, 40 predicted proteins | sample 811151 | NCBI WGS metagenome assembly MDTA01 (sample SAMN05326648, study PRJNA326480) | marine metagenome | isolation source: seawater | place: Indian Ocean: South | collected 2010
ATATAATTCAACTTATAAATAAATCAAACTATACTACAAAATTAATTCTTAATAACATTGTAAAAAGTTAAAAAGTTTTCGAAAATTTCTCCCGAAATTTTTTGCTCAAAAAATAAAATTTACTTTTTAAAATAAGTGCCGCAAACTATTCTATTACGTCTGTGACTCTAGATATTCTAAGATTGATATTGTTTATCTATGCTTTTAAGATATTGTGCTAATTCTTCATCTCCTTTTATATGATTATATGATTTTAAAACTCTTTCCAAGGACTTAAAATTTTCATCTTCCTGACCAAACTTCTTTCTATCTTCAATTCTTCCCTTAATATCCATTTCAAATTCATCTAAAATCTTTTTTAATTCTGAACTTTTACTAGCTTGGTGAAAAATAAGACCAAAACCGTCACCATGTGCATAAAAATGCGGAAACATATTATTAAAATCTAATTTTTCTCCTGCTTCTCCATAACTATTAATAAAACTTCTTAATGCATCATGTAAGGCTTTCATATCTTTAGAATTATGTTTTGTGTTGACTTTTTCTTCACCCTCAACTAAAAATTGTCTCCAACTTTCAACTAATAAACTTGTTTCTTTTCTTCTCATTATTTGTATTCTTTCTTAAAAAATATTATATAACTCTATTTATAACTGAAAGGGTAAAAGTTTTTAAAAATTTCTCCCGAAAATTTTTTGCTAAAAAGCACAAATTACTATTTGCAATAAGTGCCGCAAACTTTTATTACGCCTGTGGCTCTAGAGACGCCCAACTCAACCAAATTTATTTAAATAATTTAAAATTTGTTTCATACACTTTTTAGCTTTAGACATATCTTCAATGGTAAATGTAATACTCTGCGATGAACCATACATATCAGGCTCGAGCCCACACTTTCCAGCTTCCAATTTAATTAATTTCTCAAGCAAGTCAGATTCACTTGAATTTTGAACTGTAAATTTTAATTCACATTCTCCACCATAGTCTACAAGTTCATAAACTACATTTAATCCTCTCACTTTAATACTACCCTCTACGTCTCCTCCTACAGAGTTTTCTTTAATCACACTTCTTATAATACTTCTCAATCTACTCTCTGTTATTCTCATTCTCAAAACCTTTCTTTGAAAACATATTGTAAATCTATTTATCATAAAAATTATAAAAAGTTTTCCAAAATTTCTCCGGAAGTTTTTTTGCTAAAAAGTCTAAATTACTTTTACACACCCAAAACTATTTAACACACTTTTTTCTTTACACACGATGTATTCAGATGTGTGCTTTCCCACATCTTGGTGTGGTCAAGTGTGTACCCTAAAAGTTTTTGAAAAAGTTGCGCGAAGAAAATTCGGGTAGACGACCAGGCCCAGCCCTCGTGTAACCCCCACTGAGGCTGCGCAGATGGGGCTCTATAAGGGGCTCTTTGAGGGCTCTCGAGAGCGGCGGGGCTTTTGGGCCCTTTGCGTGTAACTGTTGACGATGTGGGGTATAATATAATATAAGGAGGGATAGGAACGGTGGTTCCTAAGGACGATGAGGGAAGGATGGCAACTCCTCTCGGGATTCCAACTCCAGATCTTTGAAATACAGGTAACTCAGGTCGGTTGGGAGGATTCAGACGTTAGGATTCTCTGGTGAGACGGCTGGCTGAAAAGGAAGTAAAGCGTGTAACTTGCGTAGAGTAATAATATAATAAATGGACGATACAATAAGATATAAGGAGGTAAACATGGTAGGATTGGCGTTTGGAATCGGATTCGTTATGATGAACGTGGTTGCGGTTGCGTTTATCGCTGTGGGATTCGAGTTTGTGAGTCAATTAATTAGTAAGCATTGGGAAGTGTAACTCTAATTTATCAGTATTATAATAAACCATAAGGAGGAAGAAATGAATTCAGCGATTTTAATTATTTTGGGATTATACTTTTACTTTTCTGCTGACTTTTATGCAAAGAAATAGTAATTAACCTAAAACGTGTAACCTTTAAAACAGGATAATATAATAAACCATGGAAAACATTCAATCAAACATTCAAAAGGAAAGCAACATGGAAAACTCAAACATTCAACAATTATTTCAGTTATTTATCGAAAATGGTGGAGAGCCTAAAGTAACTGCATTTAAGAGGCATCTTGATAAGTTAATTAACGAGGAGATTAAGCCTTTGTGTGGTCGTTCTGCGAAGACTGGCCTCGTCGATGATTGGCGTAGCGAGGTGAAAGAGCGTTTTGGTGGGAGAGGAGCGAAGTGGGTAAAGGTTTCAGTTGAGGAAGTTATTGGAACAGCTGAGAGTTTTGAGGATTCAGCTGATTACATCGGGTGGATTAGGGAAGCTGGTTTTGCTTGGATTCGTTTCGCAGGTCCTCGCGTCGTGAATGGAAATAAATGTGCGGCGTTTGAGGTTCGAACTGGTGGATCTACAATTGACCATCCTAAGCAACTCCATTATATTCAGGTAAGTAAGTTGGATGATGTGATTGTACCTCTTAATTCGACTCCCCACGCGATGAAGCTTGAAGTGGCGACGTCTCCCAATGGGAAGCAAGTGGAAGCAGTTGAGATTGTGATTGAGAGTGATAAAGTGGTAGAAGTTGAAGAGAATTATGAGGATATAATGGGTGATATTGAGGCATTAATGGCTGAAGAAAACATGGACCTCTAAAATGTTTTGGGTGGTGGAGGCTTCGTGGCGTCGTTTCGCATCGTGTAAATAATGATTCCTTAATCTATAATATGGATATAAGGTAAAAACAATAATTTAATAACATTAACTGAAAGGATTCTCATTTGGGAAACAATTCAACTTTTCTAACTCTTGTTGCTTCTTTTTGTCTCTCAGCAATTGCTTATCAAGGTGCTCAGCCTCGCGAAGTGCCTGTTCAAAAGATGGAGTTCGAGGAGCGTGTGATTGAAGGTCGGGTTGAGTTTTTGGAGTTCGGGGACTATGTGATTACAGCAGGAGGAAGTGACGAGGCGGATGATGGTGATACGAAGGGAATTGACTGGGATCAGAACTATGCTTTCTGGTGTGCGACGCATCCTGATGAGTGTGATCACGCTGTGATGGATGGAGGAGAAGAGCAAGGTGGATATGAATGTTGAGGTGTAAGAAGGTTTAATTCTAATTATAATAAAACATAGGAGGCAACGTGGCAAATCAAAACGTACAACAACAAGGAGATTCTATGACAATCAAATGTTTAATGGTGACAGGTAGCAACGAGGATCCGCGACGTAACGATGATTGGGGATCTGCGTATGACCTTGACCTCGAAAAAGAATATACTTTTCAAGAGTTAGAAGAAATCGCCAGTGGTCAACCTCGTCGTCATGCATTATGGATATATGTAGGAGAAGAGTTTGAACACAAAACTTCAGGAGCTCAATACTTTCACCCATGGGATAGGCCTGAATGTTTAACTCTTGTACGCTCAGCATGTATCTTAGAAGACAACGACGAGAGTCACGATGACTGGCGAAGAGAAATTGCAAGGGAGGAAGGTATGTTGCAAGGCGTTGATGCTTACAACGAGATAATGGGTTACTAATATGTTTTTTATAAATAATCATTCTATCAACAAACAGGAGTTTAATAATATGGATATTGAAGTTATCATGAATCATCGCGTTAAAGCTAAAGGTATGATTGCTAACGCAATTCGAGATACTGGGATTAATCCTACGACGTCTCTCGTTGAAGAGTTTCTTTGTTTCTATGACTATAATGGTTTGAATGAAACTCTTAACAATGTGTATCGATACGCGAATACAGTAACAAATCGTCTAGAAGATCAATATTATATACACTATCATACAGTGTTTTACTGATAGGACGCTTGGCGGCGTCGTCCCGCATCGTGTAACTTTTAAATAAGTGAAGTATAATAAACCATAAGGCATCAACAATAACAACCAACCAATTAAAGGAATTATTATGATTAACGTTAATTCAAGAAGAAGAGCCAATATCAAAAACAAAAACACCGTTTGGGCTGAACCAAATAAAAAAGGAGGATTCATCATCTACTTCGGTCAAAAGGGAACTGATATTAAAACTATCGCTGGTGCTGCGCAATCTAGATCTACTTTGGAATACAACATTCGTAAAGCTAAAGTAAAAAACAATATTAAAGTTAATTAATGTTTCAGGGTTGTAACCCGGCAACCCGTCAACTTTCCATGTGTAACTTTAATCCAATCCAATTATAATAAAACATAATCCATTAAAACAATCCAAAAGGAAAACATTATGACTAACCTTAACAATCAAACAACCAATTCAAATGAGGAAACAGTTATGACAAGCATTCAATCAATCTTTCAAGAGTTTATCAGCAATGGTGGAGAACCTAAAGTAACTGCTTTTAAAAAGCATCTTGATCAATTAATTAATTCTGATATTAAACCACTTTGTTCCAGATCTGGTAAAACAGCTGATGGTAATGGTTGGAGATCTGAGCTTAAAGCTAAGTTTGGAGGAAGAGGAGCAAAATGGGTTTTTGTAAGTCTTGAAAATATCCGTCCAACTCTTGATAAGTTATCAGCTGAAGGTGTTGATATCCAAGCTTATGATAACTTTACTCAAGCTCATGGCCAAGCTTGGATTCGTTTCAGTGGTGGTCGTATCGATAATGGTAAACAGTGTGCAGCTTTCGAAGTTCGAACTGAAGGATCTACTATCGATCACCCAAAGCAATTGCACTACGTCCCTGTAAGTGAACTCGATGATACCATTACCTTTATGAACTCTACTCCTCACTCAATGAAAGTTGAAGAAACTAAGAAGGAAGAAGCTGAAGAAAGAGTAATGACTGAAGAAGATGAAAGAGATATGAGAACCGAGTTAGCACAAGAAGCTTACGAGGATGCGATGGGTGACATTGAAGCTCTAATGGAAATGGAAAACATGGACTTCTAATCTAACTCCACAACTCATCACCTCGTAATCTGATTTGATGTGTCCACCCTTGGATGCGTCAACTCCAAAAGTGTAAATTAGATAATATCTAGTTATAATAAAACATAATCAACCACCTTCACTAAAAGGATCTAAATGTCAGATCAACAACTAAAAGATTTGCAAGACTACTGGAAGCGTCGTTCAATTAACGAAGGTTTTACTCTTCTTAAGTTTCGTGAACATCAAAGCAAATACATCGACAAGGGTGAGCGATGTGAGATGACTTTGGCTGTAACTGCTAAGCTTGCATATAAATCTTTATGCTCTGAAAGAGACTACGAGCATCGCCTCGTGATGAGAGAAATGGAGAATGTTAGATGGTTTTAGAATATACAAAAGAATTTATGTACATATTACTTAGTATATGTTGTGCGCTTTTAATTATTACAGCAGCTTTCTTGCCACTCGGTCTTGCTGTGTATCTTTGTAACGGTTTAGGATGTCATATATCTATTGGATGGATATCAACAATATTCTGTTATTATATTTATTGGATTGTTGGAAGACAATTAAACTACATTAAACTCAACAAAGAGTTTGTATAAACGACGACTCGCGTCGAGAAGAATGGAGAATATTATATGAATGCAGTTAAATACATGAAAGAATTTCTTATTATCTTTTTTGGATTCTTAAGTTTTATTTGTTTACTATTTATTGCTGTAGGTATTCTTGCTTTGCCCGTATTAGGTTCACATTATCTAGAATCTGCAGGTTTTAATGACTTTATTGTATATTCAGCTTTTGTTTTACAATATATGATTATATACGTTATAGCTAGATCAACAAAATTTATTGACGATGAAATACTAGGACTTTAGGAGACTCGATGAGCGATGACAAAATTATCTTTAAAACAAATGCTGCAGGTGAACTCATTACTTGGCAAATTCCAAAAAGCGCAGCAGCACAAACTGAACTCTCTCTATCACAAAGAATTGACTTCTACATTGCAACGCAATCACTTAAGGTCGATGATTCTGTCTTCATCCCTAATAGAGAAACTGCGAAGCTAGTAATAAAAGCGTGGGATGAATTCAACGTTCACCTCATGGTTGAAGAAGATACCTATACTCTCTATACACCTTAATCTTTATAAAGGAATATAATATGCTTCCTATTTTAGAATCTACTTTTTGGCTACAATCTATTCCTGCGATCTGCATGATTACTCTTCCTATCGCAATCATCTCTAATCAACCCATATGGCGTTCATCTCTTACAGGCATAGTCACTTACCTGTTTATCGCTCAACTCGCTGCTCTTCAATTATTTAAATTCATCTGATTCGCTATGACAACCCCTCGGTGTCGTCCTAATCACTAGCAGTGACATTTTGATCTACTTTTGCGTAGATCTGGTCGCTGCTTTTTTTTATTCTAAGTATGCTTAAGGGTTTAACCTTACGTCCCGTCATGCGTGTAACTTTTAAATTTTGTGTGTATAATATATCATAAGGCATTTAAATTTACAAACTCTCATTAATAAAAAGGATTAAAATGTTTATCAGACAAATTACTAACAGCATGATCAAAAACATGTCCAAATTAGAAGCTTCAGATTTAAACAGCTGGGCAGTCTTCTGCAATGGTTCTATCGTTTACTTAACATCTAATAAAACTAAAGCTGAAAGAGTTTTAAAAGAAATCTCATAATCTAACTCTTATGTGTAACTAAGATCCAACTCATATTATAATATAACATAATCCAATTAAATTTATAAACTCTCAATCAAAAAGGATTCAATATGATATTTCAATTCTTCCATAACAATCAAAAAGTTTCTGAAGGTATCCTTAAAGAGCATGCTTATAAAATCAGCAAACTCATCAATGAAAATCCTGATGACAAATATACCCTTCAGATCTTAAAACCTTACAGAAGAAAACTAAAGGTTTCCAAAGAATTAACCAACTCTTGTGATATCGCCGAATTCTGTCTCTATAGTTTGTTCTAAGTGTAATCCAGATTATTCACGTTTTATAATAAATTTATAATCTATCCATTACCATTAATCAATCAATAAAATAAAAACAGGATATAATATGAACATCGATTTAAATAAAGAAATTGTCTTCGTTGTTGACTACACTTCAAATGCTGCATGCATCGGCATGATTCATGAAGATGTAGAAGGTGGCTCTACTAAAACCATGGTCACAGATCTTGATTGCGGTCCTATGGATATGGAAGAAGCTAAACAAATATTTTGGGAAGACTCCGTTCCAGATCATGTTATCCACATCCCTTTAGACAACGAATTCCATCATGTAAGAGAACAATGTCTTGGTGCTGTCCTAGCAACTCATCGTGTAGCTTATATAGTAGATTTTGAAATGGCTTACGAATACCCCGAACTAGTTTGTGATGAATCTCAAAACCTCTTCACTATTCAGTCATGGTTCGAAATGCGAAATATCACAGGCATTCTATAATGGAGTTTCTCTACGTCTTCCTCCTAGGTGTGCTCTGTGGTATCTTGCTCACTTACTTAGATACTCACGGCTACTAACCCTTCGTCCCGTCCTCGTCACCGCAGCAAACGTTTTGATCTAGCTTTGCGTAGATCTGGTCGCAACTTTTTACCTCTCTGAAAGGCTTTCACATGGCTTCGATTCGTACAACTAAAATAGGTGATACCCTCACAACTAAAAAGATTACGCAAATTTACGGTAGTAATAAATTAAAGTTCCTTACCAAGTTCAGTAACCACCCGAACTTTATATACCCAATGACCACCGATCCCCAATGCATAATACAACCCGACACAGCACTTGAGGTCGTCGCTAAGGGAAAAGCTAATACCAAATACAGTGAAGCCTATGTCACAGTTAACCACAACGATATCCTGTTCGATATCTTCGCTTCAGAGTTACGTCTCTTATGCAAGTAACTTTAATGTGTAAAAAATATTCTCCATTATTATAATATATTATAACAACCATCCAAAGGACTTCTTTATGAATAATTTACAAATCAACTCAAACAATTCTGAAGGAAACAATATGTCTGCTATCCAAGAAATCTTCCAATCCTTTATTGATAACGGCGGTGCACCTAAGGTTACTGCTTTCAAAAAGCATCTAAACAATCTCATCAACGACGACATCAAACCATACTGCAACATGTCTGGAAAATCTGCTGGCGACGACTGGCGAAGTGAACTCAAATCAATGTTCGGTGGCAGAGGAAAGAAATGGGTTTTCGTCTCTCTTGCAGAAATTGAACCTACACTTCAAGCATTCGAAAATCAAAACATCGATTGCACTAACTATAGATCATTCACTACAAAAGCTAACAAAGCTTGGATCCGCTTCTCCGGACCTCGTGTCAATAACGGCCAACAATGCGCTGCCTTCGAAGTCCGCACAGAATCTTCCACAATCGATCACCCTAAACAACTTCACTACATCCCTGTCAGTATGCTTGAAGGCAATATCGAAACAATGCCTGGCACTCCACACTCTCTCAAACTAGAACAAGACTCCGCTCCAAAACCAAATAAACCAAAAGCTAAGAAAGAACCTAAAGAAGTTTTCATCAAAAAAGACTCTGTTCTAAAAGCTATGGCTGATGAAATTAATAATGAACTAGCCGAAGAAGTCGTTCTAAATGAACCACCACAAAGTGATGATCCAGAAGACTGGGAAGCTTTCCTTCAAGCTGAAGGACTCACTCAATTCGAAGATGACCTAGACTTCGATCTATAATAAATACTCCAAGGGTCTTACCCTACACCTTCGTCGTAATCACTGCTGCAAACGATTTTGTCTAGCTTTGCGTAGATCTAGTCGCAGCTTTCTACTCTCACTCAAGGAGCTTTGTGCAGTTCGAGTCTGCATGAGAGTCAATCAATTTACTAACTGACAAAGGATTTATTATGACAGCTATCAGATTATACACAACAGTCAACACTTCTTCTCGAATCGCCATTCCAATGCACAAAGTAAGCCACGTCATCGAACACAACAACCCGGATCATACAGACAGTGATGGCAACGTTTCAGCTACTTGCTGGATACACTTCGAAAGCGGTAAGTCTGTTCACGTTGATATGCACTTCGAAGACGTTATGACTCACCTTGAAGACATCTTAGATTAATCTTAATCAAATTTATCAAGCAGCTCTGTCACACACAGTACAGCTTATGATCTCGCTTTTGCGGGGCCCGGAGTCAAAAAAAATGTTATTGATAATGATTATCAAAATCAGTGCGCGTCGCAAGCTTAATGCGTAGCGTTATAACCTTGAAGCAGAAAGAAATCACGACGTTAACGCTGTTTTGGTTTTTTTGATTTTTGGGTGTTTACTATGGGTCGATGAGAGAAGTGTTTGCAGAAGATCTTTTCGGCCACTTGTTGTTTAAGATGGAGTTATATTCGCAAGAGTATCAAGTAATATTATAAAGAAAGAGGAGGAAGAGAGATGAGAAAGGTGAGAAGAGTGAGAAATGAGGTTGTTGGAGAGGCGTGGGGATGTTTAGTTGGGGGAGAGCGTGAGAGGCATGGAGAGTTGAGAGAGGTGAGTAATTGGGGAGGGAGTTTTAGGGTGTATAATGATGGGAGTGTATATTCGTATGATTTATTGATTGGGGAGATAAAGGATAGGGAGAGGGTGTTGTATGATTGTACGGCGAGTGGAGGGCAGTTTTATTCTAGGACGACGTCTAAGCATGTGAGTTATTTGAGGAAGTATGCGATGAAGATAGTGGATTATAGAGGGGAGGTTTGAGTGATGCCGATGCCGAGAGATTATACGATGATATTGAGTGATTTAGTTGAGAATGAGGTATTAGATATGAGGGAGGTGTTGGAGAGTTTATTGAATTGGTTGAGTGAAGAAGAGGTGTATAGTTTTTGTCAGGAGGAGTATGCGTTGCCTGTGAATGTAGCGTATCGTGAGAAGTATGATAGGGAAGAAGAAGGGGAAGAAGATTGAGGTGTAAGTGTGTTTTAATTTATTTATAATATAATATGGATTGATAATAATTTATTTCTTTTAGGAGGAGTCAGCATGAAAGTTTGTGAAGGAAATATAGAATTGCAGGAGCTTATATTGGAGTATTTCGATGTGCGACGTGAGGATGGTGAGAGATTTGATTTGGTGATGGAGAATGGTTTATATCATGTAAGATATGAATTGATGACGAATTATCATTATGATTCTCCAGAAGATAAAAAGAAGTCTATGAAGATTATTAAGATGATTGATGCTCTTGGTTTATAAGAAGGAGAATATATTATGAATAAGTTAGAAGCAGCTGAAAGTTTGGTTGGTATTTATTTGGGAACGATCTGCATGATTTTATTGGGTGGGTTTTGTCAGAATGTATTGGGTGTGGATTTTAATACGTTAAGTGGAATGTTTGTATTGAGTATAACAGTTTTCTTGGGTGTTTTTATGGGAATGTATTTAAGTTTATTATTTAGAAAAATTTAAAGGATTTATTTTGAACAGCATTGAAAGTTTTAGTTTATTGAGTTTGTTTTTGAGTGGATTATTAGCAGTAGGACCTTCTGATTTAGAAGCGATAGGATTAGTATCAGATGCAGCAGCACCAGATATTTTTTACGAAGTGTCTAATAAGTATGATCATTTAAAGAGTAAGTTTCCAAAATCTGTTTTTTTAAATAGTAATCATCATACACTTATAAAGTTTTTAATGAGGTATATGAGTGGAGCTATTTTATCTACAAACATGAGTGGAGCAATGTTTGCACCTTTTTTAAAAGACTATTGTAAGGTTTCAGACTTTGGTTTTGTTAAAAACGTGGATTGTAATGTAAATGGTGTTTTTAAAATGAAAGGAAAAGCTATGTTGTTATTTGGTACTTTCAGCTCGTGGTCATTAGTATTAAAGAATGGTGTAACATTGAGAGGCAAAGAGTAATGAATTATCAAGCTTTTTTTATTTTTGTATTGTGTTTAAATGTAATTGTATTTAGTTTTAAGTTACATAGTTTTTTAAAGAAATTAAAGACTAAAAAAGCAATAGAAGTTACAAAAGAATGGGAGTTAATGATTTTAAATTTACAAATAGAAAATTTAATTTCTAATCAACTAAAGAATCCTGATGAAGATCAGTTACATGCCATTTTAGAGTTAAAGCAAAAGTGGTTTGAAACTAAAAGTCTTTGAATTTTAATTTTTATGAAAAGAGTAATATAATGTATAGAGTTTATTTAGTGCAGCAGAAAAGGGGATTGTTTAGTGATGATTATTATGATTATGATTCGTTTTACTTTCCTTCCATGTCAGCAGAAGAAGTTAATAGATTTATAGTAGAAGCGAATGAATTAGGAGTGAGAGAAGATCAGAACAAGTGGAAGTGGAAGATGAGTAATGATGATAGTTCTGAGAGATATAGAATATTAGAAATAGTGCATAATGATACAGATTGTTTGATGCCTCCTGAGATTTGGATTAAACATAATTTGTTTAATAGCGGATATAACATTTCTTAAGTGTAAAAGAGTTTAATTTCTAATTATAATATATTATAAGGCATCAACAATCATTCTTTTGAAAGGAATTTAATATGGACAACATTTTGCGAGTAACTACTAATATTAGTGATGATCCTTTTATCACAAAATACGTTGATATTGATTTTGATACTAAGAAATTAGAAATGATAGTTCAAGATTTAATTAAAGAATGTAGTAATAGAAAGTATAGTGCTTCTTATCAATATGATCAGCATGTTGAAAAGGTGATCGATCAAAGCTGGAATAAAAGTTGCGGTGCTGTTAGACCTTTATATCGAGCATTAGCTTACACTTTAAGTTTAACTATTAAAAAGGATAGTTTTTGGTCTGATGGTGATGTTGCTGCTTTAAGAGTACTGGAAAGAAAAATAGCATATTTAACTCCAGGATTTGTAGATGCAAAGCTTTATAATGAATTATACGGTGAGTAGATTAGTTTATTTTCTATCTGAAACATTAACAATTAATCATTCAAAAGGTTATATATTATGTTAAGAGAAAACTTTATTCCTGCACATGTTAGAACACGTTATCAGCGAACTTCTTATATGTCACATGATTTTGAAAACATATGTAATTTTGAAATTCAGGGTGGAGATTATTCTGAAAGCATTAGAGTTTTTAATAAAGAATATATTGCTTCACGAAAACAGTTGTTTAAAGATATGAAGTTAGGCAAATGGAAAGAAGAGAATGATATTGGTTATCAGAACTATTTAAAAGTTTTGGAGAGTGGTGAATGGAAGTTAGGTTATTATGAGAATGAGTTTAACTATAGGGTTCCAGCACAAATTAAGTGTTGTAATAAATGGTTAAGTTTAGATAGTTTTACAAACACATGTAAACATTGCAATACAGATTACAGTGGTAGTGGAGAACTTCTAGCTCCAAGACATTTTTGGGGAGAAGAGACAGGAGCATATTGGTCTGGATGTCTGTGAAAGATGATTTAAGATTATTAAAAGGTTATGTTTTTAGAGCACCACTTACTATTAAGTATAATGGAAAAAGATGGAAGTATTGTGTAAGTAAAGGTGGTGAAGAGATGTTAAGACAGATTATGATGAGAGGAACTAATTTTGAGATCTGTAAAGTTTTAGATTCAGATGTTTGGTTACTAAGATAAAACATCTGGAGTGTAACTTAGTTTAATTTCCAATTATAATATATTATAAGGCAACAACAATTAATCATTCAAAAAGGAAATTCAATATGAATCAATCAATCATTCAAGAATTAAATAATCTTATTAATCAAGAATATGCAATCGAAATAAACTGTTCAAAAAGCATCGTACTTGATTCTTATAATGAAGGTGAGTTAAACGAAAACTATTACAATCCTTCTGCTTACAAAGAAAACCGACGTTCAAAACCTGATTCTCTTAAAAAAGACTTAAGAGAAATGCTCAATTTTATTACAACAGAAATTATAGGTTATGGAACACTTGAAAAATACTACAATGAATGTTTCAATTATTCAGATGATGATTTCATAGTAATGAAGCAAATAAATGGAGATAACAAAGAACCTTCTGCTGAAGAAGTTGAGTTGTGGAAAGCAGAAGATATGTGTTTATATAATGAATACACTCAAGTTTCAGTTATGATTAATGGTACTAAAATTGGTTTTGAATTACTTAGTAAATTAATTGAATCTCAAGAATTATTGAGAGGAGTTCAACATGGGTAAATATACTTCTAATGATAACCGTTCTATGCAACTTAATCCTAATAATGAAAGATATTGGTCAGTAAGAGACTTTGATGATGATTTTGATGATGATTATTATCTTTCTGATTATGATCATGAAAGTTGGGTTAAAGAAAGAGATACAAATCGTAAAACATCTATTGATGAATTATCATTTGAATATTCTGGAAAAAAAGTTTTATTTAAAGATACTGCATTTCAAGATTCTTTAGATCCTGTTGTATCTAATTTCGACTATTTGAGTGAAAACATTATTAAAGAAAACCTTTTATTAACAAAAGAATTTAATATAAAAAGATCTGATTTAAGAAGTTTTCTTTTAAAGAATGTTCCATCGAAAAAGTTTGAAATGAGACATAATTGGTTTATGAGAAATATTGTCGAAGAAGATGGAGGTGTTAAAGGTAAATATGAATATTTGTTTTTGCAAATGTTTGAAAGTCAAAACTATATCATCTTTAAATTTGAAAAATATTTCCAAGGTTGTTGGTCTATGCTTAATGATTTAGAAAATCCAAAACGCTGGATGTTTTTAGATTTTGAAAAAGATGTTTGGACTTATCATCCTGATAATGTTGTGAATTCTTTAGAAGAAGTTTTTAAATAATCTTGAGTCGTTTAAAGGAAAAAAATATGTTTAGATTTAAAAATAAAATGAGAAATAAAGATCTTGCAAAACTTTGGGGAAGTATGTCTGTTCTTGGTTTTCCTTCTAAGGAATATACTAATCATGAAAAAACTTTTAGGATGTTTACAGATGGAAAGATTTATTCATATAGACTTTTAATTGGAGAAGTCAAAGACAATAAATTAATTGTTTATAATTGCACTGCCAAGGGTGGACAATTTTATTCTAAAACAACAAGCCGTCATGTATCTTTAATTTTACCATTTGCAAATAAGGTTATCAGTTATAATGAAAAATAACATATTAGAAGAAATATCATTCAAAAAAAAGATAGCTCTTTTTAGTTTTATACTAGGAAAGCTTTTATCTTTACCTACAGCTTATTTGATTATATCAGGATCAGATAAATCTTTAATGTTTTTATATATTTATGCATTTTTAATTATTTCTTCTATTGTTTTTTCTATAATACCTGATCGTAGAGATGATAAAGAAAAATTGCCTGATGGTGTTTTTCATTTGGATGGAATAACTCTAAAAATTTCAGATGGAAAAGTATTAGATTATAAAATTACAAAAGTGTAATTAGTAATATAAAAATTTATAATTTTTTATAAGGTATTATTGAAAGGAAATTAAATGATTAATACATCTTCTTCAAGAATGAAGCGTCGTAGAATTTCTGAAAAGAAAATATACTCTGTTTGGTCTGAATCTAATAAGAAAGGAGGATATATTATTTTTTGTGGAATTAGAGGAACTGACTCTAAAACAATAGTTGGAGCAGCTAACTCACGTGAAACTTTGGAATATAATATTCGTAAAGCTAAAGTTAAAATGGGAATCAAAATTTAATTTATGATATAATCATATTTTGTTTAGTTTAAATTTACAAAAAATTTTAAAGGATAAATTATGTTAGTTAAAGAAGCTAGTAATGAATTAATAAAAGATATTATGAAATATTTCTATATAGCTGAAGATGAAGATGATAAAAAAGAAAGAATTTTAAATGATCTTCTCTATAATGTAAGATCAGAATTAATTAGAAATTATCACTATGATGACGATAAAAAATTTACTATGAAACTTATAAAGCAAATTGATGCAACAGGAACATGAAAAACTTATATGTTAAAGTTTATACCTTCTGTTTCTAATTTTTTAATTTTCTTAATATACTTTTATATTATTTTAAGTTTTTTATTTCTATTTTTCTTTTTTTTAACTCATCCTAATATTTTTATTATGTTTTCAATTATTAGTATTATTATAGGTTCTGTGTTAGAAAAATACTAAAAATAAATTAGAAAGTTATTTTTATGAGTGAAAGAAATGTATTATTATTTATAAGTTTCTGGTTTAGTTTATTTTTCTTAAGTCTTGCAATTTTTAGTAAGTTTTTTATTCTAGATGAAATTAATTTAATAGATGGATTTCTAGTAGTATTATTAAGTTGCTTAATAAGTTTTGATATAGGAAAAAGACTTGTATTTTGGTTAGATAATATTTAAATAGAAAAATATATTTTTAAATTTAAAAGTGTATTTATACAAAAAAATATAATAATATCATATATCTATAAATTTATTTATAATTTATATGTAAAAAATAATAATAGTTTTTATTATTAAAAAAACAATCCTATTAATATTACCAATTCAATCTCAAAAGGATTTAATTTATGAGTAGTTTATTTAATTCTGAATATACTGATATCTTAATAAAAGCGTTAGAAAATGGAGTAATATCTCATAAAGATATATCATCTAGTTTCCTAACTTACTTTTCTGAAGATGAAATTAGAGATTTTGTTAGATCAGACTTTTTTTATTTACTTGAAGAAGAATCTAATGAAGACGAAGACTTTACTTATTGTGAAACTTGTAATGAAAAACACTCTAACTTTATTCATCTTTGCTACAGCGCTTCTACACAAGAAATTTATGGCTGTCCTAAATGTGATGACAAATGTATTTTTTGTGGATAATATAAACTAATTTACACCCTTCTTTCTAAAGGAATTTATAATGAATCTATCAGACTATAAAAAAGAATGTTCTAATTTAATTAAATTTGTAGAATTAATTACATCTGAAATTAAATGTAATGAAGATAAAAAAGAAAAATGGGCTTCTTTTAAAAATAAAAACGAGAATGTAATAAGAAAACTTTTAAATATTACTAATGAAGAAATACAAAACCCATGTAATCTTGTTAGCTTTGATATTGAAAAAGAAAGAAAATTATTATTATTAAACTATACTGCACAAGCTCATAATGTTCTTCATGTTTATGAAAATGGTTGGTCTAATGAAATTAAACTATGTAGAGGTTTAGTATTTTCTTTTGAAAACAAAGTTAAAATAATAAGTAGAAGTTTTGAAAAGTTTTTTAATGCTAACGAAATGACTATAAACACATTTGAATCTTTACAGAAAAACTTTGATTCTAAAAAATTATTCAATGTTTATGAAAAACTTGATGGACATATGATTGAATATTTTAGTATTAATAATGAATTATATTCTACAACAAGAGGAAAATTTAATACTGCTTCTGCACAAGAATCATTAAATTTAATGACTAAAAAAGAGTTTAATCTTTGTAAATCTGACTTAAAGAAATACTATAATATTGATTTAATGTCTATAATTGTAGAATTAGTTACACCTTCTACAGAAGTCTTAGTTAAATACAATGGAGAAAAATCTATTTATATTTTAGCTATGTATGATATAAACGGAGACAAAATTAATTATCAATATTTAGATTTTGTATCAAGTTATTTTAATTTCTCTAAACTTCCTGAAAGAAGACAATATACAATTCCTCAGATTCTAAAAGAAATAAAAAGAAGAGATATTGACAATCATGAAGGTTGGGTTTTAGATTTAAATGGAACTTTATTGAAATTTAAATATAATAACTATATTGGTTTAATGGTTAGTAGTAAATTGTCTTACAAATATCTTATGCAAAGAAAAATGACTTCAACTACAAATAAAATGATTTCTACTTTAAATCAAGAAAAGCTTGAAGAAGCTTTAACATTACTTTCAAATATAGAAAAGAAAGTTGTTGAATGTAAAAAAATATCTTCTTATAAACCTCTTTATGAATTATGGTCTGATGAGGAAGGAGGCTTAAGCTATTTTAGAACAGTGTGTAGAAAGTTTTATAAAACATTTATTGTGTGTAATTAACATTTAATTTGTTTAAAATAAAAATATAACAACAACCCATCCATGAAAGGTATTAAAATGAATAAAGGTTTTTTATATGAAAATAAAATTTTTGACTTAATGAAAAATCACCAATTATTATCTACAGATTTTATGAATAAGTCTCCAGCAGGATGTGATAATACTCAACCTGATTTAATATTAAATATAAATAATCAAGATGTAAACCTTGAATTAAAAGAAAGTATCAAATCTCAAGCAGGTGGTACAAGCTTAAGATATAAAAACAATAAATTCTCTCTTGTTAAAA
>MDTA01027186.1_pt1 | contig 17284 bp, 17 predicted proteins | sample 811151 | NCBI WGS metagenome assembly MDTA01 (sample SAMN05326648, study PRJNA326480) | marine metagenome | isolation source: seawater | place: Indian Ocean: South | collected 2010
AGTTTTTCAATAATCTTGGCAGAATCATTTTGATTTTTGTTAGAGTTTATTCTTTGCCAGAAAAATAAACTTCCTAAAAAACTACTAAATTTTTTATTAAATGGTAAAAGAAGTCTATATTTAAGAAATTTTGATTTAGAAGATTCCTGGATATATTCATCAAACTTGCCAGCGCTAGTAATACAGATATTTTTAGTTTTCTTGAATGGTAATTGAACAAAAATAAAAATGTTTGAAATTATGCTGTCAATAATCCCTCCTCTAAACTGAAAATTTAGATCACGAAGTCCTAACATCCAGTGAACTTTCTGTTTTGACGATTTTTTATTTTTGTAATGTAAAAATTCAAACTTATTATCGCCAGTGTCTCCAATCCATTGTGCAACAAATGTCTTCACTTCATCTTCATTAGCATTTATATATATTTTTTTATATTTCTTTGAAAGATCAGTAAAAGTTAAGTAACTTAACGCTAAATTATAAAATAATATCTCAAGCGACGATTGGAATGTTAAACCAAGAGAGCAGTTTTTATATAAACTCAAATCATTTCCATTATTATCTTGAAACCAATTTTTTAAAATTTTATGAAATTCAATTTCAGCCTGATCTAGTAGATCGTTTGCTATTGATTCACCTAAGTAAAAAATATTGTTGTTTTTTAGGGAATCGTGTTTTGAAAAATCAGGTTTCCATAAATAAATGTCTGGATGCTGGATTCCAAAATTTTTAGTTATTTTCCTAGCATCATCCAGACTACTAGCAATAACTGCATTATCCATCGTCAAAGTTGATAAATTTTATAAAAAAAAATTTCATTACTAATTAAGTCTGGAAAACCCACTGTGGCATTTTTTGCCTTCGAGCATATTTTGGAAATCACCAGAATCTTGATAACTCTTTATTTTCTTAAAAACTTTATTAAGTTCAAATAAATACTTTTCAATCGTTAAATCATCATGTTCGGTACAGACATATACGCTATTTGCAGCTAAATATCCTTTCTTAAGCATCTCTTGAGTTATATAAGTCTTAAATATTTGATTATTATCATCTTTAAAGGTAAATGTGGGTAAAGGATCAATGCCTCCTATATCAATTTTTAATTCGTTATTATCAGCTATTTCTTTCCATGAATTTTTTATCCTCTTGCCAGTTTTAGTTATTTTTTCCCATGATCTTATTTTTTCCATGACTTCTAATGTTTTAAGTGCTGCAGTTGGACCAATCCTTTCAGTCCAAAAGGTACTACTTATAAATGTAGACTGAGCTGCTTCCATTATTTCTTTCTTTCCAAGAGTGGCAGTTATTGCATATCCATTTCCAAGTGCTTTTCCAAACATTGCCATGTCTGGTTCAACATTAAACTTCTTATGCATTCCTCCAAAAGTTTCTCTAAATCCAGAGGTGCATTCGTCAAAAATGAGAATAGCTCCAGTATTATCTGCAAGTTTTCTTACCTTTTCTAGAAAGTCATCTTTTGGTCCTTCTGATCTAGTTACCTCCATCTTTATAGTTCCAATATCGTTATTTAAAACTATGTCCTCAAGTTCCTCATAATTATTGTAATGAAAAGGAAAAACAGTTCCTTCAAGATTTTTTGGGACACCATTAGCTTCTAAACCAGGCAAAAGATGATCCTTAAGGCCCTCTTTGGTGCTAATATTTGCAGAAAGATACCAATCATGCCATCCATGATATCCACAAATTGCAACATTATCTTTGCCAGAAGCTGCCCTTGCAATTCTTATTGCAATTGCATTTGCTTCTCCCCCTGATCTAGCATATCGAACCATATCAGCCCAAGGATTAATTTCAATGAGCTTTTCACTCAAATATACTTCCTCTGGACAATTCAAAGTTGACATATTACCTAATGAAATAGTTTCCCTAACTGCATTATCAACCTCCTCATTTCCATATCCAAGTGAATTTGTTCCAATTCCCATTATTGAAATATCAACATATTTATTGCCATCTAAATCCCAAACATGGCAACCTTTAGCCTTGCTAAAATATGATGGCCAAGTATCAGGTAAAAACATTTCTGATCTTTTAGAAAGAAGCATATTACCGCCTGGTATTAAAGTTTTAGCTCTTTTCCATAATTTTTGACCGCTACCCATGTAAGCTCCTTCATTCCTTTTGATAGACTTGTTAAATTTAAACAAATCAGGTTCTTTTTCATAGAGATTTAAAACCTTATTCCAAGAAAAATCAATATGAGGTGAAAAATACTCAAATATATTTTTTAGAACTTCTAAATCTTCTTTTTCATCGACTGTCCATCTCAATAATGATAGATCCTGATCATTTTCAATGTTGAAAGCATTCATGCTGTTATTTCTTATATAGGGTGTTACATGTTCAAGATCGAAAGGATCTTTAGCATTATCAAATGCTTCCTTAAGTGCATCAATTTTAAAGACTTCTACATCTAGTCCATCCGGAAATGTTGCAGGAGAAACATTAGAAACATAGTCGTAGTTCTTGTCTTTTGCTATTTGGATTGCTTCGTCAACTAATCCAGGATCAACAAGTGGACAGTCACCAGTTATTCGAACAATTAAAGTAGCCTTAAAATCTTTTGCAGCAGCATAAAATCTTTCTAAGACATTATCTTCACTACCTTTAAAGACTTTTATACCAAATGTTTCAGCCTCATTTATTAATTCTAGTTCTTCTCTTTTGGAAGTTGTTGCTAAAATAATCTCGTTAATTTTTTTTGCTTTTGATAACCTTGATAATAATATATTTATTAATGTTTTATCCTCAATTCTTTCTAAAACTTTTCCTGGAAATCTTGAGGAGCCCATTCTTGCTTGAACTATTGCTAATACCTTCATAACATCCTCCATTTTGATGGATTTATAAGATTTTCGTCTTCACTAGAAATATTTGGTATTTCAGAATTTTTAAAAGAATTATTTTTAGTAATTATTTCTAACAAATGCTGTTTTGAATCAATTCCTATGATTGTTTTATTTATTTCAGAAATTGAATTTTGAAAGTCTAAACATACCTCTAACATTGTTTTCCCATTAGCATTACACCAGTCTTGAAGTTTAAAAAATAATCCTTTCCATTCATTAAACTTTTTAGGAATAGTTTTAGGATTCATTAATAGAAGCCCTTGCAAGAAACAAGATCTGGTATGAATTTCAATTGAATTTGTATGGAGTTTTTGCATCCAACCTGATGTAATCATACGTCGATCTAAAATATTTAAAGGCGCTTGAACAATGTTAATCTCATATCTATTTATAATTTTATCAAGCTGATCTGGGTTGTAGATCGAAACGCCTATTTTTTTTATAAGCTTCTTTTCTTTTAATTTTTCAATAGCTGTAAATATTTCATCGGCAAAGCATGAATCTAAATCATCTGATTCATGGAATAAAACAGCATAAAGTCCTTTAATCTTTAAATGTTTGAGTGAATTGTATATGTGGTTTTCAACCCATTTCTTAGGCTTATCAATATTACTCGGAAATTTTGGAATTTTAGTTATTACATCAAAGCCTTGGACATTTGCCTTACCAAGAATCTCCTCACTCCTTCCATAAGAAATTGCTGTATCAATTGTATTAATACTATTTTCGCTTGCGATTTTTAAAATTTCTCTTACTTCAGATACGGATTTTTCTTTGGAATGGTCCAATAATCCATACTGCATTCCTATTTGTGCAGATCCCAGTGCTAATTTCATTTAAAAATATTTTTTAGAGTTTCTATAACCTTATTTTGCTCTTCGATCTCTAGGGTTGGAAACATAGGGATACTAATTGCTTTTGCATAATACTCTTCTGACTCTGGACAATAACCTTTTGTAAAACCGAGTTTTTTATAAAAAGGATGGAAATATATCGGTATATAGTGAATATTCACAAGAATTTTTTCTTTTCGCAATTCATCAAAGACTTTTTTATGCGTTATATCTGTTTTTTCTGAATCCAGCTTAATGACATATAAATGCATCGAAGAGTAACTATTTTTGATGATAGTAGGAAGTTCTAAAGGTAATTCATTAAGCTCTTCATTATATCTTTTTGCAATAATATTTCGTTTATGAACAGATTCGTCCAAAATATTCATCTGACTTAATCCAAGAGCAGCATGAATATCAGTCATTCTATAATTGTAGCCCAATAATAATTGCTCGTAATACCAATCACCATGAGGCTCAAATTCCATATGTTCTGAGTTTCTTGTTATTCCATGAGATCTAAGTTGATCAAGTTTTAAAGCCAAGTCTGAGTCATTTGTAGTAGCTACGCCACCTTCTCCAGTTGTAATTATTTTTACGGGATGAAAGCTGAAAACACATATATCACTATATTTACAATTACCTACTGGTTCATCTAAATATTTTCCACCAATTGCATGCGAAGCATCTTCAATGATATTGAAACCATATTTTTTTGATAGTTTGTGAATTTCTGTCATCTCACAAGATTGGCCTGTTAAGTGAACTGGTATTACTACCTTTGGCAACTTATTCTCAGTCTTAGCTATTTTTAATTTTTTTTCTAGTGCATGAATTGAGATATTATTTGTAACCTTATCGATATCTACAAAATCTATATTAGCTCCACAATATATAGCGCAATTTGCACTCGCAACGAATGAATTTGCTGAAGTCCAAACATAATCTCCCTTTTTAACTTCAAGTGCTAGACATGCAATGTGAAGAGCGCTCGTTGCACTATTTAAAGCAAATGCATAATCAACATTACAATATTTTTTAATTGAATCTTCAAATTTAGGAACAACTGGCCCCTGAGTCAAAAAATCAGATTTCAACACTTGGACAACAGCATCTACATCTTCATCAGATATAAATTGTCGACCATATGGAATCATTATTAAATTTTTCCAAGAGAGTCTTTGTTTTTAGTTATCCAAGCCTCAAGATCTTCCGGTTTCATCCATTCTTTATTTGAGCCACTATCATAAACAAAGTCTTGATCAACTTTAGTTCCATCTTTTATTCTGTTTGGATCTTCAGACCAACCATTGATTGCTGGAAGTATTTTATAATGCTTATTATATTCATATGTAAAATCTGCATCTTCTTCACCAATCATTTGTTCATGTAACTTTTCGCCTGGCCTAATTCCAACGATTTCTTGTTTTGCATTAGGCGCAACAACAGATGCCAGATCCACAACTTTCATTGAAGGAATTTTTTTTACGTAAATTTCACCGCCGACCATATCATCAAAAGCATGCCAAACGAGCTCTACACCTTCTTCGAGAGTTATCATAAATCTTGTCATTCTCTCATCAGTTATGGGAATACTACCTGAAGATTTAATTTGATTAAAAAAAGGTATGACCGAGCCTCTAGAACCCATTACGTTTCCATATCTCACGACTGAAAATGAAGTATCTTGCATTCCAGTATAATTATTACCAGCAATAAAAAGCTTGTCTGAAGCTAGTTTGGTAGCTCCATATAAGTTGATAGGGCTACTCGCCTTGTCAGTTGACAATGCAACAACTCTTTTAACTTTTTGATCAATTGATGCATCAATAACGTTCATTGCTCCAGTGATATTTGTTTTAACACATTCGAACGGGTTATATTCTGCAGTTGGTACAATTTTCGTTGCAGCAGCATGAACTACAAAATCAATACCAGTAAGAGCCCTATGAAGTCTATTTTTATCCCTAACGTCCCCAATAAAAAATCTAACTCTATCATCATTATCAAATTTTTTTGCCATATCCCACTGCTTCATTTCATCTCTTGAATAGATAACAAGCCTTTTCGGATTAAATTTTTTAAGAGTCATTGGTACAAAAGTGTTTCCAAAAGAACCAGTTCCACCCGTGATAAGAATAGAAGAATTTTTTAACATTTTTAAAAACCTTTATGTAGAATATTTATTATTATGTATGCTCTCTAAAATCTTATTACGCACAATCATATGTGGAAGATTTTTATGATTATAATTCATTAAATAATTAATGTTATTAGCCATCAAAGAATTGTATTCAGCATCACTCATATACAAGATATCATCAACCTTTTTTTTGAATTCATTATATACATGTCCTTCATAATAACAAATTCCTGCAGCTGGTAATCCAATTGAAGAATTGTTAGAACCATTACAGAAAAGTACCTTCTTATTCATGCCCATTGCTTCGGCTGCTATTGTTGAATATATTGAAATAACAAGATTGGATTTATTGATTGCTTGATAGGAGGAAAAACTGTCTTGAGATTGTTCTTGAAAAGAGATTTTGTCTCCAAAGATTGATTGATAATAATTTATCTCTTCCTCGCAATTCTCTTTTCTTAATGCAATAACTAATGAGTATTTTTTTTCATTTATTAATTTTTTTAGATTTCTCTCTAGCCTCTTTGCTGCCAAAATATCTGCTTCATATAATATTTTGGCAGAAATATCTTTGACTGAATTTGTATATCTACTAACGAATTGAGAAATATAGCAGATATCAAATTCAATTTTTTGCTCTTTTCTGATTTCACTCCAATAAATACCTCCCACAAATGATCCGATAGACGTATAGTTTCTTACATCAACTTTGTTGGCCCTAAAGAGTTCGATATCTGAATCTCCAAAGCATAAACTATATGGCAGATTTTTTTTGTTAAAGTTATTTATAACAATTGGTTTTTGATAATCAAAGTAACATTGAGGTCTCATGCCATTTTGCAAGCTGTAAAAATCAATGTGTTTAAACTTATTTGCAAGATAATGAAAAATGCTGCTATCGTCGATAAAAGTTAAAACTACACTTGGAGATAAAATTAAAATAACTGCTTGAAGATGAATTTTATAAATTTTTGAGGCTAGTTCTCGTGGTTGCATAATAATCTGCATATTAAACCTTGGTAGTTCTTGGAGAATTAATTTCAAAGTCTTGAGAATGATTGAAAAATTCAGGTAAATATCTAGGTTAAATGAGCCGGGATCAATAATCCTGTATTTTATTTCTTTAAACACATATTTTTTAAATAGTGTGTCTCTGTGTGGATAAAGCAAAACAGCTGGAAATCTTTCAGGTTTTCTAAAATAAAATTTTAGTTTCATCGAAATATAATTCAGTAAAATTTTTTACCAGACAGATCTACCACCATCAATAACAATATTCTGTCCATTCATATATTTTGATGCATCTGAACATAGATACTGTATAGAGGCTCTATATTCACTTTTTTCTGCCATTCTACCCATAGGTATTAATTTCTCAATTTTTTCTTTAAAGGTTTTATCCTGATCATTATAAATCCCACCAGGTGATAATGAATTGCATCTTACACCCTTATCAGCCCAATATGTCGATAAGTATTTTGTTAACCCCACAAGCCCAGACTTAATTACTGAGTAAGTTACTGGCTTAACTGGTTGCAAATCTTCACTTAAACCATCTTTTGCATAGAGCCTCTGATCGGGTGAAATGACTGAAAGATCTGAAGCTATATTTAAGATAACTCCACCTTTATTTTTTGACATATGAAATCCAAACACCTTCGAACATAAAAATGCACCTGTAAGGCCGACCTTAATTTGTAAATTCCAATCATTGAGATTGAAGTTTTCAAGTCTGGAGGAATTTTCTATGCTTTCGTTATTTACTTTTGGATCAATAGCGGCATTGTTAATAAGTATATCTACGGAAATTGACTCATTTTGAAATTTATTCTTAATATCTATAATATCTTTTTCGTTAGCTACATTCATAACTTGAATATCTATCATTTTTTCAGGAAAATGTTTAATAAGATTGTCTTTTGTTTTTTCAAGATCTTCTCTATTTAAATCAGTAATAATAACTTTAGCTCCTGTCTCAAGAAGAGCAAAAGCATGTTCAAACCCTAAAAGTCCAGCTCCACCAGTTATAAGAGCATATTTGTCTTTTAAATTATAAGATTCAGGTAATAACATTTTTTATTTGCAGGATTGCCCACCATCTACATGAAAAATTGAACCAGTAACAAATTTTGAAACTGGTGAAGAAAGATACAATGTTAAATTTGCAACGTCAGCTATGTCACCAAATTTATTTAACGGAACATTCTGTTTGATCATATCTAGAACACCCGATTCGTCTTTTTTAAGTTTATCCTCCCATGAGGACCCTTTAAATAATATATTTCCTGCAGCTATAGCATTTATTCTCACTTTATCTTTTGCTAATGGTATTGATATTGCTTGAACATAATGATTTAAAGCTGCCTTAGCAACACTGTAAGTAATTGGTGCTCCATTAACAATATTTGTTCCACATATTGATGAAATGCATACTATTGTCCCAGAAGAATCCTTAAGATAAGGTCTTGCAGCCTCAACAATATTTGTTGTTGAAAAGAAATTCATATTAAATATCCTCTCCCATTCTTCTCTAGATTCTTGCCCAGGAGGAACTGATAAACCAGTTCCAACATTACAAATTAGGATATCAAGACCGCCCATTAGTTCAATGGATTTTTCTATCAAGTCTTTTGCCTGTTCTGGATTAGATACATCAGCAGAGATTGAGTGACATTTTAATTCGTTAGTAATTTTTTTGAGCGCATCATTATTTCTGCTATTTGCAATTACCACGGAACCTTCATTAACAAAAGAATTTAATATGCCAAATCCAATACCTTTAGAGGAGCCTGTTACTAAAACTCTTTTATTTTTAATATTTAATTCCATTTTTATTCAAAAGATTTAAAACATAACTCTTATATTGTAGCAAAGCTTGTTCGTGTTTATTATTTTGGTGTCTTGCTGTCTGCAAAATGAAATTTGAAGAATAATTATGATCTGATAATAATTTAAAAACTTTAGTAAAATTTGTATCGCCCTCTCCGAGAGGAACTGTTGAACCTTCATAAAGCCTATCTTTTATATGAACATTTAGTATTCTGCTTCCGTATGCAGAAAATTCTTCAACTGGATCATATCCAAGAGACGCACTATTACCTGTGTCATAATTTATTCCAAAAAAATTTTTATCAAACTTTGATATAAAAGATTTTAATCTAGGTGGTGAAAAATCAGATTCAAAAATTATTTTAGTATTATCAAGTGTTTGTTCAATGGTCTTCAAAAAGCTAAAAAGATCGTTTTCTTGCTTAGCATTATCAATGCTGCCATTATCTACAAGCGGAACGACAATAAATTTGATATTTAAAGATTTTGAAGCTTCAATAACATCTACAAAAATTTCTTTTAATTTATCTTGCTCATCAATTTTTTCTGATTTCCAAAAAGGAGCTTGCATGAAACAGTCAGCAGTAAGAGACTCAATTTTTACATTGTATTGCTCTTTTAAAAAATTAATTTTTTCTTGCCCTGTTTTAGTCATAAATGGATTTAAATGAATATCTTTTTGATCGAGTGTCCATTCAATTAAATTAAATCCTAGTTTATTTGCTTTAGCTATCTCATCTTCCCAGCTGTCCCAGGGAAAAGATTGTATTTGATTATTAACTATTGGAGATAGTCTACCTTGCATAAAACCAAGATTTATAGACATTTATTTTTTAAATTGATAGGGAGTGGGTGCATCATTTGATTTACCCTTTGAGTCCTCTTTATTCCATTTTTGTATTTGATTAATAATTTCTGTACCTGTTTTGCTGCTCCAATGATTAATCAATTTAGTGTAAATTTTTCCGACTTTACCTTCACCAATGTTTAAACCATTCAAAGATGTTACAGGCAGCATACAAAATGGTGTACCAGTCATAAATGCCTCATATGCAGTATAAACATCATAAGGCTCTATATTTTTTTCGATTACTTCAATACCCAAATCAACGCATAACTCATTCATAACATAATCTCTTGAAACTCCTCTTAATATATCTCTTCCCTCAGGAGTAATTACAACATCATCTTTAATTATAAAAAAATTATCTCCTGTACCTTCTGTTATAAAACCATCTGTTCCAAGCAAAAGTGCCCAGTTGTTGTCTCCCTCCATTTGGGATGCCTCAATATTTGCAGTTAGATAAAACAAACGGCTTCTATTTTTAATTTTTGGATCCATTAAAGAAGCTGGAATGGCTCTTTGAGAAGTAATTACAGCATTTATACCTTTATTAAATAATGTGCCCATACCAGCTACTGTCCATCTGAGTGGAAAATCAGCAATTATTACATTTGATCCTTTGTGAAGACCTTCTATATTCTGATAAATACCCAACAGTCCTCTTGAAACATCTATCATTAATCTATGTTCGTCGTCCTCTCCAAAAAGGTGATCGTTTGCTTCCACAGTTGCATGACACGCATCAACCATCTCTGATTGTGACATTTCTATTGGTATTCTTAATATATGCAATCCATGATAAAGCCTGTCAATATGTTCCTCCAGTTTAAATTGTTTTTTGTTAAATGATCTTGTCATTTCGAAGACCATGTCTCCAAACATTAAAGCTGAATCATATATTGAAATCTTAGCTTCAGATTCTGGAATCATCTCGCCATTGAAGTATACTACTCTTGATTTACTGGTCATATCTTCCTCTATAATTTTTTGAATATTAGGTTATTTTTTATCGAGCCATTCAATGATGTCGATTATATCAAATTCAGGGTTAGTGGGATAAAGATCTTCATATAAACTCTTAATAAATTTGTACTGCTCTTCTGTATTTACATCTAATACAAGTTCAGGTCTTTTAAAATCTTCAGGACAATTAATGGTTGATACAGGACACCAACTTTGGTCTACAGGTTTTTGAGAATCATAATCGAAAAAATTCAGGTGGACATGTTCTCTTTTTTTTTGATCATTTTCCCTATTTTCTACTTCTTCGAGTAATGAAAAACTGAATACTTCACAACCGATACCATCGGGATATCCTGAATTAAAAATTTGAGCTAAATTTGAACTGAAGCCTGGATGCTTTAATTTTAAATGATGTTTAATTATTTTGTCGATCTCACTTGGTTCAGGAGTAGCATTATCAGCAGGTATTCTGCAAACAATATCTGCATTAAATTTCTTTGCAGCCTCATAATATCTATTTAAAACATTATTTTCTGATCCTTCGTATACATTAACTGATGCAAGATCTGCAACTTTTTTTAAAACTTCATTTTCAGGGTTGTCAGGAATAGCAAGAACGATATCATCTAACATATTACATCTTTTAACTCTCTCAATTATTCTATAGATTAATGGTTGGCCACAAAGGTCCATCATTGATTTACCTGGTAATCTTTCAGATCCCATCCTGGCCTGAAGTATTAAAACTACTCTATCAGACATCAAAAAATTAGAAATTTATAAGTGCTCTCTTAATTTTTCAGCTATTGGCTTCTCGGCTTCAATAATTTTCTTTACGCCATCTCCCATGGCATTTGAGACTTTCCTGACAGAACCAACAAGATTTCTTAAGCCTGTAGGTTCAAGTGAGGCAGACTGGTCAGATCCATACATGCTTCTGTCAAGAGTGATATGTCTTTCAAGAGATGTAATCCCCATTGCTGCAGCAGCAACAGATATTGCAACTCCAGTTTCATGACCGCTATATCCAACATTGCAGTCGAATTCATTTTGTAGAGTTTCTATTAGTCTAAGATTGGCATCTTCATCTTTCATAGGATATGTAGAAATCGTATGCATTAATTCAAAGGGACATTCATGTTTTCTGAAAATGTCCACTGCTTTTTTTATATCGCTCATATTAGACATGCCTGTTGATATGAATGTATGTTTTTTTTCTTTAGCAATCATCTCTAGAAGATCTTCATATACAATCATTGCTGAAGCAACTTTGTTAAAGTTACAATCGAATTTATTTAAAAACTTCTGGCTCTCCAAGTCCCATGCTGATGCAAACCACTCGATACCCTTGGACTTACAGTATGTATCAATCTCCTTATAATCATTTTCATCAAATTCGAGACCTTCTTTTTGCTCTCTCTGTGTAGTACCCCAAGGACTTTCTCTCTCACCAGCTAACATTTCCTGTGTATATACAAGATCTATTGTTCTTTTTTGAAATTTAACTGCATCGAGTCCAATTTCGACGGAGATATCAATTAATTCTTTAGCGATATTTAAATCACCATTATGGTTAATACCAATTTCACCAATTATAAATATTTTGTTATTCAAATTTACTCCCCAGTAAGACTATTAAAAAGTGCCATGATAACACCATTTCCTCCTTTACAGTCAAGAATTACTTTGGATATTTCCTTTATTTTTTTATGAGAATCGATGGGACAAAAAGTATTTGGTAAATATTCCATGACTTCTTGATCATTTAAGTCATTTCCAACAAATATCACTTCATCAATATGCAATTTTTTCTCTTTAATAATATTTTTTACTGCTTCAAGTTTATTGGAGATGTTTTGGAATACAGGAATTTCTAATTTATTGCCTCTTTTTGAGACAACACAATTTTTTTCAGTTGAAACAATATACTGAAGAATTTTCATTTTTTTGAAATATGATACTGCTAATCCATCAGATCTATTAACATAAACTGATTCAATCCCATTTTCATCCTGTAAAACCCTATTATCAGTCATAACACCATCAAAATCATAAATGATGCATTTATAATTCATGTGAAATTAAAAATCTTTTGTTCAACTAACTTACATACCTCATGACCAACAATGGTATGTATCTCTTGGATATTAGGTGTTTTACTAGAAGGTGCTTTTAAAAGAATATTTGAATTTTTTTCAAGCTCTGTATTTTTATGATTACCAGTCATTCCAATAACTTTGATATTATTTGAAATTGCATACTCTGCGGCTATACAAACATTTTTACTATTTCCACTTGTTGAATAAGCAAATAGTAAATCACCTGACTCACCTAGAGTTTCAAGCTGTCTTTTAAAAATCCCATCATATCCAAAATCGTTTCCCCAAGCGGTTAAAAAAGAAGAGTCAGTAGTTAAAGCAAGGGCAGCCATACCAACTCTAGGTTTATTGTGATCGAGTGTTGCACAATATTCTGCTGCCATATGTTGTGACTCAGCTGCACTACCACCATTACCACAAAAAAATATTTTGCCTGATTCTTTTATGCAATTCGTAACTTCATTTGCAATCAACTCTATTTGGTTAGTCAAATAGTCAATATTCATAGATATTAATTCAGATCTTTCTTGAAGAGATTTATTTATACTTAAGTCTGGTTTATCGATCATTATTTATTAATTCTCCCCTAAGATTTTAAAAATGTATAGTCTTATAGCATACTGAATGCTTGCGTTGAGTATGATAACCATATTTGTGTTTTTTTTGAGCTCTAGCTTTCATTGTATATATCGCGTGAGTATACTTTTGACATCACATCTTCAATATCCTTATCAACTCTATTTGCGACTATTACATCACAACAGCTTTTGAATTCGTGTAAATCTGAAATAACTTTGTATCCCATAAAGGTTACTTCCTCGATTAAAGGTTCATAAATAACAATTTCTGGAATACTATTTTTTATTCTTTTTATGATGCCTAGTGTCGCAGAATCGCGGAAATTATCACTGTTAAATTTCATTGTTAATCTGTAGAAACCAACAACGTTTGGATTAGATTTTAATATTTTATCAGTTACATGATCTTTTCTTAATTTATTAGATTTGATAATTGCATCAATAATCGACTGAGGAGTATCTTTAAAATTTGTTAAAAGCTGTTTTGTATCTTTTGGGAGGCAATATCCTCCATATCCAAAAGAGGGATTGTTATATATATTCCCAATTCGTTTATCAAGTGATATTGCATCAATAATTTTTTTGGAATCAAGATTATTATTTTCAGCAAATGAGTCAAGTTCATTAAAAAATGCCACCCTCATTGCTAAATAGGTATTAGAAAAAAGTTTTATTGACTCTGCTTCAGTTGAGTCCGTATAAATTACATCTACATCATTTTTGGATGATGAGTCAATCAATAGTTTTCCAAATGTTTTAGCAGCTTTTGTATTACTTCCAATTACAATCCTTGAGGGAAACAGGTTATCATGCATAGCATTGCCTTCTCTTAGAAATTCTGGTGAAAAAATAATATTTTTTGTATCGTGTATTTTTTGAAGTTTTTCAGTATGCCCAATTGGTAATGTTGATTTTATAACAATGTTGGCACTTTTATTGTACTTTAAACATTCTTCTACAGACTGGTCTACTGAACTTGTATCAAAATTTCCAGAATTTTCATCAAGGTTTGTTGGGGTTGCAATAATTACATAATCACTGTTTTCAAAAGCTTTTTGCTGATTGTCGGTAGCATAAATCGAAAGGTTATTTTTGGTTAAATATTTAGTAATCAATTCATCACGAATAGGAGATATCGATTCATTTATTTTATTAATTTTAGATTTATCAATCTCTAAAATTTTTACTTTATTATTATTAGCTGCAAAAAGTACGCCAATTGAAAGGCCTACATATCCTGCTCCAACTACCGTGATTGTATATTCTTTATTCAAGTTTATTTAGAAATCTTAGATTTACTAAAAAAATAAAATCTAGTCAAAACTATTAAACAACCTAATATTGTCCCCGCAATCGCACCTAATATACAAATTACAGCTCTTCTCGGTGAAGATTTAAGTTCAGGTGCTATCGGTGGATCAATGATCTCAAAAACATATTCTGGCGTAGCCTGAGCGATTACTTTTTTTTCAATCTGTTTCTCGACTAATTCATATAGATTAGTTTTGAGATCGGTCAATCTAGTTGAGTTAATTTCTTCATTAAGTTGCTTTATAGCAGCCTCAGCTTGAATTATGTCTTTTTCTCTAATTGAATTATTAATTTGAAGAATTATTGCATCAAGCCATCGTTTCGCAACATAAGGAGAATAATGATCAATTGAAATGTTTATAAATCCAGTTTTTAAATTTTTATCTATCTTAAAAATATCATTAAAAGCTTTGAGTGCTTCTTGTGTTGATGGTTTATTTGTTTGAAGAGGAGCAGAAACTTTTCTGACCCATTTGTCGTTTTTTACATCATATATTTTATCATCGATTATTAATTGATTAGTTGAAACATCCCAACCTTTTGTTGCTATTAATGGAACAAGAACTTCGTTATCATTTATGAAGTTTTCAAAGAACCTTCTTGATTTCATTACTTCCATCCCTATTGACGTTCTGTCAACAGAACCGGATGAAAGCTCAACACCTACCAAACCAGCAACAGAGCTCATATCCCCGAGTGCATCAGTCATATTACTTTCAACTTCAACTGGAGATAAAACAGCATCGCTCGTATAAATATTTGGAAGTGATAGTGAATAGAAAACTATAAAAATACTAGATAATATAAAAGATATGATTATGGTTTTTTTTCCACTCCATAAAATGGAAATAAATTCAATCAAATCAATCTCATCATCTTCAAATTTATTCTCTTTAATATTATTTATCATAATAAATTTAACATAGCTGGTACCCGGAGCCGGACTTGAACCGGCACGCTATTGCTAGCGAGGGATTTTAAGTCCCTTGTGTCTACCAATTCCACCACCCGGGCTAATATTTTGAACATTATAGTTATAATAATAGAAATAGTTAAGATTTAATCATTCTGGAGGTAAAAAATGCTTCTGCAGCCTCTATTCCAATGGAGCTACCCCTTGATTTTGCAAGATTTTTAACATTTTCATAGCTTCTAGTATGGGGAAAATCTCTCATTTCATCTTCATAAAATGAAAGTAAATCAAGCTTATTTTCTAAATATTTTGAAATATTTATAAAATAATTTGGCCTGAAAATCTTTTCAGGATTCCAATCAGTAGATGAAAGCACCTCAAAATGATTTAATTGTATTAACTTTTCATTTGGCGTAGGTCTAAAGGCAGTAAAAACTGCATTACAAGTCACTCTATGATCAATATTTAAATCATCTGCAAAATGAGTAAATACAATGTTAGGTGAGAATTTTCTCTTAGCCTCTTCAATTCTTTGTACAACATCTAATAAAGGTATGGAGTCTAATTTATTGTCAGGGAATTCAAAAAAAATTGGTTTTTCTGCGCCAATTTGATTCATTAACTTTATAGTGTTTTGGTTTCTGGTTTCCGTTTTATTAAGCTTTCGTGATGTAAAACCATCACTTATAAAAACTGCTTGAACTTTATCGCCTTCAGAAATATGTTTTAGTATAGATCCTCCACACCCTAACCATTCATCATCTGGATGAGCTGCAATTATCATTACGTTATTCATTTATCAGATCCCAATTAAGTGCGGTACCATATTGAATATCTACCTTTGCAGTTTTGCCAAGAACTTTATCAAAATATTTAGGTTCAATGCCAAAACCTGGTCTAATTCTTCTAATATTATTTTTAGTAAATTTATCACCAACTTTTATATCTTTAACTGCATATAAAGATCTTCTGAATTTTATCATGCTGCTTTCGTCACCCTTTAAGTCATAATTGACATCACCGATACAGTCTCTAGCTTCTTTTGTTGACATTTTTAAGTTTTTTAAATCTTCAGGTGTAATTGAAAAACTGCTATCTGGGCCACCAATTGATTTATCTAATATAAAATGCTTTTCAATTATTGATGCCCCTAAGGCAACTGCAGATATGGCTGTTGAATTTGAGAGAGTATGGTCAGACAGGCCTACCACACATTTATATTTTTTCTTTAAATCGGTTAGCGTTTTAAGATTTGCATCTTTTGGACTTGTTGGATATCCACTTACACAATGCAGTATTGCCAAACTTGAAGCACCATTAGATAAAAGAACTTCAACAGCTTCATCTATTTCCTCTATATTAGCCATACCAGTTGACATTATTACTGGCTTCTTTGTGCTTGCAATATTTTTAAGCAGTGTCAAGTCAGTAACTTCAAATGATGCAACCTTGTATGCTGGAGCATCTAAAGATTCTAGTAACTCAATTGCTGATTCATCGAAGGGTGTACTGAAACAAGTGATATCATTGTCTTTTGCCAGTGAGAATAATTCCTCATGCCATTCAAATGGCGTATAAGCTTCTTTATAGAGTTCGTATAAATTATTTCCTTCCCATAGGCCATCTCTAATCAAAAATTCATCCGAATTACAATCAATGGTCATGGTATCTGGTGTGTATGTTTGAAGCTTTACTGCATCAGCACCATATTTTTTAGCTGCAAGAATTGTTTTCTTTGCAATATTAATATCACCATTATGATTTGCAGAAATTTCAGCAATTATAAATGGATCATAATTTTCACCAATCTTTCTCTTATTTATAATAAATTCCATATTATTTTATTTTATTTATTTTAACTTTAGCAGTTAGGTCTTCATTATCTATTTTTGCATCAG
>MDTA01179511.1_pt1 | contig 17281 bp, 17 predicted proteins | sample 811151 | NCBI WGS metagenome assembly MDTA01 (sample SAMN05326648, study PRJNA326480) | marine metagenome | isolation source: seawater | place: Indian Ocean: South | collected 2010
TCTAAACCTTGAAGAAATTCAATTAAAAGATGAATTAAAAAGACTAGAGGCAATGTTTGTGAATGAGATCCAAATGACCTTGGGTGAAGAGTTTCAATCTGACAATTTAAAGGAAGAAAAAGAAAATTTATCAAAAAAAAACAAACATCTAAATTTAGAATTAATTTCAATCCATAAAAATCAGACTGATTTGCAAAAAAATTTAAAAGCTTATGACAAAAACTTGAGAGATCTTGATTTAGAAAGGAAATCTTTTGAAAAAAAAAATCAAGAAACAATTAAAAATATAAATGATCTATCAGCTCAAAATTCAAACTTAATAAAACAACTTAAAACTATCAATGAAGAAAGAGAAATTAACTCAAAAAAACTTACTGAATTACAGACAGAAATTAAAACATTAAATCAACTAATTGGTGGCATTCAACTTTCCAAGGATTCAATAGTTAATCTTCTACAAATTAAAAATGGGTACCAAAATGCTGTCTATGCAGCTTTGATGAATGAACTTGACGCAACTTTAAAAAATTCATCTAAAATGTGGCTTGATAGACAGCTTAAGGATATTTTACCAATTGAAAATCCACTCTCCCAGTATGTTAGTGGGCCAAAAGAACTTAATTTAATTTTGTCTCAAATAGGTGTTGTTGAAAATTCTAACGATGCAAGCCAAATGCAAAAAAAACTAAAGGTCGGACAAATAATTGTTGATAAAAAAGGTAGTATTTGGAGGTGGGATGGATTTATTTCTGAGGATAATTTGCAAAAAAAAAAATTAATTGACTCACAATTACGACTAAACAAGCTTGCAAATGAGGTTGATTCGATAAAAAAGAAACTAGTTATTTTGGATACAAAAAGAGAGAAATTTCTAGAAAATGAAAAACAATTAACCTTAAACAGTGAAAAAGAAAAACAAGAATTAGAAAAAATAAATCAGATTTTAAAAAATATCTCGTTAAAAAGTTCTTCCTCTAGAGAAAAAAAATCTATCTTAGAATATAATTCAGAAAAACTGTTAGAAAAAATAAATGAATTAGATAATCAGCAAAAATCGTTGATAACAAAAATTAAGTCTATTGAAAATAAAGAAAATTTACTCAAAAAAAATGATGATGATAAATCAAAAAATGAAAAAGAAGCTGTTAAAAAAAATATTCAGGTATTAGATAAAAAGATTGAGCAAAATAGGAATCAGATAAATTCCATTAAAGAAATCCTTATGAAAGAAGAATTAAATAGAACCTTTGTATTAAACGATATTGAAAAAAGTAGAACCAGATTAAAAGAAACAGAAAACCAAATTGAAATTCTTACTGTCAGACAAGAAAATTATTTGACAGAAGAGAAAAAACTTAATGAATTACCTACGCAAATACAAAATAAAATTAATGATTTACAGGGATCATACAATCAAATAAAGAATAAAATTAATACTGGAAGGGTAAAGTTTGAAAATACCTTAACCCAGTTAAAAGTGCTCGAAGATGATTTATCTAAAATTGAACATTCACGAGAAAACCAGAGAAATAATATAACTAAATTTGAGAGTATTTTAAATAGTGACAATGTTAAAGAAAAAGAATTAAGAAATCTTATTTTTCAAAGTTCTTCAAAACAACCAGAAGAATTAGAACAAGATCAGAAAATTATAGATTCAAAGTATAAGGATCATAATGAAATTAATAGTCATCTTGAAAAATTGATTTTTCAAAGAGAGCAAATGGGTCCAGTTAACTTAAGAGCAAGACTTGAGGAACAAGAACTTGCCAAGTCTATAGAAGAATTAGAGCTTGAAAAGAATGATCTGGTTCAAGCAATTGAAAAACTCAGAATTGCAATAAATAAAATAAATTCTGAAGGGAAAAACCGATTAATAGATGCATTCGCTAAAGTTAATAAAAATTTTGCAGAACTATTTAAAAAACTTTTTGAAGGGGGAGAAGCAAAATTAGAACTTATTAAATCTGAAGACCCACTTGAAACAGGGCTTGAAATTTATGCAAGACCACCAGGTAAAAAATTATCAAGTATAAGTCTTCTTTCAGGAGGTGAAAAAACACTGACTGCGATAGCTTTGATTTTTTCAATTTTTTTAATTAATCCTTCGCCTATATGTATTCTTGATGAGGTTGATGCAGCATTGGATGATTTGAATGTTGAAAAATTTTGTAAAATTCTTCAAGAGTTAAAAAATAATACAAAAACAAAGTTTTTAATAATTACTCACCACAAAATTACAATGGCCTCCATCGACAGAGTTTATGGTGTAACAATGGCAGAAAAAGGTATTTCCGATTTAGTATCCGTGGACTTTGATAAAAATGACTTTAAAGAAGCGGTTTAATGAATAAATTAAGTGAACTTAAAGAAAAAGTTAAAAATTTTGAAAAAAAAAATATCCAGAAAAATAAAAATAAAAATCCTAGTATACAAATCGGATTGAAATTAAGCTTAGACTTAATTTCACCCATAATAGTTGGGGTGTGCATTGGACTGGGTATAGACAAAATTTTTTTCACTAAACCTATATTTTTCTTAATTTTTTTGCTATTAGGAATAATTGCAGGATTTTTTAATATATACAAATCAATGGAAAAATTAAAATAATTTAATATGAGAGAAGAAATTGGCTAGTCCCTTATCACAATTTGAAATTAAAAATATTATTCCTTTAGAGTTAAATGGATTTGATATATCTTTTACAAATTCGTCTCTTGCAATGATGGGAACGGTTTTGTTAATCATTCTCTGGATGTTTTTGGGAACAAGAAAACCTTCTTTGATTCCCTCGAGGGGACAATCTATGATTGAAGCTAGTTATGAATTCATTGCAGAAATGATTGGAGATAATATTGGCAAAGAGGGGATGAAATATTTCTCATTTATTTTCACACTTTTTATGTTTATTCTCATCGGCAATTTGCTTGGAATGCTCCCATACAGTTTCACTTGGACAAGCCACATAATTGTGACATTTGCAATTTCATTCTTCATTTTCATTGCAGTAACAATAATAGCAATCACCAAACACGGAATTATGAAGTTTCTAAAATTTTTCGCTCCTAGTGGCGTACCAAAGCTAATGTTAATTCTTTTGGTTCCGATTGAAATAATTTCTTATCTTTCACGGCCAATAAGTTTATCAGTCAGATTATTTGCCAATATGATGGCAGGTCACACCTTATTGAAAGTAATAGGAGGTTTCGTTTTTGTTTTAGGTGCTAATAGCTACATAGTTGGTGGGGCTTTGCCTGTAGCCTTTTTAGTAGCCTTAACCGGTTTAGAAATTGTGATAGCTTTTCTTCAGGCATATGTATTTGCAATATTAACTTGTCTATATATTAATGATGCAATACATTTACATTAACTTTTATAATTAAGGAGTATATTTTATGGATATTGAATCTGCTAAACTACTTGGGGCTGGAATCGCAGTTCTTGGTGTGATTGGATCAGGAATAGGTATAGGTTCTATTTTCTCTGCTTTTATTACAGCAGTTGGAAGAAACCCAGAGGCTAGAGAGCATGTATTTACTATGACAATGTTGGGTTTTGCTTTAGTTGAGGCTCTGGCATTGTTTGCATTAATCATAGCACTATTATTGTTGTTTGTTTTCTAAAAATGACTGCCAAAGTTTTTTTAACTTTATTTAGTTTTTTATTTGCTGGAAATGTTAACTCGGCTGAAGGACAAGGTGGAATGCCACAACTAAACCCAGAGTCCTTTAGCTCCCAGCTATTTTGGCTATTCGTTTTTTTTCTAATACTTTTCTTATTTCTTCATTATTTTTTTATACCAAAGATTCAAAAAATTAAATCTAAAAGAGATAAAACCATTGAAGATTTTATCATGGAAACAAAAAAAATTAACGATTCCGTTGAAAAGATAATTAAACAAATAAACAATGAATTAAACGAAGCAAAAGATAGTTATGATAAGGAAGTCAAATTAGCTTATGAAAAAAATAAAAGCATTTTTGATAAAAAAATAAATGAACTTAATGCTAGCTATGAAGAAAAAAAAAATAAACTTGAAGATGAGCTTTTAGTGTCAAAAGATAAAGTGCTAAAAAATATATCAAAGATTTCAGTGCCACTATCTGACCAGTTATTTGAAAAAATTGTAGGTGAAAAATCATTAGGTAAAATTGAAGATTTCAGAAAAATAGTTGGTGACAAAAATGTTTGATATAAGTTTATTAAACAATTCAACATTATGGGTTGCTACATCTTTTATAATTTTTGTTGTTGTTTGTTACCAACCAGCCAAGAATCAGATCATAAATAGTCTTGATAAAAAGATTAATGAACTCAAAAATGAGCTTAATGATTCCAAAAGACTCAAGGAAGAAGCGGAAAAACTTTATAAATCACATTTAATTAAACAGAAACAAAATTTAGAAAAAATAAAAAAGTTAAATGATGATGCCAAGAATCAAGCGAATTTAATAAAAAAAAAAATAGAAAATGAAATAAATATGAATATGAAAAGGAAAGAAGCAAATTTTAAATTAATTTCTTCACAAATGGAATCCAAGATTCAAGATGATCTTAAAGAAGAAATACTAAAACAGACACTAAAATTCACTGAGTTCAGAATTAAAAAACATCTAAAGAAAAAGCATAATAGCCAATTAATTGAAGAATCACTTAATAAACTCTCAGGACATTTTTCCTAATTCTTTATGGCTGTTCATACTAAATTGTCAAAAAATGATATTTTAGAAATTGTTAATAAATACGAAATCGGAGAATTAGAAAATTTTTCAGGAATCAAAGAGGGTATCGAAAACACAAATTACTCAATTAAAACCTCTAAAAATAGATTCATTCTTACTATATTTGAAAATAGAGTAAATAAATCAAAATTACCATTATTTTTCCAACTGATGAAGTATACATCAAAACAGAAAATAAGATGTCCTAATCCAATTATAGACAAAAATAAGAATTTAATTAATAAATTTAAATCTAAAAAGTTTGGAATTTTTTCTTTTTTAGATGGAAAATCTAAAAGAAATTGGTATTCATCTGATTGTCTTCTTGTTGGCCAAGTTCTGGGAAATTTACATCAAAAGAACATGAATAAAAAATTAGATTTGAAAAATAATTTTGGTGTTTCATCATGGAAAAAATTATTTAGTAAATGTAAATATAAAATTAACGAGATAATTCCAAACTCCTGCGATTCAATCTTTAAAGAAATAGTATATTTAAATAAGAAATGGCCTAGTAATCTTCCTAAGGGCTTAATTCATGGTGATTTGTTTCCTGACAATGTTTTGTTTTATAAAGAAAATATCTCAGGAATCCTGGATTTTTATTTCTCCTGTAATGAAATTTTAGCATACGACCTTGCCATATCATTAAATGCCTGGGGTTTTAAAAATGGAAAATTCAAAAAAGAAAATTTTTCTAAATTACTACAAGGATATCAGACTAAAAGAAGACTTAAAAAATCTGAAAAAGAAAAATTAAATATCTTACTAAGAGGTGCATCGATGAGGTTTTTATTAACTAGAATTTATGATATGATTCATGTCGATGGAAATAAATTTTTAAAAAAAAAAAACCCTTTGGAATTTTTTAAGATTTTAAATTTCCATAAGAAAATCAACAACCATTTAGATTATTTCAGTGGACTTTGACTTTATAATATATACCGACGGAGCCTGCCTTGGGAATCCAGGTCCGGGTGGATGGGCTGCGATAATTTTTGATAAAAAAAATAAAAAAAAATCAATTAAAGGAAATAAGGTGAATACGACGAATAATCAAATGGAACTTATTGCTCCTATAGAAGCTCTTAAAAAAATTAAAAATAAATCAAAGATAAAAATTTATACCGATAGCAAATACTTAATTGACGGTATTAATATTTGGATAAAAAAATGGAAGTTAAACAATTGGAAAACTTCAGCAAAAAAAGAAGTTAAAAATGACCTATTATGGAAAGAACTTGATTCACTTTCTTCTGGTCATTCAATAAATTGGCAATGGGTTCGTGGGCACAGCGGGAATATTTACAATGAAGAGGTCGATGACCTTGCTCGACAAGAGGCTTATCTATTAAAGATTTGAAAGCACATTTTCAGCTTTACTTATTTCCAGCCCCCCTCCTTTTTCATCAAAAATATCAGTAATTAATCCCTTGTCAATTACCATGGCAAATCTGGATAATCTCTTTCCAAGACCAATGGAACTCAAATCTAATACTAGCTGTGATTTATTGAGAAATTCTTGTGTACAGTCAGAAATAAACTTTATTTTATTTTCTCCAAGAGATTTACCCCATTCTGACATTACAAAAGGATCATTAGTAGCAACAAAAAAAATTTCGTCGATACCTTTTTTTATTAATTCATTGTAGTTATTAACAAAACCTGGGAGGTGGTCATTTGAGCAAGTTGGTGTGAAAGCTCCAGGCACACCTACCAAGAGCACTTTTTTTTCATTAAAAAGATCAGACGATGAAATAGGTTTCGGGCCATCATCGCCTAAAACAAAAAATTCTACAGAAGGAAAACAATCATTTTTGTTAATATTCATATAACCTACTTTATCAAATTTAACTCATTTATAACAATATCTTTTGTTAAAATTTCTGGGAGCAAAACACCCTGCTTATCACCTGGGCCATAGATAATATTAACCGGTATTCCGTATCTTTCAAATTTTGATATAAAGTTAAGAATTTTTTCGTCTTTTTCACTCCAATCTCCTCTCAATAATTTAACATCATTTTTATTAAAGTATTTTTGTAATTTTTTTGAATCTAAAGTTGTTAGCTTGTTAAGCTGACAAGTTACACACCAATCAGCAGTAAAATCTAAAAAAATCAATTGTTCTGAATTGATGTATTCTTTTAAAATAGTTTCATCAAATTTTTTCCATTTAATTTCATTCTTTTTTTTCAAAGAAGGGGAGGAAAATATATATAAAATAGAAATTAATATAACTGAAGACGATACTTTTGAAAAAATACTTTTATTTATTATAATTGATATCAATAAGACCAGAAAAACTAATATAGTAATAATATATTTATCAATATTCAAAAGTGTTAAAAACCAACTGAATGTAATCAAAAGAATCAGACCTAACAAAAATTTCAGATCTATCATCCACTTTCCTGGTTTTGGGAATCTTTTAATTAAGCTTGGTCTGATAGTAAAAATAATATAAGGCATTGAGAAACCTACTGATATAAAAATAAAAATAAAAAAAATATTTTCATATGTGGATGTAATTGAAAAGCCAACTGCTGTCCCCAGAAAAGGTGCGCTACAAGGAGTTGCCATAAGTGTTGAGAAAACACCAGAGAAAAAGTAACCTTTTGAAGAATCATCATCAATAAATCTATAAATACTTTTTGTAAATTTGTTCGGAAGAAAAATATCAAAGAAACCAAGGAGATTTAAAGAAAATAATAATATTATAATAGTAATAACTAATAAAAAATTATAGTTTTGGAATTGGAATCCCCAACCTAATTCTAAACCAAAAAACTTAAATGAAATTATAAATAATGAAAGAAGTAAAAATGAAAAGATTATCCCAAATATAGTAGCTAAAGAAAACTTTCTTACCTCAATTGGGTTTTTATCACTTATTTTAATAAATGAAAAAAGTTTCAATGACAAAACAGGTAAAACACAAGGCATAAAGTTAAGGATGAGTCCACCCACAAAAGCTAATAATAAATAATAAAAAAGGTTGGTGCTGGCTTTTATTTGATCAGGAAATACTGAAATTTCTTCAAAATTTTTTCCGTCAGATATTGATACAAAAAATGGATTTTTCATTAAACTTATTTTTTTGTCAATTTCTAAGTCAATATTAATTTTACTTTCTGGATTAATTGACAAAACATATACATCTGTTTCTTCAGAATAAGTAAATATTTTATAATTTTTTTTTTCTGAATCCACTGGTCTAAGCGTCAATCTTACTCTGTTATCAGTCTTTTCATATATTTCTATTATTTGAAAGATTTTAGAGTCTCTAATTGGGACTTTATTGAGGTATTTGATTACCTCATTTTTGGAGGAATCTAATAAAAAATCATTAAATAAAAAATTTATTTTTTTTTTTTCTGTAATTGGAATACATATTTCTTTACATATCAAATATTCTATAGTCAGGTCAGTATTAATTGATTTGGCATTTTGCTTAGGTTTTATCTTTACAGGAAAAATTATTTCTTTCTCATAACCAATAGTTTCCACCTGATGATCAAAAAATTTTTCAGGAAAAGGGAAGAGTACTTCCATTTCTGAAATATTAGAATCTTTTTTCCATTTAATATCAATTTTAGAACCTGCTTCACCAGGATTTTTCCAGTAAGTTTTCCAACCTTCTTCAAGGTTAATCTTAATTCCAAACAAATATTCTTCTTTATGTTTTATAAGCTTAGAAGCTGGAACAATTTCAAGTTTAGAGTAAGTATTGCCAGTTGTATTAGATTTTAACTCTGAAAATGAAAAAAAATAAAAAAATGCAAAAATTAATGTGATCATAAAGTAATAAATCTTATGTTTGAATATCAAATAATAATTTGTAATAATTTAACTATGAAACATTCATATTTAAAGGGAAATATAATTTGCGCACTTCCACAACTAAATGATCTTTTTTTTTCAAAGAGCATAATATATATAACACATCATAATAAAGATGGAGCAGTTGGAATTGTTCTTAATTATAAAATTATGAATATTAAAGGTATAGATCTATTTAAAAAACTAAAAATAGATAATATTGATAAAAATCTGGATATGAATTTTTCTTTTCACATTGGTGGACCACTCAATCAAAATAATGGTTTTATTCTTCACTCTAGTGATTATAAAAGTAGTAGTACGCTAAAAGTTTCTAAAAATGTAAAACTTACTTGCTCAACAAATATTTTAACTGATATAGCCCAAAACAAAGGACCAAAAAAATTTTTTATATCGCTGGGTTACTCTGGTTGGGGACCAGGACAACTAGAAGATGAGATTAAACAAAATAGCTGGATAAATTTAAATGAAGAATTAGACTTGTTATTTGAAACTGAAAGTGAAAAAAAATGGGCAAATGCTATAAAAAAAACGGGGATTGATTTTACTAAGTTTTCTAGTATTTCAGGAAATGCATAGAATCAGGTTTTTAAATCAACAAGTCTTTCCAACTCAATTAAACTATTTCCGATTATCTCAAACTTTTCTTTTTTTTTCATTATCTTTGATAATTGACCAGGAAGCTGAATATTTATATTTATGGCTTTTCTAACAGTATCTAAGAATTTTCCATAATGAGCTGTAGACAAATAAATTCTTTTTTCTGATTCTTTAAGTAAAGTTTTTCCAACCGAACAACCAACTGCTGTGTGTGGATCAATAATAATATTATAAATATTAAAAATTGACTTAATTGAAAGCACCGTATCATCATCATTTAATCTTCCTGCCTGAAAAGTATGTAACATTTTTTGAAGTGTTTCTTTTTGAACTTTGAAAAACCCTAAATTGTCGAGGTCGTTAAAAAATCTATTTACCTCATTCGTATCGTTTTTAAAATGATGCAATAATCTTTCAAAATTACTTGATACCTGAATATCCATACTTGGACTGAAGGATTTTTTAATAATTTTCTTTTCCATACCTCCTGAAGAAAAGAAGCGGGTCAGAATATCATTTTTATTTGATCCAATTATAATTTTTCTAATTGGCAAACCCATCAATTTAGAAAAGAACCCTGCATATGCGTTTCCAAAGTTTCCTGTTGGAACAACAAAACTTAAAGGGTCTAATTTTTTTTGTATTCTAAAAAATGACCAAAAATAATAAACTATTTGTCCAAGAATTCTTACCCAATTTATCGAATTTACTGCTGCCAAATTGTATTTCTTTTTTTTTATATTCAATTTAAAAAAATCTTTAACTAACTTTTGACAGTCATCAAAATTGCCATCAACTTCCACATTAATTACATTATCTTTCCCAAATGTAGTCATTTGTTTTCTTTGAACCTCACTTACTTTTCCTTTAGGAAATAGAATAAACATTTTTATATTATTTGATTTTGAACAGCCATTAATGGCTGCTGAACCAGTATCACCAGATGTTGCACCTATAATTGTTAAATTAATTTTTTTTTTTTTTAGAACAAATTCGTATAAATTTCCAAGTAATTGAAGAGCATAATCTTTAAATGCAAAAGTTGGTCCATGAAATAAATTGAGTATGTGTTCATTTTCATTCAATTTATCAATTGAGATTATTTCTTTACCAAAGGAATCGTCATAGGTTTTTCTGCAAATAGACATGTATGAATCACTAGTAATTTCATCTGATCGGACAAAAGGAAAAGTTAATTCATAGGCTAACTGGGTATAATCTAATTGTTTTAGTTCATTTAGTTGTTTCTTACTATATTTTGGAATTTTATTGGGAACATACAAACCACCATCTTTTGCCAAACCATTGAGCAAAACATCTACAAAATTTAAATTGTTGTCTTTCCCTCTTGTTGATGAATATTTCATTATTTAATTTTTTTTATATTTGCAAAGAAGAAAACTCCTACAAGTCCGAGTGCTATGAGAAACCATGTTATAGCATACTGTAAATGATTGTTTCTTAAATAGATCCTTGTTTGATTGCCAAGGGGAAAACCATTAGGCCCATTATCAACAGCTTCCAAATAAAAATTTTCTTCCAACTTGATCTCTAATGTTCTTTCCATCAACTTTGGCTGAATAAAAAACCAAAAGTTTCCCTTCGGATCATTATCAGGTTGAAAGTAGCCCTTTCTACCCGGTAACCTTATTACTGCCTTAAATTCCCCCTCATTAAAGTTTATATTATTTTTTCTATTTTCGATTTCTTTCATCGCTAATGGAACCCATCCTGTATCAAAAATAATGTTTTTTCCTGAACTTGTTTTAAGAGGAACCAAGATATGATAACCATTATTTCCTCGTTTACTTAATGCGGGCATAAATAGCTCAAAATCATTTATTAATTTTCCTTTAACTAAAACTTTTCTAAATTCTTCATCCTGCGGTGCTATTATCTTATCAAGATCACTAGGTTCTGATTCATATTTATTTATTCTTTCATTTATAAGATTATTTTTCCAGACCAATCTTTTTAATTGCCATGATGTCAATCCTAAAAGAATAGCTAGAGCAATTAAAAAGGAAATAAGCGGTATTATTTTAGGTAAAGTAAATTCGAACCGCTGGTGATTAAAATTAAATTTCATTATTGGCTATACAGAAGCCCACCAGTAAATAAATGTAAATAGGAAAAGCCAGACAACATCCACGAAATGCCAATACCATGCTGCAAATTCAAAGCCTAGATGCTTCTTTGGTTTTAGTTGGCCTTTTAATCCTCTAAAGAAACAAACTATTAGGAAAATTGTTCCAATTATCACATGTACACCATGGAAACCTGTTGCCATATAAAATGTAGAAGGATATATTCCATCTTCAATTGTAAAAGTTGCATGCTGGTATTCATAGGCTTGAAATCCTGTAAAAACTACACCTAAAACTATTGTAAGAAAAAGAAAGAGTAAAAAGTTTTTTCTATCATTTTCTCTAAGCGCATGGTGTGCCCAAGTCACAGTACCACCAGACGCTAGCAATATAAAAGTATTTAGTAATGGAATCCCAAATGGTGGAATTAGCTCAACTTCCTCTGGAGGAAAAACACCACCAAGGGCATCCTGTCTTCCAATTAGCTCTGGGCTTTCTGAACCTGGATAAAATGCAACATCGAAAAATGCCCAAAACCAAGCTGAAAAAAACATAACTTCAGACATTATGAATAGAATCATTCCATACCTTAAGCCTATTTGGACAACTTGATTATGAAATTTACCACTCTCAGACTCTTTAACTACATCTCTCCACCATAAATATGAAGTGATTAGTGTTGCAGCTCCTCCGATGGAGAAAAGCAATGATTTTTCATAATGAAGAAATTGTATAAATCCTATAGCAACCATCAACATCGAAATTCCTGTAACTAAAGGCCAAGGACTTGGATCAACTAAATGGTAGGGATGTTTTTGGTTCTCACTCATAGATCATTCTTTGATAAACATTGTATAAGATAAAGTAATCTCGCTCAAATCATTTATAAATTTATCATTTTTTATTGATGGGTCAATGAAAAAGGTCACAGGCATTTCTACCTCTTCTCTGGGGTTGAGAGTCTGCTCTTCAAAACAGAAGCATTCAATTTTATTGAAATATTTTCCAGCCTGCAAAGGTGTGACATTGAAAACCGACATCGTATTTATTGTTTGATCTGTCTTATTTTTCGCCTTGTAAAAAGCTAAGCTATTTTCACCAATATTAACTTTCATTGTATTCTTTATAGGTTCAAAATAAACCGATGAGTTTCTCTCACTTGAAGAATCAAACCTTATATTAATCTCACCAATAACAACCTCCGAGGGGTTTATTTCTTTTATAGACGGTGTTCCCCCATAACCTGTTACCTGACAAAAAAGTTTATAAAGCGGAACTGCTGCGTAACTCATCATTAACATAAATAAAACGAAAGCACTTAACAGTAAAGCCTGAAACTTGATATTTTTTCGATACATCTTAAAATTTAATAATTGTTACAATATAAAATATAATTACTAAAAGAAATAATGCTAACCCCAAAGCGATATTTTTTTTTCTTTTTTTATTATCCATCTTATAAAATATATGAGTCTATTACTAAAATGGAAAAGATTAAATACAAGTATAAAATTGAAAATTTAAATAATTTTGGGGCGAAGAAAGTCTTTGAATCGTCACTTGATTTTAAAATTTTATAGGCTAGATAACAAAAGTATATATTTAGAAATATTGCAGAAAATAAATAAAGTTCTCCAGCATAATTAGAAATATAAGGTAAAATAGAACATATAGAAAGTAATATCGAGTAAATAAAAATTTGGTTTTTAGTAAATCTTTGCCCACGAACAACAGGCATCATGGGAACATTTGCCTTGGAATATTCTATATCTTTGTATAGAGCAAGGGCCCAAAAATGTGGAGGGGTCCAAATAAAAATTATTAAAAATAAAAAAATTGGGAATAAAGAAATTTCTCCTGCTGCACATGCCCACCCAATCATCGGTGGAAATGCACCTGCTGCTCCTCCAATTACAATATTCTGTGGTGTTTTTCTTTTTAACCAAATTGTGTAGATGAAAATATAAAAAAGTATTGAGAATCCTAACAAAAATGCCGCAAAGTAGTTGACTGACAAACCAAGGGTTATAATGGATATCAGAGAGAGTATTACACCAAAACCAAGCGCGTCAGCTGGAGAAATTTTGCCATCAGGAATTGGTCTTTTTTTAGTTCTTTCCATGAGTTTATCAATATCTCTATCAAACCACATGTTTATAGCACCTGATGCACCTGCCCCCAGAGAAATACAAAAAATCGATAGAAAGAAAAGAAAGGGGTGTAACTCAAACGGAGATAAAATCATACCACACAATGATGTGAATATAGCTAGTGCCATCACCCTGGGTTTTAAAAGTGCAAGATAATCATCTACAGAACTTTGTTGTTTGACAAATCTTATTTGATCATTAATAGAATTTGACTTCACTAATCTAACCCCCCCCAAAAAAAGTTTAAGTAATCTTACTTTACTTTAGGCAAATCATCAAATGAATGGAACGGTGGTGGTGAACTTAACTGCCACTCATAGGTTGTTGCACCTTTTCCCCAAGGATTTTTCGAAGCTTTTCTGGATTTTACAAAAGCTTCAATTATCACAAAGACGAAAAAGAATGCAGCAAAAACTGAAATGTATGCACCAATAGAGGATACATAGTTCCATCCAGCAAAAGCATCGGGATAATCAGGTATCCTTCTTGGCATACCTGCTAGACCAGAGAAATGCATTGGGAAAAAAGTTATATTAACACCTATAAATGTAAGCCAAAAATGAATTTTTCCCAAAAATTCATTATACTCACGCCCCGACATTTTACTAAACCAATAGTAAAATCCAGCATAAATTGAAAAAAGAGCACCCATCGACATTACATAGTGAAAATGAGCAACAACATAATATGTATCGTGAAGGGCAACATCAATTCCAGTATTTGCTAAGACAACGCCTGTTACACCCCCAAGAGTGAAAAGAAAAATCATTGCCAGAGCAAACAACATAGGAGTTTTAAATTCTATTGAACCGCCCCACATCGTAGCAATCCAACTGAATATTTTAATTCCGGTGGGAACAGCAATGACCATTGTAGCTGCCATGAAATAGGCTCTTGTATCAACATCTAAACCTGTTGTATACATGTGATGTGCCCAAACAACAAAACCTACCACCCCTATTGCAGCCATAGCATAAGCCATGCCGAGGTAACCAAAAATAGGTTTTTTTGAAAAAGTTGAAACAATGTGGCTAATCATACCGAAACCAGGAAGAATTAAAATGTAGACTTCTGGATGTCCAAAAAACCAAAATAGATGTTGAAATAAAATAGGATCTCCACCCAATTCTGGATTAAAAAATGCTGTGCCAAAATTTCTATCAGTTAACATCATTGTTATGGCTCCGGCCAGAACGGGAAGTGATAATAGCAGAAGAAAAGCTGTAATCAAAATAGACCAAGCGAATAAAGGCATCTTGTGCATTGTCATTCCTGGTGCTCTCATGTTAAAAATTGTTGTGATGAAGTTAATGGCACCAAGAATAGATGATGCGCCTGCTAAATGCATTGCAAGAATTGCCATATCTACAGCCGGGCCAGAGTGACCTGATGTTGATAAAGGAGCATATAAAGTCCAGCCCGGACCTGCTCCTCCTTCAACAAAAGCTGAACCAATTAAAAGTAATATTGATGGCGGAAGCAACCAGAAACTTAAATTATTCATTCTTGGAAAGGCCATATCTGGGGCACCAATTAGAAGAGGTACAAAATAATTACCAAAACCGCCAACCATTGCCGGCATGATCATGAAAAAAATCATTAAAAGACCATGGGCGGTTATCCATACATTATATTGCTGGTAATCATCTCCCAGTATCTGCATACCTGGCTCGGCCAACTCCATCCTTATTAACAATGAAAAAATACCACCAAGCAAACCAGCAATTATTGCAAATACTATGTAAAGAACACCAATATCTTTATGGTTAGTTGAGAAAAAATATCTTGTGAAAAAAGATGGCGCTTGACTAGACATTAAATGATTTCCTTTCTATTTTTGAACTATAAGATCTTCTTTATTTGATGCAAATTCTTCTTTAGCTGTTTCAACCCAAGCTGCAAACTCATCAGCGGACACAGCTTTTATGGTTATAGGCATAAAACCATGACCAGGACCGCAAAGTTCTGAACACTGCCCGTAATACATGCCTGGTTCATCTATTCTGATATAAGTTTCATTTAATCTTCCAGGAACTGCATCGGTTTTAACACCTAGAGCAGGAACTGCCCATGAATGGATAACGCCACTTGGATCAGATGTGATTTGAACTTTTATATTTTTTCCAACTGGCAAAACCAAGTGATTGTCTGTTGATAGCAATCGAGGTTGCCCTTCTTCTAGTTCATCATCTTGTAGCATGACTGCGTCAAATGTGATGTTATCATGGTCTGGGTACTCGTATCCCCAAAGCCAAGTGTAACCGGTAGCTTTAATTGTCATGTCGATATTGCTGAGGTCATTCTGTTTGTATAAAAGTTTAAATGAAGGTATCGCCATAACAATTAATATTAAGCAAGGGATAACTGTCCATGCAACCTCTAGAAGAGAATGATGGGTTGTTTGAGATGGCTCTTTGTTTCTTTTTGCGCTAAATTTGAAACAAACATAGGCCATCAAAAAGAAAACAAAAAGAGTTATGACTGTAATTATCCAAAAAACTAAGTCATGAAGATTTATTAGCTCTTGCATTAGAGGAGAAGCCGCTTCTTGAAAACCTATTTGCCATTCATAAGGTTGCCCCTTAGGGTTTGCGAAGGCCTGGTTAGATGAAACAACCAGAGAAAAAATAAAAGTTAGGAATGTATTTATTTTTGTCATTGTTTTTATATTCTTTTTACTTAAATTAATATAGTGGCGATAAATTAAAAAACAATTATAATTTTTTTTAAACCCAGTAATAATTTTTGTATATAAATTATAAACTAGTGAGTGATTATTTACAACCAAGTTCTTAACTGTTAAATATCTATGTAGGATTAAATGTAAATTTATGAAAAAAATTTCTAAAGAATGGAATGAAAAACTTGTTACATCAAAAATTGATGAACTGCTTAAGAATTATGACGATGGTGAACTATTTGTTGAAGAAGTTTTTTCTGAGAATATAACCTTTGATGATAATAAAATCAAGAATGCAAGTTATGACCAAGACAGAGGATTTGGAATTAGAGCAGTTTCTGGTGATTCAGTCAATTTTTTTCACAGCTCGGTAATTAATCAAGATACTTTAATTAATGGAATTAAGTTAGTAAAAAAAGGTTCAAATTTAAAAACTCCACAAAAAACTGGATTTAGTAAAACTAACAAATTCTTGTATGATAATATTAATCCAATATCTCTGATTTCACTGGATAAAAAGATTACACTACTTAAAAACATAAACAACTATGCAAGAAAAATAGATAAATCTGTGAAACAAGTTTCAATCAGCTTAAATGGAAACTTTCAAAATGTAGAAATCACTAAATATAACGGAACATTTTTTAATGATTTAAGACCACTCGTAAGACTTAATGTTAATGTTTCAGTTGAAAAAAATGGGAGAATCGAAACTGGCTCTTTTGGTATGGGAGGAAGAATCACATATGAAAAGTTTTTTAAGAAAAATAATTGGAAATGTGCTGTAGACGATGCTTATAAACAAGCTAAAATAAAATTAACAGCTAAGCAGGCACCTGCAGGAGAACAGACAGTAATTTTAGGTCCTGGTTGGCCTGGTATTCTTCTTCACGAAGCTGTTGGACACGGACTAGAGGGTGATTTCAATCGAAAGAAAACATCAGCTTTCTATGATTTAATTGGACAAAAAGTTGCATCTGAACAAATTACAGTCGTCGATGATGGAACTATACCTGAAAAAAGAGGATCAATAACAATAGACGACGAAGGTACTCCGTCCGAAAACACCGTATTGATAGAAAACGGCAAATTGAAAGGTTTCATGCAGGATAGACTCAACGCAAGACTCATGAAACAAAAACCAACTGGTAATGGGAGAAGACAAAGTTATTCTCATATTCCAATGCCACGCATGACAAA
>MDTA01110253.1_pt1 | contig 17280 bp, 16 predicted proteins | sample 811151 | NCBI WGS metagenome assembly MDTA01 (sample SAMN05326648, study PRJNA326480) | marine metagenome | isolation source: seawater | place: Indian Ocean: South | collected 2010
GATCATAGTGTTCAAAAAAAATCAACTGTAAAAAGCGCTCTTAAAAATATTGTTTTTAATGATATTTGGTCTCATAACTTCTTGGATAAAAAAAATAGAGTAATACTTTCTTATAACTGGAAGCTTAGATCTATTACAAATTATCTCCAGCAACTTGAAATGGAATCTCTTGGTAAGCCAAACAATCCTGAATCAATATTCGGTTATACAGGCCAAACTATTTACGGTGGATTTGGCCCAACAGCACAACATTCTTATTTCCAACTCTTGCATCAAGGCACCTCTGAAACCTCAGCTGATATAATTGCAAGCCAAAGCAGTCACTCGGCACTGCTAAATTCTCAAGCTGAGGGGCAATTCAAGTTATTATCTGGAAAGATCAAATTCAAAACAGGGATGGATGCTGCCAATAGCAATATCGGAGGAAATTTTTTCTCATTAGACAAGCTAGATCTTTTTTCATTGGGCTCTCTTGTAGCTTTTTGGGAATATCGGGTTTTTGTTACCGCTGCTATGCTCCAAATTAATCCTTTTGATCAATTTGGTGTAAATGCAGGCAAAAGAGTTGCTAGGAAAATTTTAAATAAATAGCTTTATACAATTATTTAATGATCAAAGATTTATCACATGTTCCTAATAGGCCAGGGGTATATCAATTTTTTGATAGTTCAAAGATTATTTATATTGGCAAAGCAAAAGATTTGAATAAAAGAGTAAGATCTTATTTCACCCCAGCAATTAAAGATAGAAAAACTGAGCAAATTAAAAAGCAGGCTATTAAAGTAGAGACATTTGCTACGCACTCAGAAACAGAAGCTCTAATATTAGAACAACAACTTATAAAAGAATATAAACCCAAGTTTAATATTCTTCTAAGAGATGATAAAACCTATCCATTTATCTATTTTTTAGGTTCTCATGATTTTCCTTCCGTTCACTTAAAAAGAAGTAAGCAGGCAATTGATGAAAATTTCTATGGACCATATACGAATGCAAGATTAGTCCGTGATCAAATTAAAGAATTACAAAAAATTTTTAGACTACGTAATTGTTCAAATAGTACGTTCAGCAATCGATCCAGACCCTGCATTGAGTATCAAATGAAGCGCTGCAGTGCGCCATGTGTTAATTTGATAAGTAAGTCCGAATATGCTGAAGATGTATCCTCAGCACAACGATATTTAACCACAGAAAAAAAACATATAAAAAAAATTCTTAAAGAAAAGATGCAACGGCATTCGGAGTTACTGCAGTTTGAGGAAGCTGATAGATACAAAAAAAGATTAGATAGCATTATTTCACTCGAAGATGAAGCATCCATCAATATCCATCCACTAGATATTGATATTTGGCATGGGTCTTTTGAGCAAAAGACCGGGCTTGCTAAAATATCTGTCAGGAATGGGAAAGTAAGATCTACCAAAACCTACCTAATTGATTCTGATGCATCCTCTGAAGTAGATGATGTATTCAGAAGGGCAATCTTTCATAATTACTTACATAAAAGTCAGATTCCAAATAAGATTCTTATTGCTAATAAGATCTCAGAAAGAAAACTTCTACAGGAAGCACTTGAAAAGATATTCAGGAAGAAAGTTAATATTTTTGTAAAAGCGCCTAAAGGCAGTAAAAGTTTTTTAGATTTAGCTAAGTTAAATTCAAAACAAACCCTCATAAATTCTGAAAAAAAAGCCCCCCCACTGAAGTTTGCTTTTAATGAATTAGTGCAAAAATTTAAGCTTAATATTGATAACCCAACATTGGATTGTATAGATATCAGTCATCATTCTGGTAGCAATCCAAAAGCTGGAATTATTAGATTTAATATAGAGGGTCCAGATAAAAAGTTTTATCGTGCTTATAATCTCCCTAAAGAACTGGGTGGTAATGACCCAGGATCAATAGCATTTGCGATCAAGAAAAGACTTAAAAAAAAGGATGAAAAGCCAAACATTCTATTGGTTGATGGTGGAAGAGCCCAATTAAATGCACTTACTTCAAAGATTAAAAATAGAGATATACTAATATTAGCAATTGAGAAGGGTTCTCAAAGAAAAGTTCTAACAGAGAATATTTATTCCATCAATGGGCAAGAGTCTATTGATGTTAACTCCAAATTATTTAATCTACTAATCAGAGCAAGAGACGAGGCTCATAGGTTTGCCATTAAGGCAAACAGAAAAGCTAAGCGTATAGATATGCAAGTCTCAATATTGGATTCTATAAAAGGTATCGGGCCTAAAACCAAAGAGAGACTTTTTAATAAATTTAAATCAATTGATGCTATTCTAAATGCAGATATAAATCATTTACAAAACATTAAGGGAGTGGATGAGCGAATAGCAAATGAGATTAGGAAGCTAGGTTTATAATGAAAAATTTTATAATGCTACTGACTTATCTGAGGATTTTTTTTGGGCCATTAATTTTCATTATTGCTGTTTTTTTTGAAATGTACTTTGCATCTCTTGTAATTTTCGTTATGTGCTCTTTTTCAGATTTTCTTGATGGCTATCTTGCAAGAAAGTTTAATAAGGAGTCATCTCTAGGCAAGCTTTTAGATCCAATAGCTGACAAAATATTGCTATGTTCGACTATTTTATCAATTATTTTAATTACTAATGACTATTTTATTGGTCTCATGGGAACATTAATTCTAATTAGAGAGTATTGGGTTTCTGGATTAAGGGAATATACGGCTGTGAACAATATTCAAGGTGCCTCAGATGTCTCCTACCTTGCAAAAATCAAAACAACTCTACAATTCATTGCTATTGGCTCATACTTATTTTCATTTAGTTATGGTTTGAGTCTTGGAATATTCATATCATCATTTATCTTATTCTTAAGTTTGCTTGTATCTCTTAAAACCGGCATGACTTATACGGAGAACGTTTTAAAATCAAAATAAGTATTTTTTCAATACACTGTATATAATGAGCAATTTGGCTGGATGGCAGAGTGGTTATGCAGCGGCCTGCAAAGCCGTGTACGCCGGTTCGATTCCGGCTTCAGCCTCCAAATTATGAGTGAAATAGATATCAATAAAAAGCTTGTAATCATAACTACCAGCTTTGCTCCAGAAAATGCAATTGGTGCTGTGCGATTATCGAGTATGGCAAAGTATCTCTCCAAAAAATTTATTTCAGTTCATGTAATATGCCCCAATTTTTCAAATTCCTTGCTATCAGACACAACGCTTGACATAAATGACATACAAAATCTAGAAGTTACTAGAACTAAAAGTTCAATTATATTCAGATTTGTTAAGTTGCTTAGAAACAGAGTTTTATCAGAAAAAAAAGCTAGTGAGGTTATTAACTTAAGTAACCAAAAAATTGCTAATTCAGCAAAAATAAAAAGTTACTTTATGCGCTTAGCTTTCAAGGCATTCACTTTTCTTCGAAATAGAGATTTTTTATATGGAGCTTTAAAAGCTTACAAAGAACTTGCCAAAGTAAATGAATTCAACATCTTAATTACTAGCTACCCAAGCTTTTCATCTCATCAAGTTGGGCTTCGCATTAAGAGATTAGACGATAATATCAAATGGGTTGCTGACTTCCGTGACCCAATGGTATATAAAAGTTTTAGTTCATCTAGAAACCTTGCTAGCATCCAAGCTGAAGTAATGCAGAAATCAGATCATGTTATTACTGTCTCAAATGGAGTAAAAGAAATGCTTCAAGAATCATCAGTTAATAAAAAAATAGATGTAATTTATAACGGATACGATAACTTACCCGATATTGAGACCTTATCTTCAATAAATAAAAAAGACTTAAATCTTTGTTATGTTGGGACCTTGTATGATGGCAAGCGTGATTTATCACCATTATTTAAAATTTTGAATGCATTTTTAGTAGATGGTCGAAAGGAAAACTTAAAATTCCATTATGCTGGCTCAGATATAAAAACTTTAGTTAGCCAAGCTTCAAAATATGGACTTTCTTCAAATATTATCAATCATGGCTACGTATCCAGACTTCAGTCCATGAAAATACAAAAAAGTTGTGATTTTGTGGTTGTAGGTACATGGAATTCCATGCAGGAAAAGGGAATCCTTACAGGTAAAATGTTTGAAGCGTTTATGCTAAGAAAACCGATCATTGGAATTGTAAATGGCGATCTTCAAAACAGTGAATTCAAGAATCTAATAGAAGGATGCAATGCAGGTGTTGCGATTGAATCAAATTTTTTATCTGAAACAGATCAAAACAACATAATTGATATATTAAGCAGAGTTATGCAATCCAAGAATGATAGTAGCAAGGAGAATTCTATTAGCAAGTTCACTTTTGACGTTGATCAGTTCCACTACAAAGAAATTTTTAATAATCTGTCAAATATATTGATTTCTCTATAATCTAATTTTTATGATTAGTACTACTCATACGTCATTGGTTCTCAGTTTTTAGTGCTATTTTTGATGGATAAGTTTAAAATCCACACTTAATTTTTAAAAAAATGTCTACAAAATCAAAAAAATTGCTTAGCGTTGTAGGTCTTGGTTACGTAGGATTGCCATTGGCCGTTGAATTTGCAAAAAATAGGGAAGTTGTTGCCTTTGACATAAATGCTGACAGGGTTAAACAATTAAAAGGTTTTAATGATGTAACCGGAGAATGTTCAGATAAAGAAATAAAGGCAGCTAAAAAAATCAAATTTACCAATAATGATGATGATCTTGATGAACCAGAAATATATATAGTTACTGTTCCAACACCTATAGATAAAAGTAATAATCCTGATCTGAATGCAATAAAGAGTGCCTCTTCTTTGGTAGGCTCCCACCTCAAAAAAGGAAATATTGTAATTTTTGAATCTACGGTCTTTCCTGGTTTAACTGAAGAAGTATGTGTTCCAATACTTGAATCAATAAGTGGACTAAAGTTTAATTTAGATTTCTTCTGTGGGTACAGTCCCGAGAGGATAAATCCCGGTGATAAGGTAAATACGCTCACTAAAATCACTAAAATTACTAGTGGCAGTAATCCTGAAACTGCATTAGAGGTGGATGCCCTTTATGCTGAAATTATTACTGCTGGAACCCACTTAGCAAGCTCAATCAGGGTTGCAGAGTCAGCAAAGGTTATTGAGAATTGCCAAAGAGATTTGAACATTGCGTTTGTGAATGAATTATCAAAAATTTTTCAATTAATGAATATCGATACAAAAGAAGTACTGGAGGCATCTGAAACTAAATGGAACTTTCTTCCATTCAAACCTGGTATGGTTGGTGGCCATTGTATTGGAGTCGACCCTTTTTATCTTACGTACAAGGCTGAGGAACTTGGATATAATCCTGAAATCATCCTAGCAGGCAGAAGAATTAATGACAGTATGGCTAAACATGCAGGTATTTCCATAATTCAAAAGATGTCTAAATCAAATATAAAAATATCCGACTCAAGATTGGGAATACTTGGATTTACTTTTAAAGAGAATTGTCCTGATATTAGAAATACAAAGGTAATTGATCTTATAAAAGAATTTCAGGATTGGGGAATAAATCCAATTATTGTTGATCCTTGGGCAAATAGTGCCGAAACAAATCAAATTTATGATATCAACTTATCAGATTCAAAAGAACTTGTTGATTTAGATGCAATTGTTGTTGCTGTTCCTCATAATGAGTTTAACAACCTTAGACTGGAAGAGTTACGAGAAAAATGTAGAGTCTCTAATCCTGTTTTAGCTGATCTAAAGGGTATTTATAATAAAGACGATGCAGAGTCGTTGGGTTTTAATTATTTTAGGCTTTAAATATGAAAGTATTACCAATTATCAAAAACAGAAAAATCAAAATTGGTATTGTAGGGTGCGGTAGAATTTCAAAAAATCACTTTGAGGCTATCGTAGGTCATCATAAGGATTTTGAGATTGTTGCTGCTTGTGATCCTGTGAGTGAAATGCTTTCTGCTGTTAAAAAAACTTATAAAATTAATTGCTATACAGATCTTGAAGAAATGCTTGCAAGCGAATCACTAGATATAGTTTCTATTTGTACACCTAGTGGTTTTCATCCTCATCAAGCAGCACTATGTGCAAAGAACGGAGTTAGCGTAGTAACAGAAAAACCTATGGCTACAAGGTGGAAAGATGGAGTACAGATGGTCAGAACTTGTGATGAAAATGGCGTTAGACTATTTGTAGTTAAGCAAACTAGAATGAATCCGGTTATCCAATTGCTTAAGCAAGCCCTTTCAGAGGGAAGATTTGGGAAGATTCACCTTGTCCAAGCAAATGTTTTTTGGACAAGACCTCAATCTTACTATGATCATGGCACTGGCTGGAGAGGAACATGGGAATTTGATGGCGGCGCTTTAATGAATCAAGCAAGTCATTATGTAGATTTGCTTGATTGGTTGATAGGCCCGGTTGAGAAAGTTCAGAGCTTGATGTCAACATTTAGAAATATTGAAGTAGAAGATACAGGAGTTTTAAATCTTAAATGGAGAAATGGCGCTCTTGGATCAATGTCTGTAACAATGTGTACTTATCCTAAAAATTTTGAGGGCAGCATTACAGTTCTTGGCGAAACAGGAACAGTTAAGATTGGAGGCACAGCACTAAATAAAATAGAAGAATGGAATTTTAATGAAAAATGTTCATACGATAGAAAAGTCAATTCATTAAACAAGAGCATTGGCAATAAATTTCAAGGCCACTCCATGTATTACAAAAATGTTATTAATGTTATGAGAGGAAAAGCGAAACCTGAAACAGACGGCAGAGAGGGTTTGCGTTCTTTAGAATTACTAATTGCTGCTTATACTTCATCTAGAGACGGTAAATTAGTGTCTTTGCCTTTAGAGTTATAATTTATTTCAATAATCATGAAAGAGATATTTGTTCATCCATCTGCAATTGTAGATGATGGTGCACATATTGGTAGCGGCACAAAAGTTTGGCATTTCTCACATATAAGTTCTGAATCAAAAATTGGTAAAAATAACTCTATAGGTCAAAATGTTTTTGTTGCAAATAATGTACGCATTGGTAACAACTGTAAGATTCAAAATAATGTTTCAATCTATGATAATGTTTTTTTAGATGATGATGTATTTTGTGGTCCTAGCATGGTCTTTACAAATGTTTATAATCCCAGATCTGCTGTCAGTAGGAAAGATGAATATAGAGATACTATTGTAGAAAAAGGCGCAACAATGGGGGCTAATTGCACAATAGTTTGTGGGGTAACTATAGGTAAATTTGCCTTCATTGGAGCCGGAGCATTAGTGAATAAAGACGTTAAACCGTATTCATTAGTTGTAGGCGTCCCTGCCAAGCAAATAGGTTGGATGAGTGAGTATGGAGAACAGATACCCTTGCCAACTGATGGGGATGGCTCTTATGAATGTAAAAAGAGTAATGTGAAATATTTACTCAAAGACGGAAACCTGAGTAAAGAATAATTATGTCCATTCCATTTATTGATTTAAAAAGTCAATTTCAGCAATTGCAAGCATCGATTGAGCTCGCAGTAAGCGAGGTATTGAAGCATGGTAAATATATTAATGGACCAGAAGTTCAAGAATTTGAAAATCTTTTAAATGATTTTACTGGCGTCAAACACTCAATAACATGTGCAAACGGAACTGATGCTCTGGCTATTGCTTTGTTGGCGCTTGGAGTTAAAGAATCAGATGCTGTTTTTGTGCCTTCCTTTACCTATATTGCAAGCGCTGAATCAATAGCACTGGTCGGAGGAACACCATATTTTATCGACGTAGCAGATGATTATAATCTTTGTCCTTCTAGTTTAGAGACTGCAATAAATGATGCTCTGAAAAATAATCACAACCCCAAGATTGTTATTCCGGTAGATTTATTTGGTAAACCATCAGTTTCGGTTGAATTAAACAATCTCATAAAAAAATACGAACTTAGATCTATTTATGATGCAGCTCAGAGTTTTGGTTCATCTCATGAAGGTACGAAAATTGGTAATTACGGTGATATCACTACTACCAGTTTTTTTCCAGCAAAACCATTAGGCTGCTATGGAGATGGCGGAGCAATTTTTACAAATGATGATGAACTTGCTCAATTAATTCGCTCCATAAAAAATCATGGAATGGGATCTCATAAATATGAACATGTTAATGTAGGCATGAATTCAAGACTTGATACCATCCAGGCAGCAATATTAATTGAAAAAATTAAATTACTAGAAGATGAGATCTTAAAGCGAAATGAGATTGCTGAAAGATATAATGCAGGATTGTCAGAAACTGAAATTATTCTTCCTCACCTATCTAAAGAAAAAAGTTTTGCATGGGCGCAATACACAATTCGCCATAAACAAAGGGATTTTTTGATTAAGGCTCTAAATGAAAAAGGAATACCTACAGCGATTTATTATCCAATACCTCTTAATGAGCAAGCTGCTTATAAAAACTGCAATGTTGTTAGTTCGGGGTTAAAGAAAACAGAAATGTATTGCAATGAAGTTTTTAGTTTACCGATGAGCCCCTATTTAACTAAGGAACATCAGGAATTTATAATTAGCTCATTAGTAGAATTGTGTTAAAAGTATTAACAGTAGTTGGTGCAAGACCACAATTTATCAAGGCTGCAGCAGTCAGCAGGACTATTAAAGCGCACAATGATAGCTTAATTGAAGGGAAGAGCATACTCATAGATGAAAAAATCATTCATACCGGTCAACATTTTGATGCCAATATGTCCAATATCTTTTTTGACGAACTTGACATACCGAGTCCTGACTTAAACTTATCGATATCAAATCTTTCTCATTCTGCAATGACTGCAAAAATGTTAGAAAAGCTAAGTGAATTATTCCTACATGAGAGACCAGATATTGTTCTTTTGTATGGGGATACGAATAGCACACTAGCTGGTGCTATGGCAGCCGCACAAAATAAAATACCTATTGCTCATGTTGAAGCTGGCCTAAGATCAAATAACTACTTGATGCCTGAAGAGATTAATCGTGTAGTAACAGATAGGCTTTCTTATTTGCTTTTTTGCCCTACAAACCTTGCGACTGATAACTTAACTAATGAAGGTTATCCATATCAAATTAATGATACTAAGAAGCAGAAGATTATTCTTAGTGGTGATGTCATGTTTGATGCGCTAGCTTATTACCAGGAGTCGGCATCAAAAATAAACTTGATTAATGACATTCCGCTTGAAGATAAAAATCTAATTACCTGTACGATTCATCGAGAATCTAACACCAATGATAATGACTTATTAGAGGGGATATTAGATGAGCTTATAGATCTTTCAAAGACTTTTAAAATTATTTTTTTAGTTCATCCTAGACTCAAAAAATCTAAATTGATATCAAACAAAAAATTTCAAGATTCAAATATTGTTCTGTCGGATCCATTAGGTTATTTAGAAATGCAAAGACTTTTAATGAGCTCTAAATTTGTAATAACAGACTCAGGGGGCCTCCAAAAGGAAGCTTACCTGCATAAGATACCTTGCCTTACATTAAGAGATGAAACTGAGTGGCAGGAAACAGTGACCAGTGGTTGGAATATTCTAACAAATCCAAGAGAGAATAAATTGGTTGATGTCTTAAATTCCTTTAAATTAGATTTAAATAATTACGAAAATTTTTATGGTGATGGAAATGCCTCTCAAAAAATAGTAGATGGACTAATTGAGTATACTTAACCTATGAAAATCCCAATTTCAAAATCTATATTTTCTGGGGAGGACTTAGAAAAGGTTCTTGAGCCCCTCAATGATGGTTGGGTTGTGCAGGGTCCAAGAGTTGCTGAGTTTTAATCACTATGGTCCAAATTTACTGAATCAAAATATTCTGTAGCAACCACATCTTGCACATCTGCTCTTTTTTTAGCACTAGAGTGCCTTGATCTAAATCCGGATGACGAAGTCATATTTCCAGCTTTATCCTGGGTCTCAACTGCAAATATTGTTGAAAATGTAGGATCAAAAGTTATTTTTTGTGATATTGATTTACAAAGTTTAAATTTAGATATTAATGAGCTTAACTCTAAGATTACTTCAAAAACAAAAGTTATCATCCCTGTTCACTTGTTTGGATATCCGTGTGATATCAAACAAATTCAGAAAGTTATAGGGGATAAAAATATAAAGATTATTGAGGATGCTGCATGTGGTTTTGGTTCATATCTTAATAATGATCACGTAGGTAACCATGGAGAATTTGGATGTTTTAGCTTTCATCCTAGAAAAGCAATCTCGACAGGTGAGGGTGGAATGATTGTAACGAGCGATCAAAATCACTATAAGAAACTTCTTTCACTAAGAGATCATGGTATGGATTATTCATCTAAATCATCAGCCACTAATGATCCTTCATTTATGAAAGATCATATCCATGCTGGATATAACTTTAGAATGACAGACATACAAGCAGCTTTAGGAATTTCTCAATTAAAAAGGGCAAAAAATATTCTGAGATCTAGGGAAGAAATAGCTAAAAAGTATCATCTCTCACTAGGAGATTGTAATAAGTTAAGCATTCCTATCATTACAGAACAATACATACAACATAGCTATCAAAGCTATGTATGTATTTACAAAGCATCCTTAGTTAAAGATGCTTTAGAAAATCATGATTATGAGTTGTTATTGCAAATTTCTGAAGAGAGAGATCGTTTTATGCAGCATCTTGCTAATGCAGGAATTGGAACTAGGCCGCCAACACATGCGATACATACCCTTTCATATTACAAAGAAAAATATAAAATTAAGCCTGAGGAGTATCCGAGGGCATGGGCTGTAAATCTATGTGGTTTCAGTTTGCCAATTTTTCCAGGTTTAACTGATGAGGAACAAAATATCGTAATTAAGTCTGTATCACAGTATCTAAAATAAGGATGTCAATATGATTAAAAAGAAGAAAATATTCATAACTGGAGGAGCAGGCTTTATAGCTAATACAATCATTAGAAGGTTAGTTCAGAATAACGAGATTGTAATCTTTGATAATTTTCATAGAGATACTTTTTCTGGAAGTAATCTTAAGGATGAATCTAATATTTCGATAGTTGAGGGCGATGTCCTGGATTATGACTTAGTAAAAAAATCAATGAAAGGTGCAGATATTGTAATTCATGCTGCTGGTATTGCTGGAATTGATACGGTAATCAAGAATCCTGTTCTTACTGGAAGAGTAAATGTAATTGGAACTGCAAATGTCCTTGAAGCAGCAAAAGAGAACAATATTCCTGACAGAGTTATTGATTTTTCAACATCAGAGGTTTTTGGCTCAATGGCATTCAAATCTACTGAGAATGATTCCACTGTCGCAGGCTCTGCAGGCGAGGCAAGATGGAATTATGCAGTTTCCAAGCTAGCAGGTGAACATCTTGCTCACGCATACTATAAACAATATAAACTCCCTACTGTTACGGTAAGACCATTTAATATTTATGGGCCGGGACAGACTGGAGAGGGCGCAATACAAATTTTTATAAAAAAAGCTCTAAAGAATGAAACTATCGCTATAGATGGTGACGGAAATCAAATAAGAGCTTGGTGTTATGTTGATGACTTTGTTGATTGTATAATTGAATGCCTTGAGAACCCTATTGCCATAGGCGAAAGTTTCAATATTGGTAATTCTAGAGCAGTTATTACAATCTTGGGTCTTGCTAATACAGTATGCAGAGTTTTGAACTCGTCATCAGAAATTATTCATGAGCCACCTCTCTCTGCAGATATAGCAATAAGAATACCTAGTGTGGATAAAATGGAGAGACTGCTTGGAAAAAAAGCAAAAGTTGACCTTGAGGAAGGCATTTTAAAAACATCAGAATGGATAAAAGAGAGTCTTTTGTAAAAAGCCTTCTAACTTAGTGACTTAAACTTTATTTATGCGAAATATTAAAAAAGCTATTTTTCTGGGCAGTAAGGAATTTGGACTGACAATCTTCAAATCTCTCTATGAGTGTAATAATGAAATAGATTGGATAATTTTATGCCCATCAGATTTAAATGATTCTAGATCGTATTTTGAGCATTTTAATAACTTTGCTAAAAAAAATAATATAGAGCTAAAAAAAGTAAAGAAAATTAGCTCTGTTGATCAGGTTGTAGATAAAGTGATGCCAGACATATTGTTCGTTGTAGGCTTTTATCAGATTTTACCAAGCTATATCCTAAATAAGATTCCTGAAGGTGTTTGGGGTATTCATAATAGCATTCTCCCAAAGTATAGAGGGTCTTCACCCTTGGTATGGCAGTTAATAAATGATGAAGATATAATAGGTTCGTCATTATTCAAGTTTTCAGAGGGTATGGATGATGGAGATATTCTTCATCAGGTAAGCTTTAAAAATTCGTCAAATTATAATATTCAAACTGCAACTAAAGAGTTGGAGAAGCTTTGGTGTAATTGCTTACCTGATATTTGGAAAAGATTCATAAATAAAGAAATACAGCCTTTTAAGCAAGATCATTCGCAGGCAACATATTGTGCAAAAAGAAATCCTAATGATGGTCTTATTGATTGGACACAGAGCGCAAGCTACATTGATAGGTTCATTAGAGCTCAATCAAACCCTTATCCTATGGCATTCTTCTTATTTAAAAATAAGGTTGTTCATGTAGTTGAGCACGAACTTGATAGCAAAACAATCTATGGATTAAGTGGTCAGGTATTTCAATCAAGTAATTCGCATGTGACCATATGCTGTGGTGGAAATACCGCTATAAGAATAATTGAAGTAGAGGTTGATGGAAAAATTTTCCCTGCCTCTAAAATATTAGGATCTATTAGTATTAGATTATAATTTAGTTCATCAGGATGATTAGGAGAATTTAAAATTATATCTACATAGCTTATATAACAATAATGAATTTAAATGCATAAAGAATGAATCTCGCTGAATATGAAAAATTATTATCAGTTAGCAGAAAAAATTATTCTTTTCTCAAAATTGATCCTAAGGCAAGCTCAAAAGCTAAAAGCTATAACACAAGAGGTAAAAAAGTATGTTTTCTGAGACATGATATAGATTATGATCCAGAAAATGCTCTGAGAATTGCAAGAACCGAAGCAGAAATGGGCATAATATCAACTTATACTGTTTTATTAACAGGTGAATTCTATAATCCCTTTGAACCCAATAACAGACGATTGCTAAATGAGATTTCTGATTTGGGACATCATTTAGGGCTTCATTTTGATCCAACTGTCCATGATATTCAAGACGAAGAAGACCTTGATAGATCAATAATAAAGGAAAAAATGGCATTAGAAGATCTTCTCTCAACTAAGGTCGATATGTTTTCTTTCCATAACACAACTGATTTTTCAATGTCTTGTAGAAAAAAGATTTATGGTAAATGTCAAAATGCATATTCTAAATTTTTCCATAAAGAAGTTGAATATACCTCAGACAGTAATGGATATTGGCGGTTCAGAGACTGGGAAACATTCTTATCAGAAGAGCATCCGATCATCCAGATTCTTACTCACCCAATATGGTGGCAACCAAATAATCATTTACCTCCATTGGAGACTATTACAAAATTCATGCTAAAAAAATATAGAAATCAAATGGACTCTTATAACAAGCTATTTATTAATCAAATAGATAGAGAAAATGTGTCTTATTTGAGCAGTCACTTAAAAAAACAGAATAAATTGAATAATAAAGATCTTCTCAATAACTATGTTACGGATAAAGATCTAGTTAATTATTTAATGAATGAAAAAGAAGATAAAGAAGTCCTAGGAAGGATTATTGAGGAGTATGTAAATAGATGAAAGTAGTCTGTTTCTCAACACTAAGCACTGGATTTGTACCAATAAACTATGCCTTAGAGTTAGGTGTTCAAATCAGTAAGGTAATTGGCCTAAATCCTGAAAGCGTGAATGATCCTGAAAAGATTTCTGGATATGTCGATATTGCTGAGTTTTGCATTAGCAAGGGAATCGAATATTGTTATGTTGATAAATATAACTTACAAGGTGAATCACCAGAGGATTTATTAGGTTCTGCTGAGGTTGTTTGGGCAAATGCCTGGCAAAGACTGCTTCCAAATGAGTTTGTAAATTATCCAAAATTAGGCGTTATAGGGGCCCACGGAAGTTGTGATGGTATTACAAAGGGTAGAGGTAGGTCGCCACAAAATTGGGCAATATTAATAGGCGCTAATAACTTCAAGATTTCACTTTTTAGGATTTCAGAGGGAATCGATAATGGAGCAGTAATTATTACCGAGCAATTCCCAATTGAAATTAATGATACTATTTTAACGTCGTATTTAAAATCGGGCATTTCATGCGCCTCTGGAATTAAAAAAATCACTGAAAATTCTGAATTAATTGATAATGCAGTACCACAATTAGACAATCCTGAATATTTCCCAAAAAGAGTTCCAGATGACGGTTTCATTGACTGGAACATGTCAGTTATTGATATTTATAATCAGATCAGAGCTTTATCTGACCCATATCCTAATGCAAGAACAATATTAAATGACAATACGGTTTTGATAAACAAAGCCATGTACTTGGATTATGATCTAGGCCGCCCTGGAGAAATAATTTACAAATATCCAACTGGTGAAATTGTTGTTGCATGTGGAAAAGGCTCATTAATCATAGAGGAATGCAATTTTGAGGGCCATCTTAATAAACCAGAAATTAATATTGGCTCATTATTTGAATCTATAAGTATGAAGTTGACCGTGAAAAATATCTTGGATAGATTTGATTCTGAATTTCCTTCTAAGGAACTAAATAAATCACTAAAGAATTTTTGGCGAGAGAGAGGATTGCTGGATGAATAATATTCAAATATGCACAAGATGTATTTATGACGAAACTACTCCATCAATTTCTTTTAATGAAGATGGGGTATGTAATTATTGTGAAATGAGTGATGGCATAGCCGAAGAATATAAGACTGGTACAGAAGAGGGTAAAAGAGCTTACGATAAGATATTAAGCAAGATAAAACATGATGGTAGAAATAAAAAATATGATTGTGTAATAGGAGTAAGTGGTGGCACTGATTCCTCCTTTATGCTTCATAAAGTGAAAGAATGGGGCCTTAGGCCGCTTGCTGTTCATTATGACAATACTTGGAATACTGCTATTGCATCTCAAAACATAAAGATAATGCTTGAAAAACTCAACATAGATCTATACACACATGTTGTTGACAATGAAGAGGTAGACTCTATTTTCAAATCGTTCTTTTATGCCAGCGTTCCTGACTTAGACGTTTCAACAGATATTGCATTGAAGGAAGTCTTATATGAAGCAGCAAATTATGCAGGGGTTAGATATATTTTTGATGGACATTCTTTTATGACTGAGGGTGTGTCAGCCCTTGGAGATATCTATATGGATGGAAGATATATTAAGTCAGTAAATAAAATTTATGGAACAAAAAAAATAAAAACATTTCCTAACATGCCATTCTTAAAATTCATGAAATGGACTCTTATTAAAAGAATTAAGCAAGTAAGGCCCTATTGGTATTTAAAGTATTCAAAAGAGGAAGCGCGTCAAATTTTGGAAGACAAATATGGATGGAAATATTATGGAGGTCATCACCTAGAAAATAGATTGACAGCATTTCTCCATGTTGTATGGCTCCCTATGAAATTTAATAGAGATTTAAGAAATTTAAGTCTTGCTGCAAAAGCTAGGACTGGAGCAATGCCAAGAGAAGATGCTTTAAAGGAATATAGCGAGCCAATAACTTTTGAGCCTGGCTTAGTGGAGTATTTTAAGAAACGGCTTAATATATCTGATACTGAATTTGACATGATAATTAATAAAGAGGGGAGAACCTATAGAGACTTTCCTACTTATAAGAGACTATTTGAAATTCTAAGACCTTTCTTTTATGTCCTTTATAAGTTGGATCTTGTACCAAAGTCATTTTATATTAAATATACTTCAAAAGGCGAAATCTAAAAAACTAGCATTAACATAATGATTGCAATTATTAATTTTGAGATGGGTAATCCTCGGTCCATATCGAATATGCTAAATCGACTTGGAATATCTAGTATTATTACAAGAGATCATTCAGAAATTGATAAAGCTGAGAGAATAATTCTCCCAGGTGTCGGAGCATTTGATTCAGCAATGTCAAACTTAAAAAAGTACAATTTAATTGAATTGCTTGAAAGAAAGGCTTTAAATGAAAAGATACCATTTCTAGGAATTTGTTTAGGCATGCAGATACTAACAAACTCAAGTGAAGATGGAAATTTAGATGGTTTAGGATGGATTGAAGGTAAGACAAAAAAGTTTAATAGTCATGATGGCATAAAGGTGCCTCATATGGGTTGGAATCATGTTATACCAGATCTTGAAAGTGATTTATGTAAAGGATTAGATCATGAATCAAGATTTTATTTTGTCCACTCTTATTACGTGAATGTGAATGATGCAAAAAATTCTTCCATGCAAACAAACTATTCTTTACTATTTGATTCAGCAATCAATAAAGAAAATATTTATGGAGTTCAATTTCATCCAGAAAAGAGTCATAAATATGGAATGCAAGTTTTAAAGAATTTCTCAGAATTATAATGCTTAGGTCAAGAATAATACCTGTTTTACTTCTTCGTGGAAGAAGTTTAGTAAAGACTATCAAATTTAGAAAATTCTCATACATTGGCGACCCATGTAACACTGTAAGAATTTTTAATGAGTTGGAAGTTGATGAAATTTCTATATTGGATATTGAAGCAACAATCAAGAAAAAAGATCCAAATTATAATTTGATAGGCGATATAGCATCAGAGGCATTTATGCCACTAAGTTATGGAGGAGGAATTGATTCACTTGCAAAAGCAAAAAAAATATTTAGCCTAGGAATTGAAAAGGTCATTTTAAATACTGCAGCTCTTGATAATCCAAACCTTATTAGTGAAATTGCAAAAGTATATGGATCGCAAGCGATAGTTGTTTCAATAGATGTTAAAAACTCTTTCTTAACCAAAAAATATAACGTTTTTTCTCGATCCGGAAGAAAAAAGAAAAATGTAGATTTGCTCACATGGGCAAAAAGGTGTGAAGATTTAGGTGCTGGTGAGATTATGCTTAATAATATTTCTAGAGATGGAACATGGAACGGATATGATCTTGATTTATATAATAATGTTCAAGAGAGTGTGAAAATTCCTTTAATTGGTATAGGCGGAGCAAAGAATATTGATGATGTTGTTGGGTTAATAAAAAAAGCAGGGTGTTCTGCAGCGGGAGTAGGAAGTATGGTTGTCTTCCAGAGGAAAGATATGGGCGTACTAATTAATGTTCCCAAGCCAGAAGAA
>MDTA01000758.1_pt1 | contig 17274 bp, 15 predicted proteins | sample 811151 | NCBI WGS metagenome assembly MDTA01 (sample SAMN05326648, study PRJNA326480) | marine metagenome | isolation source: seawater | place: Indian Ocean: South | collected 2010
GACGGGAGTGGTGGTCTTTGTGGTGCTCCTTGAAGTGGTCTTGCAAAGTGTTGATGTTATGTGTCAAGAGTGCGACCTGCACTTCGGGAGAACCCGTATCACCGTCTTCGAGTTGATACTCCTTAACGATTTCTGCTTTCACTACGGCAGTTAATGCCATTTCTACTACTCCTAAATACGCTGTTACTTTTACCATCGAAAACCGCGCGTATTGACAGTCTTGATGCGTCATCTTGACTAATCGCTGGCAACCAGCCTTCTTGGAGCTATCCGCCCATCAGTCAAAACTTCCCCTACGCCAAGGAAACGATCTTCCCCAGCAGATTCAAATATTTGTACCCAGCCATCTGTTGGCGCGTGGGCCACCCGCACGGGCTGTCCCTGCCTCACATAGTAAGCGGTATCTTCATGCAATCGTACCGATGGCCACGATCCTACGGCGCTGGCAACCGGTAACAGCAGAGCATCCATTTCCTGCGTATCAGCGATTTCGCTCACCTGCTCCAATGAGACCGCCTGAGCCTCGGCATACGGTCCCGCGGACAGTCGACGAAGCGCGCTCACATGCCCACCGCAACCCAAGGCCGACCCTAAATCTTCTGCCAAACTGCGAATGTAGGTGCCCTTGCTGCAGTGAACGCGCAACTCTATATATGCCTCAGCAAATTGCAAAAGTTCAGCGCTGTATATTGTCACCGTTCGCGGAGCACGCTCTATCTCAATGCCTTGACGCGCCAGCTTATAAAGCGGTTGACCTTGGTGCTTGAGGGCCGAATACATCGACGGAATTTGCTCAATTTCGCCAACAAATGATTCGAGTGCATCAGAAACCTGCGTCCTAGTAATCGCGGTGGCATCTTCCTGCGCGATAACCTCGCCATCCGCGTCTCCTGTCTCCGTCGAAACACCAAGCCGGATACGCGTCCAATAGGTTTTGTTAGCGTCCAGCAAGTACTGCGAAAATTTCGTAGCTTCACCAAAACAAAGCGGCAGAACACCTGTTGCCAACGGGTCCAGACTGCCCGTGTGGCCCACCTTTTGCGCGCCAAACAATCGCTTCGCCTGTTGCACAACATCATTGGACGAGATGCCTGCGAGTTTATCCACGACCAGTATTCCATTAACCAGTCTTCCCTTGCGCCTCCTAGCCAAGGCCTAAGAGTCGCCGTGCTGCCCAGAAGACGATTCGTCAACATTCATCTCCGCGCGCTGTCGATCTTGCGTCACAGCCTTTCCGATTAGCTGCTCGAGCCGCGGACCTCGCTCTACCAGGTCGTCGTAGTGGAAACGTGGCTTTGGTGTTGTACGCATAGTGTGGCGCTTAGATAGCTCGGTGCGAAAAAAACCCGCTGCCCGATTCAGTACATCGACTAGCTCACCCTGGGCCCTAGCATCATTCGCCTGCAAAGATGACACATAAATTTCGGCATAGGAGAGATCCTTGCTCACTTTGACGTCGTTCACGCTAACGAAACTTCCTACACGCGGATCCCGCATCTCCCGCTGTAAAATACGCGACACCTCATCGCGGACAAAGTCTGCAACTCGAAGATCTCTGGACATGCCGGTTTATGGACGCTCGCGGCTTTAAAGCGAGCGTGCAATTTCCTTAGTGTCAAAAACTTCAATGAGGTCGCCGGCTCTTACGTCATTGTAGTTGCGTACGCCGATACCACATTCCGTGCCGTTGCGAACGTCACTGACATCGTCTTTAAAGCGTCGCAGAGATTCTAGTTCGCCTTCATAAATCACCACGTTATCGCGTAAGACTCGAATGGGTTTATTGCGATAGACGGTACCCTCAACAACCATACAGCCGGCAATTTGACCAAATCGAGGGGATCGGAAAACATCGCGCACCTCGGCAGTGCCCACAATCTCTTCGCGAATTTCCGGTGACAACATTCCTGAAAGTGCGGCCTTTACGTCATCAATTAGCTCGTAAATTACGCTGTAATAACGTAGCTCCACTCCCTCTCGTTCTAGCAGTATTTTGGCGGTCTTGTCCGCGCGCACGTTAAATCCAAATACCGTCGCGCCATAAGTCGCTGCCATGGTGGCATCTGATTCAGAAATGCCGCCAACGCCGGAACCCAGCACCTGCACGGCGACTTCGTCGTTACCCAGCTCTGACATCGCCTGTACGATCGCTTCGAGACTGCCGCGCACGTCTGTTTTTACAACTAGCTTTAGTATACGTTTTTCGCCCTCGACCATATTGGCAAACATGTTGTCCAATTTAGCGGCTTGCTGTGTCGCTTGGATGCGCTCCTGCATTTTGTCCCGGCGGAACTCAGCTAACTCGCGAGCCGAGCGCTCGTCCGCTGCTACAGCAAATTCATCGCCAGCGCCTGGGGTGCCATTCAGACCGAGCAGCTCTACAGGTTGCGAAGGACCAGCTTCTTTTGTGTTCGCGCCGGTATCGTTCAACATTGCACGAACCCGACCATAGAATTCACCAGCGATCACTATGTCGCCCTGTTTTAACTGACCGTTTTGAATCAACACCGTTGCTACCGGCCCGCGACCACGATCAAGGCGGGATTCGACCACAACACCTTGTGCCGGAGCCTCATTTATAGCGGTAAGTTCCGATAGTTCCGCCTGCAGGGAAATTGCTTCCAAAAGCTCGTCCATACCCTCACCGGTAATAGCCGATACCTGCTTAAACTGAACATCGCCGCCCCAGGCCTCAGGCACCAGATCCTTGCTTGCTAATTCATTGGTGACCCGGTCTGGGTCAGCGCCTTCCAAGTCCATCTTGTTAATTGCCACGATGATTGGCACCTCAGCAGCCTTGGCATGCTGTATCGCCTCTTCGGTCTGGGGCATGACGCCATCATCTGCTGCCACAACCAAAATCACAATGTCAGTCACCTTGGCACCGCGGGCACGCATGGAGGTAAAGGCCGCGTGACCTGGCGTGTCGATAAAGGTGATCTGGCCATTAGCCGTGCTTACGCTGTAGGCGCCGATATGCTGGGTAATCCCGCCGGCCTCACCGGAGGTGACTCGCGCATTTCTGATGTGATCCAAAATAGAGGTCTTGCCGTGATCGACATGTCCCATAACGGTTACCACTGGAGCCCGGCTTGCAGTCTCACCCTCGATAACCAAGGAGGCTTCCAGCTGCTCTTCCAGCACATCCTCACTGACAAATTTGATGCGGTGGCCCATCTCTTCTACAACCAAGGTTGCGGTATCTTGGTCAACGGCTTGATTGATCGTCGCCATAACGCCTAAGCCCATCAGCACCTTGATAACCTCGCCGGCCTTAACCGCCATACCGGCAGCGAGTTGACCAACGGTGATGACCTCACCGACCACAACTTCTCTTGAAATGAATTCCTCTGGCTTAAACTCACCACCCTGCTGATCTACTTTAAGTGCAACATCGCGCCGCGGTGCGCGACGTTTAGTGCGTCGCTCTGACTTCAGGCTTAGCTCTCGACGACGCTCTTTATCCGGAGTTCCAGACGACCGCTCTCTGCTGCGAGAGCGCTTACCGCCCCGCTGCTCTGATTGCTCTTTGGCCTGGACATCGGCTGCAGACATCGGCGCAGCATCCGGTTGACTCGCTTTCTTTTCTTCCGCGGCGCGCCGTTCTTGCTGTTCGCGCTCGAGTTGTTCTTGTTTACGCTTTTCTTCCTCGGCTCGGCGTTCAGCTTCAGCCTTTCGCTCAGCTTCTGCTAATCGCGTCTGCTCTTCGGCTACCTTCCGCGCCTGCTCCTGTTCATGAATCCGCTGCGCTTCCAGCTCGCTCTGCGAAACCACGGGTTCCGTAACATCCGATTCAGCTTCCGGCACCGCCTCAGAGCGCTTTACGTAGGTACGCTTGCGACGTACTTCTACGGTCACGTCACGACCCGCACGACCTTGTCCGGACTTTAGTGTGCCGGTGCTTTTGCGTTTGAGCGTGATTTTACCCGCGGGCTTTGCAGCGTCACCTTTATTGCCCTTCAAATAGGCTAACAAGGTCTGCTTTTCTTGCTCGCTAACGGACTCACCTTCGCTCTTGTGCGCCAAACCTGCTTGCTGCATTTGTGTCAGCAGACGATCCACTGGAGCGCCTACCGCATCTGCAAGTTGTTTAACCGTTACTTCAGCCATCAATCACTCCTACCGAGCACACATCGCCTGCTCGGCGATTCTTCGCGTATCTAATTCACCGTCTGTTGCCACTTTCTGTTTGCTCTCAAGTTGATTCAGCATCGGCTTCTTCAGCTTCAGCAAACCATGGTTCCCGAGCGATCATGATTAGCTGCGCCGCTTCATCCTCAGAAAGATTGGAAACAATATCGAGCAGCTCTGGCACAGCGAGCTCAGCTAAATCTTCCATCGTCACCACTTCGCTGTTCGCCAGCTGGAACGCTAGTTCCCGAGTCATCGTGCGCATCTCAAGCAAATCATCAGCGGGTTTCGCATCACCAAAGGCTTCTTCGCTCGCAATCGCCTTAGTCAACAGTGCGTCTTTAGCGCGATTACGCAGTTCGTTGACAATTTCCTCGTCAAAACCTTCGATCGCCAGCATTTCTTCCATTGGCACGTAGGCAACTTCTTCCAGGGTAGTAAAACCCTCCTCCACAAGCACCTCCGCGACGTCGTCATCTACGGCTAGGTACTCAATAAACTCCCCTACAAACTTGCTGGCTTCTTCTTCGAGTTTTTGTGCGGCTTCTTCTTCCGTCATGATATTGAGCGACCAACCGCAAAGGTCGCTTGCAAGGCGTACATTCTGACCGCCGCGCCCAATCGCCTGGGCAAGATTTGATTCAGTCACCGCAATATCCATGCTGTGCGTTTCTTCATCCAAAACGATCGAAGCGACTTCAGCGGGAGCCATGGCGTTAATGGTCAGCTGAGCCGGATTTTCATCCCAAAGCACGATGTCTATACGCTCACCGGCAAGTTCGCCTGAAACGGCCTGCACCCGGGATCCACGCATGCCGACACAGGCGCCAACGGGATCTATGCGGCCATCGTTTGTTTGAACAGCAATTTTTGCGCGCGAACCTGGATCACGGGCAGCGCCCAAGATTTGGATTACGTCTTCGGCGATTTCCGGCACTTCCACTTTGAAGAGTTCGATCAGCATGGATGGGGCTGTTCGTGATAGAACCAACTGAGGTCCGCGGTTATCAGGTCGAATTTCGACCAGCATGGCGCGCAAACGATCGCCAACGCGAAAAACTTCGCGAGGTATGAGGTGCTCCCGAGTCAGTATAGCTTCTGCATTATTGCCAAGATCGACGATCACGCTGTCGCGACCCAACTTTTTTACGGTTCCGCTGAGCAGCTCGTTCATCCGCGACTCGTACACTTCTAGAACCTGAGCACGTTCGGCCTCTCGAACTTTCTGGACAATAACCTGCTTCGCTGTCTGGGCGGCGATGCGGCCAAAATCAACGGACTCTACCTGCTCTTCTAGCACGTCCCCCAGCTGCGCATTGGCCTTTATCTCGCGAGCCTCTTCCACACTATACTGCGCACCCGGATTAGGCTCTTCATCCTCCTCGAGGTTGTCGAAATCTACGACATCCCATGTGCGGAACGTCTCGTACTCCCCAGAGTTACGATCAATGGCGACGCGAAATTCTGCATCTTCGCCATACTTTTTCTTGGTCGCGACAGCTAGGGCCGACTCCATTGCGCCGAAGATGACCTCCTTGGGCACACCTTTTTCCAGAGACACTGACTCAATCACCGAAAGTATTTCTTTGCTCATGCGCTAAAGCTTCCTCAATCAAACACCGGCACGATGCGCGCCTTTTGAACGTTTTCTAGCGGCAGCAGGTACTCATCCTCGTCGACCTGCAACACTACCGAATTATCTTCTAGCCCTGCCAACGTCCCAACAATTTTTTTACGCCCCTCGAAAGGGTAATTTAGTCTTACGTCGAGACGCTCACCCACATGCGCCGCGTATTGCTCGATCTTAAACAGCAATCGATCCATCCCCGGCGAAGACACTTCAAGGGTGTACGCACTAGGCATAATTTCTTCAACATCGAGCAAGTCGCTGACATGTCGACTAACCTCGGCACACAAATCAACGCTGACACCTTCCTCACGTTCAACAAAAATACGCAAAAGGCTGTACTTACCCTGATTCAAATACTCTACACCCCATACGCAAGCACCCAGGGCCTCTACCGTTGGTACGATCAGCTCTTCGATTTGTAATTCTTTGTTCTTCAATTAAAACCGTTACTTGATTTCATCACCGCGACTGCAATTCGTCGGCATTTTTTTCGCGTCCGTCGTGCGTTGCCCAAAACGGCAGGCACAAAAAAAGGGCCTAAAGCCCACTTAGTCTGCGCGACTCTCCCAGCAGCTTGTGCCGGGTGGGCCAGGGGTCTTCGACCATCCGCCTCACGCGTTCAGATGATCGTCCTAAGCCTAACTTTGTATGAACCCAGTGCGTCTCTACGCAAACCATGAATCTAACAAGTTCTTCTTGTTGTGGTAGCGGGGGCAGGATTTGAACCCACGACCTTCGGGTTATGAGCCCGACGAGCTACCAGACTGCTCCACCCCGCATTAACAAGGACGCGAATTATAGGTACGCTTATTAATTGGTGCAAGAGAGTTCGGCATCATCAGTAAAAGATGTCATTGTAGATTGCATGCACTGTCGATGCTGTCGCAAGGAATGGTGCCGAAGGCGAGACTCGAACTCGCACGGGCGTGAGCCCACTACCCCCTCAAGGTAGCGTGTCTACCAATTTCACCACTTCGGCGTTTACGTAGCTATAAACGACAGATTTCCCGCAGCGTGTAGTCTACTGTCAGATTTCTGGAATGTCCTCGTTTTGCTGCCCCTCACCCGAATCACCAGCGGGAGACAGATCGTTCTCATCTTTTGCAGCGTCAGTTGCCCGATCGAGAACTTGCGGAATGCCGAGCAGACTGGCCTGCTCAGAACGCTCTTTGGCTGTGTAAGCAAGACTGAACGCGATGACAAAAAAGCCTATAGACAACCAGGTAGTGATGCGCGTCATTGCTGTCGCACCCCCAGAGCTCCCAAATACTGTATTTGATGAACCGCTGCCAAATGCTGCTCCAACATCGGCGCCCTTGCCTTGCTGTATCAGGACCAGAGCAATTAGAGCCAGGGCATCAATGACCAGCAATGACAGTAATACCGTTTCTAGTGTCGTCATCTCAATTCTCTATCGTGTGTTTGAATGGCAATCGGCCACCCGTCTATGCCGGCTATATGTTCGATCCGATTCTTTCATTTTTAGCTAGCTTTCGGCGGCTCGTATGATGGCAGCAAATTGTTCTGTGTCCAGTGATGCTCCGCCAACGAGTACTCCCTGTATCTCAGGATAGGCAAATAATTCCTCAGCATTAGACGCGTTAACGCTGCCCCCGTACAGGATACGAACTGCTACCGCAGCTTCCGGCACTATTTCCTCCAAAGCACCGCGGATAGCCTCATGCATGTGCACAGCTTCCGCTGCCGTTGCGCTTTTCCCAGTGCCAATTGCCCAAATAGGCTCATATGCGATAGCCACCCTCCGAGCTTGGCGCAGGCAGTCCTCTTGCGCGATCACCTGCTGGCGTACCCGATCAACCGCGTTACCCGCTTCTCGTTCAGCAAGGGTTTCACCAACACAGATAACCGGCATCAGCCCCGCCGACAAAATCTGTTCACACTTGGCAGCAACGGCCGCGTCATCTTCTGAGTGGTCGGCACGTCTTTCTGAGTGTCCAACCAGCACAACTGTGGCGCCCACATCGCGAGCCATATCAGCCGATAACTCCCCGGTATGCGCTCCGAATTCATATCTGCCCACATTTTGCAAGCCGACTTCGTAGGTGCCCTCTGACAGCTCTACCAAGTGATGCGCATAAACAGCCGGAGGCACCAGAACGGTTTGAACGTTGCTAGTTGATGGCAAAGATGAAACAAGCGCCTTGGCAAAGGCCAGATCGCCATTCATTTTCCAATTCGCAATGACTAAACGATTTGTCATCGACACCCCAGCTCGTCAGGGCGCGCAATACTATACGGTGGCTTATTTGTTGCCAATATTTCTATGTCGCAATCCAGCGGCACTCCACTCGAAGAAAAGGCTTAAAGAAGATTTAGCCTCGAAAGGGCCACATCAGGGCCACGCGCCATTGCCATTGATCGATCAGCATCGCCAACAGCAGCGGCGACAAGGAAAAGCCGACGGAGACAAAAACATCTTTCATCCCTGATACCAACCCCCGACGCTGTTCGAACCAAAGCAGCAAGACGTTGCGGCTAGCGCTGGTCATTACACCTTGTCCGCTGAACCGAACGCCAAATTAGCTGGCTACCATCAGCAAAAGGCGATAACCAAGCTGTCAATGCCAATCATGATCGCCAAATCTTCGCTGGTTCGGTCCACCACGGGTAAGAGCTGTATGGACGAATCAGGATCTAAGCCGCCAAAATCAGCACAATTGTCGCGCCACAGGCATCAAACAGACGACCAGCCTGGGTAGCAAAAGAGCGCTGGCGATGGTGTCGAACATGCAAGCCAAGGAAAGTTCGGTTCTACTCGGCCCCGTCACCTCGATAAAGGCATCGGCAAGTACTGCCATGCCCATGGTTTCACCTGGCACGCTGAACAAAAAGCAAAGCGAAGAAATCTCAGCGGTTATCCAGCCTTAGAAAACGAGATCTTTCCAGCAGAAAATGGCAACGCCGCGTAAGCGAGCGAAAAGACCGCAAGGTTGATCCATTGCTCACCTAATATGATGATGCCGAACCCACTCGAGTTAAACATGGGAGGCATTGAAAATATCGAGAAGACTAGGCGGCCTCAATACTCTTGGCATAACCCGCTAGATCTGCAGCGATACGTGTCACTTCGCTCTCGTCTTCACCTTCAACCATGATGCGCAAAAGTGGCTCTGTTCCAGAAGGCCGCACCAAAATGCGACCGCGATCCGCAAGTTCGTGCTCGTAATCGGCCGTCGCCTTAAGCATATCAGGATGGCGACTAATCTCTGCAGGCGAATTCACAACGACGTTTACAAGCACCTGGGGTGTCTTGATTAATCCTGAGGCAAGATCGTGCAAGCTAACATCAGCCTCCTGCATGGCGAGCAGCACCTGCAGTCCGGCTACGATAGCGTCGCCAGTGCTGCAAAGATCAAGGGTGAGGATATGGCCTGATGGCTCACCACCCAGCACCCACTGACGCTGATGCAGTGCTTCCATGATGTGTCGATCACCAACCTGCGCTCGCAAAAACGGCACTGCAAGCTCTTTCAACGCCTGTTCCAACCCAAGATTCGACATCACGGTGCCCACAACGCCGCCATGCATTGATTCCCTTGCTAGACGACTTTGCGCGATCACATAAAGCAAATGGTCTCCGTCTAAGAGTTCACCATTGGCGTTTACCATGACCAGACGGTCGCCATCACCGTCGAAGGCAATACCGATATCTGCGGCCTCTTCGATCACGCGCTGCTGCAATTGCTCGGGGTGTGTAGACCCGCAGTTCTCGTTGATGTTGAAGCCATCGGGATCTGCGGCCATGGCCACTACTTCCGCGCCCAACTCAGAAAATACTTGTGGCGCCACTTGATAGGTTGCTCCGTTAGCGCAGTCCAGCACGATTTTCATAGCGCGTAAGCTTAAGCCCTTGGGCACTGAGTTTTTGCAAAACTCCACATATCGACCTGTGGCATCGGCAATTCTTTTCGCCTTGCCCAAGTTTTCGGAGTCCTGACAGACCATTGGTGCCTTAATCATCGCTTCGATTTGTTGTTCTAAGGCGTCGCCAAGTTTGTTCCCTGCTCCGTCGAACAGCTTGATTCCGTTATCGTAAAAAGGATTGTGGGAGGCACTGATCACCACACCAACATCGGCGCTCACCGTGCGCGTGAGATAGGCAATTGCTGGGGTTGGTATGGGACCTAGCAGGCTCACATCCGCTCCCGCTGAAACAAAGCCTGACTGCAAAACAGACTCCAGCATGTAACCGGAAATACGCGTGTCCTTACCGATGACGATATGGGGGCGCCGGTCTTGTTGGCCAAACACCTTACCGATTGCCCAGCTCAGGCGCAGACAAAACTCTGGCGTAATTTGCTCTTCTCCAACCCGTCCCCGAATGCCGTCCGTACCAAAGTGCTTTTGCGTCATATTTTGTCCGAAATCGCTGCTTTTGATCATCATGAGCGATTCGCACTACCCCGGGACCGCCAGATTTGACAAGGATACTTAGGACATAGAATAAAGCCAGCTTGCGGGACACAGGTTGTCCGAATTGGCTACTCCCGCGCGCTGTAGGCGCTCCAAACACGAAGGACATCCATGCTTTCAGCCACATCATGCACGCGCACCAGATCTGCACCGTTTTGCAGGGCAAGCAGCAGGGCCGCAAGACCTCCGAATAGCCGGGCGTCTACAGGTTGCCGAGTCATTTCGCCGATCATTGTTTTGCGAGATAGGCCAACTAGTATCGGACAGTCCTCCACCCGCACATTCGACAAGTATCTAAGTAGCGCCAAATTGTGCTCTAGGGTTTTGCCAAATCCAAATCCTGGATCGACTAAGAGGCGATCAGCCCTAACGCCGGCGGCTCGACAGGATGTAAATCGATCTAGCAGATAAGCCGACACTTCAGCGACCACATCTCGATAGCTTGGCGCTAGTTGCATTGTTTGCGGCGAACCCTGCATATGCATGAGCGCATAGGCCACCTCACCTTCTGCGACGGCAGCCACCACCTCAAGATCTCGCCCACCGGTGATGTCATTGATCATGCCTGCACCATGACTAATCGCGGCGCGCACGGTTTCACTATGATAAGTATCCACAGACAAGACCACATCAAGATCTGCCAAGGCTTCAAGCACCGGCAATACTCGGCGCTGTTCCTCCGCGGGGCTTACCACCTGGGCGCCGGGGCGACTGCTTTCCCCGCCAATATCGAGGATCGTCGCACCGCTATCGACCATGGCAAGCGCCTGTTCTCGCACCGCGTCGAGAACGACTGATCCACTCTGAAAAAGAGTGCCGCCATCGGAAAACGAGTCTGGGGTGATGTTCAGTACGCCCATCAACTGCGGCGTTTCGAACGATAGCGTCCGGTCGCCGCAGTGAAGGACGCGTGCTGCTGGGAGTGTTATCAAGAGCCGATCAGCTTAGCACCAATCAGGCCTCTTCCGCGGGCCCGCCAATCGGTGATCCCTGCTCCGCATCCGAGGTACCGGAACCCGGCTCAGATGGCGGCTCGGTAGGATGACGGGGTCTGCCGCCTGCCATGATGTCATCGAGCTGGTCAGAGGAAAGCGTTTCGAATTCTATCAACGCTTCTGCCATCGTGTGCAGTTTGTCGATGTTTTCTGTCAGCAAGTTCTTTGCCGTGCCATAACAATCGTCAACAATCTGTCGCACTTCTTGATCAATTGCGTAGGCCGTTTCTGGTGAATGGGCCTTGGGCTTAGCACCCGCCGACATACCCAGGAACACCTCACCGTCGTCTTCGTCGTACATCAACGGGCCGAGCTTCTCCGAAAGACCCCACTTTGTGACCATACTCCTGGCTAAGCTCGTTGCGCGCTCTATGTCGTTAGAGGCTCCCGTTGTCACATGTTCGGCACCCAGGGTAATTTCCTCGGCGATCCGTCCACCAAACAAGCTCGCAATTTGTGAACGAATACCCTGCGCGCTCATGCTATAGCGATCCTCTTCAGGTAAGAACATGGTGACGCCAAGCGCTCGTCCACGAGGGATAATGGTCACCTTGTATACCGGATCGTGATCCGGCATTAGCCTACCAACAATTGCGTGACCCGCCTCATGGTAGGCCGTATTTCGCTTTTCTTTCTCGGACATCACCATGGATTTGCGCTCAGCGCCCATCATAATTTTATCCTTAGCCTTATCGAACTCTTCCATACTTACTAGACGCTTGCCGCCGCGGGCAGCGAACAAAGCGGCCTCATTGACCAGGTTCGCCAAATCCGCACCGGAAAATCCTGGCGTGCCACGAGCGATAATGCTCGCGTCGACATCGTCCGCAACAGGCACTTTACGCATGTGTACCTTGGTTATTTGCTCTCTGCCTCGAATGTCAGGCAGTCCAACAACTACCTGACGGTCAAAACGACCGGGACGCAATAGCGCAGGGTCCAAGACGTCGGGACGGTTCGTTGCTGCAATAACAATGATGCCGTCGTTGCCTTCAAAACCATCCATTTCAACCAGCAGCTGGTTTAGTGTTTGTTCTCGCTCGTCATGGCCGCCACCAAGGCCCGCACCGCGATGCCGACCCACCGCATCAATTTCGTCGATGAAGATGATGCAGGGAGCCTGCTTTTTCGCTTGTTCAAACATATCGCGAACGCGTGACGCACCAACCCCGACAAACATCTCGACAAAGTCAGAGCCAGAGATTGAGAAGAACGGCACTTTGGCTTCACCTGCAATTGCCTTGGCCAGTAGCGTTTTGCCCGTGCCAGGCTGTCCGACCATCAGTACGCCGCGAGGGATGTGCCCACCCAAGCGCTGGAACTTGCCGGGATCTCGCAAAAACTCCACGAGTTCCTGAACGTCTTCTTTTGCCTCATCAACGCCGGCAACATCGGCGAAAGTGGTTTGAATTTGATCTTCTGACAGCAGCTTTGCCTTGCTTCGACCAAACGACATCGGGCCGCCGCGGCCTCCACTGCCGCCCTGCATCTGGCGCATAAAAAACATGGCGACGGCTAAGATGATTAAGATTGGGAAACTCGCCAATAGCAGCTGGGTCCAGACGCTTTGGCCTTCCTCTTCCAAGAACTGGAAGTCAATTCCCCGATCACGGAGTTCGCTTACAAGCCCAGGATCATTGTCGAATCCGGTGACGGTATAGCGGCCACCTGTGCGATCTGTGGCATATATGCGATTGCCCTGAATCGTCACCTCGTTAACTTGGCCTTGCTCCACCGAGCGCAAGAACTCCGAGTACTTCACCGGTGGATTCTGCGAATCGACATTAAAGTTGCTGAAGACTGTTAAGAGAACGGCCAAGATCACCAACCAGAGAACTACATTTTTTCCCATATCCGACACCGGAATTTCCTCGTTCGATTTTTGAGAAATTGCACCAAAGAGCAATAACCCAGCAAAGCTTTTACTACTATCACGATAGGTCGACTGTGCGCGCTATCTATATTTTGGTTTGCGATCCTGCCATCGCGGCTACGTTCCTAACGTTCATGTCTCCGTGCCCAGGTTACACGAGATTTTCACGCTGCGAAGGAATATCCAAGCCCGCTGAGGCCCGATTACCTAACCAAGATCTAATCACCGAAACCAAGGGCAACAACAAACACCTCTCTGGAGTCGGATCGCGACGCTTTTGGCTTGGTCACATTAACCTTGTCAAAAGACGTTTTGAGCAGCGCAACCCACGCATCTAAGCCTTCTCCCTGAAAGGACTTAATCGTCATCGCGCCCCCAGGACGCAACCAACGTTGGCAGTAATCTAAGCAGGTATCTGCCAGGTCTATCGCTCGCGCCTGATCTACGGCTCGTATTCCAGAAATGTTGGGGGCCATATCCGATAAAACAAGGTCGAGTTGCGCTCCGTCTAATATATCAGCGATTTCTATATCAACAGCCTCATCTCCCGCCATGCCCTCAATAACCTGAGTGTTCTGACTGCAGGTGATCGGAAGGGGGTCGATGGCAATCAGTATTCCGCCATGCAATTTGTTTTCAAGGTAGTGTGTCCAACCACCCGGGGCCGCGCCAAGTTCCAGCACGCGTTGGCCGGGTCTTATAATTCGATAGCGCTGATCGATCTGCTCAAGTTTGTAGTGCGCTCGCGAGATTTGGCCGCCTTCTCGCGCTTGTCGCACGAAGTAGTCTTTGCGCTGGCGCTTCAACCAACGCTCACTTGACTTACTGCGCTTGGCCATAACCGATTCCGATTTGCTGTTAATGTTTGCTGGCAGTTTGCCAGCTGCTGCCGGTAGGATACCCCAATGCGTACACCCGATTTGAACACCCAACTAAAGAAGTCGCTACGCAGCGTTTCCCACCACCTAGATCCCGTTGTCGCCGTTAGCGAGCGTGGGGTTACTGATGGCATTATCGAAGAAACAGAGCGTGCACTGAGCGATCACGAGTTGATCAAAGTCAAAGTGTTAAGCCCGGATCGTAAAAGTCGTGGCGCTATCGCAACCGCCTTGGCCCGGTCAACGTCTTCGACCGTCTTACAGCAGATCGGCAAAGTAGCGGTGCTATATCGCCACAATCCCAAGGCCAACCCTAAGTTATCCAATATCTCTAGGTACTTGGACGAGTAACATCTAGACCAGCCGGATCCAGACCAGCAGAATCACGGCCAACAGGGTTTTCAGCATCGGGCAGAAGGCTGAATCCCGGAGAACTTAACCCAGATGCTCCACCGTCGAAACCTCAAAATCGCGCTCGCCGCCCGGGGTCACCACGTTCACGACGTCGTCCTCCATCTTGCCGATCAAGGCTCGTGCAATGGGTGAAAGTATCGATATTTTGTTTTGCTTAACATCTGCCTCGTCCTCACCGACGATGTGATAACGAATCGTCTCTTGCGTGTCGCAAGCGACTAGGGTCACGGTGGTTCCAAAAATCACCTTCCCTGTAGGCGCGATTTTACTGACATCAATGATCTGAGCGTCAGCCAGACGCGACTCAATTTCTTGAATTCGACCCTCGTTAAAACTCTGCTGTTCCCTCGCCGCGTGATACTCCGCATTTTCTTTTAGGTCGCCATGGGCCCTAGCCTCGGCGATCGCCTCAGAAATTTCTTGTCGTAGCGCCCCCTTGCGGTACGCGACCTCTTCACGCAGATCCTCAGCGCCCTTAACTGTCATCGGATTTGGCATAAAAGATCCTCTAGTGCCCTAGCGCACTGTGCAGTTGCTGAAGACTGGTGACCTGATTCCCAATGCCTTGTCGGATCGCAATACAAAACGCCTCACCACCAGTCAACGTGGTCGTGTAGCAGACCTTATTGAGCAGCGCCAAGCGTCGTATGATTGCTGAGTCGGCGATGGACTGTCGGCCCTCCGTGGTGTTGATGATCAAATCAATTTGCTCGTTCTTGAGCATATCCGATACGTCAGGACGGCCTTCATTTACCTTATCTACTTGCTCACATTTCAGACCAGCATTGAGCAATTCACGGGCAGTACCGCGGGTCGCGACCAATTTGAATCCAAGATCGATCAAGCTGCGGCCTACTTTAATCGCACCGTTTTTGTCCGAGTCTTTGACGCTCATAAAAGCTCGCCCCCGCTGGGGCAGACGCTCACCGGCTCCGAGTGAGGCTTTTGAAAATGCTTCCCCAAAGGTCTCACCCACACCCATGACTTCACCAGTAGACTTCATCTCAGGACCTAAAATAGGGTCAACACCAATAAATTTATTGAAAGGGAAGACTGACTCTTTTACGTGTACGAACTTGGGTATGACCTCGTCGGTAAAGCCAAGTTCAGACAATTTTTTACCGGCCATACAGCGCGCAGCAATTTTCGCCAGTGAGTGACCAATGCACTTAGAGACGAAGGGTACGGTGCGGGAGGCCCGTGGATTGACCTCGAGCACAAATACGTCCTCACCCTGCACTGCCATTTGAACGTTCATCAAACCGATCACGTTGAGTTCAAGCGCCAGCGCCTTAACTTGTTCGCGAATGCAGTCTTGAATGGCCATGGGCAGGTTATAGGGTGGTAAAGAGCATGCGGAATCGCCAGAGTGTACGCCGGCTTGCTCGATATGTTGCATGATACCGCCGATGACGACTTGCTCTCCGTCAGACACCGCATCCACATCCACTTCTACCGCTTGATCTAAAAAACAATCCAGCAAGACGGGTGAATCATTGGAAACGTCAACTGCGCTTTGCATGTATTGGCGCAGCTCGTCTTCGTTATAGACCAACTCCATGGCGCGCCCACCCAGCACGTAAGAAGGCCGGACAATGAGCGGATAACCTATCTCCTCAGCGCGCTGCACACCCTGCTCGGCATTGGAAGCCACGCGGTTTGATGGTTGGCGTAAGCCCAGTTTTTCAACCAACTGCTGAAAGCGCTCTCGATCTTCCGCTCGATCGATGGCATCCGGACTGGTGCCGATAATCGGCACGCCGAGACGGGCCAGATCATCTGCAAGCTTGAGTGGTGTCTGACCGCCAAACTGCACAATAACCCCGTTAGGCCTTTCCACGTCGACAATGGCAAGGACATTCTCTAGGGTCACAGGCTCAAAGTACAAACGGTCCGACGTGTCATAGTCGGTGGAGACTGTTTCCGGATTGCAGTTCACCATGATGGTTTCATAACCGTCTTCGCGCATCGCAATTGCTGCATGCACACAGCAATAGTCAAACTCAATTCCTTGGCCAATGCGGTTAGGCCCGCCACCCAACACCATAATCTTTTGTCGGTCCGTTGGGTGCGCTTCGCACTCTTCTTCGTAGGTTGAGTACATATAGGCGCTGTTGGCAGGAAACTCTGCTGCGCAGGTATCTACTCGGCGGTACGCGGGTTTAACATTTACTGCTTCACGGGAGTTGCGAACCTGTGCTTCTGGGCATCCCAGTAGTTGCGCCAGTCGAGCATCAGAGAACCCCTTTCGCTTCGCTCGTCGCCATGCCTGCTCGTCGAGGTCGGTATAGGATTGTTCGCTAAGGAGCGATTCTTCGGCAACGATGTCCTCGATCTCTGCCAAAAACCAGGGGTCGATCTTGGTCAGGTCGAATATATCCCCCAGCGTAAATCCCACGCGAAAAGCATCAGCCACATGCCAGAGTCTTAATGCGCTCGGTGTGGCCAATTCTCTCTTCAACACGCTGCGCCATTCGGAATCCTTTGTATCAAGCACCGGATCGAAACCCACCATGCCGATTTCCAGACCTCTTAGTGCCTTTTGTAAAGATTCCTGGAACGTGCAGCCTATGGCCATCACTTCACCAACAGACTTCATCTGCGTTGTTAACCTAGCGTCTGCTTGCGGGAATTTTTCAAAGGTAAATCGGGGTATCTTGGTGACAACATAGTCAATGCTGGGTTCAAAGGAGGCCGGCGTAACTCCGCCGGTTATGTCGTTCTCCAGTTCGTCAAGGGTGTAACCCACCGCGAGTTTTGCGGCGATTTTCGCAATCGGGAATCCCGTCGCCTTCGAGGCCAAAGCCGAAGAGCGCGATACGCGGGGGTTCATTTCAATCACTACCACCCGGCCATCGTCTGGATTAATGCCAAACTGAACATTGGATCCGCCAGTCTCAACACCGATTTCGCGAAGTA
>MDTA01028120.1_pt1 | contig 17270 bp, 13 predicted proteins | sample 811151 | NCBI WGS metagenome assembly MDTA01 (sample SAMN05326648, study PRJNA326480) | marine metagenome | isolation source: seawater | place: Indian Ocean: South | collected 2010
CCGGCGAGTTCTTCAATGGCACCGCTGCTTATCTCCACATTTTGAGTCATCTCGGATGCCGTGGCTCTTTGCTGTTCGGTGGCGCTGGCTATCTGGGTTGTCATTTCGACGATGCTGTTGACCGCGGCCAGAATATTGGTCAGTGCTTCGCCGGACTTGCTCGCCTCCTCGCTGGCTTCTTCGGCCATCTGCTTGGCCTTGCTCATGTCAACGACTGCACCGGCTGCGCCACTTTGAAGCTGTGACACAATGCGCTCGATATCAACGGTTGATTCCTGCACCCGTTTGGCCAGCCCGCGGACCTCGTCGGCAACCACGGCAAAACCCCGTCCTGCCTCGCCGGCACGGGCCGCTTCGATAGCGGCGTTCAAGGCCAGAAGGTTGGTCTGTTCTGCAATGCTCTGAATCACCGCAAGCACATTGCCAATCTCGGCTGACTCATTTTCCAACTGCTGGATGCGCGTCGATCCTTTTTCTACCTGATTGGCAAGGTTAGTGACTGCTCTGATGGCAGAGCCAACGGTTTCCTGGCCGGAATCGGCGAGAGAAGCTGCCTTGCGGGCGGATTCGTCAGTTTCGCTGGTGTTCGAAGCGATTTCTTCAGAGGTCGAGACCATCTCCTGCATGGCGGCGGACACCTGAGTGATCTGATCGCGCTGCTGCTCGGAGTTGGCGGTGGTGCGCTTGGTGATGCCGGAGAGGGACTCCGATTCGCCCGTAAGCTGGCGGGAAGCCCTCACGATTTGCGAGATTGTCTTCTCGAGGGTTTCCAGGAAGGTGTTGACGGCACCAATGAAATCACCGATTTCGTCCGGGCGACCCGGGGTCAGCCTGGTGGACAAGTCGCCGTTATTGTTGGCGATGTCGTCGAGATAACCGAGGATTTCAGTTTTTGCACGCTTCACACTGGAGCCCATCAAACGGCTCATCAACACCGCAACGATCAGCCCGAGCACTGCAGACACTGTAAACGCGGCGAGAGTGAACTTGAGTGCGAGGGATGTTTCCGCCGTTGCTTCATCCGCTTCCTGATCCAGAGACGCGAAGATACTGCTTTCAAGTTGCCGTGCCATACTAGCAATTTCCGGCCCAAGGACATCCAGCTTCTGGGTTTTGACGCTCACCAGAATACTCTGTTGTTCCAGCATCTGCTGAACGCCGGTTCTGTATGCTTCCAGCTCCTCGACGACGGTATTGAGGTACACCTGAACGAATTCCGGGCCGTTTTCTGCATCAATCAGTTCCAATGCATCAGAAAGGTCCTCGATGGCCCATCCCAGTGCCTTTTGCGAGTCCTCGTCGCCAGTCGCCAGATAGCGCTGAGCGGTCATTCGCATGATCAGTGCATCGTTCAGGAGCTGTTCCAGGCCAGCTCTCAATTCGCTGTCTGGTTCACGATTGGCGACGCCGTTTAAAGCGAGTCTGAGGGCTTTTGTTGCGTTCGGCCCATGCACATCCAGTTTCTCATCGATGATGCTGAGCACCTGACGCTTTGCTGGAACCAGTTCGTTTCTGAACGATTCAATGTACTGATTGGTTGTCTCTTCAATGCGATCAACCAGTTTGGCTCGTTCGGGCTCCTGAATGTCTTCCTGGGCTTTTGCCATCACTGCCCTGAAATCCGCCTCCGATTCACCGAAGCGTTCAAGGGTCTTTTCGATTCCGGTCGAAAAGTAATCGAACACGCGAAGTCTCATTCGATAGACGCTGGTGATCGAGTCGGTTCCTATCGCGGTATCCGGTGCCAAATCCCGGGCAACCGTGTTCATCCTCTGATCCAGTTTCTGGAATTCAAAAACGCTGAAAAGCGTGACAGCAGCGAACAGTAAGAGAATAAAAAGTGGAGCAATTAATAACTTGCCGGGAACACCTAATTTTCTTTCTAAGGAGTTTAGGAAAGAGGAAGCCAAAGCATAGCCCTTCTATTAATTTGTTTTGTTTCTTATCGGCTGCGCCGACCAAATCTGAAGTCTGGGGCCAGATTTTCCGGATCGGCGCAGCGGTCGTTAATGGAAAAGCGACGAATCTACTCCACAAAGTTAGCCTGACTGGCGATCAGCGGAGAGAGTTGAAGGTTCCAGTGCTCGAGTCCGCTTTCGCTGTAGACATAATGTCCGCTGAGGGATTTAAGCTGCGGTATCTGGTCTGGTCTCATGCCATTGAGGATTAGCGAGGCCAGTCTTGCTGCCGTAAGCCCCTCCTGTTGGGCTGAGATGGTGAAACCGCCGATGCTCTGTTCTTCACCAACGAAGATATCCCAGAAGGAGAAAAGTGGAAGCTGAGCGCTATAGTAGGCCTCCTTGAGCAATTCATAAGGAGTAGCGTAGTTGCCGTCCTTGTCCCGGATGGTGTGATGGGTTCCCAGAACCACGGCGTCGTAGCGCTCATGGGCATTTACCACCGATTTCAGCCAGGTATCCCGGTCGTTGGTCAGGACGATATCCAGGTCCGAGCCGTAAATAGTGGCCTGGCGTTTGTCACCGAAATATTCGTTCACTGCATTGCGCATGGTGGGTGAGTCATCCATCAGCACCAGGAAGCGATCCCTCTGCCGAAGGACTTTTCGCAGATGCCGGATACTGTCGGCGAAGAAGGGGCGTTCCAGTATTCCGGTAACCAGAGGGTGCTCAAGGGTAGGGTGCTGAACCGGGCCACCATTCACTCCCAAAAATACCACTGGAATCTCGCGCTGCACCAGATGCTCCGCCATCAGTGAAAATGCATTGTCATCACCCAGGATGGCCACATCCGGCTTGATCTCGGCGATCTTGCCCTGAATCTCAGCCACCTTGTCTGGCCACTCGGGCTTGGGCAGGCGTTTGGTGTCCAGTTCAAAGACCTTTATGTCGTGGTCATTTCCAAGGACCGAACGGACGGCCTCAATGTAGTCGGCATCCCATTTGTATTCGATGTGATAGCTTTGAACGATAACGACGGTTTTGGCAAAACACAGGGGGCTAACCAGCAACAGGGCCAGTAGGAGAAATCGCATAGTTGTTCCTTATTGTTATCCGAGCAAACGTGAAAAACAGTCTTTCTTAACGATTTGTTCTTCAGGCAGTTTTTATCGTTATGTCCGGTTCTGATACAGGAACCATGCCAGTTGCCAAGTCATTGTTTTTACGTGTTTTCAGGAGCCTTGAGCGGTTTCGTTCACTGATTTTGGAAATGAAGTGTCCGGTACCTGGGACATCTCGGGAGTTTCTTGATTGAAATTGTCGGCTTTACCGGACAAAGCGTCCGAAACAGCGGACAAAACGGATGGGATCGGCCTGGCGTCTAAGCGTGCTCGGACCTGGGGTTGCGCGGGTAATACCGGTCGGGCAAACGCTCGATATGCGGGAAAAAGCGCGTGTCCTTGTAGGGCATCTTCATATACCCGGAAACTCCGAGCCCGGTGATCTGTTCGACAGCGGAAAGAATTTCATCCAATAGCCGAGTAAACTCCGCTTCTCGGTCGGGATCCAGCAGCCGGTAGTGGCTGTGAATCTTTAGGTGCCGGGGCAGGGCTTCGAAGATAATCATGCCGGTGTGGTGGATGTCGTTCAGGGCCTCCAAAGCGTGGATTATGATATCAGGCAGAACCAGAAACTCCTCCGGGTCGGGGCCGTCCTCGAAGTAGGAATGCACGCGGCTTTCATCCTCCACTTCCGGCGCAGCGCTGACCTCGTAATGCAGTTTCATTCCCGGTGACAGGAGAAAGGGTTGATCCGGCTCGTCACGGTCGATGTGCAGAGTGTTCCGGGCGTTAAACAGGCAGCTTTTGAAAATGCCCTGTCGGTAAATTGCCTGGGCGAGGTAAACCATGTTGTTGACCGCCTGAACAAATGCCGACTTCAGGGCCGGATCGTGCAGGTTGAGCGACGTGTCGATGTAGATTCCATCGGTTTCCCAGCGCACGGCCAGGCCACCTTCCACCGGGTAACGCCCCAGGCGGCTGACGGCCGCCAGAAAGGCTTTCTCGGTTTCGCCCATGCCCTGCATGAAGTTCTTGTAGTAGCGGTCGAGCTGAACGTCGTTAACGTCGTTGAGGGTTTCCGGCGCTCCCTCTTCCCGGAGGAAGGATTTGCGGGAGCTGTAAACCACGGTGTCGATTTCCTGATCCGAGGCTCGAACCCAAACCGGTACCTGGGCCGCGACCGGCTTTTCGGGCAGATCGATCATCACCGTGCGAGCCATCCGCGGCATTTCCCTGAGGTAGTAATCACCGGCTTTGCGCCGCGTGTCAGGATCCGGCGACAGCATGCCATCGAGCATCCGGGCGAACTCCATGGGCAGTCCCAGGGAGGTGGCCGGGATCGCCCGATGACCAAAACGGCAGGATTGCGCGGAGGCCAAGGCATAGAGCGTACCCGCCGCGCCTTGTTCATCAAAGCGGGGCGAAGACAGGCCGCCGTTGAGCTGTTCCTCACCAATAAAATAGACATCCCCAAGCCGCGCGTTGGTTTGCTGCAGGTTGTCGGACATCAGCTCCATCACATTGGCGGTAATGAACTGCTGGTTAGCGTCCAGCTGGGCAAACACCGAGGAGCCCCAGTCAATCAGCGCGATGTTTTCGGTGCTGGCGTCGAACACCAGATTGGATGGTTTGATATCACCGTGAACGATCGGTCTTCCGGCAGGGCCGTTTTCCCGGCGCAGGTTGCGCAGAATGTCGGCAAGCTGGTCGGCAATGCGGATAATGAGTCGTGGCTTCAGGCGGCCATCACGAAGGGAAACCTCTTCCAGATTCAGCCCGGCAGCCCGTTCCATCACCAGAATCGGTTGGTTATTGGCTCGCTGATAGGAAATCAGCCGCGGCACCCTGGGGTGACGGACCTGTTCAAGAATGTACGCTTCGTCTTCAAGCCGGTCCTGAAGATGTCTGGGCAGGTTGATGCGGGTGAATTTGAACACATGTTCCGGGCCACCGATGGCTGTGCCCGGCAGGCGGCCGGCAAAGACAAAGCCGTAGGCGCCCTTACCAATCAGTTCGATGTCCTGATAGCCGAGTTGGCGGAGCTGGGCGGCGCAAAGCGCCACCCAGTCCTTGAGCTTCTTGGCATCATCATGGCTGAGCAGATAGATCGACTGCTCTTCGGGGATGTAGAACTGCTGCAGTTGAGTCTTCTGCGCCATGATTGTCCGTCAGCCCATATGCAGCAGCATGGTTTGGGGCGATTCCAGGTAACCTTTCCAGCGGTTGCAGAAGCGGGCGATCGTGCCGCCATCGATTATGCGGTGATCGCCGGCCCAGCTCACCGTCATGATGGCCCGTTCCACCACCTGGCCGTTGGCGTCAAACCGGGGCAGTTTCTGGGTGCGTCCCAGGGCCACGATAGCCACCTCGGGTGCATTGATAATGGGTGCGGCGTAGGTGCCACCCAGTGCGCCAATGTTGGAGATGGTGATGGTGCCGCCCTTGAGGTCTTCCTGGCTGACTCGGCCGGATCGGGCTGCTTCGGTCAGGCGCGCCACTTCGTCAGCGATGCCCAGCAAAGACAGGCTCTCAACGCCCTTGATGTTCGGCACCATAAGCCCGGCCTTGCCATCCACCGCCATACCAATGTTGCATTGGGGCAGGTAGTGAATCTCGGTGACGTCGTCGTTGAGCTGACTGTTGAGTACCGGGAATTCCTGGACCGCCAGGGCCATGGCCTTCATGAAGAAGGGCATGAGCGTCAGCCGTGAGCCCCGAGCCTCCGCCTCTGGTTTGAGTTGTTCCCTGAGCTTGAGCAGATCGGTAACGTCGATATCCTCACTGTAGATAAAGTGCGGAATGGTGGTTGCCGATTTTACCATGCTTTTCGCCATGGCGGCTTTCATGCCTCGGATCGGTTCCACACGAACGTCCTGCTCGGGCGCGTTCTGCCGGCGTGTCACGGTACCGCCGGAAGCTTGCGCTTCGTGGCCGGAATCCGGAGCCTGCGCAGATTTTGAACCACTCTCAATATGCGCCAGCACATCGGCCTTCAGCACCCGGCCATCTTTGCCGGAGCCGGCGATGTCGCTGAGGTTGAGCTCGTGTTCCCGCACCAAGCGACGGACGGCCGGGCTGGCGGGAATACGCTGTCGGTTGGCCGTAGCAACCGGTGAGGTAGTTGCTGTTGAGAGTTGTGCAGCGGGCTCCGGTTTGGATCTGGGCTCATCCGGCTCTTCCCGGTCCCGGGGAATGAACGCGAACAGCGGCGCATGAACCTTGGCCATCGCCTGCTGTTGGTGATAAAGCTTGGTGACGCGCCCGGCTTTGGGAGCAGTAATCTCGACCATGGCCTTATCGGTCATAACGTCCACGACAGGCTGGTCTTCCTCGATTTCGTCACCCTCGGCAACCCGCCATTCCACCACCTCGCACTCAACGATGCCTTCGCCGATATCCGGCAGGATAAAGTCTTCGGTGGCGTTATCTCCGGACTCGGCGCCTGAGAGAGATTGCTTTTCAGCAACGGGCGCAGCCTTTGGTTCGGCAGAACTGGCAGACGGGGGCTGGCCACCACTTTCGCTCTCGTCCACCAGTTCAAACAGCGGGGCATGAACCTTGGCGATATCGCCTTCCTTGTAGTAAAGGCGGGTCACCCGGCCCTTATAGGGCGCCGGAATTTCCACCAGGGCCTTGTCGGTCATTACCTCAGCCACCGGCTGATCTTCTTCGATCACATCGCCTTCACTGACCAGCCATTTGACCAGTTCACATTCCACGATACCTTCGCCGATATCGGGCAGAATAAAATCACTCATAGTTGCTCTCCTGTCCTGATATCAGCCTAGAATTCAACGCTCGCCCTGATGGCCTCGTAGACCTTCAGGTGATTGGGCAGGTGCTCTTTTTCCAGCACCAGCGGGAACGGAGTGTCCATTCCGGTTACCCGAGCGATCGGAGATTCCAGATACAGGAAGCAGCGCTCCTGAATCGTGGCGGCGATTTCACCGGCGAAGCCGCCGGTCAGGGGAGCTTCGTGGGTGACCACCAGCCTTCCGGTCTTGAACACGGAGTTGGCGACGGTTTCCACATCCCAGGGCAAGATGGTCCTCAGGTCGATGACCTCACAGGAAATGCCATCTTTCTCGGCCCGTTCCACGGCCTGATCGATGACTTCCATCTGGGCGCCCCAGCCCAGAACCGTCACATCCGTGCCTTCCTTGGTGACTTCGGCTTCACCCAGGGGCAGGCGGTAGTCCTCGTCTGGCACTTCACCCACCGAGGCCCGGTAAAGCCGCTTGGGCTCGAAGAACAAGGTTGGGTTGGGATCGTGGATGGCGGCCAGCAATAGCCCTTTGGCCTGATGCGGGTTGCGCGGTACCACGATTTTCAAACCCGGGGTGTGGGCGAAGTAGGCTTCCGGGGACTGGGAGTGATACAGGCCGCCGGCAATACCGCCGCCGTAAGGGGCGCGAATGGTTAGCCCGCCAACGTTGAACAGGTTGCCCGAGCGGTAGCGGAACTTGGCGGATTCGTTCACGATCTGATCGAACGCCGGGAAGATGTAGTCCGCGAACTGGATCTCGGCTACCGGTACCGAGCCCTGTGCCGCCAGGCCGTTGGCAAACCCGATGATGCCTTGCTCTACCAGGGGCGTGTTGAAGCAACGGGCCTTGCCGTACTTCTGTTGCAGGTTGCTGGTAGCACGGAAAACGCCGCCAAAGACACCCACGTCCTCACCGAAACACAGCACTCGCTCGTCTTCCGCCATGGCAGTGTCGAGGGCGTTGTTGATCGCCTGGAGCATATTCATCTTGGTCATATCATGCTCCTCCCTTTGCGTGCTGGGCACTCTTCGGGTACTCGTCCGGATACCGGCGAATATGCGCCTTCAGTTTGTCGAACTGCTCAGCCAGCGCCGGCGGGACTTCGTCATAGACATCACTGACCAATGATTCAAGCGGTGGTGGCGGCCGTTTCTGCGCCCGTTTCATGGTTTCGAGCACTTCCCGGCGCATGTTCTCCTGCAGCTGCTTTTCGTCGTCCTCACTCCACCATTTCTTGCTTTCCAGCCACAGGCGCATGCGCAGGATCGGATCTTTTTCCCGCCATACTGCCTCTTCATCCTTGCTGCGATAACCGGACGGGTCGTCTGATGAGGAGTGGGCCGCCAGCCGATAACTCATGGCTTCGATCAATACCGGACGGTTGTGTTCTACGGCCAGCTTGCGGGCCTCTTGCGTGGCCTGATACATCGCCAGAATGTCGTTTCCGTCCACCCGGATCACATCCATCTTGTAGCCGTAGGCCCGGGGTGCAACGCCGTCGGCTGCAAACTGTTCGGCGGCCGGTGTGGAAATAGCGTAACCGTTGTTCCGGCACAGGAAGATCACGGGCACCCGATGAACCGCCGCCATGTTCAGGGCCGCGTGGAAATCGCCCTCGGAAGCGGCGCCTTCACCGAAATAGGTAATGGTGCAATGACCTTCGCCACGAAGTTTCTGACCGTAAGCATAGCCCGTGGCCTGGGGAATCTGGGTGGCCAGCGGTGAAGAGATGGTCATGTAGTTCAGCTTTTTCGAGCCATAATGAACCGGCATCTGGCGACCCTTGCCATAGTCCATCTCATTGCCGAACAGCTGGTTCATGAATTCGTCGATGGTAAAGCCGCGGTAGGCGAGGGCACCTTGCTCCCGATACTGCGCCATAATCATGTCGCCATCATCCAGCGCCGCCGCGCTGCCAATTACGGCCGCTTCTTCACCGGTGCACTGCATGTAAAAGCTCAGGCGGCCCTGCCGTTGGGCGGCAAGCATGCGTTCATCAAGAATTCGGGTGGTAACCATGGCCCGGTAGATACGAAGGGCCTTGTCTTTGTCGAGATCAGGAGCTTTGGCGCTCTTGTAGAGCTTGCCGTCCTGTTTCAGAAGCCTGAACGTGGGAATACGGAATTCCGCACCGTCGGTAAACACTGGGGAATACACAACTTTGGACTTTGTTGTTGTCATAATCCTCTTCCTGGGGTAGTGGCCTGAGGAACAAACACTCCTTGTGGGAGTGTAGTTAATGTCATTGTAGACAGCCTGGCAGAATCTGGTGTGATTCGTGCCAGGTGATGTTTACCTTAACGTAAACTGCTGGAGAGGGGTAGACCCCCGTTGATAGATTTTAAGTGATGAGTAACCGCTGTCTCCGCGTTTTCCGCGCCTGGCGAAGCGTGCTACCGTCAAGGTATACACTTTTTAACGGATTCAGACATTTGACTCACGCGGGCAGGTTTTAATGAACGTAATCATTATCGGCGCAGGAATAATGGGCACCACTTTCGCCACCCTGGCGAAAGAGTTGGCACCGGAACTGGATATCACCATTCTGGAAAGACTGGACGGCCCCGGGGCCGGGAATTCCTGGGTGTTCAACAACGCAGGTACCGGGCACGAGGCAAACTGTGAGCTGAACTACACACCGGTGGACGAAGAGGTTATTTCGGTCGAAAAGGCGGTAAAGATTCACGCCCAGTTTAACGTGGCCAAGCAGTTCTGGGCCTATCTGATCCAGAAGGGCGCTATCAAGGATCCCAAATCCTTCATCAACCAGACCAAGCACTGCACCATTGTCTCGGAACCGTCGATTCAGGAACTGAAACTCCGCTTCAACGAGATGTCGGCGCACCATTTCTTTGAGCAGATGCGCTATTCAGAAGACTTCGACGAGATCAAGAGCTGGATTCCCTACACCATGGAGGAGCGGCCGCGCCATGAGAAGATGGCGGCGACGGTTATCGAAACCGGCACGGACGTCAACTTTGGTGCGCTGACAGAGCAAATGGCCCGGCACGCCGTTGACGACCTCGGGGTAAAGATTGAATACGGCACCCACGTGAAGCGCGTACATCGCAGCCCGGCCGGCAGCTGGCTTGTGGAAACCCAGAGCAGGGGTGGTGATCGACAGTACAAGGCGGATGTTCTGTTCGTTGGTGCGGGCGGTGGTGCATTCCCGATCCTGAAAAAGAGCCATCTGCCTTTTGCCCGTCGTTTCACCGGTTTTCCCGTTGGCGGGCGTTTCCTGCAGGCCGAGATCACCGCCGAACAGGCCAAGCAATACAGGGCCAAAACCTACGGTAAGGCAAAGGTGGGTGCACCGCCGATGTCCGTTCCGCACCTCGATCTGCGGGTATCAGACGGAAAGTATTACCTTCTGTTTGGCCCGTTCGCCTCGTTCAAACCGGTACTGGAAAGAGGGCGGGGGTTCCTCGACTACCTTCGCTCAATGCGCCTCCACGATATTCCGAGCCTGCTGAACGTCGCCCTGGAGCACTTCCCTCTGGTCAAATATCTGGTTTCAGAGACCTTCAAGGGCGAAAAGAGCATGTTCGAAGAGCTGGACAGCTTCGCTCCGGGCATGAGTAAGAAGTTCAACTGGAAAGCGGTTGAGGCTGGCCAGCGGGTACAGATCATCCGGGATGGGGACCTGCAGATGGGCACCGAGATCCTGGTATCCAGTGACAAGACCTACGGTACCTTGCTCGGCGCATCCCCGGGTGCTTCGGTGTCGCCGGAGGTCATGCTGCGTTGCCTGGAACAGCTTTTGCCGTCTATTTTTACCAGTGAGCAAGCGGAAAAGAAGAAGAAAGAAATATTCCCCGAAGATAACCTGGAGGCGCTAGCGAAGAATCCCGACCGATACCGGGAGATCCGGGATTTGGTCAATGAGCGGTTGGGTATCAAGCCGTCGGCATCACAGCAGGACTGAACAGGCCAACAAATAACAGGGAGATTTCCATGGACAGCAGAATCAGTGTCACCTCGCCTCTTGTGATCCTTCACGGCGACGAAATGGCCCAGGTAGCATTTGACCATATTCTGAAGAAGTTCGTGAACTCACGGCTTGATATTCAGCTTGAAGAAATCGACCTGTCTGCGGAAAACCGACTGTTGACCAATGGCCAGGTAGTCATCGATGCCATTGAAGCTCTCCAACGTCATGGTGTGGGAGTCAAAAATGCCGGCATGACCGTAAACCGGCAGCAGCTCGAGGACTTGCTCCGTAAGCATCCGGATGTGGACGGCAACAACCTGCACCCGCTGGCGACCAAATCGCCAAACGGCGCTATCCGGAAGGGCATCAGCGGCAATATAACCCGGGAAGACATCAAGTTCCGTAACCTCAACATTCGTCGTCCGGAATTGGTAGGGCGCGACATTGAGGTGGATACCATGGAATTCGGTGGCATCAAGGACAGCTTTAACCAGCTATCCATGGCAACCGGTGTGGTCAAGCTGATGTTTGTCGGGAGTAGTGGAGACCCTGTAGAGCTGCATCGCCGAGAGATTCGCAAGGGCGATCCCTGGCTGTTGGCAACCAATGACCTGGAGGACGTTAAAGCCTGGGCACATCGCTTCTTCCAGCGAGCTATTGCCGAGAAACGGGATGTCTACCTGGGCCTGAAAGACACCGTGATCCCCGGCTACGACGGCGCCATGAGAGCAGCGATCGAGGACATCTACCACAGTGACTACAAGAAGCAGATCGAGGATCTGGGTCTGAAGTACTTCTACGAGCTGATTGATGCCCAGGCGGCACGAATTGTTTCCAACCCACCTAAGCGAGCGCTGTGGGGCGTGCCGGACAACACCACCGGGCGTAAATTGCTCAAGCTGGTGAACCAACTCAAGGAGTTTGGTATTCCGGGCCGGGGTGCCCATGTGTCAATTTCTCGCATGAGTGCCGGAGGCGGCGACCAGTACGGCAGCTTCAACATGGCGGCCAAGGAAGATGGCATTCTCAAGGTGATCGTCGACGGTGACGAGAAGCATGCCCGCCGGGTCAGAAAAGGCGATCCGATGCTTCTCATGTCTAATGACCGCGAGGCCATCAAGGACTGGGTTCTGCAAGTGTTCCGGGATGCCTCGCGCAAGGACAAGGAGGTGTATTTCGGTCTAAAGCGCGAGTACATGGAGTACGACGAAGTCTACAGCGATGTGATTACCGAAGTGCGCCGCGAGTTGGCCAATGAGGATACTCCACCACCATCTTTCATGATTATGCGGCCCTCAAGCCAGCTTAAAAAGATGATCACCGATCCCCCCAGAAACGCGCTTTATCCCTCCCAGAACCTGGATGGGGATATATTCTCGGACATTTCCGCCGCTCTTGGCGGCAGTCTGGCGACCGCGAGCTCCATCATCGAAAGCAAGGACGGCACCATGCTGTTCGAGGCGCCCCATGGCACGGCACATGATCTTTACCTGAAGTATCTTGAGAGTGACGGAAAGATCGCCCACTTCAATCCATCGGCCTTGATCTTCGCGCTGGCCAACGCACTGGAAACCCTCGGTGAGCGAGAGGGCAACGAGCCCTTGAGCCAATACGCCGTTCAGTTGAAGGCCGCGTTAACGGATACCGTCGACAGAGGAATTGTTACTGCCGATTTGAAAGGTAAAACCGTTGATCCGGATTCCGAACAGGTGGTGGACATGACTGGCTTCCTGGAGGCGGTGGAAAAGGCGCTCGGATGAAATCTCAAAAAAAGCCAAGCCCCATTTAAAAAATCGAGCCGCGATGTAACACCTGGGCCAGTCGGGTTACTGATAGCAAATGGGATAACATTTTGAGAACCTCGGGAGCCCGCCATGGCGCACAAGTTTGCCGAAATCGCGTTTACCAGAACGGTAAAGCAGGTCCAGGAAAAGATGGGCAGCCGTTCGGGGTATTCATCCATCGAGTCCGGGCCTGACCGCAACAATCTGCTGAGAGACCGCGAGCGTGGGTTCATCGAGGCCCGTGACAGCTTTTACATTGCCAGTGTCAGCGAAACAGGTTGGCCCTACATTCAGCATCGGGGAGGACCGGCCGGTTTTTTGAAGGTGATAGATCAATCGACAATCGGCTTTGCCGATTACTCCGGCAATCGCCAATACATCACTACGGGCAATGTCCTTACCAATGACCGAGTCGCCCTGTTCATGATGGACTACCCAAACAAAAGGCGGCTCAAACTGCTTGGCCGGATGGCACTGGTCGGCTCAGACCAGCCCGACCTCCTCGAGCAATTGCAGGATGGCGATTACAACGCCCAGGTAGAGAAGGGCATGATCATTCGAGTTGAAGCGTTTGACTGGAATTGTCCGCAGCATATTACCCCTCGCTATACTCAATCAGAGGTCGAAGCACTGCTCGAGTCCATGCGTGATTGAGGCTGAAGAGGCGTCAGAGGGTCGACTGGAGTTTACTGCTGTAGCGCCGGAGCTTTCCCACGGTCTCTGACCAGTCATCTGCACCCACCATGTTGGTGAACTCATCGTGAGCTTCCTCCCACCTTGCCAGTGCCTGCACGTATATGTCTTCGCCCTCCGGCGTCAATGAAAGCCCCAGAGAACGCTTATGCCCTGTAGGCTGGGACTGCAGAAGCCCCTTGGCAATCAGTTTTTCAACCGTGCGCTGAAGGGATGTGCGCTCCATGCCGAGAAGCTCGGCCAGCTCGTTGATGGAATTCGGGGGCGACAGTTTGATGGCATTCAGAATAGAAAACTGGGTAATCCTGAGGCCGGTGTCCGAAAGGTGATGGTTGTAGTGACGGGTTACCAGCCTGGAAAACACGCGGGAGTAGAGAGCGGCGCAGGTTCTGGCAACATCGAGAGGCGTTGTTCCCTGGTCTAATGAGTGCCCGGACACAATGGGTTTCCCTGTGTTGAAGTGTATATGCATGATGCTAGGTGGAAGTGCCCGTGATGTCCAGCCGACCAAACCAAAGAAGTTCACGGAATCTTGCGTGGTTCCAGTAACAGTCAGGCCTCCAGGGCGTCTGAGAAACAGGTATCACGTTCTCTCCGATGTCCTCTTCACACGCAAGCGAGGCACCATGAAAAATCAGGAACTCAACTTGTTGCATGTCTTCAGCGCCATCATGACTGAAGGCTCCATTACACGAGCGGCGGACCGCCTGGGCATGACCCAGCCTGCGGTTTCGAATGTAGTTTCCCGAATGCGCATCGCCTGGAAGGATCCTCTGTTTGTTAAACGCGGAAGACAGGTGGAGCCGACGTCCTATGCGCAAAGCCTGTGGGACCAGATTCGTAATCCCCTGCACGAACTGTCCAACGCGGTAAATTCCACACGCTTCACGCCCGGCGAATCCCGCAGGACGTTCAGGGTAGCGGTCACCGATCTGATACTCGAAATGGTCTGGCAACCGCTGGTCTCCGAGTTGCAGCAAAGTGCGCCCGGGATTGATCTGCATGCGGTGCCTTTCTCGCCGGCCACGGCAGCGAACCACCTGCGAGAAGCGAGTGTCGACTTTGTGATTGGATTTTTCGAACAGCATGATCACAGCCTGCGAAGCCTTTGGCTTTTTGACACCGGTTATGTGCTGGCCATGAGAAGCGGCCATGACTTGAGTAGTCGGCCCGTGGACCTGGATTCATTTCTGGATGCTCAACACCTGCTGGCAACCATGTCTGGTGAGGCTCACGGTGTTGTCGACGATACACTTAACAGGCGTGGCCTGGAGAGACGCGTCGCAGTGACGGTAAACCATTTTTCCGCCGTCCCAACTCTGCTCAGAAACTCCGACCTGGTTGCTACCATCCCTGAAGTTATTACCGGCGACTGCGAATTCTGTGCGGGTATTTCGATCACCAGTCTGCCAATTGAGGTGGAGCCAACCAGCCTGTACCTCGCATGGCACACCCGCCACGACCGGGACCCTGGCATTATCTGGATTCGAAGCGTAATCGAACGAGTGGCGAAGGCGTGTTGGGCGCAAGCCATGGCCGCCAGAGAACTTGATTGTGGACCACTGACGGTGATTAACCCCGGTTTGGACAATCGGCCCATAAACTAGAACACCTGTCCATTTGTCGGGGTGTTCCGGTGGTTAGTATTTCTCCCGTAGACATCAACCACTGGAGAAACCCAACATGAAAAACCTTACTGCCAAAGCACTGCTTGTTGTTTCCATCGCCCTGATCTCGGCATCCGCCAGCGCATCTCTGGCGGACCGAAAGTCCGATATCGAAGATTTCAGCGAGACCGTGAGTAGCCCATACAGCGGGCAAAAGGTCATCCGCGGGCAGATTGTTCTGAAGTAAAACGCTAAACCAAACGAAAAGCGGGCAAGGATTCAGAATCCTTGCCCGCTTTTCGTTGAGCACCATTCACGCGACGTTGGCGTTCTCCTCAGCTACGGTGTTCTGAGCCTCGGTGGCTGTTGCGTTCAACTTTTTCCATTCCCTGGGCGTCATGCCCGTATTCTTTTTGAAGGCCCTGGAGAACCCGGAAGCGTCTTCATAGCCAACTTCGAAACAAATAATCGACATGGGCTTGTCTTTCAGAATGAGCTTCTTGGCAGCAGAGATACGGGCATTCTGGACGTATTCGCCAGGTGCCAGGCCAAGCACATTCTTGAAGTGTTGTATGAAGGTTGATCGGGACATGGTCGCCACGTCAGCCAGCTTATCAACCGAAAGATCTCCATTCAGATTGCTGTCGATGCAATTCAGTACCTTGCTCAGCTGACGGTCCGCGAGCGCGGATAGCATGCCCTTGGGTGTTTCCCCCTCGGAAACGATATGCCGGAGCACATTTACGAAAATGACCTCAACGAGTCGGTTCATAACCGCGTCCCGCCCTTCCTGGGCTGCTTCGGCTTCCGCGAACAACACATCTACGAATGAGCCAAGGCCCTGAACGGAAGACAGGGGAAGTACAACGGAAGGAGGCAGCGCCTGGAGGACCGGGTTTCGGGAACCAGTCTGAAACTTGATCGAGGCGCAAATCATCTCGGCACCTTCCTTGTTTGCGCCGAACAGCTGATGGGGCTGGGAGCGCACCGAGAAGATCATGGTCGGCTCCGTGAGTGAAATTTTTTCCCTGTTCGCTTCCATGATATCGAGCACCCCCGAACGGAGTACATGGATGTATCCGGTTCCTTCCTCTTCAAAGGACGCGAGTCCACAAAGCTGGCCCCGAAAGAACACGCCGGCGTTTACGTTGAGCTGGTCGAGAATGTAAGAAAGCCTGTCCATAAGCCACTCCAGATAATTGGCATAGAAGTTTGAACGATCGTACGCATTCAGTACCGCCCGAGGCCTTAATGTTTCAAACGTAGTCATCATTCATTCAAAGGAGATACCCAATGACTCGTTTCAACAAACTTCGTGCCTTCGTTGCTTTTGCTGCCATGAGCGCGGCTTCTGGTGTTTTTGCTGCCGATATCGACATGAACGCCGACGCCAATGATGTCGCCATCAGCGGTTACGACCCGGTGGCCTACTTCTCTGATTCAGAGGCCACCAAAGGTTCGGCCGAATACACCGCCACCTACAAGAACGCGATTTACCATTTCTCCAGCGCGGAGAACCGTGATCTGTTCCGTGCCGACCCCAGTGCCTATGCGCCCCAATACGGTGGCTACTGCGCATTCGGCGTAACCATGGAGAAGAAGTTCGACGTTGATCCCGAGGCCTGGCGGATTGTCGATAACAAACTCTACCTGAACCTGAACAAAGATGTGCAGAAGCGTTGGCTCACTGATGTACCTGGCTTCATCGCCAATGCCAACGACATCTGGCCGGAGATCAAAACCGTGGAAGCAGCCGAGCTGTAAAGCGCTGCCAGTGATCTGAGCAAACTGCGGGGTCCTTGATCTTCCAGAACAAGGACCCTGAATCAAACTTTCAGGGTAATCGATATGAACCAGAAGCTTCTTTTTAGCGCGGCACTGGCCGCTGCACTGGCCGGCGCCATGTCCGCGCCACTGGCTCACGCAGGCGGCAAGGAAAAATGCTATGGCATTTCCCCGGTTGGCGGTAACGACTGTGCGAACCTTGCGGGAACGCACTCCTGTGCTGGCCAGGCAAAGGTCGCCAACGACCCGGGTGAGTACAAGATTGTTGAGAAGGGCACCTGTGAAGATCTGGGTGGTTTTGACAAGGAAACGGCTCTGAAAATCATTGCTGAGAAAAGCAAGGGTTAAGGGTCATGAGTAATCGTCAGGACTCAGGCCAAAGCCAGCAGGAACTCAAGAGCACCGCCGTTGGGGTAGGGCTGCGACCAGAGCACTACCAGGACGTTCTGGAGCAGGCACCCTCAATCGATTTTCTTGAGGTTCACTCGGAGAACTTCTTCGCAGACGCCGGCATCTCTGTCGATCTTCTACAAGAGGTCTCGGCCAGCACGCCGATCAGCCTGCACGGCACCTCGGCAGGTTTGGGGTCGGTTGAGGCTGTTCCTGACGATTATCTCAAAAAACTGAAACGCCTTGTGGATCGGGTGGATCCGGTACTCGTGTCGGACCACCTGTGTTTCACCTGGGCAAGGATCGGTGGAAGGCTTTTTCACGGTGGTGATCATCTACCCATTCCCTATACCG
>MDTA01070718.1_pt1 | contig 17270 bp, 12 predicted proteins | sample 811151 | NCBI WGS metagenome assembly MDTA01 (sample SAMN05326648, study PRJNA326480) | marine metagenome | isolation source: seawater | place: Indian Ocean: South | collected 2010
AGAGCCCCGCAATCAGCGCTAAGACTGCGCCCCATCCCGCGCCAGATTCGGATGCGCCGAATGCGATCACAGCAATCCCTGAAAGCCCGAGAAGAAGGGGGAAAATATCACGACGCTTGGCGGCCTCTCCCCAACCCAGAAAACCCGCAACAACGACCCAGAGGGGGGCCACATGTTGTAGGGTAATCGCATCGCCGGCATCCGCTAGAGTCATGGCTGTGACGAACGTGACGTTCATCCCCGCAAAACTGAACAGAAGGGGCCACAAGCGTCGGGTCAAACGAACCTGACGCCATGGTACGAAGGGCGCCAAGATCGCTGCTGCAAAGAGTGCTCTCCAACATGCGAGCATCGGGCCTCGCTCGGACACCGGTTCGATCATTGCTAACGCGGGGCTTTTCACAAAGAATCCGCTGGTCGCCCAGAGTCCAGCCGCAGCCAGGACCAAGAGGGTCGCTCTCATGGCAACCGCTCGATCCAATTTGCATCCCCATAACTGTAGAAGCGGTAATCACCGGCGAGCGCATGGTCGTAGGCCTGTTTTGTTCGCTCAACGCCGGCGAAGGCTGCGACCAATTGAATCAAGCTGGAGTCCGGGAGGTGAAAATTGGTCAGCAAGGTATCAACCACCTGAAAGGGCGGGCCTCCCGGGTACAGGTAGAGGGGATTAAAACCCTCCCATGCAACCACCTCTCCGCCGCCAACTTGTGCCGACTTTTCCAAACTCCGAACAACCGTGGTTCCAACGGCTGCAACCCGCCCGCCCCCCGCTTGACAGCGAGCGATTGCCTCCGCTGTTTCCCCAGGTACGACACAATACTCGGGCATCAACTCATGATCTTCGACCCGTTCACTACGAATCGGCTGAAATGTCCCAGGACCCACGTGCAGCGTTAAATGTGCGGAATCGACCCCCTTTGCCTTCAACTCGTTGAGTACGGACTGGCTGAGATGCAATCCGGCGGTCGGTGCGGCGACAGCGCCAGACTTGCTCGCATAGACCGTCTGATAGCGTGCCCGGTCAAGCGGCTGCTCTGGACGTTGTAGGTAAGGCGGCAGAGGCAGTTCTCCCGCTCGCTCGAGTGCAAGGGAAAGAGGTGCTCCGCTGGCTAAACGGACCAAAAGGCCACCGGTGGCAGTCCGCTGAGTGTCGACACGCAAGTCACCGATCGGGCTTCGTAGGAACCGGCCCGCAAGACGCTTGGCCGGTCGCCCCCACGCCATCCAAAGATCATCGGCCCCCTGCCAGGGTTGAATGAACAGCAGTTCCCCAAGGCCACCGCCAGGGCGCTCCACGGGTACCCGAGCGGGCACAACGCGCACATCATTGACCACCAGAATGTCGCCCGCATGAAGAAGGTCGACCAAACTCGGAATATGGCGATCCGAAAGGGTACCGTCGGCTTGCCAGTGCAGCAGGCGGGCTCCATCCCTTTGACTCAAAGGCTCCCGTGCAATCCGCTCAGGGGGAATGGAGAACCAAGTTTCAGCCATCCGTACTACGCAGTCACATCGCCAGTGGGACAAGCACCACTACCGCAGGTGCCGCAACTCGAGGTTCCACAGCCTTTACTGCCACCCGAGCACCCTCGCTCGATCAACTCAAACCCTAAGGCGCCGATCCGACTCAACTCAATCATCATGTCGAGGCTATCCCAAGGGCCAATCACCTGGTCACAATGCAGACATCGAGCCCATAGCGATCCCTCGATCTCATCGGCGTAGGGGACGGTAGGCCCGCAATTCATGCAGCCGGCTTGGGGCAAAGTGGTTGCAATATGAGCTGTGGTCATAGGCGACGTTTAGCGGATCCACGCCAAAGGCAAAATGCTAGAATACAAGTTTAATCCCCTTCCAAAGCTTTCGTCTCTTTCGGCGCTTCCAGCCCAGGATCGGTGTTGAAGACCACCTCAACTCGATCCAGTAAGGGCTGATTTTGACTGTTCTTTACGCCTTGTAGCTCACGAATAAAACGACTGACGGCAAGGAGGTCCTGACGCATCCGTCGGCCTTCTCGAATTTCGGTGTAGGTCAGGTACAGTTCATCTTTCGCTCGGGTTGTCGCCACATAAAAAAGCCTTCTCTCCTCCTCCTCACCCCCGGGCTCTCGAAGGGCCGTCGCCATTGGAAAAAGGCCATCGTTCATACACAGCACGAAAACTCGACTCCATTCCAAACCCTTTGCCTGGTGTATGGAACTCAAGCTGACTTTCTCGTCTGGCTCTTCACTTTCAACCACCTCTTCAGCCTGGAAAGTATCCAGCAGCGCTAACTCCGCTAGGAACTGGTGGAGTCCGTCAAAGTTTGCTGCGTAATCTGCCAATTGCTGGAGATCCTCTAATCGAGCCTGTGGATTCGAGTAACTGTAGCGAACGTGATCAGCGTAAGGGCTGTCGAGGATCGCCCAAATCATCTCCGTTACCTTCGTGTCGTCGAGGCGGACCAACTGTCCAAATAGTTTGACCACCGCTTGCCAACTCTTGGCTCCTCGAGCGCCCACTAAGTTCCCCCAAACCGGCTGTTCAAACTCTGCAAGAGGGTCGGCGCCTGCGGTAAGGCGCTCGTGAACCCGCTCAAAGACACGACGAATCGTTGCGGGACCGATGGCATCAAAGGTCATCAACGCCCGGTGAAAAGACAACTCATCCCGTCGGTTGTGAAGCACCCTTAGAAAACTCAAAACGTCCTTGATGTGAGCCTGCTCGAAGAACCGTAAGCCACTTCGAACCATGAAAGGGATTCCACGGCGAGTCAGTTCCACCTGAAGTTCCGTTGCATGGTGATGCGCCCTGTACAGAACGGCGATCTCATTCAGGGGAATCCCCTCATCCCGTAAGTCCAAGATGCGCTCGGCAACAAATGTAGCTTGCATTCGGCGATCTCTGAGCGGGCTCAACCATGGCCGCATGCCATTGCTTTCGCGAACGGGCTCCAGATCCTTGATAAAACGCTTCGGATTGTGGGTAATGCTCTGATTTGCCACCGCCAGAATCTCAGGTCGGCTTCGGTAGTTAATGGTGAGGTAGAAGCGCTCTGCTTCGGGGTGTCTCGCCTCAAAGGCCAAGATGTTTTGATCGTCAGCGCCTCGAAAGCGATAAATACTCTGGCAGTCATCACCCACGACCGTGAGACCGCCGTGGACACTCGCCATACCATCAGCGATCCTCCCCTGGATGGCGTTCACATCTTGGTATTCATCAACCAGCACCTCTCGATAAAGACCACAGACCTCAGCGGAAGCAGCCCGAAGTGCCTCGTTCGCCTCAGGCGGAGGATCAGCGAGCAGACTCCAACCCACCAATAAATCATCAAAGTCCAACTGATTGGCAGCTCGCTTCCGCTCCACGTAACGCTGCGCAACGTCTTGAAGGGGTTGCAGCAGAGCCTGAAACTGAGGTGCTTTTTGAAAGATCGCCTCCTGCAGACTCAACTCTTGATTAATGCAGGCTGAAAACAGGTTCAGCACGACCTTCTTACGGGGAAAGCGACGCTTCCTTGTGTCGATGCCTAAATCCAGAATAGCGGCTCCGACTTGTTCTTCTGCATCTCCCCGATCCAAAATCGTAAAGTCAGGTTGGTAGCCGATGGCTGCCGCATGGCGACGTAGCAAGCGATTCCCAACCGAGTGAAATGTACCCCCATGCACTCGCCAAGCATCCTCGGGTACCAATTGCTCAACCCGTTCAAGCATCTCTCGGGCCGCCCGGTTGGTAAAGGTTAACAAGAGCAGGCGTTCCGGAGGGACCCCCATAGCGATCAGATTAGCGACACGATAAGTTAACGTCCGTGTCTTTCCCGACCCCGGCCCCGCAATCACCAATCGTTGGCCGCCCGGTGGATGAGCGACGACAGCCTGCTGCTGTAAGTTGAGGCCGCTGAGATCGAGCCCCCGGGCTGGCTCTCGACGACCAATTACATAGCGACCCACGACCTAACCTCTGAAAAGAATGAGGCGATTAAACTGCTCACCCATCTTCTCGCCACCCTCTTCATTGTGAATGCGAACTTTCTCTTTCACGTGCTCTTCGTACAACTCACAGAACCGCCGAACAGCCTTGTGGCAGCCTTCCTCCACTTCCGTAATCGTCTGCTCGTAAGCCGCGCGACCACCACCAACGACCTGTTCGCGATACGCAGCTTGTAAAAACTGCCGAAGAACGACCGGTACCGTTAGAAGACCCATGACGACATCCGCCAGTTCAAGGTTCTGACCTGTCCGTCGAACCAAGTAGAGAAAGTAAGCTTCCATCTTCCCAGAGTCACCGGCAGCGATGTGATCCACGACACCATCAAACAAATGCCCCATTTCTTCTCGAACCCGTGCTTTCGGCATCGCCGCATAGGCTGGTGCACTTTTTCCCAAAGCTTTGCTGAGTTGCGCCACCAACCCCTCCCGATGATCCACCAACAACTGATACATGGAGAAACTCATCGAGTGACCTCCCAACTCCGTGGCCCTCGGTCATGATCCAATACGGGCATGTTCTTGCGAAGCGTGGAGACTCGCTCAAGATCCAAATCCGCCATCACAACACCCACTCCCTCCGGACGCTGAGCGATGATCCCACCATAGGGATCGACAATCATTGAGTGGCCCCAACTTTTCCGCGTCGGTGAGTGACGACCGGTCTGGGCCGGCGCCACCACATAACAAAGGGACTCGATGGCCCGAGCCCGCAGAAGGACCTCCCAGTGGAGCGAACCCGTCGGTACGGTGAAAGCAGCAGGAACACAGAGCATGTTTGCACCCCGATGCGCCAACTCGCGATAAAGCCATGAGAACCGCAAATCATAACAAACGCTGAGTCCCATTTGGAGGTCACCAGCCGGTGCAACAACCACATCCTGACCGGGCGCAACAAGCTTCGTCTCGTTGAGAATAGCGCCCCCCGGGACTTCCACATCGAAGAGATGGACTTTTTGATAGGTCGCTGTGACTTCACCGGCGGGAGAAATCACGATGGCGGTATTGTAGGCTCTGGATTCATCGGCCGGTCCGGGCATTAGCACAGTACCTCCCATGATCCACGATTGCGCCTCCCTTGCCAGTTCTTTCAAAAGACAAATCGAGGGCCCCTCCTCTGTCTCAATCTGTGCCAATTTTTCGTCATCAGGACCGATCCAAGCCCAGTTTTCGGGAAGAGCGATCAAACCAGGTCGGTCCGATGCGGCTTGGCGCAGTAACCGGGCAACCTCATCGTGGTTCCGCACTCGATCGTTGGTGGCACAGGTCTGGATGACAGCGACTCTCAACAAAGGACCTCCCATGATCCTGGCGATACCCTTTTGGCGCACCTCACAAAAGCCCCGTGAGAGCATTTGATACTGGGAGATCCCAGCACTTCAGAGGCATCCCAATATCAGTTTAACCAGGGGGGCTGACAACGCCTCCCTCAACACACCAAACACTTCAAAAGATCATCTCGTTTCGTGATGAACAAGCTCGCTGATCATCAGCCGACAGAGCCAATCCATCAGAGACCAAGGCGCCGACGCACCACCTCAATCTGACGCTTCTTGTAGGCAGAATGCCCCTGTTCGCCCCGTTCGTTGTCTTGAGCCGTCGCCACGTCGACAAACTGAAACTCGCATCGCAAGTGGACAATACATCCATGACGTTCCTGCTGACTCTTCGGAACACCATAACTCGTTGGGTCGATGGCCAACGGCACGTCGCCGACCAGATTCACGATGCGATAGTCTCCAGAACTCTGAGGATTGTAGGGGCGCTCAGGGATCGCAAAATCTGGGACGAGTCCCTTCAATGCATCCGCCTCGACATCCATCAGGGTGTTCACGCTTTCCCCCGCCAGGATCATATTAAAGGGTAAAATATGCCTTACGAGTTCCTCGATAACGGCAACTAATGTGGTCTGATCCTCGGTCACCAAACGAACTCGAACTTGATCATGAACATTACCCACCTGACTGCTGGTTTTCAGTAAAAGTTTCGTCACCATTGCATCAGGTCTCTTGTGCCCACCACCCCACTCAACGATGACCAGACCCTGTCGACGGAGTCCGTCCACCCATGAACCAACCTTGCCCAAAAGATGCGTGGTTAATTCCGCATCGGAAACACGGGCAGCAAAACGAAGGCTTCGAGCATCCAGTCGCTGAATCAGGTGCATCACTTTGAGGAGAACGCAGGCTTGCTTCCGCCGTTGCTGCCCCTCTTTACGGCGGGCTGCCACATGGATCAAACCGTCCACAGGCATCTCGAACAGGTCACTGTCGACCACCATGTCCAAAGCCCTGTTCATGTAACTCACCCCACGATCCCGAAGGCGATCCAGGTGATCCCAGTCCTCCTCATTTTGAAGATTAAAACCGTTACTGGTCAGCAGATCAGCGATCCCCTCATCGCTAAAGTGACGTAAACGGCTCCAATCGATGGGGCTAACGCCTTGCAACAGGCTTGCGACCTCTGCTTCTAACTGCCGTCGCATCACTGCCGTCCTTTCAAATCAAACGCGAGCGAGTCACTGGGGCCGTTAAACCGAGGAAATCGCCAGCGAAAGACCTTCGTTCGCACACAGTCCTTTAACGTCACATCCTCCGAATTCAGGCGGATCGCGAACGGCGCTCCATTCGGTTTAATCTTAAACTGAATCTGCAGTGCGCTGCGATGATGATCCGGCAGACAACTCTCCAAATCCTCCAACTCATCATTCAACACGGCCTGTTTCTCTTCCAAACTCAGTCTTTTTTGCCCCGGTCTCAGAAGTTGCCCCTCGGGACGTTGAATCGGTACCACCTTGTCACTTGCTGAGTTCACACGAGATGACTGCTGTTCAGAGCCATCTTGATCGTTCCCCTGAGGGTGATCCGCCCGTGGCAACAACAGAAAACCGATGACCCCAAGGCCGAGCACAAGGACACCCAGAACCCCAAGTCGCTGGGGCGTTAATCTCGAAGATGCTTTAGGCTTCGAGACAGGCATCGTGTCCACCCGGGGAATCATGCTAACCACCCGAGGTAACTCGTCGCTTTTCAAGGTGTCGATGGTCTGTCCATCCGGGAGTTCCAATCCTTCCGCCAAGGCGTCAAGTCGCTCGCGAACAGGCAACGCGGGAAGAATACCCAGAACATCACCCACCGTGACCGCTTGCCCCCCACCCACAGGCTCCACCTCGTCATGCAAATGGATCGAACCATCCATCACCATCAGATCAAGGGCGTCCCGACTGTAAGCATCACTCTCACCCACGAACTGCCAGGTCCGCTCTCCATTTGAAGTTTGACCTTCATCCATGGATGGGTTCCTCCACTCGATAGGCCAGCCCACTACGAGCCCAAAAACGACCCAAGCTTTGCACCAACTCATCCTGATCGAGTCGGGCCAAGATAGGCTCGCATTGTAAGGCCAAATCCAATGACAAATTTAAATCGCCGGCTGCAATTAAGCCGGCTCGCAGAGCCATCATCTCGGCGGCGGCTGCGAGGCGAACCATCTGTTGCATGGGGAGAGGGTCCAAAGAGCGCCGAAGACGAAATTCCAACCCGCCACTGAGCAGGGATCGCCACTGTGCCACTCGACGCTGACTGACCACATTTGCACGCAGCCCAACCGCTGCGCACAAGTCCTGAGTTCGTTCCAAGCCCAGCAAGCCAAGCAGTGCAACCTCCGGTCGAGTCATCATCATCATTCGTGCCACATGAAAACGGACGACCCGAGGATCGTCGGCCCGCAACAAGGGTGATTGCGCACCGACGACAAGACACAATGGCTGAGATGGGAGGACAGCGAGTGCTTCGCTACTACCAGGCTCCAAATAGAGACTGATGTCTGGCTGCCGAAACATTCGCCCGACCCGATAAAAACACCGAGTAAACAGCCGCTCGTCGCCCTCGTCCATCAACTGACGCCGTCGCTTCAGCCATCCCGAGTTCCTGCGCGGATCTTGTTTGACCAACGGGTGCACAACACTCCAAGCCTCTGCGAGGTATTGTCCCGCATCCTCCCGCAAAATCTGAGGCATGAGGCTTCGGAGTTCGGTGACAGAGAGAGGCTCCGGGACATCCAAGGCGCCGGACCACAATTGGCGCTGGTCTGGGGTTTGCCCGTTTCGACCCCTCAAGCATTCAACGTCGTCGACTGCGAGTGCTTGGCGAATCCTTCCAGCGAGCTCCAAGCTCTTGCACAACAAGGTCGCACCGGCTTCACTCAGCCGCTGCCGGGTCCAAGCCTCAAGAAGAACCTGCTGTGCTTCATCGCCCTTCCCCTCATCCACGAGACGGGCGGCAAGTTGCTCTCTGAGCGGGATCGAGTCATGAATTTGAAGCATCTCACCATAGGCTCGTGCGGCCAAATCGGGACGACTCAGATGGACATCTGCAGTCTCGGCAACACGCTGCCAGAGACGATGCCTGCGCTCCTCATCAGACTCGTTTTCGATGACACGAACCAAGGTATCAACCAACTCCTCGTATCGCCCACTTTCTTCACAGGCAGCCGTCACACGATGAAGTACCTCCTCGTCCCGGGGGTCGGCCTGAAGCGCTCTTTGCCAGGCCTTCAGTGCAGAATCTAAACGCCCGAGTTGCCGAAAGGCTAGATCGCCCATCCAAACTAAGTACTGTCGCTGCGTCGAAAGCTCCTCGCAGTGATCGACTGCAGCTTCTATGATCAAAATCGCCTCGTTACTTCGAGCCGTCCCTTTCAAGGCCTCAGCCAAACAATAGAGTTGAGACGACGCCAGTTGCCCGCCCAACCGACGCGCCTCCTCGAGGAGGTCCGCTCGATGCCATGGGTCCTGTGACAGCATTCCGATCTCTGCAAGCAAAGCTGCCCGGCGTGTTCGAGGACAACGACGGGCCGCCTCTTCCAGGAGTTGAAGCCCTTCGTCAAAATGTTCATCGCTCTCAAGGAGCGTCCGGCCCAATAACTCCATGGCTTCCGGACTGGTTTCGTCCAGTTCCATCGCTCTGCGAGCGCAGGCTTGGGCCACATCCAGTGCATGTAAGTTGAGCTCCACCTGGGCGAGCCGCGTGTACTCTAGGGACAATTCCGTTCGACTCAACCCCTCTCCCCAGAACCGAATCAACTCTCGAATCCAATCCCGAGCCAGGGTGTCCCTGCCTAATTTCGTGAAAACAGGAATCCCTTCCTGCAACACATCTAAACGCTGCGGGATGCCTGCCTGCTCAAAGGCGGCCGCCGCTGCTTCTAAATGCCCCAACCTTTGGCTCAATCGAGCATAACGGTAGATATCGGTCTGATCTCGATCAGGACCGGTCAAAACCGGTTCAAGCAGCTCCAAAGCTGCTTCCGGCTGGTCCTCTCGCAAAAGATCGGAAAGCGCTCGACGAATGGCTACAGAGTCGGGATCCATCTTCAAGGCTTGACGCAATGTTACCAGAGCATCGCCACGCTCATCGGCCACTTGACTACGAGCCGCCCGAAGTAACTGCTGAGCACCCCATGGCCCTGGGTTGGCTTCAGCGGCCTCGACCAATAGCTTCATCTCCCGGTCGGGCACACATTCCGCCCACCAGACGAGCAAGACCGGGTGGCGACCAATGGCATCGGCCGCAGCACCAAACAAGGAATCCACAGTCGCTACAGGCTCCCCCGAGCGACAAAGCGCAGCGGTGACCACGGGAGAGGTTGAGCCTTTAAGTAACTCGGGCGCATGATCACGACATACGGAGATCAGTTCGATATGGTCCGGGTTACGTTCCAAGAGGGGCTGCAGCAGTTCACGACGCCCCCCTGTCCGTAACACCAACTGGATCAAATCTTCATCAGACAGATCCAACTCAAGGGCCCGAAGGCCCTCGCGATAAAGTCGATCTTCATCGGCCTTCGCCCCTTGTGAAAGCGCCCTCAGTGCCAGGGCAGTCTCCTCTTTAGACCGTGTCTCCGGATCACCGACAATGAGATCATAAGCGAGTTGAGGGCGCCCGGACTGCAAGGCTTCTTGAGCCCAATCCAACATGACGCTTTCTGAGTCCGGAAGCCGACTGGCTAAGCGACGCAAAAATCCTAAACTGCTCTGGTCCACGCCATGACGGACCAACTCATTTAATGCCTCTCGATCATCCAGTTGGACGATGGCGGCGAGATCCGATGGATCGCTCTCGAGCCCGCGGAGCCAAATACTCCGAAGCACACGGGGAGACATGCCTCGGGCTTGCGCCAAAAGACCCATCTCCAAACGCTCTCCATTGGCAAGTCTCGCTTCGCAGTAAGCTTCCACCAAACGAGCCTGTTGCGGCCAGAGCCGAGCCAGTGAGATCGTACCAGGATCCGAGGGGTCCATGTAATCCAAAGCCAACAAAGCTAAGCCCTCGCCAGCCTTTGTGCCAGGTCGCTCCAACGCGGCGGCTACCAATCGTGTGCGAGCAGCTTTCAGATCCCCCTCTTCCGCCTCAACCGCAGCCCAAAACGCGATCACTTCCGGAAGATCAGGTGCCAAGCCTTGAGCCTCCAAGAGCAGGACACCCAGCTGTTGGGTGGCGCCGCAACCCACTAACTTGGCTCCGACTCGAGCGATGAGTCGAGCACCTCCCACGGCGGCCTGCCGCCGAGCAGCCTCCAGGCAGGGATGAACGACAGCACCCAAATCCTGGGTCCTTAGCCCCAAGTGCACCAACTCGTCGGCAACGGTTAAGGCTTGAGGATGTTTAATCAAGAGACGCCCAGCAACCTCGACCTGATCGGTCGGGGTCAAGCCAGACGTCCCAGACGTCCGAAGATCTTCAATTGCTTCGCTGGCGTCCGGCCACCACAGGGCTCGCCGAGCCAACAAGGCTCCACGCCGATCCGAGGGCTCAACCTCCAAACGACGATTCCAACGTTCCGCATTGGGATCTTTGTCGACTAAATAATCGAGAACCAACACCTCATCCTCGCGACGCTCACAGGCGGAAACAAGTCGATCCAAAGCCTCAGAACTCGGGCTCTCCTCCAACTGGTCGAGTACTAAATCAGAGGCGATCTTCGGATGATGTTTATGGAGTAAATCAAATGCCATCCACGCTCTTTCACCGTCCAGGCCGTGCTGCCGCCCCTCTTTTAAGAGACTGACGAGACTTTCAACGCGGCCTTCTTCAAGGGCCAAGCCGACTTTTAATCGGTAGGCTTCCGGCCCCGGTGCATCATCCAATAAAGCCGTCGCACCACTCTTTCCCAACTGGGACAAAGCTCGGGCCAAAAACACGGTTTGAGACTCACTTCGGCGGGGGATCGATTCCAGTCGCTCCACCATCTCAGCCCACGCTTCCGACTCCCACAGCAAACGAAGCGACTGATCGCTACTCGACGTCTTCAAAAGATCCATCGCCTGTTGACGCTCACCTTCATGAACCAACCAACCTGCAACGCGTTCGTGGGCGTCTGATGGTCCCTCAATGCCCTGAACTCGCTGAAGAGCTTCGACACATGCGCTCCGATCCCCGCCCTCGTAGCGAAGCCTCAACACCTCGAGGGCTTCGCTGTCTTCCTCAGGCAAAGGCAGTTGGGCGAGTTGGTCGCCTCCAAACACATGGGCCAAGGTTGCGTAGTCTAAGCCGCAGGCATCGACACCAACTGCTTTTAGCAGATCGAATAACTCATACCGCTGACGAGCCAACAATGCTTTGGCGAGTACTCGCTTACCCACCTGATCGAGGCGCTCGCCCATGGAACTCGCGACCACCAATGAAACAGTGGATGCCCGATCGGAAAACCATTGCCAATCCACGGCCTCAGGACCTTGCCGTTTTAACTCCCGGAGCCAAGCACTCTCAATCAGCGCGCTCGGAGCATGGGCGCGAGCAAGTACTCGAGCAGCTAATGCATCGACCCGTGCCTCAGGTGACTCTTGCGCCCACTCATCCAACTGATTTGCCAACTCCAGTGCCAAGCCGGTTCCCTGTAACCGAGACCAAAGTCCATCCAGCATGTCACTGCGCTCAGCCGCCTCGGCCGTTTGTAAGGCCTCGAGAACAACTTTCGGTCCCAAAACAGATTGCTCCGGAGAATCAAGCCAGTCACTCAACTGCTGTAAGGAATCCGTCATCGAGACTCCCGAAGTCGCGCAAGTAAGCCCACTGCAGCGGCGCTCCCCTGAGCCTGCGCAAGCTCCAGTAGTTGTCCCGCCTCCTCGGGCTCACCCACCTGCATCAAAGCCCGAGCGCGATGAACCGCCCATGCACCCTCTTTCGGAAAATCGCCTTCGTGCATAACAACCAATGCCTCATGCCCTCGACCGAGTTCGAGAAGTGCGGAAACCCGAAGCCTCTGAGCTCTTTCGTCCTCTTCCCAAAGTTGATCCAACAAACGCAACGCCTGTTCCAGCATCTCTTCTTTGCCCGCTGCCAAGCTGATTAAATCCCGCGCAACAGCTAGGTTCTGCTCGGGGCTCAACCGACTGACTTCTGCCAACTCCGCAAGCAACGCCAATCCGAGCAATCGCTGATCACAGGACACAGCGAGATCAATCAATTCCTCGACGGGGACTTCAAAGGCGGCGAGTTCTTCCAACAAGGTTAGGCCTTTGGCGCCCGCCAAACCAGCGCCCGCAAAGATCAATGCGGCAGACTGACACGCACGTCCATGCTGCACCAAAGCATGCACAAACGCCTCTGCCCGAGCAGACTGTTGCGCCAAATCCACCACCAACTCCAGGTTCATCGGATCCTCAGGGGCTAGATCAAGAGCGGCAAGAGCGGCACGCTTTGCCTGTTCATCTTGCCCCAAATCTCGAAACAAGCCGGCCTGCATTCGCAACAAGAGCGGGCGATCCTCGACATGCTCATCACGCAACCGAATCTCAAGGCAAGTGATGACCTCAGCAAGATGACCATGAGCTAAAAACAGGGGTTGAAAACGTCCTGCAAGAGAGGACGAAAATCGCAGATCCTTCGCTCGTACCCTTGGTGCCAAGCCCATCGAAAGTTGGTCTGCCTCTTGGGCTACAAGTGTTTCAAGGTCATCTTCACCCAAGTCTTGAAGCCACCGACGGTCGATTTCGGGGGAAAGACCTCTTCGCAACACCCACAACCCTAAACGACTCCTCTCTTCAGCGTTACGGGTCGCCTGAAGGGCTAAAGGACGATTTCCCCGGGCGGAGGCCATAATCAATGCAAGCCGAATCGCTTCGTCACCAACTCCTGCGTCAAAGAGAGCACGGTAATACGGGACCGCCGCCTGAGGGCCCTCAATAATTTCAACCCAATGGGCAACTTGCTCCATGCACTGGTGGAATGGCTCAATCCCCTGGAGCCCCAATCGAAGGATTCGATCGGCCAATGGCGCACCAATGTGCCGAAGTCCCCATCCGAGCCAACGAGAATCACCGTCGAGACAACGCCCCACCACTTGAGCTTCATTGGGTTGTGGATGGCGCTCGACCGGATCCAGTTTGACAGCCCCGCCCAACTCAATGATTGCAAAAGACGCATTGACTGCTTGAGGGTGCAGGTCGGGATGCCCCGCATAGTGATTACAGACCCATTCCAACAGGTCGATTCGTTGGTATTCAGAGGCACGATCCACCAAGATGGTCAGTTCCTCGAAATCTTTCATAACCTGCCATTCCGCAGGCGTCGGTGGTCGATGCTGCCCTCGACGACGAGCAAACTGAAAGGCTTTCAGCGCTAAAGCCCATTGACCGAGGGACGCCGCCCGATCGCCGAGGCTGGCATAAGCTGTGGGCTCAGCAGCGGACTCGGCCCGTTCTGACTCCGACAAAAGCTGTAAAAGTGGGCTCAGCGTTGCCATCGGATGATCGGCCCTGCTCGGATAAATCCGCCACCGGCTCCAAGCCACCATCCCCCATGGGCTTCCACCCCATAGTGTATATGTCTAAGGCGCGCCCGCTTCAGGAGCGCAAAGCCCCCTGACGCAAAGGCACCGCTCACCGCCTCCACACCAGCTTGTGCCAAACTGTAACCTACGCTCCCGGCGGGCTGACCAATCCAACGATCTCGAAGCTTAAACTGGAGCCCCACACCGATGGCTGCACTGATCTGAAAAAAGTCTCCGGTTTGAGGCGCAACAGCGGATCCGCTGTAACCATCGTACGTTAGCTCAAAACGGCTCGCTCGTTGCTTCAGGCGGTCGAAGTGTCCCAACGCAAGGCGAAATCCACCACCGGGAGCGAAGCCCCGTCCCCCCAATGTCCCGACAGGAAGACCCAGAAGAGGCTGCACAAAGACATCGATCCCTGAGCGCTCACGCCAATCCGCCTGTGCACTTTGGCTCCATCCCAGCACAAGACCAACGCACAGGAGGCGATACATCAACCAGCCTCCTTGAAAAAGAAGGGCCAGTTCACCACGACGATGCCTCCCCCCTTCGGTTGATCGAAAACCCAGGTACGAATCTTACGCTGAATGCAGGCCTCAACGTTTCGACTCTTCATGGTCGTGCCGCTAATCTTCGTCCGGCTCACACGCCCATCAGGACCAATCACCCACTGGACTTGCACTTTACCCTCTAAGCCCGGTGTCCGAAGGAGTTCCAACTCATAGCAGTACTTTATCTGCGCACGATGACGTCGAACCACGCGACGAACCACCTCAGGATCCAATGCACCCCGCACGTCCGCAGGCCCCGAACTGACCGCAATATCAACTTTCTTCTTTTTCTTCAGTCGGGCAGCGTTGGCACCGTAGTTCCGATTGCCACCGGCTCGTCCCCGAGTCTTCAAACGGGTATCGAGTAGCCGCCCATCGTTGTTCGCCCGTCCCGACGTTTGCAGGCCCACCAGCCCGGCAAGCGGGTCCTCACCGGCGATTTCACCGAGAGCACGTGTAATATCGGGAGCTCCGTCCCCGAGGACCTTGGAAGCTGCACCTTGAGAATCTCCAAACAGGCTATTGAGCTTTTGCTCGACGGCTTTCACGTCGGCCTCGGTCGCTTGGCTTTTCGCCGCCTTTTCTTTCGGCTTCTGCTTGCCCTCATCAACACCCACTTTCGGTTTATCTTTCTTCTTGCCTTCGACCTTCCGAGCCTTCGCTACTTTCTTGGGATCCTTCTTCTTCTCTTTCTTCGGCTCGACGATTAACCGAGCAAAACGGTTGGGTCGCTCAGTGAGCCACTCTTCCAAGGTTTTGACCTGCGGCGGGTGCAAACTAAATGTGATCAGTAACGCGGCGTGCACCAAAAAGCTCAGCAACAGAAGATTGATGAGGTCGAAATTAATCTGACTGAAAGGTGCTACTGGGATCACATGCCCGGGAGCAACCAGGCGATAGCGCAGCCGAATCGAGCCGATTTGCATCTCGCCGGAATCTCTGATGTTGATGGGCGCCGCCGGTCCGCTCGGACCCATAAACCGACCTTGAAAGTCGGTGATGTCAACCGGTGAAGCAGCACCATTTGGACGCCACTCCACCTGGGCTGGAACCGTCACAAACCATCCAGCAGGACCTTTGTCGAAGAGCGTTAACCCCTGCAAGGATTCCTCATCGATGGGGATCTCTACTTCCTGACCCACCCGAACAGGGCCTACGTCAAAGTGCTCAAGCGTGATCTGACGATCCTGCCAGTTGAGATCGATCTCGAGTTGAGCATTATCCTTCGAAACCGGCTCTTCCATGTCCACGAGGACAACGCTGGTTTCAGGAGCGACGGTTGGTGCGTCCCCTAGAGGCGGTCGAGCCCGAAAAGCGTCAGACCGCTTTCTCTGCTCCATCTGTTCATGGGCCGCACGAACATCCGGTGATGCCTCGAACACATCACTTAGGCGTGTGTTGGCAACGACCGAATCAACAGCATCATCCTGTCCTCGGTACGTGACTTCGGAACGCCCAAGCCCAATGATATCCCCCGGATTCAAAGGAGCGTCATCGATACTCTCACCATTTAAGGTGAGACCGCCAGCCCCCCCCGTGGACTCGACCCGGAGTTGTCCCGATTCAGCGGTGTAGACCCTCGCATGGAGTCGACTCACGGTCGCATCGTGTACGCGAATATCTGCCGTACTTAACCGCCCCATCGTCGCCGAGGTCCCGACAAACTCGACCCGGCGCTCCTGCCCCTGGGGCACGACGACGGAGAAGATGAATCGCTTAGCCAAGACTACCTCGTCCTCGGAGCATCAGAGCCTATGGACCCCCCTCAGGATCTCGTGTCGAAAATGGCGACGGATCCGGATCAGGTTACGATGTCTTGTCCGCTTTCGGGTCTCGAAAAATTCACCATCAGGTGATCGAAGGGATCCTTCGATCGCATCATCATCTGTAAAGGTGAGTACGGTGGTCTCGCCAGCTTGGGCATCGGCCTCCAATGAGATGTCCGCGTCTTGTCCGTAAGCCGATCCTGCCACCAGAAGACCAAGCATTAGTAGCCATTTGGGGGTCATGCTCGCTCCTCTCCTAAAAGCTGAATACCAGTAAAGATCGTATCTGGCGACATCGCGCGTGGAAAACCTTCGCGCACGCGCGGCCCAACCCCGTCCGCAAATCATTCTGATTCGCTCAGTAACTGAGCCTCCTGAAGCAGTAAATGAACTTGGTGATCAGCACCTGGAGTGGCTTGGTCTACATAGCGCTGGAGAAGTTGAAGCGCCTGCTTCGGGTCATCCAAGCAGCGAAGGTACAAAACACCCAAGTTAAACAATGCTCGTCGTGACCGATCCGTCCACAACTTTAACAACTTCGAAGCCTCTTTGCATGCTCCATTTGCCCGAAGGCTGAGCGCCGTCAACAAAGCGACCTCTTCATCGCCAGGGGCTAAACGATAGGCGACCGTCATGTGTTGCAAAGCCGTTCGGTAATCAAGGTTAGCCAGTCCAGATCGAGCTAACTCGGTCCGAGCCCCGAGATGGCCAGGCTCAAACACAAGTGCCTTCTCGTACGCTCTACGGGCACCGGCCAGTCGACCAAGCTTGGCATCGACTTGCCCCAGCAGGTAGTGAATATCCGCTTGCTCCGGATCGATACGAAGCGCTCCTTGGCAGGCAAGTCGGGCCAGCCTGTATTTCTCCTGGGCCATAAAGATTCGGATGAGAACTCGATAAGCGTCTAAATCGGTTCCCTTCGCATACAAGTGACTCCTCAAACCACTAATGGCTTCTTCATCACGTCCCTTCTCGTGAGCAACCCACGCCCGCAGCGCTTTGCGTAGGTCAGAATCTGTCCCCTCATCGATTAAAGCCAATGCGTCGTCCCAACGAGATTGCTTCGCAAGGATACCGACAGCCATTGCCAGCCCTGCTTCTCCCTGACGCTTGGCGATGCTCAAAGCCATCGATTCGTCTCCCGACCGGGCCAACAAAGCAGCTCGAACCAGTTCAGACTCACCCCTTTCTCTGGCAAGTCCCAAAACATCAGTGGGC
>MDTA01026897.1_pt1 | contig 17269 bp, 11 predicted proteins | sample 811151 | NCBI WGS metagenome assembly MDTA01 (sample SAMN05326648, study PRJNA326480) | marine metagenome | isolation source: seawater | place: Indian Ocean: South | collected 2010
GGGGGTTTAAGGTTGCCAATCCTAATGCGGAAGTAACCTGTTCCTGTGGTGAAAGTTTCGCGGCGTAATCCACATTGTCATGAAGGTTGATTACTTTGCCACCTTAGGACAGGCGAGGCGAGCTGATCTGGATGATGATGCCATCCGCAAGGAATTCCAGAGATTGAGTCGTCATTGTCATCCGGATGCTGGTGGTCAGCTTAAGGAATTTGAAGAGCTTAACCAGGCACATGCGGTTCTATCTGATGTGGTAAGTAGACTAAGGCATCTTTATGAGTTGGAGTTTGGCAAGTTTCCCGCTGCAACAGGTGAATTTTCCGCCCAAGCCATGAAATTATTTGCGGTTGTAGGGGAGGTTGTTTCCGGGGCTAATGACTATATTCAGAGAAAGAGCAGTGCCACGACAGCGATTTCCCGAGCATTAATTGCAAGGGAGGAGGAAGGTATACAACGCTCTGTTTTGGAGTGTTGCGGTGAGGTTAGGATTCGTCGTGGCGAGTTACTTAGTCGTCTTACGGATATCGATAGCAAAATGACCGCTGAACGGGATACAGCACGGGTTTTGGTGGAGGAAAGCTGCCATGAATTGGCTTTTTTGGCTAAATGGGAGCGACAGCTCAACGAGTGTATGGCAACTTTACTTCTGTGATGTTTTTGTAGGCTAGCGTTTAATCATGTCTGACACGATATTGGGTATAGACCTAGGAACAACCAACTCCATAGTTGGTGTCGTTGATTCTGGGTTTCCGATCTTACTTGCCGACGATCAGGGGCAAAGGATTATTCCTTCTGCAGTTTACTATCCAGACGGGGAAAACCGTAAAGTGCTTGTTGGGCACCATGCGCTGAGGATGAGATGTTTGGAACCAGAGCGAGTAGTATTGTCAGCCAAGCGTCTGCTGGGTCAGCGTGAAGGTAACGGACAGTTAAGTTTGCAGATGGGGGGTGGCACCTTAGCGGTTGAGGAGGTTTCTGCAGATATCTTAGCGCACCTTAAGAGCATTGCTGAAAAGCGGCTTGATAAGAAGGTGGATCGTGCGGTCATTACGGTTCCAGCTTACTTTAATGATGCGCAGCGAAATGCCACGCGGCGAGCCGGTGAAATTGCAGGGCTTGAGGTCGTTCGAATTCTAAGTGAGCCAACAGCTGCTGCGCTTGCTTATGGCATGGATAAATTGGAGGAACGTTCCAAGGTGGTTGTCTATGACTTTGGAGGAGGAACTTTTGATGTTTCTGCACTCGAGATGAGCGAGGGAGTTTTTCAGGTAATGGCGACTGCCGGGGATACCTTACTTGGAGGTGACGATATTGACCTTGCCCTCGGTAAGGCGCTTTTCAGCATGGCTGGTGGTTCTGACCTGGCAGAGGCATCGCCAATGGTTAGATCCAAGTTTCTGGAGGCGGCCAGAACCGCTAAGGAGAATCTGTCTGATGAATTGAATTGCAGGGTAAGTCTTCCTTTTTATGACGGGCAGAACAGTTTTGAGACGGAACTTACTCGTGCGCAGCTTGATGATATCGCGTTGCCTTTTATTGAACGAACACAAGGGTATTGCCGGGAAGTAATGGAGTGTGCGGGTATTGCTAATGAAGACATTGATGCAGTGATCCTTGTTGGCGGGAGTACGAGAATCCCAAAGGTAAGGGAATTGGTTGCCGAGTTTTTTGGTAGGGATCCCGATGTGAGTCAGAATCCGGATGAGGCAGTTGCTCTGGGTGCTGTTATTCAGGCCGGGATTATTTCAGGTGCCTTACAGGAGATTCTTTTGCTCGACGTAACACCGCTTTCTCTGGGAATTGAGACTTTCGGGGGCCTAATGAACGTCATTATACCTCGAAATACAACGATTCCGGTAAAGAGGGGAGAAATGTTCACCAATGCTGCACCAGGGCAGGATACAATAAAGGTCTCGGTGTTACAGGGCGAGCGTGAAATGGCGCGGGACAACTGGTGTTTGGGGCAGGTTCATGTCCAGTGCGATCCTGGTGTTAAAGGCAGTGCCCGCATTGGTGTGGAGTTCTCTTTGGATGCTGACGGCATTTTGAATGTGATTGCCCGAGACACTTTGACCGGAAAGGATGAAATACTTGAGATTCGGGATGTCGCCGTTGAGGTGGATGATGACCGGGTTGAGAAAATGATAGCTGAGTCTGTGGATCATGCCTTTTCTGATATGAATGAACGCATGTGGACTGAAGCCAAGATGAAGAGTGATGAACTGGTTCCTGCTGTGGAAAAGGCGTTGGAACTTGCCGGTGATTTAATTGATGATAAGGAGCGAGATGACATTGAGAGCAAACTGCGTGCCGTGAGTGATGCCTTGATGGGCGGTTCACTGGATGTGCTAAAAAAGGCGAACAAGGCCTTAGATCTGGCAACAGAGCACCTTGCTTCAAGGCTTCTGGAGGAGATGCTTGATAGCTAGGTTCTGCTCGTTAAAAGCCACCGTAAGACCTGCATTCTTCGATTTTTTTCTACACTAGTGCTTTAAAATGAGTTACGGTATGGGCGAATTTTCAGGAATTTTCTTTAACCTTGAAATCTTCACAGAGTATTAGCCCGGGGGAAGGCATATTTAACTGTGGTCGATGCGATCAGTCCATTGCGATTGATGTAAGGGCTGCGGGGATGGAAGTGAATTGTCCATATTGTGAGGATGAGATTGTCATTCCGAGCTTTACCGAGGCGAGTGAAGCACTCAGCGGGGCCGTAGATGTTTCCGATGATAAGGAGACTAAGGAGACGTCTTCGAATGTTGATCATTCATCGGTCACAGGTTCATTGCTGCCCGCCCCCAGAAAAAAGGGGGAATTGCCAAGGGCGCCTGTGCCAGATGAGAAATCTGGAGGGTATGCCGATTACCGGGTAACTAGTTCCTCACCCAGTCCAATTGACAGTGTTTCGTTGATATCAGCAATTGCTCGCGGGGAAGTTGGAATTTTAAAGGCTCAGAAAGTGGGGCGTAGACGGGTGCTCTTTGGGTGCCCTTTTTGTGCAAAGCCAATTGATATTAAGCTCAAGCAACAAGGCAGGGAGTTAAAGTGCAAGGAATGCAGTGGTGTGATGATTGCTCCTGATCACGATGCAGGTATCGAAGCAAAAATGGTGTCTGGACAGGGAGGTGTAGCGGGAGTGAATAAAGTGGATTTGCCTAATGTGAAAACCGATTCATCAGATACGGATTTCTCCCCGAATTCTCAAAGTGTTGTAAAACAGTCGCAAGATAAAACGGGTAGTTCGACTGACCGATCCGAGCATAAAAGAAAACCATCTGCTGAGCAGCCTGTCAGGTATCGTTTGAATCATGCGCGTGAGGTTAGGCTTGTTCCCCGTGATGCCGTGGGAACTGATAAGGATGTTGAGGATATAGATGCAAGAATGAAAGGAGGGTTCTCTATTGCAAAAAAACTGCGTCTTTTTGCTGTTGTGATTATGTCCTTGAGCATGCTTGGCATTGTTGCCATGAGCCTGATGAGAGAGGATGGCATCAACGAGCGAGAAGTATCGCGGGAGCAATACAATAATGTGAACAATTTAAAGGAGAAGTCTGGGGCCAAGGATGCGATTTCCCTTTGTAGTGAGTTCTCTCTGCTTACCACGGTAAACCAACGCCTTAAATATATTAGGCATCCCAATGAGAGTATCAACAGGATGCAGAGGCATTATGCCGGTGTTTTAAACAGTTTCGTTTTTCCACCACTGAATGTGAAAAGTTATCAGGAGAATGTCGTTAATGGCATCCGTTTTGCGCGCATGACCAGCTTGGCTGAGGAAGGAGAAAGGCAACGTGAGTTTTTCTTTGAAGTAACTGATACGGGGCTGCTTCTCGACTGGGAAAGTGCGGTGGGTTTTTGCGATGTGGATGTCATGGAATACAGTTCTGCCCCTTCGTTTGGCCCTGTACAGATGAGAGTTTTGGTCAAGCCAGCTGATTACTTTGCTTTTGCTTTCAAGGATGCCGATCGATTTGACTGCTATGAAATCACCGACTTGACCAGTCGCATAAGAATTCATGGCTATGTTGAAACGGGTAGTGTCCATGCTCAAGACATGCGGGGCTTGCATCCAGGAGAAGGCAAGGCAGCTAAGGGGTTTGTCTATTGCACTTTGTTAATTCGCGCACATGAAAGTGTCGCTAATCGCAATAGCCTTCAGGTTACGATTGAGAACTTGGTTCAGGACAGTTGGCTGCTGCCATGAATGAAGAGGAGTTGAGCGTGTTTTTTGGGAACTTAATCAATCACGACCCTCTGACTTGAATCGCCTGATTCCCGGAGCTTAAAGAACTGGGCAGTTAGCCTTTGCGTGGTTGCTTGAACATTCTCCACCGAACACCCACTAGTGAGGTCAGCATCCGAAAAGCAGACTTAAAGTTTAGCGTGCTCCCGGAGCTTTCATTCCAAGATATTGGGTTTTCGTGGATGGTATACCCCTCACGGATTAGCTGTACACACAGCTCGACATCAAAGACAAAACGTTTTTCCACCAGGTGATTACGAATTTTCCAGTATGCTTCCGATGGTATGCACTTCAAACCACATTGAGTATCCCTGACCGGTAGTTGGAAGGTTAACTTTACTAGCAACCTGAAGATATTTCCTAAGACCTTTCGCAAGAGGGTGCGTTTAATCCTTGTTTCTTCACTTTGTACTCTGACAGCCCAACTGCAGCTTTTTTCGTCTAGTGGACGCGCAAGGGTTTCGCTAATCACTCGGAGAGTTTCCTGAGGCGAAACTGCCCCATCAGCATCAACGAAGGCGAGCCATTCAAAGTTTCCTTCACCTGCGGCATCCCAGCCCGAGTAAATGGCACCTCCTTTTCCTGTATTTTGATCAAGACATACAGCATCGAGAAGAAAAGGGAATTGCGGCTGAAGCTCTGATACAAGCTCGCGCATCTTGTTTGCTTCCTGTTTCCCTGAACCATCATCAACAGGGCAAATGTTGACAGGCTGTCCCGAGTCGGCAACCTGCCGGCAGAGACTGCCGAGAAATGCTGGCAGACGTTTACTTTCCCTGTATGCAGGGATAACCAAAAGAATCGGAGAGGAGCGTTTCGTTGTGCTTACAAATGTGTGGTTTTCAATGAAGCGTATCTTTCTGCCATTGAATTGGGCATTAGATATGGTGGCCTTTGTTTAGGCTGTTTGTCTGTCCGTAGGTAGCGATTTTTGCTGATTTATTTCCGTTACTTCGTACTGAAGCGGTAGATGCACACATGCCGGTAAGTCTGTCCCGGTTCCAGCAAACTGGAAGGATATGAGGGGTTATTGGGGCTGTCCGGAAATTTTTGTGTTTCTAGGCAGAAGGCATTCCTATGCTTGTATACATTTCCACCTTTGCCGACATTGGAACCGTCAAGAAAGTTGCCAGTGTAAAACTGGATGCCGGGTTGGTCCGTCAGAACTTCCATAATGCGACCGCTTTTTTCTTCCGTTACCCGGGCTGCAAGCTCAATGCCCTTTCCGGTGGAATTAATTACCCAGTTGTGATCATAGCCCAAGCCTACCTTGAGTTGCTGATTATTCTCGCCAATCCGCGCCCCGATCTTGTGAGGTGTAAGGAAATCAAACGGGGTTCCCTTTACCGGGGCAAGTTCACCGAGGGGAATGTTGGAAGCATCAGTGGGAACAAACTTGTCTGCGAATAGCTCCACTTCATGGTTGAGGATGTCACCACTCCCTGCACCTGCCAAGTTGAAATAGGAATGATGCGTCAGGTTAAGATGTGTTGATTTATCAGTGGTCGCTTCATACTGGATTTCGATCTCATTTTGTACAGTCAACCAATAGGTAACCTTACAGTGAACATTTCCCGGATAGCCTTCTTCTCCATCGGGACTGAGATAGCTGAACTCGATGCCGGCTCGGCCGACTCCCTTGACTTCCTTTGCTGACCAGACCTTCTTATCTAATCCTGCAACACCGCCGTGGAGGTGGTTGTCACCATTATTGGTTGCCAGCTTGTATTCGGTTCCATCAATGGTAAAGCGCCCCTTGGCAATTCGGTTGGCATAGCGGCCAGTAATGCAGCCAAAGTAGGGGCTGGCTTCGATATAGCTGGACAACTTGTCGTATCCTAAAACGACGTCTCCGTTATTGCCGTTTTTGTCTGGCACATGCAATTCTGTGACAATACCACCATAGTTGGTGATTTTTGCCTTCATTCCTGACGGGTTAGAAAGGGTGTAGAGATCGACGGCTTGGCCGTCGCCTGTTTTTCCAAATGGAGCCTTGGTGATTTTCACTGTGCCACAGTTTGACAGCAGGATTACAGAGAGGAAAGCAAAGAAAAGACGTGAAATATTAGCCATCCCTTTTTTTAGCGGATTTTTACTGGCACTGCAAGCTTATGAAAAAGGGGGCCCCAGGACATAAGCCCCAAGACCCCCTACCACACAAGGAGACTTTTATCAGTTCTTCAGCGTAAAACTTGGGTCAGAGGTCGGCTGAAGAGTTGATAATTACCCCTATAAAGTTGTTCGCGGGTGCGCTGCATCCTTGAATGCAGTGAATCAAGTGCGCGTTCCTCGTCCTCAAGTTCTTTTGCGGATGCCGGTTTTTTTTCTTTGTGCCCATTGATCTGGTGCCAGAGCATGTCCGCAGTATTGATCAACTTGTCGAGATGCTCGCCATGTTCTCTTAGGGCACGTCTCTCAATCACGATTTGATCAATGGTGGCAAATTCCTGTTGTAGCCATTTGATGGCATCACCTACGGCATCAATGCCGCCGGCGAGGGAGCCGTCGGGTTGGACTCGTGGCGATTTAGCAAGGGGCGTATCACCTCGAAGCGGTACTTCCGAGATGGGCGTCTTTGAAAGCCCTCCACTTTTCGCATCTAGTATAGTAGGTGTAATAAAGATCAACATGTTCTTTCGAGTGTGCGTCTTGGTGTCGCTTTTGAAGCCGTGCTTGAGAATCGGGATTTTACTCAGCAGGGGAAGACCGGAGCCTTCGCGTGAGTCGGAGGCTTCATCCAGACCGCCGATGGCCAGAGTGTAGCCGCTTTCCACTTCCAGAGGTGCTGTAAATACCCTAGAGCTTGCTACAGGATATGAATTTCCACCGATGATTTCTGAGCCTATAATGCTTGATACCGTGATGAGAACCTGTAGCGATATACGGCCATTCTCTAGACGCTTTGGAAGAACGTTGATACTTGTTCCTATGGGCAGGTAGGTAACAGATGAGGTTGTGGTTCCACCAACCCCCGGAGTAGTACTTGATTGAGCTGAAAGCACAGGTTGGTTGACGACGCTTTGGATGGCAACCTCTCGGTTGTTACGTGTGAGCACTCTTGGGTAACTGACCGTTGTGGTCTGGCGATCCTTGATCAGCGCCATGACCTTTGCCTGAACGTCAGGGGCGCTGAGAATGGCTGTCATCGGAAGCTTCGTATCCTTTATTCGAGATAGGTCTACGTTGGTTGCTAGATCTGAGAGGCTGAGGCCATAGCCGCCATCCATAGTTCCAGACCAGTCAACGCCCATTTGTTTGCGTGGATCTTTGGTAGTCTCAAAGAATTTGACTTCAACGGCAATAAGGGGCTGGGGCTGGTCGATGGTTTCAAGATACTTTTCGACTAGTTGGTGCTGTTGACGGGTTGCCACGACAAAGAGGGAATTGGTGTCCGAGTTCCATAAAACCTGGCCATTGCCGGTTGAGGATGATGAATTTGCGGTGATGCCCTGTGCGCCGGAAGAGATATTGTGGCCTGTTCCGGTCTGAAGTGGCCCGAAATTGCCGACTGTGTTCAATCCAGGGGCAATGAAGGCATTCATTCCTGATGTGCGTATACCCACTATTCCCTTGATAGCTTCCACTAATTTATCCGCACTGGTGGAAAACACTCCTGCACTTCCACTCAGCCCCAGACCTCCGATGCCACCGGCCATAGGATTACCGGCTCCACCTCCGGCACCACCTGCCGAATTACCGAAACTGCTGGCTCCACCCGAGCCAAGGCTTCCTGATCCGGTTGCTCCGATTGAAGTGGTTGAAGAGCCAGATGATGTACCACGTCCCTTAAGCTCTGCAGTGTTGAAGCGGACACGATATGAACGTGCAATGAGTGCAGAGTCATTGAAGGGGCGCATATGCCAGACGTTGTCTTCAAGGATAAGGGCAACGCCGTTCATTCTGGAGATGGTTTCCAGGGCTGCGAAGGGGCTTTTGTTCAGTGAGAAGGTGATGAGCTTGGTATTATTATCGCCAATTTCAGGGAGGGCTACGAAGTCAATGTCCGCATCGTCTGCAAGGAATCGCAGAACATCACGGACGGATGCCCTGTTGAAGTCATAGTTTTTTTCCGGCGCCTTGCGAAGTGGAGCTGCCGCTGCCTCATATGCTGCCGAGGTTTCCAGACTGGAACTGATGATTTCCTTTCCTTGAGCAGAATGGCACAAAGCCATGAGCAGGACCGGAATCAGGAGTAAAGCGCAACAGGGTGGGGTGTTCATGGTGCGCATTTTTTTGCGTGTGGTTGCAAATTTCATGGATCTTCTTGTGTGGTGGTAGACTTCAACCATGAGCTTGGAGTCCAATAATTTATAAATTATATATAAATATCATAAAAAGCAACTGACTTTAGAAGTAAATCTATAATTACTATAACAAAGCCTTGTGTGGTATTTCGGCTTTATTAAAGATGTAGGTCATCAATAACATGAAGGGGGCGGCAAAGCCGGCAAGGGCTTCGGCGGTGAGAAAAGTGGCGAATGTCCCTAAAGGGTAAAGGAGACGGAGATCCTAGGAGAGGCTGAGCATGGCATAAGGATCATTTTCAGTCGCTCCATGGTTTAGAATTTTCCGTAACAGGACAAGGCTGGCCACTGCATCAAAAAGAGCATCATGCCAGTTGAGTTGTGGGCACAGCGATTTGACTTCCTCTTCCAGCTCAAGTGCCTGTAGAAGGCTGCCTAGCGAGTGATCCGGAAGAGAGGGTAGGGCTTTTCTTGCCAATTGCAGAGTGTCTACCCAAGGAGCAAACCCGTGAATGGGAAATGCCCTCAGGAAACGTTTTTCCGTTCCTGCGCCGTGGGCGACAACGACTCGGCCCGTCAGTGAATTCTTGATTTCTGGCCAGAGATTTAAGATTAGCGGAGCACCTTCCAGTTCCTCGTCCCTGATTCTGTGAACTGCGCGGGCTGCATTTGAGATTGCTCGTGGTTTTGTTGGTTGGATGAAACTTCTGAAGAAATGATCAGGGCAGATGTCGCCTTCTTGCATGAGGGCAATGCCTACTTGGATGGGCTCATCTTGGCCATCCTCGAAATGTCCGGTTGATTCAAAATCGATTGCCGCGAATTCCATTCTTTTCAATATGGATTTGAAGTGGGGGATTTCAGTAATTGAGTCTCTAGCGGATTAGGCTGGTCTTTCGGTGAGATTGGGGTGCTGCTGGCCGAAAATGTCTGCATCCTAAAGTGGGCAAGGTAATTGTCTGTAGGCAATGATTGAACAAAAATCGGCGTTTTTTTTCTTAATTGGAGTATATTTTACCCGCAAGCGTCTGTTTTTTGCTATAGCAACAAACCTGAATTGCACTTTGTTTCATGAGAGAGAAAACCACGATATATACCGCAGCGGTGGCAGGAGCGGTATTGGCACTGTTGGTCTTTCTGTATTTCTTTTATTTTGCTCCAAGGGGTGAAAGGCTCGTTGTGGAAGGTTCAGGTGATTTGGATCCAATTGAGGGCAGTGGAAGTTTAGCTGACATTAAAACGGTCAAGCGTGGATGGGACGATGATGATGTGGATGAGGGGTTACCATTTCGTGGCTTTGCAGACCGGGTTCTTAGGAGAATGCTGAAAGCTTTATTTTTTGACCCTTCGGTCATACGCAAGGAAGCTGTCCTGACTTTCAATTCGGATGAAGCCTATCAGCTTTTCCTAAACTCCCTTGGTGCTCGCAACCTGCGCTTGCTGGGTAGTTCCGGTCCGCTTCGCTCGGTGCGCCTGGGATTTGACAGTTATGAGGACTTTGCAAATGCTTTGGCTACCCTGGACCCAGCAGAAACAGCATCAGAAATGAATTATTTGGTGAGCCTTCCGTTGCCCCCCGAGCATAGGAACTCACCGGGGGCCGGTTCTGGCGCCGTGCCCTTTGGTAGAAATGCTTTGGAGAGTTTGGGAATCAGTGGAGATAATTCGGCGTTCGGGCGTGGCGTTCGGGTGGCTGTGCTGGATAGCGGTATACAGGATCATGTGGCTTTCAGTGGTAAGGTGATCAGAGAACTGGATTATGTCCGCGATAGCAATGGCAACCCCGTTCCTACTAATATTGAGAATGGGCATGGAACGGCAGTCGCTTCTATTATTGCGGGCAGTGATCCCCGGTTACCAGGAGTGGCACCTTCAGCCGAACTACTTAGTTACCGCATTTTAGATAATGAGGGTTACACCAACAGTTTCACTTTGGCTGAGGCTATTGTGAGTGCAGCTGATGAGGGCGCTGACATCATTAATGTGAGCCTGGGGTCAACCGGTGATAGTGCCCTTGTAAGGCAGGCTGTGGAATATGCGGGTTCTAAGGGGGCGCTGATCGTGGCGGCAACAGGTAATGACGGGCTGGATCAGGTGACCTATCCGGCTGCAATAGAGGATGTGGTTGCGGTAAGTGCAGTTGATGCAAGGGGGCAACATCTTGATTTCGCTAATTCAGGCAGCAGCCTTGAGTCGGGGGGGATGGCTGCCCCTGGTTATGGTGTCGTTACCGCTTGGCCGGACGGGCAGGCAAGCAATTTCAGTGGAACGAGTGCGAGTGCTCCTTATGTCAGCGGAGCTGTTGCGGCAGTGATGTCCGAAAATCCGGGTATGTCGGCACAGGCTGCCTACCAGCTCTTAACGGAACATTCCAATGAGGCGGGGGCCCCGGGATCCGATGAGGTTTATGGGAGCGGAAATCTCAATGTCGGTCGTGTTCTGAACAGGAATAGTCCGGGGATTGTGGATGTGGCTGTGGCCAGTTACTATTATGACCCGGTGTTAGCTGTTTCCAACGGCACTGAGAATATTGCGCAGGTGATCGTGGAGAACCGCGGGACGGAAGCCTTACACAATGTCTCGGTGGATATTGATTCCGGCAATGGAGCTCGCACCTACAATGTGGCGTTTATTCCTGCCGGCGAATCCTACCTGATACCGGCTCCGATTAATGCGGCGGCGGGACGGTCGGCGGGGCAATTGGATGTTTCGGCAACCGCTACAGTCAACTCGAGCCTGAATACTCCTGACCTCAGTCCGGAAGACAATATATTGTCGACAAGGATTGAATTCAAAGAGCCTAGTCCTTAGCTATAGATTTCTCTTCCGCTATTGGCAAACTCTTCGGCCTTCTCCTTCATTCCGGCAGCAATAGCTTCCTCGGTTTCAAGGCCGTTTTCGGCAGCATATTGACGGACTTCATCGGAAATTTTCATGGAGCAGAAAGTAGGGCCGCACATACTGCAGAAGTGGGCTGTCTTGGCTCCTTCCTTTGGAAGTGTTTCGTCATGATATTCTCTGGCTCTCTCCGGATCGAGTCCAAGGTTGAATTGGTCATCCCAGCGGAATTCAAAGCGTGCTTTGGAGACGGCGTTGTCACGCTCTTGAGCGGCGGGGTGTCCCTTGGCAAGATCGGCGGCATGGGCAGCAATCTTATAGGTGATTACCCCTTCTCTAACGTCATCCCTATCCGGTAAACCTAGGTGTTCTTTTGGTGTCACATAACAAAGCATGGCACATCCATACCAGCCTATCATTGCCGCTCCGATTCCGCTGGTTATATGATCATACGCCGGGGCGATATCTGTCGTCAGGGGGCCGAGCGTATAGAATGGCGCCTCATGGCACCACTCCAGTTGCTTTTCCATGTTTTCCTGAATCATGTGCATGGGGACATGTCCAGGACCTTCGTTCATGACCTGCACACCCTTTGCCCAAGCCCGTTCAGTGAGTTCACCTTGTACTTTTAATTCCGCAAACTGAGGATAGTCATTGGCATCTGCTATTGACCCAGGGCGTAGTCCATCACCAATGGAAAAGCTGACATCATAAGCGGCCATGATATCGCAGATATCATCCCAGTGTGTGTAGAGGAAATTTTCCTTGTGGTGAGACAGGCACCATTTTGCCATGATGGAACCGCCTCGGCTGACAATTCCCGTCATGCGAGTGGCAGTGCTGGGAATAAAGCGCAGCAGCACTCCGGCATGGATGGTGAAGTAATCAACTCCTTGTTCAGCCTGCTCGATGAGCGTATCCCTGAAAACTTCCCATGAGAGATCCTCAATACGTCCCTTTACCTTTTCCAGTGCCTGATAGATAGGCACTGTTCCAATGGGTACTGGAGAGTTGCGGATGATCCATTCACGAGTGGCGTGGATGTTCTTACCGGTAGAAAGATCCATGACGGTGTCAGCTCCCCACTTGGTTCCCCAGCGCATTTTTTCCACTTCTTCCTCAATGGAAGAAGTGACCGCTGAGTTGCCGATGTTGGCATTGATTTTCACCAAGAAATTACGACCAATAATCATTGGTTCACTTTCCGGGTGATTGATGTTGGAGGGGATGATGGCCCTGCCACGGGCAACCTCTTCCCGGACAAATTCAGCAGTGATGAATTCAGGTGTTTTTGCTCCCCATGATTGACCGGGGTGCTCGAAGTTCATGACGTTTCGGGGGTCGCGCTTTCCGTCCTTGAGTGCTTTATAGGCAGCTTCCCTGCCGAGGTTCTCCCTAATGGCGATGTATTCCATTTCCGGGGTAATGATACCTTCCCTTGCATAGTGCATCTGAGTAACGGGTGACCCTTTTTTGCCTCGCAGTGGATTGCGCTTGAGACCTGGATATTCGATGAGTCGGTTTTTTCCAGGTTTCCCTTCGTTATATTGTCTGGAATGTTGATCGGACAGGTATCCGTTATCCTCAGGTTTTGTAGAGCGCCCATCGTATTCCTCAACATCTCCCCGGGCAAGGATCCAGTCCTGACGTAAGGCGGGCAGTCCCCTTGTGACATCCCCTTGGTATTCGGGATCGCCCCATGGTCCTGAGGTGTCATAGACGCGAACTGGCTTGTTTTGCTCCACTCGTCCGTTTGGGTGGGTTGTTTCTGAAAGTGAGATTTCCCGCATGGCCACCCTCACCTCAGAGTGGATTTTACCTTTAATGTAAATGCGCTCACTATTGGGAAAAGTGGCATCATCTCTTATGGATTCCGGTTTGGTAATCATGAGCAGTCGGAGGTGATTCGTTTTGGATTGGCTGTTTAAAATGAAAAAGGCTGCAGCGGGTGATACGAACGGCAGCCTTTTGACAGGGGAAAACAGGTAATTGCCTTTCTCCCTTGTTAAAACTCCCTTCGCCGGAATTACCCGTTTCAGGTTCAAAGGGTGTCGCTACCTTGGGGAGCGACTCTCAGCTGACCATGCAGCACCCCTGTTTAATTATTTAATTTGAGCGTAGGGTGGGGGAATTCAGGCGTCAAAGCCATTCGGTTGCAGTCGTGCTTTTTTTTTACTATTTCCGTGTTGGTTGCTTTACCAGCAGGTGATTAAGCGCGACTTCGAGCTTTGGGTGGCGGAGTTCGTAACCAAGTTCAACGAGGCGCCTTGAGTGAACCGGCAGGTCAGCAAGGACGGTGTCGTTGGCCATTTCGCCAAAGAGGATTCGCACAAGCAGTGCAGGAATAGGGAAAATTGCAGGGCGGCGAAGAACTCTTGCCAGTTGTCTGGTGAGTTCCCGGTTGCTCGCTGGTTGGCTGGCAACGGCATTGACTGCACCTCTCCAGCGCTCGTCCAGTAGGGCTGCATGCATGATGCCTATGAGGTCATCAATACTGATCCATCCTGTTCTCTGCTTGCCGCTGCCGATTCTGCCGCCAAGGCCCAGTTTAAAGGCGGGAAGCATTTTTTTCAGGGCTCCACCCTTCGGTGATAATACCATTCCAATGCGCAATGAGCAGACCCGAATGCCGGCCTGTTCGGCAGGGGCAGTTGCCTGTTCCCACTCGCGGCATACGTTTGCTAAAAAACCAGATCCTGCAGGGGAGTCCTCGTCAATCCTTTCTCTATCCGTATGATTGCCGTAATAATTGATACCTGAGGCTGATATGAGGACCTTCGGGATTTCTCTCATTGAGGCGAGTGCATCGCAGAGGAGCCTTGTGCCATTCTTTCGACTGTTGAGGATCCTCTCTTTTTTGCTAACAGTCCATCTTCCATCGGCAATATTCTCGCCAGCAAGGTGGATCACGCCATCAATTTTACCGGCGTGCGATAGGTCTATTTTTCCGGATTGTGGATCCCAAGCGATATCGCTTTCGTGCTTGGCGTGGCGGGTAAGGCAAAGAACCTCATGTCCCTGATCTTTCAGAAATGGCTGCAGTGCACTACCGACAAGTCCGTTTGCTCCGCTTACAAGGATGCGCATGGGGTTGGTTTCCTTGAGGGTGCTACGGAATGTGCTTTTGGTTTGCTTGGCAGTTTTATCTTGCAATGAGAATACTTGGATAGAAAACGACCTTTACCGGATATTAGATGGCAATAACAGGTCTTCATACTCTGTTACGCCCAAAGGGTGAGGGATGGATTCTTTTGGGGCACGGAAAGACTCATCCGCTTTTGTCAGTTGCCACGGCTCAGGATTTTTCTAGGATCCAGATGTTTCGGTAGCGGACTGGATTCTTGTGATTTTGCAGGTGGATGCCTCCCTGACTGGCATTTCTCTTCAGTTTTACCTTGTCGTGGATAACGACACCGTTGTGCCTGACGGTCATGATAGGAGGATTGCCATTTTGTGCCGCTTGAAATTCTACGTCATAGGTTTGCCAGCGCAGGGGTGGAAAGCACATGTTCTCATCAGGGCGCTTCCACTTGTAAAGACCGCCGCATTCATTGGCTTCACCGGAAAGTCCGAAGGAATCAAGCATTTGTGTCTCGGTGCCAAGCAGATACATTCCGCTATTGCCTCGTCCCTGTCCCCGTGCTTTGGGCATGTATGGTAGACGAAATTCGACATGCAGGGTGAAGTTCTTAAAGTCGTTGCGTGCGGAGTTGACCCCTTCCATGAGCAATCCGTCAGGGGTTTTTCGGGCTCCTTTTTTCCAGTGCTCTAGAGATGTGCCATTGAATAACTCAATGGCACCCTTTGGTGGCTTAAGGCCGAGGGTTGGGCTTTCCCGATTTACACGTTTTAATACGCCTAGGGTTTTTCCATCAGGGCTTTTGATGGTCATGGTTTCCCCCTTGAGTATCCCTGTTGCCTTGCTGTCTTCTTCAGTAAATGTGACTGATCCGTCTGCCGCCTTAGTTGCTTCTGACTGAGAGCGTTCACCTTTATCCCAGCCTGCGCCCGGAAGGCCTCCCTCAAACCCAACGGCCCTGAACTTGCCGTTGCCAAGTGCGATGACCTGTATGCCCACTTTCGATACGTTACCTTCACTCTGGGTATAAGTGCCTGAAAATTCCCCCTGAATGACAAAGTCGGGATCCTTTTGTGCATCCTCGATCGTAGCGTAGGCGCCTTTTTTGTCCGGGGCACCATTGGCAATAAGGCCAAGGCTTAAGGGCAGTATCGTTATTATGACTGGTAGTTTCATGGGTGCGGTTGATTTGATTTATTTGATGGACTTCAGGTAGGTAACAAGGTCGGCAATATCCTGATCACTGAGCCCTTGCTGAGCTGCTGACATCATCAGTGAACCATTAAACTTACCCTGATTTTTGATTCTGCTTTTCGGGACAGTTTGTGTCAATCCTCCCATGGACTGAATGACGAGGGGGTCGCCGGCAGAGAGTAGCCTGCCTTGGATTTTTACGTCGTCCTTGGTCTCGATTTGGTAGCTGTCATAGCCATGGGCAATATCAGCAGCTGGGTTGATGATGGCCTGTGCAATCACCTCTGCGGTCTGGGTTTTTCCGTAATCGGTGAGGTTTGGGCCATACTCGATACCCGTGCCGTCAATATGATGGCACATGTAACAACGGGCAGCGACGGTCTTGCCTCGGGCGGCATCTCCCTTGAGGGCAAGGATTTCCTTGATTGGTTTATAGGTTTTCTCTACCGGTGGGGGTAACACGGCAGGAACAAGCTTCACCTGTCTCGGGTCGTAGATATTCCGTGAGGTTAGTGAGCGAATGATACCGTGTTCTTTCCAGCGGTGATTTTTGTTGTTTAAAAGCCACCAGAGAGCTTCGGCCTTGGCGCGACCTGAGCCCTTCTCGGCGAGCGTAAGCATGGTATCAGAACCGGCCTTTGAGGAAATAAATGCGAGGGCAACAACAGCAGCTTTTCTTTGTGCCTCCGAGACACCCGCAGCCATTGCTCTCATGGCAAGCATTGGGGCGGATTTCTCTGGGTGCAATCTCCAGACAATGTTGGCAAAGGCAGTAGTCCATTTGGCAGGGTCCGCGTCCCCGATGGCTCTGCCGATTGCATTGTAAGCGAGAGTCTCCTTCTTGGTGCAGGCAATGCCCAGTGCATCAAGATAGGTTCGGTCGACTCCGTCATACCCCTTAGCGAGTTCCACGATGTGTTCACGGGCTTGTTCAATGGGTACATCTCTCAGAGATGTGGCCAGTTCACGTCTTACGGCAGGATCCGGATCCTTTGACAGAGCAGCTGCCAGCGGCAGGATATCCTGATCGGCTCGGCGCAAGGCACGGAGGGCGGCCAGTCGAAGGCGCGAATCATCGCCTTTCAGGACTTTCTTGGTGGCAGCAATTCCTTCTTCTCCAAGGTGGGGTAGTAGGAACACTGCGCGGGCTGCCATGTATGATTGACTCTCCTTAAGCATTGCGTCAACAGCAGGCAGGGCTTCTTTGCCCTTTGCCTTCAGTCGAGTGAAGCCGAGGTTGCGGACATTGACAGCGCTGCTCTTCAGCGCAGAAATTTGCCCTGCGATACTATCTAGATCGATTTTAGGAACTGAGGGTTTGAAGCCCTTTGGTGCAACACGGTAGATGGCGCCTGACAACGTATTGTCATGGTCAGCATGTCCGCCGACTCGTGGATCATACCAGTCACTTACGTAGATTGCTCCGTCGGGACCAACCAAGACATCGGAAGGCCGGAACAGGGTTTTTTCTTCTTTGTTGGTGCGCCCTCCCTTGAAGTCGGTGCCGGCAAATTCTTCCTCAACATTGGTGGTAAGAAAATTAAAGCGTTCAAGCTTGAACCCTGCTCCTTCCGGGACTGGTAGGTAGCCAAACACCGTGTTGCGTGCCGGTTCGCAACTGAGCAGCAGTCCGGAGCTATAGGCATCACCGAGGGCACCGCCCTCATAGAAACC